>WNFH01000963.1_pt1 | contig 19454 bp, 16 predicted proteins | sample 5400411 | NCBI WGS metagenome assembly WNFH01 (sample SAMN13153347, study PRJNA577476) | soil metagenome | isolation source: 200 cm saprolite under Douglas fir tree site 2 hole 3 | place: USA:California | collected 2015-04-18
ATTTTGCAAACAAGCGCAGATGTGAGCCCGCCGAGGGGGTCTAGCCCACTCATACCATTGATACGAACGACCTGATCACTCGGCCGCGCCGGACCGTCATAGAGTTGTGTGGTTGCACAACCTACAAGTGCAGAGATTACCATCACACCGACAACCGACAATTGCCATCTCATTAACGACCTCCCGTTATTTGACCTCTAACTATAAAGTAGACCCCCTAATAAGGTGTCTTGATTAACACCTATCAAAGTAGGTATTCGAAAAGGCGCCGTCTTTTGGCTGATTATGGTGTAGGTAATAGCTGGGCTTGTCAAAACAAAGCGCTTTTCTGGGCTTCATCGGCGGATCAAGCGCTTCACTCCAGTATCACCATGCAATAGCACCGGCGCTTATTGTACTTTTATGCCATAAAGTACAATAATGCGGCATAAATACACCAAAAATGAACAGAGGTGCCGTGAAATCCGAGGACATTCAAATATCAAGCTTCCGCAGAGCTACTGGGCGTTCGCGCCTGCCCCACTTCCGCCAGACCTCACTTATGCGCCTTCTCTAATACAGTTGCTGACAGAGGCTGGTCATGCCCTCGGCGAGCTCGCGGGCCTGGGTCGGGCCGTGCCCAATCCGCATTTGCTGGTCACGCCGGCCGTGCGGCGCGAAGCCGTGCTCAGCTCTCGCATCGAAGGTACACGCTCGGATATCGAAGACCTCTTCTTGTTCGAAGCGGCACCCGAGGAACCAGTGGACCCCGACGTGCGCGAGGTCCATAACTATGTGGTCGCGCTGGAATACGGGATCGAGCGCCTCACGACCTTGCCCGTTAGCCTTCGTCTAGTGCGGGAAATCCACGGGCGGCTGGTGCGCGGCGGCGCAACGGCACCCGGTGAATTTCGCAACTCACAGAACTGGATCGGGCCGGCCGGTTGCACGTTAAACGAAGCGGTGTTCGTGCCGCCGCCTGTGCACGAGATGCATACGGCGCTGGCCGACTGGGAAAAATACCTGCATGCTCCGGCTACCGCGCCCGCTCTCGTGCGCCTTGCGCTTGTGCATGTGCAGTTCGAAATGATCCATCCGTTTCTGGACGGCAACGGCCGCGTCGGTCGGTTGTTAATCGTGATGCTCATGTGTCACTGGGACCTGTTGCCGCAGCCGCTTTTGTATCTGAGCGCATTTTTTGAGCGACACCGCTATGACTACTACCGCCATCTGCTGCGCGTGAGTCACCACGGGGAATGGGAGGCCTGGATCGAATTTTTCCTGCGCGCCGTGCGCGAGCAGGCGCGCGACGCGGTAGCGTCCGGCAAGGCCTTGCTCGACCTACAGGCGCGCTACCGAACACAACTCTCGGGACGTCGGATTTCAAAGATCACCGGGCAACTGCTGGATCAACTCTTCATCAATCCGATCGTTACTGCGCCGCTTGTGCGCGATCGCTGGCAGGTGAACTTCCGCACCGCGCGGAAGGCGATCGACAATCTAGTTGATTTAGGAATATTGCGCGAGATGACGGGCAGGCGGCGCAATCGCACGTGGGCGGCGTATGAAGTCCTGGCAATCGCCAGCGGAAAAATCGGCGAATAGTCGTAAGGCGCAAGTAATCCTACCAATGAATAGAAACGGTTTTTCGACTATAACAGCGAAAGCTGTGGATCGGGTTCCGGCTCTTTGCGTCGGGCGCGGTCTGGGATAGTAATCCTTTCTTTGAGCGTATCGTCGAATTCCGATAAGAAGCGCGACGCGGGTCGCGCCGAACGCGTGCCGAACAGAAAGCGGCTGCGGCAAGCAAGGAGATGGATGCGTTCGCGGGCGCGCGTTAAACCCACGTAAAACAGCCGGCGTTCCTCTTCTACATCACAACCGGCATAGGGAAGAATCTCTTCCTCCAGGCCGAACAGGAACACCTCGGTGAACTCCAGCCCCTTGGCCGCGTGCAGGGTCAGGAGGGTGACGGCGTCGGCGCGGGCGTCATATTCGTCGGCCTCCACCGTCAGTGCCGCGTCCGCGAGCAGGCGCTCCAGGGCCTCGTCCAAGGACAGGTCGTCGTCGTATTGCGCGGCGAGTGCGCGCAGCAGGACAAAATCATTCTCATAGCGTACATCCTGCGCCGCGCGCCATGACTGCAATCCAGTGATATCCAGCATCCAGACAAGAAATGCGGACAGCGAGCGCCCGGCCATGCCCGCGCGCAGATCATCCAGCAGGCGCACAAACTCACTCAGCGCGCGTGTGGCCGACGCGGGAAGCGCGCTAGGGGCGGCGAGCACTGCGTAAAGCGCCGCACCTCTCTGCTCCGCCTGGCTGCTTAACGCCGCCTGGGTCTCGCGGCCGATGCCGCGCGGCGGGATATTCAGAATGCGGCTTAAGGCGAGGCTGTCCTCGGGCTTACGCAGAACGCGCAGGTAGGCGAGTGCGTCTTGCACTACCTTGCGCTCAAAAAAGCGGTTGCCGCCGACCACGCGATACGGGATACCGGCGCGTGCCAGCGCCTCTTCCAGCGGCCGCGCGAGCGCGTTCAACCGGTACAACACGGCAAAATCGCGAAAGCATCGTTGCCGCTGACTGACGGCGTCGGTCACCTGCCCTTGGTAATGCCGGTAGTGGCTGCTGCCGCCAATGTGCTCTTCGATCTCACGCACCAGCCATGCGGCCTCGGCGGCCTCGTCCTCCACATTCACCACGCGCACCACTGGGCCGGCCGCCCGCTCAGTGCGCAGGGTAAATGGTAAACGGGCGGTGTTGCGCGCGATCACCTGGTTGGCCACGGCCACAATCTCCGGCGTGGAGCGGTAGCTCTGTTCCAGGCGGATCACGCGGCTCCCAGGAAAATCCTGCTCGAAGCGCAGGAAGTTCTCGACTTGGGCGCCGCGGAAGGCGTAGATCGCCTGGTCCGCGTCGCCCACGGCCCACAGGTTCGGCTTTTCACCGACGACGAGCCGCAGGAGGCGGTATTGCAATGGATTGACGTCTTGGTACTCGTCTACGGATATATATTGATATTGCGCTTGAAAGCGGGCTCGTACTTCCGGAAAGGAGGTAAGCAACTCCACCGCAAGTGCGATCAGATCGTCGAAGTCGAGCAGCCCGCGTTTGCGCAGCCGCTGTTGGTAAGCGTGGTAAAGATCCAACAGCCTGGCGGATTCTAGTTGCGGCTGTGGGTCCGGCGCATTGCGTGCCTGGGACAGCGCCTGTAACAGGCGTTGCGGTTGGGCCTCCGGCGCCCGCGTACCGGCCTGCAGGCAGTCTTGCAAAATTGCTAATTGATCCTGGCGGTCGCACACGCCGAAGTCTGCCGGCAATCCCAGCCACTGGCCTTCACTGCGCAAGAGCTGTAAGCATAGGCTATGAAAGGTGCCGACGTTGATGCGCCGCGCCGGCGGGCCCAACCACGCCGCCAGCCGCCGGCCCATCTCCTGCGCCGCGCGGGTGGTGAAGGTGACCGCGAGCAGGGATTCCGGCGGGAGTCCAGCGGTCTGTAACAAATACGCCAGCCGTACCGTAAGGGTATGGGTCTTGCCGGTGCCGGGGCCGGCCACCACCAGCACCGGCCCTTCCGTTGCCAGTACCGCCTCCCGCTGCGCAGGGTTGAGCGTGCCGAGTAAATCAGCGTCCACGCTAAAACAGACTCATTTGCGCTGCCGCCGCTGCCCGGTCCGCAAGATCGAACAGCTGGATGGTACCGTACTCGCCGTCGTAGCCCGGCGCGATCGTCACCTGGCCCGTCCGCATGCGGCGCACGGCCTCGGCGAGTAAGCTGCCACCGGCCGTTTCAATCTCCAGCAAAGGCGCGTGCATCAGGATATGAAACTCGCTCCCGAGAGCTGCAAGCAGATTGAAATAGGCCTCGGTCACGGCCTTGGTGTTGACGCCCGCGCCTTTCACCTGGGCGATCAGCTCTACGAGGGGGATTACGTTCCAATAGGGCAAGGCGCGCGACGAGCGATGGCCGGGTGGCCGGTCGGCCAGCACCTCGACCCGGTGCATGACGCCCACCGTTACCGGTTTGCCGCACGCCGGGCAGCGGTAGTCGTGTTGCTTGGTCTCACTGGGACTTAAGCGCACGCCGCAGGTGCGATGGCCATCGTAATGGTACTTGCCTTCCTGCGGAAAGAACTCGAGGGTGCCGAGAAAGCGTTTGGGGTCGGCGCTGACGAAGGCGTCGATGATCGCCGGGTAAGAAAGGGTGGTATCCAGCAAATTCGCCTCGCGGCCAAGCTTGCTGGGCGAGTGCGCGTCGGAGTTGGAGATCAAGGTAATGTGGTCCAATTGGCTTAAGCGCCAGTTCATGGGCGGGTCCGACGACAGCCCGGTCTCGATCACTTTGATATGCGGCGTGAGCTCGCCGAAGCATTCTTCCAAAGAGTCGAACCCGGAGTTCGCGCCGAATACCGCGAAGTGCGGGGTCCAGGCATGCGCCGGGACCAGCAGCGCCTCGGGCGCGGTCTCGAGCGTGAGGCGCAGCAATTCCTCGCTGTCCAAGCCCAGGATCGGCCGGCCGTCGGCCTGAAGGTTGCCGATGCGCGCGAGGCGCGCGTTGATTTTCGCGACCATCGCGAAGCTCGGGGCAAAGACAAGATTATGGACCTTGCGCGTGCGGCCGCCGCGGCTGTAGATGCTGCTGATCTCGGCGGTCAGCATGAAGCGCACCTCCGCCCGGCAGCGCTCGGGCAGCTCCGCGTCGACCGGTTCAGCCGATTGCGGCTTCAGGCGGTAAAGCCCGGGCTCGGCCGGCTCCAGCTTGTCCTGCAATTCGGTAAACCAGCGGGGATGGGTGAAATCGCCGGTGCCGAGCACGCTAATGCCCTTGAGCTGCGCCCAGCGGTACAGGCCCTCCGGCACCATGTCTTTGCTCACGGCCCGGGCGTAGCGGGAATGGATGTGCAGATCGGCGATAAACGGCATGGGTCCTTCCTCAAGGCGCTAGCTTATAGAGCGGCCTGTGCCGGGGCAAGCCTTCGCGCGCTTTTGCTTGGACGCGCCGGCGGTGCTGTGGCAGACTACGCGTCACAGGAGGAGACCAGCCCGATTGAGGCACTGGTGAAGCAACTTAAAGACAAGGCCGGGCCGGCGACAAAATCGCCCCAGCCCGATATCCAGACCGACATGATGGAGCAGTACCACCGGGTCAAGGATAAGCACCCGGACGCCCTCTTGTTCTTCCGCTTCGGCGATTTCTACGAATTATTTTTCGATGATGCCGCGGTCGCTGCACGCGCGCTCGACATCGTCCTGACCTCGCGCACGCAAGGCAAGGGCCGCGAGCGCGTGCCGATGTGCGGCGTGCCGCACCATCGCCTGGAATTCTACCTCGCGCGCCTGGTCGAGCAGGGCCATAAGGTCGCGATCTGCGAACAACTGGAGGCGGCGGGCAGCGGCCGCGGCCTGATCCAGCGCGAGGTGATCCGCGTGGTCACGCCCGGCACCTTCTACGAATCCGAGCGTCAGGAAGGCGCCTTGACCGCGCTGTGGGCCGAAGGCGATCAAATAGGCCTTGCGTTCTTGCGGCTTGCAACCGGCGAGTTTTGGGTCGCGGACCTCCCGCGCGCCGAGCTGCCGGCGGTGTTGGCGCGGCTGCGGCCGGAGGAGATCCTGTTGGAAGCAGGCGCGCGCCTGGAGCTGCCGGCCTACCGCCCGTTCCTGGCGGAACGTCCGGCGGCGGCGTTTGATCCGGAACCGGCGTGGTCGCTGCTCGCCGGTCACTTCGGCCGTGCCGCCATCGAACTCTTGCGCCTGACCGCAGGCCGCGGCTTACGCGCCGCCGGCGCGCTGCTCGCCTATGTCAAAGATACACAGATGGCATTCCTGCCGCACGTGCAATCCCCGCGACCCTATGCCAGCGAAGACTTCGTGTTGCTGGATGCGCAGACCCAGCGCAACCTGGAGCTGGTGGAGAATCTGTTTCAGGGTACCGAGGAAGGGACCCTGTTCGCGGTGCTGAATCACACCCGCACCAGCATGGGCCGGCGGCGGCTCAAGCATTGGCTGCTGCATCCGTTGCGCGACGTGGCGGCCATTGGCGACCGCCAAGCGGCCGTGGCCGAGCTGATCGCGCAAAACCGCGTGCGCACGGAATTACAGCAGGCGTTGGCGACTATTTTGGATCTGGAACGTTTGACCTCGCGCGTGACCGCAGGCCTGGCCAATCCGCGCGATCTTGCCGCCCTGCGCGCGTCGCTGGCGCCGCTGCCTACCATCCGTGCGCTGCTCTCCGGCTGCAAGGCCCCATCGCTGCGCGGCCTGGGCGAACAACTGGATCCGTTGGACGATGTGTACGCTGAAATCGCGCGCGTGCTGGTGGACGAGCCGCGCGCGACGCCGCGTGAGGGCGGCATCATCCGGCCGGGCGTGTCCGCCGAGTTGGATGAATTGCATGGCTTGCAGCGCGACGGCAGCGGGTGGCTCGCGCGTTACGAGGCGGAGGAGCGCCGCCGCACCGGCATCCCCAATCTCAAGATGGGCTTTAACAAGATCTTCGGCTACTACATTGAGATCACCAAGTCGCACCTGCGCGCGATCCCGGCGGATTACGACCGGCGCCAGACCTTAGTCAACGCCGAACGCTTTATCACTCCGCAACTGCGGGAGTTCGAACACAAGACCTTGTCCGCGACTGAGCGCGGCAAGGAGCTGGAGTACGAGTTGTTCGTGCACCTGCGCGAACACGCGGCCGCGCAGGCCGGGCGCTTGCGCCGGACCGCGGAGGCGTTAGGGGTGTTGGATGCGCTTGCGTCGTTAGCGCAGACCGCGGCCGAGCGAGGTTGGGTGCGGCCCGAGGTCTCGGATGACTATCGCTTGTCGATCCTGGAAGGGCGGCATCCAATGGTAGAGGCCTTGAGCGGCCATTTCGTGCCAAACGATTTACATCTGCATGAAGGACAATCCTTTTTGCTGCTCACCGGACCGAATGCTGCAGGTAAAAGTACCTACGCGCGCCAGGCCGCAATCCTGGTACTGCTCGCCCAGATCGGCAGCTTTGTACCGGCGCAAAAGGCCGCGATCGGCGCGGTGGATCGCATCTTCACGCGCGTGGGCGCCGGGGATTTCCTGGCGCGCGGGCTGTCCACCTTTATGATGGAGATGATCGAGACCGCCAACATCCTGCGCCATGCGAGCAGCCGCAGCCTGGTGATTCTGGATGAAGTCGGACGCGGCACCGGCACGGCCGACGGCCAGGCCATCGCTCAGGCCGTGGCCGAGACGTTGGCGCAAGAGATCAAGGCCAAGACCCTGTTTACCACGCATTATCATCAGCTCGCGCGGCTTGCCGAGCGCATCCCGGCGATCGTGAACGCGCGGCTGGCGGTGCGCGAGGAACGCGACGAGGTAACGTTTTTGTATAAAGTAGTGCCGGGCGCGGCGCAGAAGAGCTACGGCCTGTATGTGGCGCAGCTCGCGGGCCTGCCGGCGCCGGTGGTGCAGCGCGCAACTGCGCTGCTGGGCGAATGGGAGCGGCAAGAAAGCGCCCGCCGAGAAGAGGTGCCGGCACGAACGGCGGTGCCCGCTCTAGTAGATCATCCCGCCGCCCATGACGCCTTGATCGCACGCCTGCGGCAGATCGATCCGCTGCACACGACACCGCTGGAGGCCTTGCAACTGCTCGCGGAAGTCAAGACATTGGCGCAGGTAGGCGAGCACCACCAAGAAGAGCGGCCGGAGCGCCCGCGCCTGATGCCCAAGCCGCGCAAGGCATGAGCATCCGGGTTTTATCGCCCCAGGTGCAGCAGCGCATTGCTGCGGGCGAGGTCGTGGAGCGCCCGGCGAGCGTACTTAAGGAGCTCATAGAGAACGCCCTCGATGCCGGCGCACAGACCGTGCGCGTGGAGGTGCAGGAGGGTGGCCGCCGGCTTATTCAGGTCACCGACGACGGCGCCGGCATTTTCAGCGATGACGCGCCACTCGCGTTCGCGCGCTTCGCCACCAGCAAGATCGCGCAGGTGGAGGATTTAGCCGCGATTCACTCGTTCGGTTTCCGCGGCGAGGCCTTGGCCGGCATCGCCTCAGTCGCGCGCGTGCGCTGCCTCACGCGCACGCGCGACGCGCTGCTGGGTACCGAGGCGCGGCTCGAAGGCGGGCGCATGGTCAGCTTAAGCGAGGCCGGCGCGCCCGTCGGCACGCGCATGGAGGTATGGGATTTGTTTTACAACGTGCCCGCGCGCCGGAAATTTTTACGCAGCCTTCAGACCGAGTATCGCCATATCCTTAATACCTTCACCACCTTCGCCCTGGCTTTTCCGGAAAAGCATTTTTCCTTAACCCTGGATGGCCGCGAGGTCTATGCCCTGCCGCCGGCCACGCCGGCGGAACGCATCGCCGCCCTATTCGGCCAGCGGGTGGCCGCGCAGTTGGAAAGCTTCGACGAAGTCGGCGCCTGGGGCCGCGTGTGGGGCTATGTGATTTCTCAGGAGTCTCAGCGCCGCGGCTATCTGTTCGTCAATCGCAGGCCGGTGCGCAACCTGTTGCTCTACCGCGCCATGCGCGAGGGGTTGCAAGAGATGACTGGCCTCACGGTGTTGTTCTTGGAGCTGCAACCCGCCGAGATCGACGTCAATGTGCACCCGGCCAAGACCGAGGTGCGCTTTCGCCAAGAGCACGAGGTGTATGAGCGCGTGCGCCACGCCCTGCGCCGGCGGCAGCGCGCGTTTAACGGCGGACAACTCCAGGCGGCGGAAGAGGAAACAGCCTACGGCGGCGCCAATGGCTTCCAGCTCCTGGGCCAGCTGGAAGAGACTTTTCTGCTGGTGCTGCACGACGGGCATCTATATTTACTGGATCAGCACGCAGCCGAGGAACGCGTGTTTTACGAACGCCTGCAACAGGGTGGCACCGGCCGGCGCGAGCTGATCGCGCCGCAGGTAGTCACGTTGTCTCCCGAGGAGCGCGCGTTCGCGGATGCCAACTTTGATGCGCTCACCGCCTGCGGCTTCGCGATGGAGCCGTTCGGCGCGCAGGTGCTGGCGTTGCGCGCGGTGCCGGCGTGCGTCCATCCGAAGGAATCGGCGCGCATTTTCCTGGAGCTGCTCGCGCACGTGCGTAGCGGGCGCGAGGACTTCGCACAGGCGCTGTCCTGTTTGAGCGCGGTCAAGGCCGGCACGGTATTGGAGCGCGAGGCGCAAGAGCGGCTGCTCGCGGCCTGGACCCAGACCGCCAATCCGCACGCGTGCGCGCACAACCGGCCGGTATATTTCCGGATTTCACTCGACGAGGTGCGACGCAAGGTAGGCCGCACCGGCTTGAGCTGTGAGTTCGATCAAAACCGATAATCTTTAGTTGGAAGACGGGTGGCTTAAGGTGAAGTTTTTATTTCCGACGCCTCACTCACTCGATATCTTCAAGCTTCACGCCGCGCCCAGCACGCAGACTCTGTCTCGCTTTCGCGCTTCAGAAAGCGCGGATCGTTTTCGAGGCGGTAGTCAAACCAGTCATCCTCGGACTCAAAACCAATCAGAACACCGGCGGGCTTGCCATGCCGGGTGATAAGGATTTTTTCTTTCTCAGCGAGCCGCAGGTACTTTGACAGATCATCCTTAACTTCTGACAGAGCAATTTCTTTCATGTGGATTCTCCAAATCGTTCAAGCCAAACCCATGCACATGGTAGGGTGGGTTAGCGGCGCGGCCGCGTAACCCACCATCCGCCGCGTCCGGTGGGTTACGCCCTGACGGGCTAACCCACCCTACAAATACTGCTTCGCTGATTTATTCTATTTAGCACTCTCGTATTTCCATCAATAGCGCATGCTAAGTCGAAGCAGCTTTGGCATCCCTATATAAAAGACCCGCGCGGCGCAGGACTTCGTCCAATCTCTTTTCTAGTTCCTTCGTGGCTGGAACCATGGGTAGCCGGTGTTCGTTTTCCTGCAATAATCCCATGCGCTTCATCATGTACTTGATGGGAATCGGGTTGGTGTCGAAAAATACTGCCTGATTGAGCTCAAACAATTCGTAATGCAGCCGGCGCGCCGCTTCCAGCTCTCCCTGTGCGGTCTTTTCGTACAACTCCGCCACTTTGCGCGGGGCAAGATTGCCGACCGCATTCATTAAGCCGGCGGCGCCGATGGCGAGCATCGGGAAGCTGAGTTCTTCCAGACCGACAAAGATACGAAAATCAAAGCCGAAGCGGTTGAGTAACTCGCTGACAAAGCCAAGGTCATTGACCGCGTGCTTGATACCGACCAGATTCGGCGTCTTGTCGACGATCTTCTCCACCGTATCGAGTTGTAGGGCAATCGCGGCGCGGCCGGGGATATGATAAATCATTACCGGTAAATCGGTGCGCTTGCCGAGGTCAATGTAATACTCCACCAAGCCGCGCTGCGGCGGCCGGATGTAATACGGCGTCACGATCAAGAGGGCGTCGGCGCCGGCCTTTTCCGCCCGTGCGGTTAAATCGACAGTTTCAGCATGCGATTGCGAGCCGGTCGCGGCCGTGACCTTCACCCGCCCGGCGGCAGTATCGACCGCGACTTTCACGAGTTGAGCGCGTTCGTCGATGGTCAGCGTACTTGGTTCGCCGCTGGTACCGGTTACCAAGATACCGTGCGAACCTTCCTTAATTTGATAATCAACCAGCTCGGCAAACTTATCGTAGTCGACCATGCCCCTGCGAAACGGCGTCACCACCGGCGGATAGGAACCGCGGAGAAAGTTTTTATCTAATTTCATCACTGCATTTACCCGGAGACGCTGGCGCGATTGGTGGCAAAACCCTCTTGCGAACCCAATGCCGCTAACGGTTGTTTGAGATTTTCCTGCCACAGCAGCGATTCCATCGCGATATTCAACGGGCTGTCTTGAATAGTCAGTTCATAAACCGGTTCGTCATAAGACGCGTGGTTATGAATACCCCAGCCCGGCGCGGAAAGCATGAGATCCCCCGCCTGCCACTCGAAGCGCTTGCCTTCGACCACACTGTAGCCCTTGCCGCTAAAGTAGTAATTGATCGCCGCCGCGGTATGGCGATGCGGGCGGTCGACGATCTTCGGCGGGCGCACGCACATGGTGGCAAAAAAGTTGTGGCTGGTGCCGTTGGTGCGGCCGGTCGCGGGATTAAAGAGCAGGTAGAGGCGCCGGCCGACGTAGGATTTGCCCAAGGTTTGCAGCTTGTCCAGATGTTCTTTAACCAGCTTCCACGGCCAATGCAGCGGCGGCGAGGGAACTACGTCCGGGTTAATCAGTTTCTCATAGGGCATGAGATAGGCGCCGTCATCGGTAATTTTGAAGGTGCCGAACGGATTGACTGAGCTACCCTGCGCTTCTTCCGGCTCGGCCGGTGCAACTGCATCGACGATGGGTGGATCCTCATCGACCATATGCACGTTCATCTTTTCCAGCAGCGCGGCGTTGCTGTAGGTCAAACGCACTTGCAGCGCGTTGCTGTCGTTAACATGGGAATACACTGCCATCGACGGGGTATTCCATACATCGTAACGTTCGAATCCAATGCGTTTGCCGTTGATGATGGAATGGCCGCGGCCACGGATGCAGAAATTGACCTGAGTGGAGTTATGGCGGATAGGCTTGGTGCGTTCGCCGGGCTGTAAGACGTTGATCGACACCTGAATGCCGGGCGCGAGCCCAAGGCCCGGTGGCTTTGAATAGGGATGAACAATCAACGCGGAGCGCCGGCCGTTTTGCGGCGCCGGCAGGCGCGCCAATGTTTCGATCTCGGCTTCAATCGCCGCCTTCGGGATAACAATGGCCGGCCACAAATCAAGCTTAGGTGCTGCAACACCGGTGCAATCGACAAACTTCGCCGGTGTTTCGCTCGTCTTCAATTCACTCATAAACCACCTCCGTTCTTACATCTTAGCACGCAGCCGCGGTTTGGCGCGCTGCGGATGGGCAAAATCATAACCTACATTCTGCGCTATCGCCCGCCGGTATAGCTCAATACCGAGAGACAGATCAGAAATACCCATGCCCATGGCCTTAAAAAGGGTGAGATCGGCGTCAGCCGGGCGCGGCTTGCCCTCGCCCACCAATTTACACAACGGGATCACGTCTTCCCAGCGGCCAAGGCCTGCGCCGAAGTAGTCCATGAATTCGCGCGACAGTTTCTGCACCTGCGGCACACTATCAGCGGCGATGCGCCCGCAGCGCGGGAAGATGTCCTGATCGAACTCGACTCGATCGGGCACAATCGCACCGACCGCGTTGATATGCGCGCGCTTGCTCACCATGGCCGCGCTTAGGAATGGTCTAGTGGCGCGTGTTACCAAGGTAATGATAGGCGCACCTTCGACTGCCTGCGCTACCGATTTTGCCTCTATGACCGTGAAGTCAAATCCTTCCGCCTGCAATCTCTTGGCGAAATTCGCCCGGTGTTCCGGGTTGGGGCTAAACACCCGCACGCGCTTCAGCCGCCGCACCGCCGCCACCGCCGCAATCTGGGTCAGCGCTTGCTGGCCGGTGCCGATGATCGCCAGTTCGTCCGCATCGGGCGCGGCGAGCCAGCGGGCGGCGACGCCGGAAATGCCGCCGGTGCGTAATTGCCCGAGGGCAAAAGCCTCAATGATGGCCTTGAGCGTACCCTCGTGGCTGTCAAATAAAATCAGCAGTGGCGTCGCGGCGCGCTCGGTATGCGCCCAAGTTTTAGTGCCGATAAAACCGGCGCCGAGAAAAGTCGCGCCGATGGCATGCAGACTGTGCAGGCCCCAGGAGACATGGGTCTTCACCATATTCTGCGCCTCGCCGCGCGCCTCCATCGACAGTCCCGTCTCCAAGGCATTAATTGCCTCGCCCATATCCATCAGAGAAACTACATCAGCCTCAGTCAGCCAACGGGGTTGGGTCATTATCGTTGTCCTCAAAAATAGAAGTAACCGGTGGAGTAAGCGTCAGCGTATTGACGATCAAGGCATGCATCATATAGCGCCCGACTAACAGTAAAAGCGCGACCGCGTATTTTGCCCCGAGCGCCTGCACAACCGCCTCAAACTCGTCTTGCGCCTGGCGTCCAAAGCTGGCGACCACCGCCAAGGTAAACTTTTGCACCAGGCGCTCTTCCTCGCTCAGCGAAGTACTTTTTCTGGGGGTGCGCGCATTGACATCGCGCACCCAATTTTTATCGAAACCGAGATTGATGCACAAGCGTTCGTGTTGATTGCGTTCATAGTCGTTGCGCATGACGCCCGCCACGGTGAGCGCAACGACTTCGGTAAGTCTGTCGGGCAACGCCTTCTTTAAATCTTCGGTGAGGGTATTAAAAGACAGCAAGGCTTCCGGCTGATTGCCCATGCATTGGAAAAACTCACCGAGGTAACCAAGCCGCTTTACTTTCGAATTCAAAGCCGCCGCCAGCGCCGGCGTCAGTTGTTCCATCTCCAGGCGGGGAATAAGTCGGCTCATGTAATGTCATTCTCAATGCAGGCGGCCAGGGAAGCAAATGCGTACAGGATCATCTGGGCCTATTGTATCCGGCCGGCGCCAAACCTCCAATATGGATCTGTTTGGCAAGTCGCCGTCCACTCAAGATAACTCACAGCAGCGCAGCCAATATACCAACCACTACGGCCGCAGCCGTTGCGGCCACAACCACAAGCAGCACGCGCACCCTGGCCGCGAGTACTTCGACGCTGTTCGTTAAATCTCGCATCTGCTCGGCGATTTGTTCTACTACCTTCGCGTTTTCCTGGTCATGTGTTTCCAGGTTCTTCAGCCGTTGGAGTAGTTCGTCTACCTCTGATTGCGGCCGGCTGGCCGCGTGCCTGGCGGCCTGATTCGCTTTGCGGTTACCAAGCAGTCTGGTTGAAACTTCGATGATCTCCGGAGCCCGCCGGATGAGGGTGGCCCACGGAATCGTCTTTGCTGCCACTGTTAGCCATGACCACGCCATTATTCAACCCCCCAGTCGTCGGAAGACGGAGATGGTAGGAGGCGACTGGAAACGACGTCTCGCAGGGTGATGAAAAACGGATTTTTCACCACCCTGCTAAAGCAAAAATGCATCATACAGCGCCTGCCCAACGGCCCATCATAATGCCGCCGTGGATGGAGCGCAAAAATGGTAATATGAGCAGGTGCCAACGCTTTGTGAAACCGGATGTGGACAACGATCGCCCGACAAATTTCAGCCACGACAGGTAAACCATTTACCGCGCGCGGGCAACGTTCGGTCGGCGGGGGCTGCATTAATGCGACTGCGGCGTTAGAGGATGATGGACGCAAATATTTCGTTAAATACAACGACGCCTCTAAACTGGATATGTTTAAAGCGGAGGCAACCGGATTACAGGAACTCGCCAAGGCACAGGCGGTGCGGGTGCCTGAACCGATATGCTGGGGTATTGCCGAAAGCCGCGCTTATATTGTGCTGGAATATTTACAACTCGGAAAAACCAAAGACGCCTCTGCGGAATTATTGGGACGGCAATTGGCGCGCCTGCATCAGGTTCAGGCTGATTATTTCGGCTGGCATATCGACAACACTTTGGGCTCCACGCCGCAAATCAATACACCTGCTAAAGATTGGGTAACGTTCTGGCAAAACCAGCGCTTAGGTTATCAATTGGCATTGGCGGCGCGCAACGGTTATAAAGGCCGGTTGCAGCGCAAAGGCGAGCGCCTGTTGGCGGCTACACCCGCCTTCTTTCGCGATTACCAGCCGCAACCTGCGTTACTCCACGGCGATCTTTGGTCGGGAAATTATGCCGCGGATACTGAGGGCCGCCCGGTTATCTTCGATCCCGCGGTTTACTACGGCGACCGCGAAACGGACCTGGCAATGACGGAGCTGTTCGGTGGATTTTCACCACGGTTCTACAGCGCCTATCAAGAGAGCTTTCCTCTGGACCAGGGGTACGCGATACGCAAAACTTTTTACAACCTATATCATGTGCTCAATCATGTTAATTTATTCGGCGGGGGCTACACTGCGGAGGCAGAACAGATGATGGACCGGCTCTTAAGTGAAATTCAGGCATGATCATCGTCTTTAATCAAGAACCGCGCTAATGTGCGTATTAGTCCGCCGTACTGCAAAAAAATTAAATAATAGTGAGCCCATCTGATATTCGCTTGCTGCTATGGGTGCGCGCATTGCGCGCATTCGGCGACGGCTATGTAAGCTTGCTCCTGCCGTTCTATTTGCTGACACTGGGTTTTGATAGCTTGCAAGTCGGCGCTATCGCTACCGGCACCCTGCTCGGTTCCGGCCTCCTTACCCTGCTGGTCGGTTTTTTAGCGCATCGCTTCAAGCGTCGGAAGCTATTAATGATGGCGGCCGGACTAATGATTATGACCGGCGCCGGGTTTACCTTCATCACCGATTTCTGGCCGCTGCTGCTGATCGCATTCATCGGTACGCTCAACCCATCAAGCGGCGATGTCAGTGTCTTTTTACCGCTGGAACATACCTTGCTTTCCCAAGCGGCCGACGATCGGCATCGCACTGCGCTGTTTGCCAAATATAGTTTGATTGGTTCTTTGGTCGGCGCATTAGGCGCGCTTGCGGCGGGTCTGCCGGATATACTTGCCAGTACGGCTTCTTCTAGTTTGAAAGCGGCGCTACAGGGCATGTTTCTTGTTTACGGCCTGCTCGGTGTAATCACTCTACTGATTTACCGCAAGCTTTCCCCGCAAATCGAACCCAAGGATGCGGCGCCGGCGGCGCCATTGGGCAAATCTCGAAAAATTGTTTACCTCCTCACCGCTCTTTTCAGCCTGGACGCGTTCGCCGGCGGTTTCGTTATCCAGTCGCTGTTAGCGCTTTGGCTGTTTAAAAGATTCGAACTTTCGATCGCCGCGGCGGGTACGATTTTCTTCTGGGCAGGCCTATTTTCCGCCTTTTCTTACCTGGTGGCGGTGCGCGTCGCCAAACGCATCGGCCTGGTTAATACCATGGTCTTCACCCACTTGCCGGCAAATATATTTTTGCTCCTGGTGCCATTCATGCCTACCTTGCCATTGGTGATTGCGCTGTTGCTGGCGCGTAGTGCGCTATCACAAATGGACGTGCCGACCCGGACATCTTATGTGATGGCGGTCGTTTCTCCGGCGGAACGCCCGGCGGCGGCGAGCCTGACGGCGGTCCCACGCAGTCTGGCGACGGCGACCAGCCCCTTGCTTGCCGGCTACCTCCTTCATCTCTCAATCTTCGGCTGGCCACTGATAATCGCCGGCGGCCTTAAGATCGTTTACGACCTTGCGCTGCTCCGGCTGTTCAGCCGGATACGCCCGCCGGAGGAGGCGCAGGGATAAACAGCTACAAATAAATTCTGATGCGGCACCAAACGGGCATGACGCTGAGAGTTAAATAATCTATGCTTGAAATAACAAGCTGCGAAAGCAGTGGCAGGGAAATTGCATGGCTGACGGACAATACAATATTCTGGTTGTTGACGATGTCGACGGAACCCGCGACACGCTTTCGATACGCCTTAAGCGCGATGGGTACCATGTTAAGGTCGCGGAAAACGGGCGCCAAGCGCTGGATATCATCAATACCGAAAAATTTGATCTGGTGCTGCTCGACATTAAATTGCCGGATTTGTCCGGATTTGAGGTGCTTAATCTTATTCGGCCATCCCACTCGATGTTGGATCTGCCCATCATTATGCTGTCCGGCGCCAATGAAACCGAGGACGTAGTCCGGGCGTTAAAAAGCGGCGCTAATGATTACCTGACCAAGCCGATAGATTTTTCTATCATGCTTGCGCGTATCAAATCCCAACTGACATTGAAACATTTTAAAGAACTCAACGATAAACTCCTGAATATCGCCAGTCATGATTTGAAAAAACCGCTGTTAGTAATCTTGGAAGCCGCGCGCGAGCTGCAAACCGAATATCCTTTGGGAACGCCGATGGATGCGGAAGCACAGGAATCGCTTTCCATGTTGATTAAATCGGGGGAATATATGCAACGCGTGGTGCAAGATTCGCTTGACCTGCGCGCGATAGAGAGCGGGCATATCAAACTCGCAAAAATTCCCACCGATATCAACGAACTGACCAAGCAGACGCTGGAGAGAAATAGCGAATATGCCAAAAGGAAGAACATCAATTTAAGCTCCGAGCTTGATCCGCGCCTGCCGACGATTAAAGCGGATAATTTCCGTTTAGCGCAGGTGTTGGACAACTTGCTCGGTAACGCCATTAAGTTCAGTCCGGCGGGGGCCAGCACCGTGGTACGGACGTACGCCGAGGACGGGTTTATCTTGCTCGAAGTCAGCGATGCCGGGCCCGGCATCGCGGAAGAAGATATGGATAAGCTGTTTGTCGAATACGCGCAATTGCGCAATCGCGCGACCAGTAACGAAAAAAGCACCGGCCTTGGGCTGGCCATCTGTAAAGAATTGATCGGCCTGCATGGCGGCGAGATCGGCGCGCGCAATAACCCTGAGGGAGGATCGACGTTCTGGTTCCGTCTGCAGGTGAACTCCTAAAGGCCTGTTAAGGATTATGCAAAATGATCAAACCGACGCCGGTAAAGACGAGCGCGGCGCCCAACAATATGCCGGCGTTAATTTGCACCTCTCGGAACAACACATAAGCGAACAGCGCCACGAATACCGGATAAGAAATCTCAATTAGACTTGCAAGCGTAGCGTTTTTACTATCGATGGAAGTAAATAACAGCGCCGAACCGAGCAAGCCCGTCAATGCCGGCAGCAAAAGCACGGCTTTCGTGCGCCAGTCCATTGCTTTCAAGATAAAATAATCTGCGGCGATCTCGCGGTAAAAAAACGGCACGACCACAATAATTCCCAAAGCGGTCAACAACAAAACCGAAATGAAAGAAAGTTTTTTAAGCGCATTCGCAATCAGAGGATAATGTATACCCCATACCAAGGCTGCACCCAAGGCGGTCACATACCAAGGCAGCTTCACGTTATAACTCCTTTTTACAAGTCTGCTATTTAGAAAATAAATGGTGCTCTGTCTAACCCCTGTCAAAGTGGCAGACATAATCCAACAGGTCATTAACTTCGATTTCGAAGTAGGAGTTAGCGGGGACGGAAAAGCTTTCATTGGCTCGATAAGCCTCCCATACTTGCTTGCCGGCCGGCTTTACCCGGCAAGACCCCAGCAGAATATCTATCGTTTCGGCCGCGCCGGTTTCAAAACGATAGGCGCCGGGCAGCATAACGCCCAGCGTTTTCTTTTCGCCTCGCTCCGTGATGATAGTGCGGCTGGTGACCTTGCCGCCGTGATAGATATTGGCCTTCTTCTTAACTTCCACGTTATAAAAACTCATGCTTTCAAAACTCCGAATCAGTGGAATATCCCAGCAACCCTTAAGCGTGCGCTCGTGCCTGGTCATCATGCCACTCTGGAAGCTCAAAGTAAAAACGCGTGCCCCCTTCAACCTGAGTCTCGAAATCGATGTGTCCGCCGTGCTTCTCCACAATCGCCTTGGCGATACTCAGCCCCAGACCGGCGCCGCTTTGTTGACGCGTATCCAATGAATCAATACGAGCGAACCTCTGAAAGATGCGGTCATGAAATTTTTTTGGAATCCCGGGACCGTGATCGCTCACCGAAACCCGGATTGTCATACCCCGGCGTATGACTGCGACTTCTACAGCGCTATCTGATGGAGAAAACTTCGCGGCGTTTGAAAGCAAGTTGTTAATAACCTGTATCAGGCGTTCACGATCGGCATGAACTTTAGCGTCCGGCAGCGCCGCGGCGAGCACATATTTGACGCCCAGTTGCCCGGCATAGGCGCGGCTCTCCTCAACCGCCTGGTTTACTAACGGCATCAACTCCACTGGTTTGAGACGAAGCCGCATTTTTCCTGACTGGATATTATCAGTATCTAAAATATTACCGATCAAATGAACCAGGCGGCTGGTGTTATTACGCGCCATATTGATCAATATCTTCCCCTGTTCGGATAGTTCTCCACCGACACCTTCGGATAACAAACTGAGAGAACCCAGCATGGAAGTAAGTGGAGTCCGTAATTCATGGCTAACTGTAGATATAAATTCATTTTTCATTTGATCGATTTTCTTACGATCGGTAATATCGCGCACAATGCCCACGAAGACACGGCCATCGCCTAACCGCATTTCGCTTAGACCAAGCTCCATTGGAAAAGTAGAGCCGTTTTTGCGTTGGCCGGTAATTTCCAAGCCGAAACCAATCATCCGCTCTTTATCAACGCGCGTATAATTTTTTATATACGTTTCATACTCACTGCGGTCCCGCTCCGGGAGCAATGTATTGAATTGCCGGCCGATAATTTCTTCGGATGAATAATCAAAAATGCGCTCGGCGGAGCGGTTGAAAGATTCGACTACGCCCCGTTCATTAATCGTGACGATTCCATCGAGGACATTATCGACGACAGCGCGAATACGGGCTTCGTTTTGCTGCAACTCCTGCTCCGCGTGTTTGCGTTCGTTATAGAAGGTCTGGAGCTTGCGCGACATCTCATTGAACGCCTGTGCGGTCTCCGCCAATTCGCCCTTGCCTTGCACTTTCACCTGATAACCCAATTCACCGGTAG
>WNFH01000921.1_pt1 | contig 19451 bp, 16 predicted proteins | sample 5400411 | NCBI WGS metagenome assembly WNFH01 (sample SAMN13153347, study PRJNA577476) | soil metagenome | isolation source: 200 cm saprolite under Douglas fir tree site 2 hole 3 | place: USA:California | collected 2015-04-18
TCTGCGGACCGAACTCTTCGCTCTCGGAAAAAAGCAACTGAAAACCAAGACAGATGCCTAGAAAGGGTTTTTTTTGACGCACCACTTCACGGATCGGCTCGATCAATCCGAAGCGTTTCAAATTATTCATGCAGGCGCTGAACGCGCCAACGCCTGGGAGGACTACTCCCCGCGCGGCAGCGATCTTCTGAAGATCCGCGGTGATCTCGGCATGGCAACCGACATGTTCAAATCCCTTTTGAACGCTGCGCAGATTTCCCATGCCGTAATCGATAATGGCAATCATGACGCTACCCTTCTCACTACCCCAAGCCAGTGAAAACGCGAACGTCCTACGGCTTGAACTACTTGAACGGTTTAAACCGTTCAAATCGTTTAAACAAATCCATCACACACGCAGATTAGACTTACAGTGACCCCTTAGTTGAAAGAACCCCCTGGATGCGCGGGTCGATGCGCGTCGCCCGCTCCATGGCGCGGGCCGAAGCCTTGAAGCAGGCTTCAATGATATGGTGCGGATTCTCTCCCTGAATCACGTTGATATGAAGATTCATCCCAAGCTGGTTGGCCAGCGCCTGGAAAAATTCGTGCGGCAGGTCGGTGTCGAAGTCTCCCACGCGACCCGGACGAATCTTGACATTGTAAGAGAGATAGGGCCGCCCGCTTAAATCCACGACCACATTCGCGAGGGTCTCGTCCAACGGCACGCTCGCCTCGCCGAATCGGGAGATCCCCTGTTTGTCGCCCAATCCTTCCTTGAAGGCCTGACCCAGCGCTAGGCCGACATCCTCCACCGTGTGGTGGTAATCCACATCGATATCCCCTTTGGCTTGCAATTTGAGATCGAACAACCCGTGGCGGGCGAAGATTTCCAGCATGTGGTTGAAGAAGGGCATCCCCGTTTGGATCTCCGCCTTGCCTGATCCATCCAGGTTCAGATCCAGCGTGATATCCGTCTCTTTTGTCTTACGGTTAACCTTTGCGGTCCGTCCCATAAAATTTCTCCTTTTTAAACCTCGCCTCCACCGCACGCGCGTGATCGTACAACCCCTCAAGCCGCGCCAGGTGAATGATATCGGGCGCCAACGTGCGCAGAGCTTTTTTCCCGGCCTGGATAAGATTCGTCCGCTTGAGAAAATCATAGACCCCGAGCGGCGAGAAGAACCGGGCGCTCCCTCCGGTCGGAAGAACGTGGTTCGGACCTGCCATGTAATCGCCCAACGGCGGCGTCGAGTAGGAACCGACAAAGATAGCCCCGGCATTGCGGATCGCGGGAATCCACTTCCGCGGCTGCCGGACTATCAGCTCCACATGTTCCGGAGCTATGGCGTTGGCCACCTCCACTCCTTCTTTGAGTCCTTGGCAAACGATGATCGCGCCGTACTTTTCCAAAGCTTTTAGAGTGATAGCTTGTCGTTTGGTCTCCTTGAGCTGCATCTCCAACGCCGTCTTGATCCTTTGACCCAATGTCCAGGACGGTGTGACACAAAGGGCCGACGCCATCTCGTCGTGCTCGGCTTGAGAGAGCATGTCCGCAGCGACGTGAACCGGATCGGCGTGAGCATCCGCCAGGAGCAAGATCTCGCTGGGCCCGGCGATGGAATCGATGTCCACCTCTCCGAAGACCAATCGCTTGGCAGTCGCGACGTAGATATTGCCCGGCCCGACGATCTTGTCCACTTTGGGGATGGTATCCGTGCCGAAAGCCAGCGCGGCTACGGCCTGCGCGCCGCCGACGCGAAAGATCCGATCCACGCCGGCGATTCGCGCCGCCGCTAGAATTATCGCGCCGTCTCTTCCGATCGGCGAGGTCATGATCACTTCTTTGACTCCGGCGACCTTAGCGGGAACGACATTCATGAGAACTGTAGAAGGATACGAAGCTTTGCCTCCGGGAACGTAGACCCCAACGCGCTCCAAAGGGGAAATTTTTTGTCCCAGGAATAGGCCGAGGGGATCTCGATAACTCCAACTCTTCTCCAGCTGGCGACGATGAAACGCGGCGATCCTTTTAGCCGCCAAACGCAGTACGCGAAGGTCTTTTTGAGATACCTTCTTCATTGCCTGGTCAATCTCCCGCGGTTTGACTTCCAAATCCTTTACGCCCAAACGAACTCCGTCGAAGAGACGGGTGTATCGAAACAGGGCGCTGTCTCCTTTTTTCCGCACGGCCTCAAGAATCTCGGCAACGCTCCGCTCAATCCTCTCCCCCTTTTCCACTCTACGCTGCATAATCCTCTTGAGCGTTGCTTTAAAAGCCCTATCACTCGTCTTGACGACCGTGATCCTCATCCCCGCTCCATTTTGGATTTTTCCGCCTGAGGCGGATCAGCCTCCGGCTGAAGATTCTCAAAACTGTTTATCCCTTAAACCCTTAAACCTTTCATCCTTTTACCCGTTGAATGTCCGCTCCGAGGCTGGAAAGCTTTCTCTCGATATGTTCATAACCTCGATCCAGGTGATAGACCCGGGAGATTTCAGTCTGACCTTCTGCGACAAGACCGGCCAAGACAAGCGAGACGCTGGCGCGCAGATCGGTCGCCATCACGGGCGCTCCGGAGAGCTTCTTCACTCCCCTGATGACCGCCCGATTCCCTTCCAGCCGGATATCGGCTCCCATCCGATCCAGTTCCTGTGCGTGCATGAAGCGGTTCTCAAAGATTGTTTCCGTGATGACGCTCGCGCCGTCGGCCACCGCCATCAAAACCATCATCTGCGCCTGAAGATCGGTCGGAAACCCAGGGTAAGGAAGCGTGGTGACATCGACGCTCTTCATCTTTCCCTTCCCGCCGACTCTGATCCCGCCTTCCTCAATCGAGAGATTGACCCCCACTTCCCTAAGCTTGAGGAGAAAAGCCTCGAGGTGACCCGCTCGCGCTTCCCGCACGATCACATCGCTGGAAGTCAGGGCCGCGGCGACCATGAAGGTCGCGGCCTCTATTCGGTCGGGTATGACCCGATGCGATAGCCCGTGAAGCTCTTCAATCCCTTCAATTTTTATGATGTCGGTTCCCGAGCCCTCAACCTTCGCGCCCATCTTATTCAAAGCAACGGCCAGATCGATTATTTCCGGTTCCTTCGCGGCATTCTCGATCACGGTCGTCCCTTCGGCCAAGGTCGCCGCCATCGTGAGATTTTCCGTGGCGCCAACCGAGGGAACGTCGAGGTAAATCTTTGCGCCCTTGAGTTTTTTCGCCCTGGCTTTTACATACCCATGAGTCTGGTCGATGGTCGCGCCCATCTCGGCCAACCCCTTTAGATGGAGATTGACCGGACGAGTACCGATGGCGCACCCGCCGGGGGTGGAGACACGGGCCTCGCCAAAACGCGCCAGCAGCGGACCCAAAACCAAGAACGAGGCGCGCATCGTCTTGACCAAGTCATAAGGCGCCTCCAGCTTGGTGACGGATGCCGCATCGAGCAAAATAGCTTTCTCTCGTTTTTCGACCTTTACGCCGAGACCCGATAGGAGCTTGAGCGTCGTGTGAATATCCATCAGATCGGGAATGTTTTGAAATTCGCACCGCTCCGCAGTCAGAAGAGAGGAGATCAAGATCGGAAGGGCGGCATTCTTAGAGCCGCTTACCACCACTTCACCTTCGAGCCTGCGTCCGCCGCGAACCAGAATTTTGTCCACTTTCTAACCCTCAGAAGCTACCTTGAACAGCCGGCGCGCCGACAGAACCCGATCTCTCCCGCTATAGTCCCGGCGCACGGAGATCTCAGTATAGCCGCCATCTTGCGCAAAAAGCCGGGAAACTTCGCTTCCCATATTCTCCCCAATCTCGAGCAATACAAGCCCTCCATTTGCCAAAAAAGGCCGCGCCTCCTGACTGATCCTCCGATAGAAGTCGAGCCCGTCCCTGCCGCCATCCAACGCCAACTTTGGTTCCCAGTCTCGGATCTCGGAAGGCAAATTCTCCATCTCGCCGCGGCGCACGTAGGGAGGATTGGAGACGACGATACCGAACCTTTCCCGCGCACCCCTTACAGGCTCGAAGAGATCTCCCTTAAGAAAGTGAATTTTTTCTCCCACTCCGTGGCGAGCCGCATTGGCCTCCGCCACCTTCAGCGCCTCTGGCGAAAGATCGGTCGCCCATATCTCGACATTGCCGATCTCTTTGGCCAGGCTCACTGCAATAACTCCACTGCCCGTTCCGAGGTCCAGAATTCGAACTTTTGAATTTGAAACCTCCAATAACTTCATCAATCCGAGGGCAGTCTCAACAACCAGCTCTGTCTCGGGCCTGGGCACGAGCACCGCCGGACTCACGAGAAAATCGAGCGACCAGAACTCCCGCACTCCGGTGATATAAGCCACCGGCTCTCTTTGGACGCGCCGCCGAAGCGCCAAGTCGAACAGTTTTCTCCGGCCCACCTCGACAGGCACCTCTTCATTGAGCCAAAGCTTCTCTCTGCTCCAGCCCAGAATGTGGCCCAGGAGCAACTCGGCATCCAGTCGAGCGCTCCCGACACACGCATCAGAAAGGAATGCGGTCCCCCACCTCAGTAGTTGCCGAACTGTGGCGAGCGCGTGGGTTTCCACTCTCTCCGGCTGTTCTCTCATGATTCGTCTCTCGCCTCAGTTTCACCCGGCCGCACGCAACGACTCGGCCTGATAATGAGTGAGCAGGGCATCCAGCAACTCGCCCAATTCCCCCTCCATAATGCGCTCCAATTTGTAGAGGGTAAAATTGATCCTATGGTCCGTCAGCCTCCCTTGAGGAAAGTTGTAAGTCCGGATGCGCTCGCTCCGATCTCCGCTCCCCACCATGAGCTTTCTCGTGGCCGCGATCTCGGAGCGCTGCTCTTCCTGCTTCCTTTCCAACAGACGTGCCCTTAAAATTTTAAGGGCCTTGGCTCTGTTTTTATGTTGCGACTTCTCGTCCTGACAGGAAACCACAAGCCCCGTCGGGATATGAGTCACCCTCACCGCGGAATCGGTCGTGTTGACGCTCTGCCCTCCCGGCCCGGACGAGCGAAAAACGTCGACTCGGAGTTCCTTGGGGTCGATCTCCAACTCAACCTCATCCGCCTCGGGGAGCACCGCTACGGTCACCGCCGAAGTGTGAATGCGTCCTGATCCTTCCGTTACGGGAACCCGCTGGACCCGATGGACCCCGCTCTCGAACTTGAACCGGCTATACACGCCTCGCCCCTCGATAAGCCCGATGATTTCTTTGAAGCCGCCCAGCCCCGTTGCATTGGAACTCATCACCTCGACCCGCCACCCCTGGGATTCGGCGTAGCGGCTGTACATTCGAAACAGCTCAGCGGCAAACAGGGCCGCCTCGTCACCCCCGGTTCCGGCCCTGATTTCGACGATGACGTTTTTGCTATCGTTAGGATCTTTGGGAAGGATCAGGAGCTTGAGGCGATTTTCAAGATCCTCCTTTTTCACCCGTAAAGCCACCACCTCTTCTTTGGCCAATTCCCTGATGGCGTCGTCTTGTTCGTTGAGGAGCTCTCGATTCCCCTGGATCTCTTGCTCGATCTTTTTCCACTCCCGATAACAGGAAACAAGCTCCTCCAATTCGGCCCGCTCCTTGGCGATTTTGGAGTACTCCCTCTGTCTGCCCAGAAATTCCGGGTCAGCCATGAGACTTTCCAACTGTTGATATCGCTTTTCGACTTCAGCTAGCTTGTCGAGCATAATTTCCGAGTGACGAAAGAAATTTTGAGAAATAAAAAAGGGCAAAGGGGAAACATCTTGCCCTTTGCCCTTTCCCTAACCTTAGGTCGCTAGTAAATCACATTCAGCTTTGAACCCCCGGCTGCCGGACTCAGTTTTTAATGCCGTATTTGCGCCTGAATTTCTCCACGCGGCCTGCCGAGTCGACAAATTTCTGTTTCCCGGTAAAGAAAGGATGGCACTGGGAGCAGATCTCCACATGGATAGCCGGGACTGTAGAGCGCGTCTCAAAGACGCTTCCACAGGCACAGGTAACCGTTGCGGTTTTATACTCGGGATGGATGCCTTCTTTCATAAATCCCTCTTCTAATGCCTATAGCATAATTAAACCCCGTCATCAAATCCCCTTCCTCCATGGGTCGTACCGCGGCGCGAGCTAAGGTCTAATCCTTGTGGCATAGAAATTGCTGTTGCTCAATCAATTGTATATGCGCGCATCCAGGGTGCAAAAAGGCTGTTTCGGGACCTAGAATTTGACAACATTGTTAAACGCTGGCGAATTTTGTACGTAAGTCTTATCGCATGGGAGAGAGTATTAATCCTAGAATCCTGATCGTCGAGAGCTACGGTAGCAACACCAAATCGATATTAACCCATTTGGCCGGCTCACCGTTCCCCCTACAAATCGTTTCCGTAAGCGACGCTGAGGCGGCCACGACCTTAATTCAGAAGGAACCAATTGATCTGGCCATTATCGACACATGCTTAAGGGGCAAGATGGACGGTTTTGACCTCTGTCGTGCGTTGAGGTCATCCGCTTCCACTCAGCAACTCTCCATCATTCTGCTTCTGTCTGGATATCTCTCTCTAGAGCGCTCGAAAGGAATATCGGCAGGCGCGGACCTTCTGCTCCACAGGCCTGTGGTCAAAGAGGAGCTTTTGAGAATGATTCAATTGCTCTTGGCAGAAGAGCTTGCGCAGGTAGCAAACACACAACCAACCGCAGGAATCCCTTCTGTGCGCAGGCTGCGTTCAGTGAGCTAGTTGCAAACTATGCGCTAGCCGGTCTCCTCCACGTCCATCGAACCGCTCCGGCTGCTTCTCTGAATATACATACGCACGCAGAGATCGTAGAGTGTGGAGACCGGACACACTGCCCGATTGTGCTGACTAAGACCTGTTGTGTACTCGATCGTCACCACCTGATCTTCCTTGGAAGTTCTTTGAATATAGCCACCTTTGAGGTCCACATAGCAGCCGACCCCGCGTAGAATTTGCGATAGACTCAGAAAATCTGGCATCCCCCCTGAGTCACTGCGCCTCGCCTTACCCTCGCGCTCCAGCCGTTCTATATCCTCAGAAGTGTAGCGCCACTCAAAGGTCTCGGCAGAAGATGGCACTCCAACCTTCGCCCGGACAAAGTACAGGTCCCCTGAGACTTCCAGATCAAAATTCTTAGGATGCTTGCCTTCCAAATCTTGTCCAATAGCGCGAAGAGTTTGGGCATAATTACTGGCCTGAATCATTTCAGTCTCCTTTTACCGAGCGACATCCCGTCACTGTGAATTTAATGCAAATTTAATTAGACCCTTACTGATTCTTTCCCTCAGGTGAGTAGACTGCAATTTTTGACCGTTGTACGACGTCTAACGACGTTATATTAGCCAATATAGTGTTGGCTGTCAATAAAAATTACACAATATATAGATTTGCTGACTTTAGGCGGGCCGACTACCAACTAGGCGGAGAAGCGGAAGTGCCTTCCAATATAATCTTAAATGACCTTATTTCCATTCCATAACCTCGAGGCGGACACCTTCGGGTCCCTCGAAGAAGCAGACATGCCGGCCGTCCGCGAGCTGCCGCTCCTCAAGGATACGGGCACCACTCGACCTGAGTCTTTGAGCCACCCCAGGCAGGTCATCAGTATCTAAGGCCAAGTGCTCCATCCCGTAGTGCTGTTCGAGCTTTTGTTCTTCGAGAAAATCCGTGACGTTCAAGCTCAGCCCGTGCAGGTCAAGGCGGAAGCTTACCCTCTCGCCATTTCGATTCTCCCTCGCTATTTTTGCACCCAGGTTTTCGACAAACCACTGAGCTGTCTGCCCCGGGTTGGAAGTCTTTATGTGCAGGTGGTTTATTTTAAATGCCATAGGACGCCTCCCTCATTTTTCTTTGATGCCACTGGTCTGCCATCGGCAGCCATCAATCAAACACTGCTGTAAAAAAATTACAACCGCCATTCGGCTTCCGACGCTTTCTTCTTGCTGGTTGCTGTCGATTCTCCCATCTTCCCTTGTTCCTCCTCGCCAATTACGGACAGAAGAAGGTCGCAAAACTTTCGGCCATCTTCGTGCTTTTCTGGCCTTCCCCCAACGCTTGCAGTCGGAGACAGGATCTGAATTTCGCTCGTCTTATAGAACCAGAAGAGAAAAAACAGGATAAGACCACCTGCTAACAGACCATACTGCAAAATAGGTTCGAGACCTCCTATGATGGAGTACCCACATACAGCGAGCAAAATAACGCCCAACACCAAAATCCACCATAGGCGCCGCCAGCCTATTTGAACACTCGTGATGGCTTGGTGCGGGATGAATGTCTCGCTATTCCCAAAAACGCCCCCCTCGTTCTGATGGTAAACCCGGCGGTTCGTAAGAACCATGTAACCCGACCTGCCTCTTCGATCAGTCACGGCCAGGTGTCCAAGTTCGATCTCTTTGGTCATCGGTTCTCACCTCCTGTTTAAGAACTCCGAGGATCCCCAAAGATTTTACGGGCAACGCAAGGAAGTGAACAAATCTGCAAGGATTGTTCAGATGTCAAAGCCGATCTCTCAAGGTCGACGGTATCAGCCGAAAAGTATCCGGCGGCCTTATTGATGTCAACCTCGTTTGGACGAAATTCTGTCATGTCAAAGTGCAAAGCAAGAAAAACCTTTTAGCCTCCTAACCGGCAAAGCATGCCTAACTTCCGGGAACAGTGCACCATTAGAACTGCGGGCGGACTTGACACAAGATAGTCGAGAAATAGAACCCGACCCCATCTCTATCCCCGAGTCATCAGAATACCCCCGTTATCCCTCTCTTGGCTGGCCATCTCTCGTTCGGACGCTTGAAAGGAATTCAGTCCGGGGCGACTATTCTGCTTCACCCGCCCACCGTCAAAGAGGACCTTCTGAGCATGGTCCAACTCCTCCTAGATCCCAGATCCAAACCCGCAGACCCCTTCCAGCTACGACCCGTCGAAGATCAGGTGTTCCGCAGACTACACTCTGTGGGTTATTGATTATAACGATATTAGAGATTAAGGTAAGGGCTCTAAGGGGAACGTCGTGTCTGTCCAAAACTAGTTCTCTTTTGGGCACGACCGTTGAGGTGATTCTCCGAGATCAACAGGAGGTTTTAAAAAAGCATGAGTAAGACAGAGATAGTCTCCTCAACTCAAAGCGAAGACCTGGTGCCATCTGCACCGCAAACGGTGGAAGAAACAGAGCTCGACTTTGGGTTCCTTGCAGATCTGGCTCTAAAAACCGTCTACGCGGACACCAATTGCGCGACCGACCGGGCCGCTGAAAAACTGAGGCTTCCAGTCACGGTTGCCGAATCTCTGCTCCAACACCTTTACCGTGAAAAATTAATCGAAATCCGGGGGCTCATCAGCTTGCAAAATCATCGCTACGCGATGCTCGACCGGGGCTGGCAGCGAGCGCAGCGCATGCTCGATATCAATGGTTACATCGGGCCGGCTCCGGTTTCGCTTCAATCTTACACCGAGATGGTATTGCAACAGAGTAAAAGGCAAGAACCCGTTAAGCCGGAATCCGTCCAAACAGCCATGTCACAACTCGTTTTACCGGAGAGCGCGGTTCAGACGCTAGGATTGGTGGTAAATTCCCGTCGCAGCCTGTTTATGACAGGGCCGTCGGGCAACGGAAAAACTTCCATTGCACAGGCTCTACACTCTGCGCAAAGCGGCGAGATTTGGATCCCCTACGCCATCGAAGTCGATGGCCAGATCATTAAGGTTTTCGACCTGCACAATCACGTTCCGGTTTCTCATCAAAGCTCGGTCCGCTATGATCAGCGCTGGATAAAAATCAAGCGCCCTCTGGTGATCGTCGGCGGAGAGCTTACAATCGAAACCATGGACCTGATTTATAGCCAGACAGTTCGATACTATGAAGCTCCCTTTCAGATGAAATCCAACGGCGGGACCTTGGTGATTGACGATTTCGGGCGCCAACGGGTAGATCCTCATGACCTACTAAATCGCTGGATCATTCCGCTTGAGGGACGTGTAGATTATCTGACGCTCCACACGGGCAAGAAAATCCAGGTTCCGTTTGAGCAGCTGCTCATCTTTGCCACCAATCTCGACCCCAACGAACTTGTGGACGATGCGTTTCTCCGCCGCATGGGATATCGGCTCTACGTTACGCCACCGACCCCCGAGATATATGCCTCGATTTTCCAGAGATACGTCGAGTCTTGCGGCCTCACCTATGATCCTCAACTTCCCGAATTTCTGCTGCGGCGATACGAAATGGAGACACGCCCGCTCAGGTGTTGTGAACCTCGGGACCTCATCCAACGTTGCCTCGATATATGCAACTATGAAAAACGTCCCCGAGTCCTTTCCACCGAACTGCTTGAATTGGGCTGGAACAACTACTTCGGATCTAAAACCTAGCTGCGTGTGCTTTAGATGCGCCCAGCTACCTATTAGCAAGGCTCTACCGCGGGATTCTCCGCCGAGAAAAACCGGTATCTTTCACACTACGCAGTCACTCGGATAAGATTTAACTTGGGGCCAGCAAGTAAAAGGAAGATGTTATTGGTGGAGCCGAGGGGAGTCTAACCCCACGACCTCTTGAATGCCATTCATTTTCTAATTGAAACAATGCCTAAACCGTCCTAGCAAATCCTGTCATTTCAACGATTGCATGTCCTTCTGCTTGGCAGTTGCTTAGACACGTCTGCACGAGTACACGGACAAACGGGCGGACATATGGAGGTCCTGGTCTCGCTGAATAGCGCATGAGACTTTTTCCACAGACGACCAAGTCCTGAAGGATTTTCTATATCACTTCGTGTTGGTCACCAATAGGATAACGCCACCACGAGTATCAGCAGGCAGGACCAGTGCAGGATCAGGCAGGGCAACAGGCTCTCCGAACGCTCCCGCGCCATGCCGGAGCTGATTCCGAAGAAAAGAGCGGCGGCAAAGGTCAAACCCGCGCCAAGGGAGAAAAAGGGAAGAAACGGAAGCAGGGACCAGAAAGCATAGAGTGTGCTTGAGATGAAGACCGGCCAGGAGAGAAACCAGGGGCCGCCGGTGCGCTGGGTAGGGAAGCGCTGGGCGAGCGTGCCATGCGCCAGCCCGCGGAACAGCACTTCGGCCGCGATCGGAAAGCCGGTCGCGATGGCGAGCATGGTCCAGTGGGGCTCAAGCAGGACCTGAAAGCTCGTGACCGGAGCTGCAAAGATCCAGGCGCCTCCGGCCAGTCCTCCCAGGAGCGCTACGGGAAAAAGAATCAGCCAGTCGAATCCAGCCGGCATGCACAGTCCGAAAAACTTCGGTCCCCTTCGGAGGACGGCGAGGGCCACTACCCCGCTGAGCGCACAGAGCACGCCCGCATAGGTCCCCACCTGATCCCGGAAGTAGCCCTCGATCGACCCTGCCGGATCGCGAAGCCATCCGATGAAGTAAATGGCCATCATGGAGCTCACCATGATGGCAGTGTTTTCCAGCAGCGCGACGGCCAGGGTGCCCAGGCGCTGCGCCCGCGTCGGTCTGCGGTAAGCCTGGGCGAAGGCATCAGCGATTTGCTGGGGCGTCAGCGACGTTCCCGTAGCCCGCGGCGAGCCGCCGATTTCCCCTGAACCGCCCCAGTGGTTCCCAGAGCGCCGGTTACCCGCGGCCGGATCGACCAGGTTGAGCCGCTCGTAGGCGTTCTCAAGCGTCGCTGGCAAGAAGGTATCGACCTGGCGCAAGGTATAGGTGTTGGGATTCTTCTGCAGGATGACGACACCGAGGCGCTTGCCGTGCAGCCGGCGCAGATGTGGCTCCACTTCATAGATCCCCGTCTCGCCCCGGCAGACTATCGCCAGCTGGCTCTCGCCGATCTCGGCGCGCGCCAGTTCCTCCACTTCGAGCACCCCTTCGAAGTGATGCGAGGAATAGATCATCGCGTCGATGGCGCGCAAGACGTCGGCCGTGTATTGCAGGAAGTCGATCTCCCGCCATTTCCCCTCTTTCTTCAGGGCGACTTCCTTGCTCCGCAGCTGTTCCAACTCGGCGAAGACCGATTCCAGTAGTTCCAGAGGGAACCCGCAAAGCTCCTGCATCTCCAGTCCGTGAGCATCGATGGCGCCTTGAAGGCGCACAAGAGGCATGACCTTCCTGCGGATTTCCGGGTCGACGTCGTTCAACCGCATATGGTTGAGGAGCACCCAGATGGCGAGGACGGTATCGAGGTCCGGGTCGTTGGCGTAGATGGTCCAGTCTCTTCTCTGGAGATCCAGGCCCTTACGGATCACTACCATGGCCTGCTCGCAGGTGGCCAGAGTGAAGGATCGGACGCAGCCTTCGTGGTGGTCTAAGTTGAAGGCACCCTTTTCGACGTCGAGGAAAGGTCCCCCTTCGGCCGCTCCATCGAGATAGATGGTTCCCGGCGGCGCTTTATGGGCGGCGCTGGTGGGTATGGTCAGGCCCCGCTCAATGCGCACGGCCATAGTGGGCGACTCGCTGCAGACCAGTTCCCGGTCTTCGCCTTTCCTCCGGATCGAGTAGCGATCGGGAAGCTCGGCGGCTGCAGGCTCTCGCACCGAGTTTTTCCCGGTCATCCGTGTCCAGTTATTGCCACTATTGGGGGATTCCATGCGAGGAAGTTCCTTTTGAGGCACAGCCACTGGGAACTCCGAAATTGCGCCGAGGTTCACCTGCCAGCGCGCCAGGGGGAAAAGAACTTGTTAGAGAGAGCGGGCTGATCCCCGGATCGTCATTTTGGGGCAGAGAGTATCTATAAGAGACAGTTATGTCAACTTGAGCTTGATCACTTGATTTTCGGTGAAAGGGAGCTCCGAGAAGCTACGGATAGACTCAAAGCGGAGCTAGAAATCCTGTCCAAGATGCTCAGTGAGCTGATTAAGGGAATAGACAAACGCGAATAGTAGAGCATTGGAACAATAGATCATTGGAGCAGTAGACCACATTGTCGCCTTGACCCAATGTTCCATTGTCCATTGCTCTAAATTTTTGCAGAGGAAAATTTTGGTGGAGCCGATGGGAGTCGAACCCACGACCTCTTGAATGCCATTCAAGCGCTCTCCCAACTGAGCTACGGCCCCACGCAGGGAAGGCAAAAGGATGAGGGATAAAGGATGAAAAGATGCCTTCGAAGCCAACCTTTTGTTATTGTTAATATCTAGAAACCACCCCTAAAAGTCAATCAGGTTAGCCGCCAGCTTTGAGCTCTCGGCCCAACTATCTGTTGTTTCCGCCTTCAGCCTTTATCCTTCCTCGCACCATCTCTTCCGCATGCCGCATCGCCTTTTCTGTGATCTTGACGCCTCCAAGCATGCGCGCCACCTCTGCAACTCTATCTTTCTCGTGGAGCTTTTTGACCTCGGTATAGGTCCTTCCTCTTGCAACTTCTTTTCGCACGACGTAGTGAGAATCGGCCAACGCTGCGATCTGCGGCAGATGGGTAACGCAGACCACTTGATGCGATTGAGCTACCTTCTTGAGTTTCTTCCCGACAATCTCAGCCACCCGGCCGCCGATGCCCGCATCCACCTCATCAAAGAGCAGGGTCGGAATATCCTCTCGGGTAAAGACTAGAGACTTGACTGCCAGCATCAAGCGCGACAGCTCCCCGCCGGAGGCGATCTTGACCAAAGGCTTGACCGCCTCGCCGGGATTTGGAGAAAAGTAAAATTCGACTTGGTCCATCCCCTGGTCTGTCAATCTCTTCCCCCCTACAAGCAAGGGCGGGTCGTCCTTGGCCTCTTCGGCGTTGAGGAAACGGACTTCAAAAACGGTCTCGGGCATCCCCAAATCCTGAAGCTCCTTTTCCATCTCCTTCTTGAATTTCTTCGCATGCCGCATCCGTTCCTGCGACAGCGACTCGGCGCATTTCCACGCGGAGCGGCGCGCCTCTTCAAAGGCCCGCTCAAGAGCGGGGATCTCCTCGGCGCCGCGATCCAGGGCTTTGAGTTCCTCTTCGAGTTTTTCCTTGATCTTCAGGATATCCTCAATCGAGCCGTTGTATTTCCGCTTGAGCCGATTGATCTCAGCAAGCCTGTTTTCGAATTGCTCCAATGAACCCGGGTCAAACTGCAGCCGATCGGTATGGCGTCGAAGGACGGACGTTGCCTCCTCCAGCTGAGCCAAGGAAGAGTTGAGCAACTCGACCGCATCGTTCAGTCCTCCGTCGATGTTGGCCAGCTCCCTCAGCCGAAGCGCATACCGCCCCAATCGACTCACTAGGGCCGCTTCTCCTTCGTAGAGGATCTCTTCCCCCTCCTTACACCCCTGGTAGAGTTTTTCAGCGTGGACCAGGATGTTCCTCTTCGCTTTGAGCTCCTCTTCCTCGCCCACTTGCAATCGCGCGCCGGAAAGCTCTTCCAACTGATCTCGCAGCGCCTCCTCCTCACGCTTGCTCCGCTCGAGGCGCTCTCGTGTCTCCCTCAGGGAATCCCAGGCGGCAGTGAGTGAGCCATAGCGCTTCTTCATCTCTTCGGTTTTTTCTTCCAAGCGGCCATAGCTATCGAGCAACCCTAGATGAGTCTCCGACCTTCGCAGCTCTTGGTGCTCATGCTGACCGTAGATGTGAATGAGGTTGCCTCCGATCTCTGCAAGCGAGCCTAGCGGACAGAGGCTTCCGCTTAGGTAGACGCGGTTTTTCCCTGAGCGACTGACAATTCGTTTGAGAACCAACTCTTCCTCATCTCCGTAGCCTGATTCTTTCAGTCGATCTCGAAGACTCTCCGGCACCGGCGCCACCAACGCCTCAACACTCGCCTCCTCCCCGCCTTGCCGGATAATGTCCGAGGAGACCCGCCCTCCGGAAATGAGACCCAAGGCGTTGAGGACGATCGTCTTGCCCGCTCCGGTCTCACCCGTCAAAACGTTGAGACCGGGCCCGAACTCCAACGCGACCTCGTCGATGACAGCGAAATTCCTAATCCTTAACTCTCGAAGCATCTGCAGGCTTGCCTACCGCTCGCCCCACTTGAGCTTGCTGCGAAGGATCTCGAAGTAACTGCGTGAAGGAGCCTTGATCAGAGAGACCGGCACTCCGTAGTCCCTGGCCTCGACCACATCTCCGTCCTTCAAAAGCACACCTTGTTGCCCGTCCGGACTCAAGATCACCGTATCCCCGGCGGAACGCAGAGTAACGCGGATGGTTGATTTGCTCGACACGACGATGGGCCGATTGGTCAAAGTATGCGGACAGATAGGTGACAGCACAATCGCGCCCAACGAGGGGTACAGAATAGGTCCACCGGCAGCCAGGGAATATGCGGTCGAGCCAGTGGGAGTCGAGATAATCAGCCCATCGGCCCGGTAGGTGCAGAGATGCTCCTTTCCCACGAAGGTCTCCAGACTGATGATTCTGGAGCGCGCGCCTTTGGTGATCACGGCGTCGTTTAAAACGCGAAACTTTTTCGGCTTGCTCCGCTTGCTTTGGACCTGAATCTCGAGCGTCATCCTCTTCTCGACGGAAAAATCTCCTCTCAGTGTTCTCTCCAAGATGGATTCCAACTCATCGACGGCCACCTCGGTAATGAAACCCAGCCCTCCGAGATTGACGCCGAGGATCGGGACCCGCTGCCGCTCAACCAGGCGGGCGACACTGAGAAGAGTTCCATCGCCGCCAAGGACGACGATCAGGTCCGCCTTTTTGGCCATCTCCTGCTTGCTGCAAGACCTCGCTCCGTTCCGAAATAAACCCGGCTCCACGAGGACCTGTTTTTTCTTTTCCTTGAGCCAAGGCACCAACCAGCTGACCATCTCGGTCGCCTTGGGCTCTTCGTACTTTGCTACCAGACCGACTACGCGAATCATTAAAAGGACCTTTCGTCTAACAGCGAGATTAGCACACCGGCGAAAAAAATGTCCATGCGCTTTCGTCTTTTGAGAGCTCTAATCAGGGATGCGGGCTTTCATTTCAGCCCCCCGGGTTTCCGCAGGGGGCGAGGCTGGAGGCCGCAGACGCAGGAGCGTAAAGGTTCCAGCAGGCCCTGACCGAAGGGATCAGCACCCTTTGGGGCTGGCGCGGGCGGCCCTCAAGGCACCGGCCCATCGGCTGCGGCCGGAAGACTTGTCCCCGAGGAAACACCCGCTTCATCGCAAACGAAGAATGTTCACGCGGCGGATCTGGACGACTTCAGCGCAAAATAAATCTTCTCTGCCGTTAGCGGAAGGTCGTAGATTCTGACTCCAACCGCATCGTCAAGGGCATTGGCGATGGCCGCCGCAGTGGCGATGATGCCGTTCTCTCCGATCTGCTTGGCGGCAAAGGGACCCGGGCCGGCAGGATCCTCAACCAAGACCGTCTGTAAAGGCGGAAGATCTCGAGCACAGGGAATTCGGTAATCCCCCAGGCTCGCGGTCACAACCTTGCCGCTCTCCGTCACCACCTCTTCCATTGTGGCGTAGCCCAAACCCTGGATCACGCCTCCATCGATCTGCCCCTGATGTGTCAACGGGTTGATCACCGTTCCGACATCATGAGCCGTCACAATACGTCTCACCTTGAGGTGACCGGTCTCCCGATCCACCTCGACTTCGGCGATCTGGACAACGAAGGCGGCGATGGGGGAGCGGCTCTTCATCTGAAAGCTCTTTCGAATCCGCAGATTTCCATTCTGCTTGGCAGCATGGCCGGCGACCGCAGCAAAAGAGAGCGCTTTCTTGGCGCCGCGTTCGGCTATAAAGCGGCCCTTTTCCAGCTTGACCTCGTTGGCGCCGCAACCGAGAAGCGAGGCCGCTACGGATCTCATCCTCTCTCTCATCTCCTGAGCGGCCTCGAGAACCGCCTGTCCGCTCATGCTGGTAATTTTGCTTCCTCCGGGGGCGGCATCGGTGTCAAAAGTCTCGGTGTCCCCGATCTCTGCCCGGATGTCACTCGGGGGAATCGTAAGCACCTCGGCCGCAATTTGCCTTAGAAGAGTGTGGGTTCCGGTCCCCGTGTCCGGAACGGCGGTGAGAATGGTGACCTTGCCATCGGTTGAGACCGAGATCTCGGCATTCGCCTCCCCCGAACCACCCACATGGCGGAAAGAGACTCCGATGCCATGGCCGATATTTTTTCCCGCTCTCGGTTTCCCCCACCCCGCCTTCTTAGCCGCCGCCTCTAGCGTCTCGCGGCAGCGCACTTTTTCTACCCCTCTACCTCCAGGTAACTTATCGCCGTCTTTAAAAAGATTCTTGAGCCGGAATGCCAAAGGATCCATCCCCAGCTCTTTGGCAACACGATCCGTATGCGATTCGACTGCAAAGACCACCTGGGGCTGTCCGGGAGCGCGATAGTAACCGCAGGGAATGTTGTTGGTGTAGACCCCATAAGAGCGAATCACATAATTCGCGATCCGGTAGACTCCCGTGGCATGCGTGGCACCGCCGAGATTGGGGATCTCCCCAGGTTTGAACGCGGCGTAGGCGCCGCTGTTGAAAATCACTTCCGCCTCGCGGGCCACAAGCGTGCCGTCTCTCTTCACGCCGCTTTTCAATCTGACCAGCGACGGATGGCGCGGATCGCCCGCGGTCAACTCCTCGGCATAGGTCATGACCATCTTCACCGGACACCCCGTCGCTTTGGCAAGCTGATAACAGATCGGTATGTCCATCAAGGAGCCTTTGCCGCCAAAGTCACCGCCCACGGCGACGATATGAACCCGGATATGTTCCTTGGGGAGATTCAACTGCTTCGCGAGCTGCTCTTTGAGACGGAAAGGAGCCTTGCACGAAGCCCAGATTTCGATGCGATCGGAGCCGTCTACCGAGACCACGGCCGCGTGCGGCTCAAGATAGGCTTGATGGGCCAGCTGCGTGTGAAAGGTCTGCTCCAAAATCAAGTCCGCTTCTTTGAAGCCGGCCGCCGGGTCGCCTGCCGACCAATTCTGGATAGCAAAGACATTGGGAATCGTCTCAGATGGGCGATGAAACCCCTTGTAGGAGGGCAGTTCTTCATGGACCAGCGAGGCGCCGGGCTCCATAGCCTTTCTCGGGTCGAATACCGCGGGCAACTCCTCATAATCGATCTCGATAAGAGAGAGCGCCTCTTCGGCCGCACTTAAATCCTTCGCTGCCACCGCAGCGACTTTTTCTCCCGCAAAGCGGACTTTGCCTTGGGCCAGGACCGGAATGTCCTGCAGGCTAAGCCCCACTCGCAAGGGAGCTAAATCCTCGCCGGTGAGAACCGCCACGACTCCTTTGACTTTTTTTGCCTTATCCGTGTTCACCCGCACGATCCGCGCATGCGCGTGAGGGCTGCGCAGACACTTGCCCCAGATCATGCCGGGGAGCTGGATGTCGGCCGTATAGAGAGTTTTACCGCCAACCTTTTCCGCCCCTTCGATTCTCCCCATCGGACGCCCCACAACCTTCAATTTCATCTTCTACCCCCCTCTCTCGTTTCTCGGTCCTATACAACCCATTTCCTCAGACGGGAACTCGAATAGTCCACTGCCATAACCAGCACAATCAGGACAAGAACGATGGCGGACGCCTCCTGATACTGAAAAGTTCTAAAGCTTGTGTTCATCAGATAGCCGATTCCGCCGGCGCCGATCAAACCCAAGACAGAGGCCGCCCGGATATTGGTCTCCAGACGGTAAAGCGTGAAAGAGATGAGATCGGGCAACACCTGCGGCAAAACTGCAAAGGCGAGAATTTGGCTGTAGCCGGCGCCCGTGGCCCGAATCGCCTCGACGACCCCCTCATCGATGTTCTCCACTGACTCGGAAAGAAGTTTTCCCAGAACGGTCGTCGTATGGATGAAAAGGGCCAGCGTCCCGGCAAAGGCGCCCAGGCCCACCGCTGCGACGAACAGCAGGCCCAGCGCGAGATCAGGAATGGTGCGCAGAAAATTGAGAATCAGACGAGTCGCGTGGTAAACCGCAGGGTGGGGAGTGGTATTATGCGCCGCAAAAAAGCCGATCGGAAAAGCGACGATAAAAGCCAAAAAGGTGCCGGCTAAAGCCATCTGGATGGTCTCGACCGTCGCGCCGATGATCGTTTGGGGAAAGGTATTGTCCCACCATCTCTGTTTCATTCTCGCCTGCTCCTCGGAAAGGGGAAACGGTAGAATGAGGGAAGCCAGCGGGATCCCTTCGGGGAAGAAATAACTCCTGGCATCTGTGACCTTGGAAAAATCGGGCGGCGACATGCGGCCGATCATCATGCTGATCTCGGGAATTCCGCGGACCAGCTCCCCCGGCCTGATCTTGGCACCCTGAAAAGCCCACACAAGAACCAACAAACAGAAACCCAATAATACAAAATGCCACATGTTTCTTCTCGGCGGACGGGGAGCCTCACGCAGGATCTCTTGCTCGGGGCTACTTAATTTCGCATCGAACTGCTGTGCCAAGGCTTTACCCTCCTGGTCCTTTCATAGATTGGATGATTCGCTCTCGTTATCGCCAGAGCGCTCACTGCATTAAAGCCGCAGGAGGTCCCCATCTTTCAATGCTCTCAAAGGATTGCCTTTGAGTCTTTTAAGACTCGCAAGAATCTCCTTGCGGTATTCCGGCTTCAAATGGGTGACCAGAATAGGAACGGATGGCCTCCCAAGCTTATCGATCTCGCG
>WNFH01000922.1_pt1 | contig 19449 bp, 18 predicted proteins | sample 5400411 | NCBI WGS metagenome assembly WNFH01 (sample SAMN13153347, study PRJNA577476) | soil metagenome | isolation source: 200 cm saprolite under Douglas fir tree site 2 hole 3 | place: USA:California | collected 2015-04-18
TTTTTCCCTGTCTCTGTCTCTTGAAATCATTTGATTACTTTATTCGCTCTCACCAGTACGTTCGGCGGAATTGTCAGGCCAAGGGCCTTGGCGGTCTGGAGGTTGATCGCCAGCTCTACATTGTCGACTGTCTCCACCCGAAGGTCACCGGGATGAGTGCCGCCTAGAACTTGCTGGACGTACTTAGCAGAAAGCCGCCCGATCTCATAGTAGTTCTGCCCGTAGCTGGCGAGCGCCCCTTTGGCGACCAGACTCTGCTCCTGAAACATCGTCGGTAACTTTTTGGCCCTTGCCGTGTCGATAATCAGTTGAGACTGGCTTCCCACCATCGCATCGGGGGTATAGAAGAAAGCGTTTGCCTCCCCGACCTTGAGGCCCTGCAGAGCGCTTCGGACCTCCTCTACCGAGGCGACGTGCCGTTCGACAAACCTGAGGCCCAAGCGCTTCGCTTCGTCGCGCGCCAACTTGGCTGACTCCGAAGCAACCTGGTTGCCGGGGTCGTAAAAGGTGACGACCCCACGGAGCTTTGGGAGAATCTCTTTCAGGATTTCCAGACGTTTCCCTGTGATGTCTCTGACCAGGAGGTGGATGCCAGTAAGTCTTCCCCCGGGTTTTGCGAAGCTCTCCACGAGTCCCATGGCGACTGGATCGCTGCCCACAATGAAGACGATCGGCGTTTTTGTCGTCGCTCGCCTCGCCGCAGCGACGACGGAGTTGGGAACTGCGTATATGAGCGCGATCTTGTCTCTTTCGAGATTCCTCGCTGCCTCCTCGGCTGCCTTCACATCTCCCTTTGTATCGCGGATATCGAGGACAAAGTGCTTCCCCTCTTCAAGCCCCAATTCTCTGAGCCCCTGTCGCAGCCCGTCGATAGCCACGTACCAAGGACTTCCCGGGAGAAGGACGCCGATGCGATACACCTTGGCTTGCTGCGCGTCGGCTTGGGGAAAATAAGCCAGAATTGCAACGGCCAGCATGAAGACGAGGAATTTTCTACTCATGGGTTTCTCCCTGTGTTTGTTTACTGGTTACTGCTCACGCCTCACGCCTTTCGCCTCACGGCTGTTTTTATTTAATCACCTTATCCGCCCGCGCGAGCACGTTGGGCGGAATTGTGAGGCCAAGAGTGTTGGCTGTCTTCAAGTTGATCACCAGCTCGGATTTTGTCGGCTCCACCATAGGCAGATCCGCAGGCTTGGAACCTTTAAGGATCTGATCCACGTACCAAGCGGCTCGGCGCGATAGATCGGCCAAGTTCACTGCATAGCTCATCAGCCCGCCAGCCTCGACAAAGTCGGCCCTATCATAACTCGCCGGCAGCCGATTCTTTGCCGCCAATTCGACAATCCGTGATTGATAACTATGGAACAGGGCATCCGGCATCACAAAGAGAACCTCAGCGCGTCCCTTGGCTGCGGCTCCAAATGCGCTTTCGAAGTCGTTGGGACTTCGGACTGCCAGGGTTTGAGGCGTCATTCCCAACGCCCAGGCGCCAAGCTCGATCTCTTTCAAACTCGGCCCGTGTCCCGGATTATCCGGGTTCGAAAGGGCGGCCACGCGAGCAGCCTTGGGAACGGCCTCCTTGAGCAGCTCCAGCCGCTTCCCGGTAAAGTCCGGAGAAATCCTGGACACCCCTGTCACGTTTCCTCCCGGATACGTAAAGCTGCGAACGAGCCCGGCCCGAACAGGATCGCCGGCGCCTCCAATGACGATCGGAATCGTGCTGGTGGCTTGCTTGGCAGCAACAGCTACCCTAGTGCCGCCCGCAACGATGACGTCGACCTTTAGACCGACTAGCTCAGCAGCGAGGCTGGGCAACCGATCCAGCTTCCCCTCGGCATACCGGTACTCCATGATGATGTTCTGCCCCTCCACGTAGCCAAGCTCACGCAGCCCTCGCCGGAGACCGTCGTCGCGGGACGCGGTCAAAGATGGCGAGCCCGAGGCGAGGACACCTATCCTCCAGACTTTCGCCGGCTGCTGCGCTTCGCCAAGGTTGACAGAAGCCAGAATTAAGGTGGCAGCTACCGAGGCGACGACCTTTTTATTCATTGTCTTTTTCCTCCAATCGAAAATCCAAAATCGAAAATCTAAAAATCACTTGATTACCTTGTCCGCCCGCACCAGCACGTTGGGCGGAATCGTGACGCCGATCTGCTTGGCCGTTTTCAGATTGAACACCAGCTCGAACTTTGTCGGCTGCTCCACCGGCAGATCGGCGGGCTTGGCTCCCTTTAGAATTTTGTCCACATAATATGCGACGCGCCGGTAGCTCTCCGCTTGGTCCGCCCCGTAGCACATGAGCCCGCCGGCATCTACAGATTCTCTCCTGCTGTACACCGACGGTAACCGGCTCTTTAACGCAAAGCCGACGATCCGTTTTTCGTTAGCAGTCATTAGCGGGCCCCCGGTCACGTAGAGTCCATCCGGGCGCTGCTTGTTTAGCGCAGCGAATACCTTCTCGAAACCGTTCTCAGCTCGTACCTCCCAAGGCTGAATAGTCAATTTCAGCGCGCGCGCCGCGACTGGGAGACCCTCTTTCACCTCGTATACACTGACCGGAGTGGCCGGATCGTAGAGCACCGCGACACGGGCAAGTTTGGGAACGGCTTCTTTGAGCAGCTCCAGCCGCTTACCGCCTAGTTCTCCGGAAAGGAGAGTAAGGCCGGTGACGTTGCCGCCGGGACGGGCAAGGCTTTTAACCAGACCTTCCTCCACAGGATCGGTCCCGGTTCCCACCATAACGATGGGAATCGTCTTGGTCGCATTCATGGCCGCCCGGATCGGTTTGGGCCCTCCTACCACAATAATATCAACCTTGAGCCGCACCAGCTCGTCCGCAAGCTCAGGGAGCTTTTCCCACTTCCCCTCCGCATATCGGTATTCGCTGGCGATGTTCTGTCCTTCTATGTGGCCACGCTCGCGCAGAGCCAGCCGAATTCCCTCGGCACGGGCGGACTCACTAGCTGCACCGCCCACCGCTAGATACCCTATCCGCGAGACTTTCTTCGGCTGCTGCGCGTCGGCCACAGCCCCAGACACCACGAGCACGAAAGCGATTACCGAAAGCCCCACCCATTTTCGATTTTCGATTTTCGATTTTCGATTATCGGAGGAAGAATTCGAAAATTCAGTCAGTAATGTTTTATGCATGTGCTTTTCTCCTCAATCCAAAATCGGCAATCTAAAATCTAAAATGTCATCTTATGACTCTGTCCGCCCGCGCCAGCACCGCTTGCAAGGCGAAGGTCCGCTGGTTATACTGCCGGTATGAAAACCGCCATCTCGATTCCCGACAAACTATATGCCGACGCGGAGCGTTTCTCCCGTCGCCGCAAAAAGTCACGAAGCCGGCTATACGTAGAAGCCGTAGAAGAGTATCTCGCGCGCCACGATCCCGACGAGATAACCGAGGCCATGAACCAGGTATGCAAGACAGTTGACACTCGACCTGATCCCGCCCTCTCGGCAGCGTCGAGACGCACGCTCAAACGCGTCGAATGGTAGTCGCCCAAGGCCACGTGTACTGGGCAAACTTGCCGGAGCCGACAGGCTCCGGACCGGGATTTCGCAGGCCGGTCCTGGTGGTTCAAGGAGACGCCCTGAACCGGAGCCGGGTGAGAACTGTGGTTTGCATCCCTCTCACCAGCAACCTTCGATGGGCGGACGCTCCGGGCAACGTTCTTCTTCCGAAGCAGGCCACGGGACTTCCGAAAGATTCCGTTGCCAACGTCTCGCAGATCGTAACTCTCGACCGCGCCTTGCTCATGCGGGAAGTCGGGAAACTCTCCAAGCGGCAGCTTGACTTGATTCTTGGCGGCATCGATATTGTCCTTGGCCGCTAATTTTACCCATTTTAGATTTTGGATTTTCGATTTTAGATTGTTTCCGGAAAGAGGTTCGATCCACAGCGCTTGCTGCATTTTGCTTCTCCTCAATCGAAAATCTGCAATCGGAACTTCTTTTCTTTGTTTTCGCCTCACTCCTCACGCCTCACGTTTCACGTCTTGTTTCACTTGATTACCCTGTCCGCCCGCACCAGCACGTTCGGCGGGATCGTCAGCCCAATTTGTTTCGCCGCTTTCAGATTGATCACGAACTCAAACTTCATCGGCTGCTCGACCGGCAAATCAGCGGGCTTGGCACCTTTCAGGATCTTGTCTACGTACATAGGAATACGCTGCCTGTATAAGTCTTGAAGGTTTGGGCCATACGACATAAGGCCCCCCGCCTCCACATACTCCTTCCATCCGAACATGCTTGGAAGCCGGCTTTTGGCTGCGAACTCGGCGATCCTCACGCGATGCGCCATGGTCACTGCGTCCGGAAAAACCAGCAGAGCATTAGCGTGTTGCTTTGAGACTGCCTCGAAAGCGCTGTCGAAGTCGGTAGAGGCCTTTACTTGCAGATACTGAAGAGTGGCCCCCAGGCTCTGTGCGGTATTCTGCGTCTCCCTCAATTCTCGTTGTTCGCCTGGATGGGCCGGATTTGCTAGGACAGCCACGCGGGAGATCTTAGGCAAAACCTCCTTGAGCAACTCCAAACGTTTACCTACCAACTCGAAGGCGAGGAAGGTCACGCCCGTCATATTTCCTCCCGGCCGCGCGAGACTGGCAATAAAACCGCCCTCCACCGGGTCACCGCTAGTCCCGAAAACAATGGGGACTACTCCGGCAGCCGTCTTGGCCGGAAGGAGTGCCGCGCCCTGCGCCACGATGACGTCAACCTTCAGTTGGGCAAGCTCAGTTGCCAAATCGGCCAGCCGTGAGATGCCCTCTCCAGATCGGTACTCAATGGCAATGTTCTGTCCTTCCACATAACCGAGGTCGCGAAGTCCTTGCCGGAATGCCTCGTACTGCGCCGAAACGCCGGCTGCCGGAATGAGATAACCTACCCTCGGAACTTTTGCTGGCTTCTGAGCCCCGGCTAACTGGACTGAGGCCAGTATTGCAGCAGCAAGCACGAGCGCAACAATTTTCTTATTCATGGCTTACTCCTCCTAAAATCGAAAATCGGCAATCGAAAATCATTTAATCACCCTGTCCGCCCGCACCAGCACGTTGGGCGGAATCGTCAGGCCGATCTGATTGGCCGCTTTCAAGTTGATCACCAGCTCAAATTTTATCGGCTGCTCAACGGGGAGGTCAGCGGGCTTGGTACCCTTGAGAATCTTGTCCACGTAAGTGGCGGCGCGGCGATCCAAATCTGTATAGCTAACGCCGTAGCTCATGAACCCCCCGTCTTCCACATATTCTCGCCTGTAGTACATCGCTGGCAGCCGGCTCCTTACCGCGAGATTTGCAAGTTGTGTTCGCTGAGAAATGAAGACGGGGGAATTCAGCACGAGGACTGCGTTAGCCCGCCCCTTGCTCGCGGCTCGGAACGCAGTCTCAACATCCTTGAGACTTGGTACGTCTAGGAATTGAAGCCGCACCCCGAGCGCCGCTGCGGCGAGCTCCGTCTCTCTTAACGATTGTGTGTTGCCCGGATCGGTCGAAGTCCCGAAGACGGCCACGCGAGAGAGCGTGGGAACGATTTCCTTCAGAAGCTCCACTTGTTTTCCGCTTATCTCCGGGGCAAGCGTGGACAATCCAGTAATGTTCCCACCGGGTCGCGCAATGCTGGCGACGAACCCGCTTCCAACAGGATCGCTATCCGCCGCCATGACAATGGGAATCGTTGAAGTTGCTTCCTTGGCGGCACGGGTTGGTGTCGGACCAGCCGAGACGATGACGTCTACCTTGAGACGCACTAGCTCGGCCGCGAGCGCGGGGAGGCGATCGAGTTTTCCCTCTGCATATCGCCACTCAATGACAATGTTTTTATCTTCTACGTACCCAAGCTCGCGCAGACCCCGCCGGAATGCCTCGGTGCGGGCCGCGATAGCGGAAGGGGAGGCAGCACTTAGGTATCCTATCCGGGGGACTTTCTTCGGCTGCTGCGCTTCGGCGAGATGCACGGAAGCGAGAAACGAGATCGCGAGTGCAAAGAGAAGAATTTTTTTCTCCATGGTTTTCTTTCTTACTATTGCCTGTTGCCTACTGCCTATTGCCTGTTCTCACTGGATGACTTTATTCGCCCGCGCCAGCACTTCGACTGGAATTGTAACACCAATTTGTTTTGCCGCCTGAAGGTTAATGACGAATTCAAACTTCGTCGCCTGCTGTACAGGCAGGTCGGCAGGTTTCGTCCCCTTGAGGATCTTGTCTACGTAGTGGGCGGCCTTGCGGAACAGGTCATCGAAGTCCGCCCCATAGGACATGAGACCGCCCTCATCGACAAACTCTTTCTGGAAGTAAATAGCCGGCAACCGGTGTTTTGTGGCAAGCTCGACGATCCGCTTTCGTTCGGCGAAAAATGGGCGAGTGGTGGTCGTCATAATCGCCTTGACCTGTTTCTGCTTTGCGCTTTGGAAGGCGCTCTCTATACCTTTGGCGTCGGGTTGAGTCTCTATTTCCTCCAATTTCAGCTTCAGCACTGGAGCCGCAGCCCTGAGCTCTTTCATTTGGAGGTCTTGTCCGAGGCGGCCTTCCGCCAATCGCAGAAGTCCAACTCGGGCGAGCTTGGGGACCGCGTCCTTGAGTATCTCTAGCCTTTTGGTATTCAGCTCGACTGCTAAACCCGACAGCCCTGTGACATTGCCTCCCGGCCGCGCCAGACTGGCAACTATACCTTCACCCACAGGATCGGCGGCGTTCGCCATCACGATGGGTATGGTACTAGTTGCTCCCTTTGCCGCCAACGCCGGCGGTCCCGCTGTCACCACGATGAGATCAACCTTAAGACGAACCAGCTCCGCAGCAAGCTCAGGCACGGGTGCGATTTTTCCGCCCGCAAATCGATATTCGATGGTGAAATTCTTGCCCTCGATCCATCCAAGCTTGCTCAGCTCTTGTCGAAACGCATCCACGAGGACCGCGCCGCCAGAAGCAGTGCCTGAATCCAGGTAACCTATGCGGACGATTTTCCCTGTCTGCTGCGCCTCGGCAAGATGGACTGAAACAAGAAACAGAGTAGCGAGACCTACCACGATGATCTTCCTATTCATTGTTTCCTCCATAAGAAAGCCCGGCCACGAACGAACCGGTCGGACTCAAGGAAGCATGAACCCAGGTTGCTGCTGCGCCAGGATCGGCCGACAAAGGTTGAAATATGGCCCTTATTTCACGGTCGGGATGACCTGTCAACGCTGCTTTCTCCTACCCCCCAATCCGACTGCGCAAGTCGTGTGCCAATGCGGGATGAGAAACCAGACGGGAGGCAAATACTGAACTGCCTTCAGAATTCTTGAGTTGAGAGCTAGCCGGATCTCCACGGGAAAAGAAAGGAGGTAGTCTTTTTGCTACGCATGTGTAGCAGAAATGATTCAATCGATGCCGAGAGATTTTATCAGCTTCATGAGGTGGGTTCGGTGAAGGCCCAAGGCCTTGGCGGCTGCAGCGCGATTGCCTTGGACCTGAGCGAGGGCCCGGACAATCACCTCTCGTTTGTAGGCGTCCATCGTATCATGATACGTGACGCGTTGGGCCGAAGTCTTCCGGTCAACGGCAAGAACCGCCGCAGGGAGGTCTTGAAGATCGATCTTTGGACCCTGGCCCAAAACAACCGCCCGCTCAATCACGTTGGCCAGCTCCCGCACGTTTCCCGGCCAGCGATAGGCCAAAAGCTTCGCCTCAGCCTTGTGAGTGATCTCGGTAAAGCTCTTCTTGGTCTCTTCCGAGAAGCGCCGCAAGAAGAACTCTGCCAGCTCAGGAATATCTTCCTTTCTCTCTCTAAGCGGCGGGAGAGTAATAGGAACCACGTTGAGACGGTAATAGAGATCTTCTCGGAATCGGCCCTCTTTAACGGCAGCATCCAAGTCCCTGTTTGTCGCCGCGATAATTTTCACATCGACACGGATCGGCTTATTTCCTCCCACCCGCTCGAATTCCCGCTCCTGGAGGAATCTCAGGAGTTTGGTCTGGACCTCGGGAGCAACATCGCCCACCTCATCGAGAAAGACGGTTCCGCCGTCGGCCCGTTCCATCTTCCCCTCCTTGAGCTGGTGCGCGCCGGTGAAAGCGCCCTTTTCATGGCCGAACAGCTCGCTTTCCAAAAGTTCCCTGGAAAGACCGACGCAGTTGATAGCAACAATAGGTTTCTCTTTTCTCTCGCTCCAGCTATGGATAGCTCGAGCGAGCAGCTCTTTTCCCGTTCCGCTTTCCCCTAAGAGCAAGACTGTGGCTTTACTGCCCGCCGCCTTTTTAGCCGCATCGACGACATCGGTCATCTGGGCGCTTCTGCCGACGATCAGACGATATCGCTCACTCGCTTCCTCGGAGAGAATTTCGACCTCTCTTCTGAGCGTCTCTCTCTCCAAGGCCTTCCGGACAACCAGAGCCATGTGATCCGGATCAAACGGCTTGGGGATAAAATCATAGGCGCCCTCCTTCATAGCCCGGACCGCCAGTTCGATAGTACCGTAAGCTGTCATCATAACGACTGGGGTATCGTTTCCCCGTTGACGGATCTCTTTTAATACCTCCAATCCATTCATGTCCGGCATCTGATAGTCGAGGAGGATAAGATCGGGATGGAACGATTCGACTTTGTTAAGGGCCTGCGAGCCATTACTAGCTCTTTCAATAGAATATTGCCGGTCCGTCAACTCCTGCTCCAAAAGATCCAAGTTGAACGGCTCGTCATCCACGATCAGGATTTTGTTAGGCATTATTCTATTTTAGATTTTGGATTTCAGATTTTCGATTAAAGATCCATCAATGATTCGGCTTCTAAGATTAGTTGGTTCGTTACCCAATCCAAAATCGAAAATCGGCAATCTAAAATCGTCTATGCCCTCTCTGCCCCATGGGTTTGACGCAGCGGCAAGGTGAAGCAGAACTGGGATCCTGTGGGGGCGTTGGGCTCAATCCAGAAACGTCCGCCGTGAAGATGAACAAACTCCTTGACCACCTTTAAGCCAATGCCATAACCCTTGTTCTCCCTGTCAGTTTCTTTCCTTATGGTTGTCGGAACATCTTGCATGATCATGGAGATCTGTTCCGCTGGAATTCCCGGCCCTTCGTCTATGACCCGGACCGCGACCTCACCGTTGACGCGTTTTGCTTTTAAGATGATCCTGCTGCCTTTCGGCGAGAACTTGATCGCATTACCCAGGAGATTTTGAACAATTCTTGTCACTTTGACCTGGTCGGCCTCCAGCACAAGCTCTTCAGAGGGAACATCCTTGACTAGGGTAATTTCTTTCCTCTTCGCCTGGTAATGAAAATCTTGGCATGCCTCGTCCAGCAGCGGGACAAGAAAGACCGTGCTTGGCATTAATGTCGCGGTTCCGGATTTTAAGCGGTAGCTCTCAAGGATGTTTTCAATCAGAAGGTTCATCTCCTTGGTTCCCCTCCATACAAGGCTATGATACTCTTGCACCCACGTTGGATTCTCCAAAAATTTAGGATCTTCATCCGCCAGGGATGCCATTCCAACAAGATAGTTGAGGGGAGCCCTCAGGTCGTGGGAGAGCTTGGGAATCAGAGAGGCCTCGAAATCGCGCTCTTGCTGGAGTTGATCCAGGAGTCGCTCTTTCTCTTTTACCAAGAACCAAATTCCCAATGCCATCAGCCCCGCGCCGAACGCCTCCGCAGGGTTTTCTATAAAGTCGTTGATCCAGCGAGGTTGGATGAAAAACTCATCGTGGACATCAGCGAAAGTCCCGACCAGGAAGAGGAGAGAGCCCAGGCATAATGTCTTGGTCGTCTTCCAGTGAGGGAGGACTGCGAGAGTCCAGAAGAAGGAGAACAGGCAGAGGAGCGCCGCAAAAACGGCGACACTCCAGTCAATGCTGTGCCACCCCGGCGAGGCCCAGTAAAGAAAAAATCCCAAGGCAGTCAAACCAAGGGTCAGTGCAAAAAAGATAACGAGCGGTTTTTTCCCAACGATCTGCATGAGTTTAGCTTTCAGCTCGTTCCGCGCCAGGACTCAACCCTCAGCAGCTTCACGGACGAAGAGCCTAGAGGGAAGCTCCTTCTCTGTCAACCTGAATTCTACAGCGCTGTCTTGCGGCTTGCTGGCCTTCCACTTATAGTGTCGGTGATTATGGCCTGGAGCGAACGCGAGTGAACCACAACCTGCTTGTGACCATCTTTTTTTTCGCTCTGCTGCTCGTTATCCTCTACGTCGCCTTGCTGATCCTGAGCCCCTTCATCGTCGCCTTCGCCTGGGCAGGGATCCTCGCCGTTGTCGTCTACCCGGCTTACGCCTGGCTGCTTAGACTTCTCAGAGGACGGGCGACTCTAGCGTCATTCATCGTGACTCTTCTCCTTACGTTTCTCATCGTTTTTCCTGCCTTGAGAATCGCGGGCTTCCTTTCTGAAGAGGCAGTCGAGTTGGTGAGCGTCGTGCGCGATCTGGCCAATGGCAACGGGCTTGAATCGCTGCAGCAAAGGCCCTGGGTTCAGGAGCTCCTGGGGGTTTGGGATTGGGCTTCTCGTAAATTGGGGACGTTCGAGATCGATCTTAAAGAGACGCTGGTCCAAGGGGCACAGATGTCGTCCGGCTTTCTGGTCTCTCAAGTCAAGGGCATCGCGCAAAATGTTTTTGTTTTCGCAATAAATATCTTTGTCGCCCTCTTTACTCTCTTCTTCTTTCTACGCGACGGCAAAGATCTCTGCGAAAAAATCGGTCGTCTTTTGCCCATGGAGCCACAGCACCAGAAGCATTTACTTAACAACCTTGTTGACTCGATTTTCGCAGTCGTTCACGGCTGTTTGATCGTGGCGATGATCCAAGGGCTCCTGGCGGGGTTGGCTTATTGGGTTCTGGGCTTGCCCTTTGCCATCCTTCTGGGGGTAGCCACGGCCTTCGCGGCGCTCATTCCTATCGGTGGCTCGACGCTTGTTTCGATTCCCGCTTCGATCTATTTGTTTATCCAGAGCGGCTATCTCTACGGGGTGATTCTCCTTGCTTGGAGTCTCGGGGTTGTGGCAACCGTTGATCATTTTCTTAAGCCCATTTTTATCGGAAGCCGCCTGCGGCTCCCGATGCTCTTTCTCTTTTTCAGCATCCTGGGCGGACTCAGCCTCTTTGGCGCCCTGGGTTTGATCCTGGGTCCTGTCCTCTTCGCCCTTCTCGCCGCCTTGTTGGACCTCTACATAAAAGAGTATGCAAAAGCATAGTCAGACAGAAATTTGACATGGAAGCATCGGTAACGATAACTGTAGGACGTTCGACAATAGAGATGGAGGAACCATGGCAGAGGATATTCGGGTAAACAGAGAAATCGTCCTGGAAGCTGACGCCGAAGCTCTACAGAAGATGCGCAAGGAAGGGCACGCCAGAGGTTTCACAGTCTATTGTGATGAGGCGGAGCGCACCGGCGGGGAGAACACAGCGCCTCCTCCTCTCGCCTACTTCGGTCTCTCGCTCGCTTTCTGACTCCTGACCCAAATTTCCCGGTACGGGGAAATGATGAAAACCAAGATCAACAAGACCCGTGTCTTCGTCAAGGCGAAGTTTAAAAGCGAGGGGTCGGTCCTGGCCGAGACGGTCCAGGCAAGCGGGCTAGGTTTTGAGACCAGGCTGGAACTGGAGTCCGAAGAGCCGCCCGAGCGCGTGGCCGCGGTTGTCCGCAACGCCGAGAACGGCTGTTATGTGCTGCAGACGATTCTCCATCCTGTGCCGGTCCAACGCGAGTTCACTCTGAACGGCGCTGCCTTCGATCCTGAGAGATTGAGCAAAAAGAGGGGCTAAATCCTATTGGCCAAAACGTCGAGAAAGGAGATCTTGCTATGGCTAAGCAGGCTGAATTCTTCGGCATTGAATATAAAGAGGGAGCGCTGGATCCCAAGGCATCGGAGCTCATCCGCTTTGCGGTGAACCTGGCCATCGGGCACGAGCACGGAGCGAAGCTCCACCTCGACAGAGCCCGCCAGTGCGGGGCCAGCGAGGACGAAGTTTGGGAAACTGTCGTCTATGCCATCCGTCCCGTAGCCGCCCAGGTGCGCAACTTTGCCAAAGAGATGGTCTCGCGATAATTCCGCCGACGAGAAGCTCTCGATTCATGAATCAGTGGACTTTCGAAGTTAGCGACGAAGATTTTGAAGCGAAAGTTTTGGAGCGCTCCGATGAGGTGCCGGTCGTAGTCGACTTCTGGGCGCCTTGGTGCGGTCCCTGCCGGGTCTTAGGTCCGACGCTGGAACGGCTGGCGGAGGAGCACGCCGGCGCATTTCTTCTGGCCAAGGTCAATGTAGACGAAAATCCGAACCTGGCGGCTTTGTTTCAGATCCAAGGGATTCCGGCGGTCAAGGTCTTCAAAGACGGAGAGATTGCGGATGAATTTACCGGAGCGCTTCCCGAGCCTGCCGTGCGCGAGCTGCTTTCCCGCTTCCTGCCGTCCGAGTCGGACAGGGAGATCGCGGAGGCGATTCGATTAGAGAAGCAAGGCAAGGCGGAAGAGGCCAGAGCCCTCTACGAATCGATTCTCGCAGACGATCCGAATCATCCCGGAGCCCTTTTGGGGTTGGGCCGGATTCTCAAAGAGCTCGGAGACACCGAGGGTTCGATCCGCCTACTGCAAACGATCCCTTTGTTTGCGGAGGAACGGAAGGAGGCGGATCAGCTCATCTCTTTGCAGAAGCTGAAGCAAGGGCTCGCTCAAGACGAGGAGGCTCTCAAGAGAGCCGTGGCCTCTGATCCGAGCAATTTAGAGGCGAGATACGACCTCGCACAGGCCCTTGCAGCCAGGGACAAGTATGAAGAAGCGTTAGAGCATCTCTTGGCCATCGTGAAGCGAGATCGAGCCTTTCAGGATGATGGCGCAAGAAAGGCAATGCTGCAGATCTTTGAAGTGCTGGGATCCGATAACGAGCTTACAGAGAAATACCGTTCAGAGCTGGCCAGAGTTCTTTTTCGCTGAAGAGAAGCCCCTTCTTCCGTATTCGGCATAATAGAAGCGCTCGCCATCAAAGGCCATACAGCTAGGGACAAAAGAGAGAGGAATTTGCTCAACGATTCTCTCGTGCACGGGGTCATAGCGGGAAAAAAAGAATTTCGCTTGCCTAGCCTCGCTCCAATGGCCCAACGGTCCTGGATCGGACTCGATGAGCCACAGCTCGTTCTTGTAGGTCGTCGGGCTGAAGGTCTCGTGGCGGGTGCGAATAACCCAATTGGTCTTTCCGCTCTTCGGATCTAAGCAGAAAAGCTTACGGTTGTGTCGATGCGGGAGCCAAAGCTTGCCGTCATGGAGCGCTAACCCGGCGCCAGCGCCGTCCGGGCACTTGATTTTGTGCAGTTCCACTCCCTGATCCAGACTCCAGAGAACGATCTGAAGTCCCAGGCTTCCGCCGGCCGCGAGCAACCACAATCCATCCTTGCCAGAGCAAACATCGCAGACCTCATGGGAGTAGATGAGCTTTTCTTCTGCCTTCCTCGTTAAGGGATTGTAAGTCGCGACAAGCCGCTCTTCCGGCGCCGCAATCCAGAGACAATTTCCATCCCAGCTCATGCCGGAAATGGAGATGTTTTCGAGCTTCAGCATCGCCGCCTATAAGCTACGGAAAATCGCGCTCTGGATCAACTGCAAAACGAAATACCTGTTACGATCAGCAATCGGCCTAAAAAGTCCAAGCGGCAAGCCAATCGTTGTAGCCTGTGAAGATATTTTCTTCTTAAGCATTGTCTGAGAACGTATTATGATGGAGGTCAAGGGCCGGTCAAATGGAAAACGACAGCAATCTGGAACAAGGAATTCGCGCTCTTGCGCAAGAGCTCTACCGCAAAGCGGCGGAGCATAAGCCTTCGCTCTTTGAGCCGCAGGACTGGATGGGACGGATGATCGACTGGTCTCTGGAGGACGAATCGTTGCGCGTGGCGCTCTTTCGCTTCGTCGACGTGCTTCCCAGCCTGAACTCCGCGGCTGAGATTGGCCGTCACCTGCAAGAGTATTTTGCCCGCGTGGACCACGCCCTGGGCGGTTTGGTCTTCCTCGCTCAGGCGCTGCACGCGGGATGGCTCGTAGCGCCGGTGGTGCGCCACAACGTCGCGCGCCTTGCGCGCCGCTTCATTGCCGAAGAGGACACTGAGACCCTCGCCGCCGTTCTAGCAGGGCTGAGAGAAGAACCCGCGGCCTTCACTCTTGATGTCGTGGGCGAAGCGACGGTCAGCGACCAAGAGGCGATTGCCATGCACAAACGCTATCTTGAGCTTTTGCAAAGTCTGCTACCCGTGGCAAAAGGATGGCACTCCCTTCCTCAGATTGACTTAGATCCTCGGGGCCCTATTCCCAGAGTCAATCTCTCCGTAAAGGTCTCCTCTCTCTGTGCCCGCTTTGATCCCTTGGATCCGGACACGGAGGCGGCCGTGCGGGATAAGCTCCGCGTTCTCTTTAGAGAGGCTTCGCGCTTAGGTGCATCTCTGACGCTTGATATGGAGCAGTACTCTTACAAAAATCTTACGTTGGAGATCTTTCGTGGCCTCCTGGAAGAAAAGGAGTTTCATCAAGCGCCCCATGTTTCAATCGCTCTTCAGGCCTACCTTCGGGATACAGAGAACGACCTGGACGCGCTTATCCGATGGGCAAATGAGCGTGGCCGCCGGATCGGCGTACGTCTAGTCAAAGGGGCTTATTGGGATAGCGAGATCGCCTGGGCCAAGCAGAAGAACTGGCCCATTCCAGTTCTTTTGGAGAAAACTGAGACCGACGCCAACTACGAGCGGCTCACCCGGCTGTTGTTGGAAAATCATGACGTCATCGATGCCGCCTTCGGCAGCCACAATATCCGAAGCCTCTCCCATGCTATCGTTGCCGCCAAGCATCTAGGGATTCCGGAGAATGGCTACGAGATTCAAATGCTTTATGGCATGGCCGAGCCGATCCGCCAAGCTATCATCCAAAGCGGGCAGCGGGTGCGTGTCTATCTCCCCGTGGGCGATCTTCTTCCGGGCATGGCCTATCTGATTCGCCGCTTGATGGAAAATACTTCCAACACTTCTTTTCTGCGCCAGACCTATGCGGAAGAAAAAGATGTCGAGGCATTGATCGTCGCCCCATCGTCAAGGAAGGATCACACTCTGCAGCGACCGCGAGTGGATTCACAGGGGCCACCGGATACAGTAAATTTTTGCAACGAACCCGCCATCGATTTTTCCCGCCGGGAAAATCGCGAGCGGTTCGCTCAGGCTCTCGAAGAAGTCAAGAGCAGACTGGGTCAGAGCTACCCCCTCCGGAACGGCGGCGAGGAAAAGCGGACCCGAGCGTGGATGGAATCGCTCAATCCCGCTCATCCTAAAGAGACTATCGGACGAGTCCCTGCAGCAAGCAAAAAAGAGGCGGACGAGGCAATCGAAGCTGCGCGGAAATTTTTCCCGGAGTGGCGCGCTACCACCGCTAAGGAGCGAGCTAGGATTCTCTTTCGCACAGCCTCGATCCTGAGAGAAAAACGGCTGGAACTCGCGGCATGGGAGATCTTCGAGGTGGGAAAAGGCTGGCGCGAGGCTGATGCCGATGTCACCGAGGCGATCGACTACCTCCAATACTACGGCCGCGAGATGATCCGCCTATCTGAGCCCCGGATCACGCAGCACATTCCCGGCGAAAGCAACCTTTACTTCTATGAACCCAGGGGTATTGTCGCGGTCATCGCGCCGTGGAATTTTCCCCTGGCGATCCTCACAGGAATGACTTCAGCCGCGTTGGTCACGGGTAATTGCGCGATTGTGAAGCCGGCAGAACAGTCACCTATCATGGCGGTTCATCTCCTAGAGGCCCTGCGCGAAGCCGGGTTGCCTGCCCCCGCCTGCCAGCTCCTCCAGGGAGGGGGAGAGTTGGGAGCCTACCTCGTCCGCCACCCTGCGATTCATCTGATCGCCTTCACGGGTTCGCGTGAAGTGGGCTTAGAGATTCTGCGTGAGGCCTACACTCATCAGCCCGGCCAAGATCATGTCAAACGGGTCATTTGCGAGATGGGAGGCAAAAACGCGGTTATCGTCGATGAGGATGCCGACGTCGATGAAGCAGTGGTGAATATCATTGATTCGGCCTTCGGTTATCAAGGCCAAAAATGCTCTGCTGCCTCGAGGATTATATTGGTCGAGCAAGTTCACGATCACTTGCTAGTACGCCTGATCGAGGCGGTCAAAAGCCTAAAGATAGGGCCGCCGGAGGATCCGAGGAACTTTGTCGGCCCTGTCATCGATGCGCCGGCGCATGCGAAGATCATGGGCTACGTCGAACTGGGCAAGCGCGAGGGAAAATGCGTGTTGGAGATGGATGCGCCAAAGGAAGGCTACTACGTCGGACCTGTAATCTTCGCTGAGATCAAACCGCACCACCGATTGGCCCAGGAGGAGATTTTTGGGCCGCTGCTTTCGGTCATGAAGGCGCGCAACTTTGAGGAGGCATTGAAGATCGCCAATCAGTCCTCTTATGCCTTGACCGGCGGACTATTCTCGCGCTCTCCGGCGCACATCGAGGAGGCGCGGCGAGAATTCCGTGTTGGCAATCTCTATATCAACCGCGGCATCACCGGTGCCATCGTCGAGCGGCAACCTTTTGGCGGACTCAAACTTTCAGGCATCGGCTCAAAGGCCGGTGGGCCGGACTATCTGCTCCAATTCCTAGAACCCCGGACCATTTCGGAAAATACGCTCCGGCATGGTTTCGTCCCACCGGACGAATTGAAGAGTTAACCAGATCTTTAATTCCAGCCGATGACCGAAAACGCACGCGCCGCGGCGGCGGTGCGCGACTCAACCCCAAGTTTCTGAAAGATGTGCTCCAAGTGCTTCTGCACGGTGCGAGGGCTTAGGCCGAGGATCCTCCCGACTTCCCCGTTGGTTTTACCAAAGGCCACCCAGGTCAAAACCTCCTCCTCCCTGCGAGATAGACCAAGAGATTCAAGCAAACCTGGCCGGATGTCGGCAACTTTCTCCTCAAGAAGTAGTGTACTCTGCTCTGAGTCCGAGAGAAGCCGTACCGTGAGCCGCTTTTCTTCTCGCTCAACTACAAAGGGTTTGCGTGGGTGCGGAACGTCGTCAACTTTCCGTAGAAGGTTTTCTTGGCGCTTAACCCATCGCTCTAGCGCTTCCGGCAGGTGGTTCCCCGGGCTGACCGGCTGCCGAAATAATTTGTGATCCACTGGATGGCCTGAGCATTAGCAAGTGCGACTCGCGCTTCGCGCGTAAGAACAACGACGCCCTGATCGAGTCGCTCCACAGCATGCTTCACCAGAACCAGCTGGTTCTGCATCTGGGTGAACGCCTCGGCGTTGCGGTAGGCCTGGATGAGATGAGGGCTTAGCAAGTTCAACAAGAGCCGGTCGCGCTCGGAAAAATCTCGCCGGCTCCGGTTGAGTGCGATTCCGACAATAAGTGGCCCAGACGAGGGAAGGGCAAACGCCATCTGGTAATCCATACTCAGAGGCCGAAAGAACTCGTTGTAGAGTCCCAGGCGCTGATACTGGCTCCGCGTGAGGAAGTCGGAGATCTTGAATGCACGATTGTCGCGCGTCTTCTGATGGTGTGTGATGAGGGGGTGCTCCTGCATGTGCTGCTCAAAGATTTTGTTTTCAGCAGGCGTATAAGCGTCTTGGGGATAAGCCAGATAACGATCCCGTCGCCTCCGCAGGTTGACCTCGTTGTATGAGATGATCTCAGAGGGAACTAACTTCGAGAGCCTCGAAATGACACGATGAGCAAAGGTGTCTAGGTCACAGATGGCGTAACTTTCCCTGATGAATTCGAGGAGCGCTAGAAGGTCCTTTTTGGTTAGGCGCTCTATGCTCATGGTCCTCCCGGGGGGGTTAAATCATATACGCCAAAACGCGTATTGACTGTAGCTAGCAAGCCCCCTTTATTAGAAGCGAAAAGCTATGTCAAGCAGAGGAAAGGTGTAATTATGATGAAAAGAATGCAGCAAGTCCTGGGGCGGGCCGTAGTGGGGATATACTGCATTAGTCTCATGGGCCATGCATTAGCCGAGCCACCGACCCTTAAGGACCCGCAACCATTTTCTGTCTCCAGCCTTGGAGCTGTATCAAATGCAAACTCCTGGCAAGTCCCGCTGAACTTTGCACTGCGTCCGCCTGCTTTCAAAGAACAACCGTCATTGGACGCCTCTTCGAGTATCGCGCGACTCAACGTGCTGCGAAGGCAGGAAACAAGCCCATTATCACCGCGCGCGAATCGATCGAGCGTCACGAACAAAACACCCACCACCGTAACCACCTTCGGCAGGCTCCCTCTGGCTTTCATTGAAAACAGAGGGCAGGTGGACGAGCAGGCCAAATTCTATATCAAGACCGGCGGCCAAACTTTATGGTTAACGTCAGAGGGAATCATCTTCGACTTTATCCGATTGAAGCGAGGAGCTGATCAGGCGCTGACAGACCTCATGCGCGAGCGACCCAACAAATTCCCTCTCCCCGCTCGGGGCCAGGGGCGGAACATTGAAGCAGAGCGCCTCACCTTCGCCCAGGACCTCGTCGGCGCCAACAAGATTCCGACCATCGAGGCGAAGAACCCCCAACCGGGCACTTACAACTACTTTCTTAGCAGCGACCCCTCCAAGTGGCGGACAGGGGTTAGAGCCTACGCTGAGGTTGTGTATCGCGACGTGTGGGATGGCATTGACCTCAAGCTCTACGCGAAGGGGCGCAACCTGGAACAGGAATTCATCGTAAGGCCCGGCGCGGACCTGAGTCAGATCCAGGTGACCTATCGCGGGATCGAGGGATTGCGCGTGGGAGACGACGGCTCCCTCCTGATCAAGACCGCATTCGGTGAGTTACGCGAGAGCGCGCCGCGCATCTTCCAGGAGATCAACGCTAAGCGCACAGAGGTTGCTGGCCGCTTCAGGCTTTTGAGCAAGACTGCCTACAGGTTCGAGGTCGGTCCGTACCAGCAACAGTACGCCCTCGTCATCGACCCGACGCTGGTGTATTCGAGCTATCTTGGGGGAGGAACAAAGGCATCGCTCGCATCCGCTACCGATGAAGCCTTGGCGATCGCTGTCGATGGCGCGGGAGACGCGTACGTGACGGGACACACCGGCTTCACCGACTTCCCCACCACCATCGGTGCCTTTCAGGGAACATTTCCTTCCACGTCTTCCATTACTGCCTTTATCACCAAGCTCAACGCCACTGGCTCTGCGCTGATTTACTCGACCTTCTTGGGGAGTCAGAGCCATGGTTCGGGCATCGCGGTAGATAATACCGGAGCGGCCTATCTTACAGGATGGACGGACGGAAGCTTTACCGGCGGCTCCGTACCGATCACGCCGGGTGCTGCGGAGCCCACAGTCCGCCTCTTCGCGACCGCCTTCGTCACAAAACTCTCCTCTGACGGCTCAAACCTTGTTTACTCAACCTACAGCGCGCTCCCGTTTAGCACGTTTAGCAGAGGCATTGGGATCGACCCTGACGGCAACGCCTATGTCGTGGGTGATATGGGAGGCGTGAT
>WNFH01007143.1_pt1 | contig 19446 bp, 17 predicted proteins | sample 5400411 | NCBI WGS metagenome assembly WNFH01 (sample SAMN13153347, study PRJNA577476) | soil metagenome | isolation source: 200 cm saprolite under Douglas fir tree site 2 hole 3 | place: USA:California | collected 2015-04-18
TCTCCGAGCGTCGACCACGGCCCGCGCGATACTTCGCTAAACTCGACGAAGCGCCAGTCGGTCACATCCGTTTCGCTTAATCCGAGATAGTCACGCACAGCCGGAGAGACATCGAGACCAGCGCCTTTGTTCAGATTGGGTTTCGGACGTTCGTTGCCAAAAACATATTGCCAATAATCGGTGCGGAAAGGTCCTGCGTCTTCCCATTGCGCATAAGCCGTTCGATTCCCTTTGCGAATCGCGACCCATCGATCCTTGCAGGTGGAAACCCCGGGGCCTTGGTACGCATCCTTGAACCACGGCACGACGCGGGGCGCTTCCGGCCGGTGACCATTGACTGACTTGTCGTTGTAGGGAAGCGCGCAGTAAAACGGGTTCTGTCGAGGCGTGAACTTTACCGGAATGTAATTGCGGCGATGCGCGGGATTTGGGTCGTCAAAACCGCCGTAATTCCTGGTCCAATCTTTGTCCCAGGAGCTCCTCCGGTTCGGCACCGGATTGTTTCCGCTTGGCCGCTCGCCGATCCAAAAGACGGTTGTCACAATATTTTTCTTCCACGGATAGCGCTCTCCTGTGGCGGAGGCACTGTGCTCAGTGTTTAAACAGCTCGCAACGATCGCTGCCAGCGCACCGATCGACAGGATCGATATTGCTTTGATCATATGCTTCCTTGTTCATAAAGGAAGCGGATGTTCATAGAGTCAAGCGCTATACTCGGTGGATCCCCTTCGCGTCAAAGTGTCGAGCAGTTCCGTGAGGCGCGACTCGTAAGAATCACAGATGGGGGATTCGCCATTTGGCTGGATCCATTCGGGATGTTGAATCCGTAGGTCGTCGTGAATCTGTTGCCGAAGCTCGGTGTAGGTGTGCATTTGGGGAGACATGGCAATTGGCTGATCCGGAATGTTCATCTGGCCTCTCCTCCTCTGTCGCGACTGCCTTCAAGTGGCGTTGGCTCGCTCCATGGTGGAACCGGTTTTTGCGTATCGTAGTACGGGTAGCTTGGCCGTGGTGCGTGGTACATCGAGACACCGAACCATAGCCCAACGAGCAAGGTCAGCGCTGCGATGATGGCTGCCAGGTGCTTGACATGAGTGAAGAGGAACGGAAGGCGCTGAGAGATTACATCCCGCGTCCACAGTCGCGGGTCGTGGTGAATCTGTTGCTGAAGCTCGATGTAGGTGTGGGTTTGGGGAGACGTGGCAATTGGACTGGTGAAAGATTCAAGTGTGACGCGCGGCGGCTTATCGAACGTACCGCGTCGGTGAGTGCGCTCTGTTCGGAGACTAACGAATTTCATAAACGGCTTTCTATTTGGGGTTGACGGCTCCCAGATCCGCGCGGAACCAGGAATCATCCTCACGAGGCGCTTCGAACAGCCGCCTCGCTTCGGTCGACTCGGGGCTCCAGTTGAATCTGGAGATCGCGCTAAGCGGTGCCTCAGCGAAGGTTAAGCCCCTCAACCGGTTTTTCGGCCCGGCCGAAAGTGCGTTGAGACGTCGGATGGCGTAATCAAAGGCTTTTAGCAGCACTCCCCACAGCCGTATATGGGACTTTAGTCCAATGCGCTTAGGAGCCGCAAACACGGCAAGGGAATCGGCGAAATTGCCGATGGTCAAGCGGCTTGTGATTTGCGCTTGAGAACGCCCGGCGAACACCGCGAGGCTCGGCCGAGTCGGACTCCGCTTCGCCGGGTCGCCCTGAGGCGCTACGCGACCGAACTCGCTGTTTTCCTCGCGTACCGAACGCGACGAGCGGTTTCCAACACCTTTACCCGTCATTCCAAAAGGTTTACCCGTCGTTTCAACGCCTTTTGCCGTCATTTCCAAAGGTTTTGTGGTCATTCTAAAAGCTTTATCCCTCTTGCTTAAAAGCGCTCGACGGAGAAGGCGCGGGGCTGGGCGGTCGTGAGCATGAAGGACGATTAGGAGACCCTCTTCCCGTTCGAGAAGAACTGAACTTCGACACACACCAAACCAATTCTCGCCGGGCGCACAGCATTGGACCAAGGTCCAATGGCCAAGCTCAACCGCGAAAACCACGTTGCTCTTACAATGCAACAACAGGTTAGCAGAAAGGCTTTAATTCTATGTTCCTCTATTTTGTCGCAGTGGATGTGATATTGATTTTTTGGCTCAATTGGTGGGCCGGCTCCAACCGGCAACTCGACGGGTGACCAGCAGATGCTCAAATACACCAAGGCCGGAGAGAGCGCGCTAGGTTGGAGAGAAAGGAGCGACGTGGAGCAACCCGCGCTCGCCATGAAACCACCTGTCGAGGTCGAGTTTGTCGAAGAAGCCCGTCTCCTCATCTGGCGACCGCGCGGCATTCTTGATGAAGCTGCGGTAAACAAAGTTCTGGTGGACCTGCTCAGAAGAGAAGCCATGGCCGCCAAGCCATTCAATCGCTTTTCCGATCTCTCGGCCATCGAGTCTTTTCACCTCACTTTTCAATACGTTTTTCATGTCGCTCTTCACCGGCGCCTTTCCTATGCCGGGCGCGGACCAATAAAGTCCGCGTTTTATGTTACGCATCCGGAAGCGGCCCATCTGGTTAAAATCCACGCCCTCCTGACCGATCTCTCGCCATTGAACGTCGAGATGTTCGAAGAACGCGAAGCCGCCGCGAAATGGCTCGGTGTTCCAGTTGAATCATTGATGCTCCAAGGCTAGCGGCACGGACAGAAAAGAGTGGGTGCACTGATTTCGTGTTTGGTCGCCTGGTCGAAATCAAGAGGACTCCGCCTCGATATGGATTTACAGTCAGCGTCGGTTTCCTTATTGTCCTAACTAACTCACGCGTTATGGAGCGTTTCATTGGGCTCGCAGGTTTGCTGGTTTCCTTAGTTCGCGCGGAGGCTAATTCGCAACCGCCAAAAAAATCGTTGCTCGCGTTCAACTCCGAGCGACGTCATCTCTGCCCATGAGCTGGGTCACACTGCTTTGGTCGATGGATAGCGCGTTCTGTTTCACGCTGGCGGGGATCTATCTGCTGGTTTGGTTCAAACACCGAGAGGCGTGGGAGAATTTGCTATTTTCGTGCAGCGCTCTTGCCGCGGGAGCCATCGCCGGACTCGAGCTGACGACAATGCGCGCGGAGACGACCGCACAATACGGCGCATTGCTGCGATGGGCGCACCTGCCGGTGTGGATGTTGATCGTGTCGGTGGTGTGGTTCGTACATCTCTATCTCCGTGCCGGGCGGCGCTGGCTGGTGTGGAGTGTTTGCGGCCTGCGAACGCTGGCCTTGGTCCTCAATTTCCGTTTCACCCCGAACCTCAACTACCGGGAAATTACAAGTCTGCGACACCTCTCGTGGTTGGGAGGAGAGACGGTCTCGGCGCCGGTTGGTGTGCCGAACCCCTGGACCTTAGTCGGCCAACTAAGTATCGTGTTGCTGCTCATCTTTTTCGTGGATGCCACGATCACGGTCTGGCGGCGTGGCGACCGGCGGCGTGCACTCGTTGCAGGCGGGAGCGCAATTTCTTTCGTCACCTTGGCGGCCGCGCAGTCGGCGCTGGTGATTTGGGGAGTCATCAAATCGCCGTTCTTCGTCAGCTTTCCGTATCTGGGGATGATCGCGGCGATGGGTTATGAGTTGAGCAATAATCTGGTTCGCGCGGCGCAACTTGCCCAGCGGTTTAAAGCCAACGAGGCCGCGTTGCGGGAAAGCGAAGCGCGCATTAACCTCGCGACCAGCGCGGCGAACCTCGGTCTGTGGCTTTGGAACATCCGGGATGACAAACTTTGGGTAACGGAGAAATGGAGAACGTTGTTCGGCTTCACGGAATCGGAACCGATGAACTTTCGCCGATTGCTCGAGGTCGTGCACCCGGAGGATCGCGAACGTATGCAGCTAATTGTGCAGCACATGTCCGAGCACGGCGGCATCGACCATGAGAGCGAGTATCGCATCATCCGACCGGACGGAAGCACACGCTGGATCGCGGGTTATGGCAGCGTCGAGTTAGACGAAGGTGGCAAACCGGTCTTCGCGCGCGGGGTGTCGCGCGACATCACACTCCGCAAACATGCGGAGGAAGAACTTCGCGAAAGCGAGGCTCGTTTTCGCGCCATGGCTAACACGGCGCCGGTCATGATCTGGGTGTCGGGTCCAGACAGGCTTTGCACCTTCTTCAATAAAGGCTGGCTCGATTTTACCGGCCGAACGCTGGAGCAGGAGCTTGGCAATGGATGGGCCGAGGGCGTTCACCGGGAAGACTTCGACCGCTGTCTCAACGTTTACACAACTTCCTTCGCCGCACGGCAACAGTTTACAATGGAATATCGTTTGCGGCGAAGCGACGGCGAATACCGCTGGGTTCTGGATACTGGAACACCGCGCTTTGCCCCCGATGGCGAGTTCCTCGGTTACATCGGCTCTTGCATTGACATCGCTGAACGGAAGCGCGCAGAAGAAAAGTTCCGGCTCGTGCTCGATGCCGCGCCGAACGCGATGATCATGGTCGACTCAGCCGGCGTGATCAGCTTCGCCAACGCGCCGGCCGCAACCGTCTTCGGCTATTCTCTCAGCGAGTTGATCGGCCGCGCTATCGAAACGTTGATTCCAGAACGTTTCCGCGATCGACATGTCGGTGATCGCAAGGGTTTTCTTTCCGAACCCAGCAGCCGTGCCATGGGCGCCGGGCGCGATCTTTTTGGCCGTCGAAAAGACGGCAGCGAATTTCCCGTCGAAGTGGGACTCAGTCCGATCCACACCACGGAAGGTCTGTTTATTCTGGCGTCAGTGATCGACATCACCGCACGCAAGCGGGCGGAGTTGGAACACCAGCGACAAAACATGGAATTGGCCCGGGTGGGTCGCGTCGCGGTCATGGGCGAACTGGCGGCGTCGCTCGCGCATGAAGTTAACAATCCGATCGGGGCAATCGTAGCGAACGCCAGCGCCGGGCAACGCTTACTTGCGGCGGGCAAAATCGAGACCGAGGAGTTGACTGAGTTGCTGGCCGACATCGTGGCTGACGGTCGCCGGGCCGGTGAAGTTATTCAGGGCATTCGCAACATGGTTCGCAAAGGCGAGGCACGCCGCGAATTGATCCAGATCGAAGACATCATCGACCAACTTCTCCGCGTTGTGCACGCTGATGTCATTGAACGAGAGGTGAAAGTGACAGCCGAAGTTGCTTCCGATTCGAGCCAGGTTTGGGGAGATCCGGTGCAGCTCTTGCAAGTCCTTCTCAATCTCACGATCAACGCATTTGAAGCAATGACCGCGGTGCCCTCCAATGCCCGGCACCTTGTCATCCATACGGGCCGTGACGGAAATGGAGATATTGTCGTCAGCATCCGTGATTCTGGTCCTGGCTTTCCCAGCGGAATAGCCGAGGAGCTATTCGAGCCATTCTTTTCGACAAAAACCGACGGGACTGGAATGGGGCTCGCGATTTCCCGCAGCATCGTCGAGGTGCAGGGTGGAACCCTCTCGGGAGAAAATTGTGACGGTGGAGGAGCGTGTTTCACAATTCGCTTACCGCAGGCCAAGGAGGACAACTTCAAGCCGGCCTAGTTTTGTTTGCCGAGAGCAAGCAAAAGTTTGAGACATCCACTTGCCCGCCGGCTTACGTATTGAACGTGTGGCAGGGAGTTTGCTGGGGAGGAATGAGACCAAGGTCCCATGGCAACCCATGAATCGAAGTCTTATCCTGGTAACGCTCTTATATGAGTACAATAGATGGCGCATGGAGCTTTTTTTTAAGGTTGGAGATGAAGTCGGCGCGAAGGGTGGGCCCATGAACGCTTCCGGCCGCGATGGTATTTGGCTCCTCGACGACGATGTTTCGATGCTCAAGGCGCTTGGCCGTTTAATGAGCTCGGCCGGTCTCATTGCAGAAAAGTTTAGCGCGCCGGTCGCCTTCCTCGCCAGACTCAAACATGCCCAATGTCGAGTAGCAATCCTCGACGTATGGATGCCCCAGATGAACGGTTTGGAAGTACAGGCTCGCCTCCGGCGAGAGTCGCCGGAGACGGAGATCATTTTCATCACGGGGCGCGACGATCCGTCAGTGCGCCAGAACGCGCTCAATGCGGGAGCTTTCGCCTTTCTCACAAAACCTTTCGAAGACGAGGCTCTTGTGCAGCTCGTTCACAAAGCGATGTCGTCCTAGGAGCTGTTCCCCGTTTTTGGCGCCAGCGCGGCCACGTTTACAAGCCGCCGGGGTTCTCCTCTTATATATATAGACAGAGAGGGGGGGAACGAGCAGGGAAAGCCTTCTTGGAATACAAATTTCCTCGGCTATGTGCCTTTGGACGTCGGCAACCGGAATCATCAAGCTGACCAGAAATTGACCGGCGCTGGCATCCGGTTCCACTTTAGGCGACGGAAATTCATTATGCCTGCGCTCGCCGCGGCGAGCGCCTCTACACCAATGCGACGCGGAGTTGGACTTTGGTCCCATATGCAAGCACCGCTCAGTGTGGAATTGTCAGCGTTTAGAAATCAGAAAGGTACAACCATAAATAATATGACGAACATCAAACTCATCGCGCTCATTGCTGGCGCCGCCGTCCTCGCCGGTGCACCAGCACTAATACTGCCAAGAATCCTCCGAGCACCGAGACCTCGCCGATCGCGGCCGGATTCAATGCGAAAAAACGGCAAAATCCCAAACAGCAAAAACTCTATGACGGCCTTTCGGCGTCCACACGCCATACCGGCATGAAAAGGAAACTAAAACACGACTGTTGATCCGGATCCGCACGGGATCAGGGTTAACGAGTTCGATGGGTTTGGCCCGCTGGGCGGGGACGAGCGTTAAGAATTAGCAGCGACGGACAGCCAAAACACAAACGGGGATTTCACAAAGATCCTCGCGCAAAAAGCCGCACTCTGCTTGCGGGGCCCAGGCAAAATGGGGGACCGCTATCCGGCGCTTTGATTCGACTGCGGGGCCGACCCGCGCTTTGAAAAGCTCGTAGCGTCGCCAGCAACAGAGTGACGTCGATTATCCGGCGATCTCGTCGATTCCCTTGCCGTCTTTGCGACGCCTGAACGCATTGGACTAAAGTCCAATATCCGCCTTCGGAGAAATCTTGTCATTCTCGGCCTGTGCTGAAATTCCAGGGTCTGAGTCAACAGGATACGTCACACCGAAGGAGCTCGTGAAAATTTCCTGCTGCGTAAGCGCAATCTTCGCTGCTCTCCTTTTGTCGATTCACGAATTGCCCGCCGCGGAGCCGCCGAACGTCAACGCGGACGGGATGACGATGGCTGAAGTCGCGGGGACAGAAGCCGGCGGCGATGAAGCGGACAAGTTGGCGAAGCAACTGGCGAATCCGATTTCGTCGCTGATCAGCGTGCCGTTTCAGGCGAACGAAGACTTCGGCTACGGGCCGTCGCACAATGGCTACAAGTTTACGCTCAACATTCAGCCCGTCATTCCCATCTCCTTGAGCAAGGATTGGAATCTGATTCTGCGCACGATTTTTCCGATCGTTTCGCAACACGACCTCTTCTACGTCGAGAATGTGCCCAAATCTCTTCACATCATTCAAAATCGTTCGCAAGACGGGCTCAGCGATACGACGCAGAGTTTCTTTTTTTCTCCCAAAAATCCCGGACCTTTCGGCCTGGTTTGGGGCATCGGGCCCGCCCTCCTTTATCCAACCGGAACTCATCCGCTTCTCGGCACCGGCACGTTCTCGATTGGACCGACCCTTGTGGTGCTCAAACAAATGGGCGGATTGACCGCAGGCGTGCTCATGAACCAACTCTGGTCCGTCGCCATCCAGGAGGATCGGAAGAGCTTTAGCCAAATGTTTCTGCAGCCGTTCCTCGCTTACACGACCAAGACGCATACGACTTTCACCATCAACACCGAGTCTACCGCCAACTGGAACAATACACCAGGTGACGCCAAATGGACGGTCCCCCTCATTTTCCAAATAAGCCAAATTCTGAAGATCGGAAAACAACCGGTCAGCGTGCAAATCGGTGGGAAATATTACGCGGACACGCCGCGCTACGGCCCGGATTGGGGCGTGCGCTTAAACTTCACCCTCCTTTACCCAACGGCCAGACCGCAACCGGGACCAGTCGCCGGGACATATGGCAAGGACAAATAAAATGCTAATCGTGCAAAATAATGAGGATCGACTAATGCCAGCAATTTTCTTAAAACTGAGCTTTGCCGAGCACAAAATCCACCTATGAAAATAAAATTGCTTTTCTTCGCAGGGGCGCTTTTCGCAATTGTCGGTGCGGTGAAGGCCGGACCGATGGAAGTTGCAGGGGGTCAATTCGCATGTGGACCTCGGCTTCGATCAACTCATAAGACACGTCGTTGGTCTCATGTCTGTCAGCGCGGAGGCCAGAAAGGGCCGCTTCGGCGTCTATGGAGATTTGCTCTATATGGGCCTCGAGGCTGCCGTTTACCCGGAAGGCATGGTCTCAAAGGCGAATCTCGTCTCGGATCAATATCTGATTGATGGCGAAGTGTACTATAGAGTGTTGGAAGGGCCGCGCGGGTGGCTCGATCTGCGGGCCGGCGCGCGCTACAACGACCTTTATAGCAGCCTCAAGTTGTTTGGAAATAGTGTCCTGATCGACCAGGCCGCCACTGATTTCGTGAATGCCGCGAACGATGACCTTCGCGGACTCCTCGAGCGCCTGCTAAAAGGCGTGCTCAACCCCGGTGGTTCCCCGCTGCCGATTCCGCCTCTCGGCTTCGAGGAAAAGGCAAAGCTGCTCAAGCTCATCATAGCGGCCAGGCAGGACCCCATCACGGCTCAGGCGAAAATCGCCCAGGTTCTGAATCGAGAGCTCAATCGCACTTTTAGTCTCACCGAACGTTGGGTCGATCCTTATATCGGGATTGGCGGGCGTTACAACCTAACGAAAGCCTTTTATCTTACTGGCAAGGTGGACGTCGGCGGTTTTGGGGTCGGTTCGGATATCACGACCCAGGGCTCTGCCGCGCTCGGCTGTCAGATCACACGGAATATTTATTCCGAACTTGGCTTCCGTTATCTCTACACCAATTATGAGGACGATAGCAACCGCTTCCTCTGGAAAACGGTGACGTACGGCCCACAAATCACGACCGGAATTATCTTTTAGCGACTCGTTAGGCAATTGATTCGTTCTCGCGAAATAGAGGGCCTCATCGGTTTCGATTGTGAAGTTGTACGTTCACGAAATATTTGGGTCTTTTTCGCGCGTCCACCCGTTCCTAGGCGTACGCAAGATTAGGGTCGACTCCGACAATAAGCGGTGAGCGGGATGCACCGAGATGGCCGTAACTCCATCCAGAAAGGTAAAATATAATGAATACATTAATAACATGGAATCAGCTGAGAGAGATGGAAGAAGCGACGCAAAATCGCTTCAATCGTTTCTTGGGCGGATTTCCAAACAGAATAGGCAGTGGGGAAACCCACAGCCTGGCAGTCGCAGATTGGTCACCAGAGGTTGATATCAGCCAGGATGATCACGAGTACCTGCTCAAAGCAGACTTGCCTGAAATGAAGAAGGATGACGTGAGGGTAACAGTCGAAGATGACATCCTCTGCGTTTCCGGAGAGCGCAAGAGTGTGAAGGAAGATCAGAAGAAAAAATTCCATCGCATCGAGCGCTCCTTTGGTAACTTCCGACGCAGCTTCACGCTGCCTGACGATGCTGATAGCACGAAGGTGACGGCGGAGTTTCGCGACGGAGTGCTGAAAGTGCACCTCCCGACGACGGCAAGACCAAAATCAAAAGCCATCGAAGTTAAAGTGGCGTAACACTGACGGCGAGCGTGCGGAAGATTCCGTGCGTTCGCCCCACCAGTGTAAGGGCGGCTAGCTTAGTCACCTCTCGTTTAAACCGGCATCGGCCACGAAGTCCATGGAACAGATAGAACCTAACCACTCCTCGGCCGCGAATTTCGAAGCCCGCACCGTCAGGGACATCATCGAGCCTACGAAGAGCATTTTTAATAACGTCTCTGTAAAGGCGGCTTTGGACGAAATGCAGGCGCGGGCAATCGATTCGTCACCTGTAATCGACCAACGCGGCGAATTATTGGGTGCCGTGTCGAAGAACAAAATGAACCGGGAGGTGGGTGGTTTGGGACACGATCCCAAGACAGAACCGGTAGAAGCACACATGGGAACAAACAATCTCTATTGCTTCGAAGACCAGACGGTTGCGGAGGCGGAGCAAATGATGCTCAACGCAAACGTCGGCGAAGTTCCTGTAGTAACGCGCGAAAAATTCCTGGTAGGAACAATAAACATTGACGCGATTGCACAGGACAGAAAACGGAGAGAACGCTTGGAGCCGTTCAAATACCGCGCCTGAGAGCGCCACAATCGGGCGTTCGGTACCGCTACTCGACCACGAGTAATCGACGAATCCCCTCAAAAGCTAAAGGGTGTCGTTACCGAAGGCTTACCTGTGCGAGTGGCCGTTGTTTGTACCCGAGCATCGCAGCTTCGGAAGCGATTCGCGAAATTGCGTGGGAGAACGGCCGACGATTCGCCTAAATGCGCGATTGAAGTTGGTCATGGATTGAAACCCGCAGGCAAAGGCGGCTTCGCTAATTCGCGAATTGGGATTGAGTAACAGCGTCTTCGATTTCTCCACTCGAACTCTCGAGAGATAATCGATGAAATTCATCCCGGTCGCTTTCTTGAACATCTTGCAAAAGTAATGCCGGCTGATGTTGGCCGCTTGGGCCACCCGCCCGAGCGACAGCGGCTCCGCCTGATACTTCTCGATGAATTGCCGCGCTCGCGCGATGTTAGCGGACTCGTCCTTCTCCCGCCGTAAGACCAGTTGATTGGACAAGATCGAGAGGTGTTGTGCAAAAATACTGAGGAGCCGCAACATCGCGCGATACCGGTCCGGCGATAAAACGCACGTCCGAAAATAAGCCCGCTCAAGTTGCTTCCAATCCGTCTTGTAGCCCCACGCGCAGAGCTGCCGGGTAATGGTCGCGAAGTGTTTCTTAGTCGGGTTCTTGAGCATCACTTCGCCCGTCTCGAGAAAACCAAGAATATGGTCGCCTACGTACACCGGCACTGCACTCTCGGAGAGTCCCGCAAACCAGGTAACGGTGCGCGTTGTCGAGTCCGGTTCTCGAGATGCGTCGGTTTGAGCCCTTAGGCACGCGGCGCGAGCTTTGTTGAAACGAGCCAGAATTGACGCGAGTGAGTCGTGATCCTCTTTTCCGTGGTGCGCCGGCGACCACGAATCGTGCCCTCGGATATTAAGCGGCAAACCCATGGCTTCGCTGAAAGCACGTTCGTAATCTTTGAAAATCTGCGAGCGCGAAAGATGTCGTACGACCTCCTGGTCAGAGGATCGAGATGCGCTTCGTTTGCTCATCACACTTGCGAAGCGGTACGTCTAACTGCCCTTCTTCGTCGCTTGGCTGCGCGCATTTGAGGATCCGAGTTCTGTCAGCGACCGTTGTTCTGATGAAATCGCCGTATGAAGGAGGCGCCGACGAGAGTCTGCCGTCGAAGATCGGGGGACTGCTTCCTGCCCGCGGCGCGCAAATGACGGAAAAGCGCACTGCGGTGTTTTGAAATTTTATGTTGCGCGAGGTAAAGGGCGCTGTTTTGCGTGATTGTGAGGTGCATATTTGATTTTGTTTAAGTGTTACCGAACGTTCATACGGGGTGCGCGCGCCTCGTGGGCGTTCTTTCTGGCCGCTTTATGATTGATGCGACTGTGTATCGCTGCGCACCGCTTTTCGAGGTCGGTGAGCCACGTTTTGCGGGCCCGCTTCCTTGTAAGGATTGAATGGGACATGAAGTTCAGGTCGTTGGTCATACGCCAAGGGTGCTTTTCAGGAGAGATCAGCACAATAGGACGTTAGTCCTATCTCCGTTTCCGGCTGTTAAGGTAACAAAGTTCTGGGTCGTCCAGCGCGTGGCGACGTTCTGAAGATCTTCCCTCCGATTAGGAGTGGCCTCTGAGCGGGGACGAGAATGCTGTTTCGGTACGACCAAAGTCCAATTGGCGAGCAGAAGGCTCGGTCTGAAAATCATCAAACGACTGCATGTGTTCAGTCCGCGCAACTCAGAACAGTCAAAAACAGCCTATGAAAACAAACAAATATCTTCTTCTGAGTGCGATGCTCGCGATCGCCGTGATGGCGACTGCTGCTTCCGCCCAAGCACAAATCCAAACCACCGGTACAATCGGTTCGCCAGGTGCCACGACTACCATTGACGGCAGACAGCTCCCCGCTCCCGACCCGAAATTCGGCGGCGTGATCAAGGACGATGCCCTCAAATCCAAACCGTGGTGGGCGCCGCGCGTCGTCCCGCCAAAAGGCGCGCCCAACGTGCTTCTCATCATGACCGATGACTCGGGCTTCGGCGTGCCGAGCACGTTCGGCGGCGTCATCCCGACACCAACGATGGATCGCCTCGCAAAGGCGGGGTTGCGCTACAACAACATCCACTCCACTGCGCTCTGTTCGCCGACGCGCGCCGCGTTGATTACCGGGCGCAATCATCACTCGGCGGGTTTCGGCGTGATCTCGGAGCAGTCCACCGGTTTCCCGGGCTACAACAGCATCATCCCGAAGGACAAGGCCACCATCGGTCGCATCCTCAAGGAGAATGGCTACGCCACTTCGTGGTTCGGCAAGGATCATAACGTGCCGGCGTTCTGCGCCAGCCAGGTCGGGCCGTTCGATGAATGGCCGATCGGGCAGGGCTTCGACTACTTCTACGGGTTCGTCGGCGGCGACGCAAACCAGTGGCAACCGAACCTGTTCCGCAACACGACGCAGATCTATCCCTTCCAAGGCAAACCCGGCTGGAACCTGGTTACCGGCATGGCCGACGACGCCATTGATTACCTGAACCGCATCAATCAGATTGATCCGAGCAAGCCATTCTTCTGCTACTACGTTCCCGGCGCCACGCACGCGCCGCATCATCCGACGAAGGAATGGGTGGACAAGATCCACGACATGCACCTGTTCGACGACGGCTGGAACAAGTTGCGCGAGCGGATTTTTGAGAACCAGAAGAAGCTCGGCGTGATCCCGCCGGACACCCAAATCGAGCCTTGGCCGACGAATATCCTCAAGAACTGGGATGACTGCACACCCGAGGAGAAGAAGCTCTTCATTCGGCAGGTGGAAGTCTTCGCCGCGTACGAAGCCTACAACGACTACGAGATCGGGCGCGTGATCCAGGCCGTCGAGGACATGGGCAAGCTCGACAGTACACTCATCATCTACATCAACGGCGACAACGGCACGAGCGCCGAAGGCGGTCCGCTCGGCACACCGAACGAAGTCGCGTTCTTCAATGGCATCAACATGATGCCCGTCGCCGATCAGATGAAATGGTACGATGTCTGGGGCACCGAGCAGACCTACAACCACATGTCGGCGGGCTGGTCCTGGGCCTTTGATACGCCCTTTACCTGGTTCAAGCAAAATGCCTCTAGGCTCGGCGGCGTCGGCCAGTGCATGGCCATCTCCTGGCCTGGCCACATCAAGGACACGGGCGCGCTCCGCGAGCAATTCTGCCACGTTATTGATATCGTGCCCACTATCCTCGAAGTCGCCGGCATCCACGCGCCCGAGTCCGTCGACGGCATCAAGCAAGCGCCCATCGAAGGCACGAGCCTGGCCTACACGTTTGACGCGAAGAACACCAAGGAAGCGACGCGGCACAAAACCCAATACTTCGAGATGTTCGGCCAGTGGGCGCTCTATCACGAAGGCTGGCTGTTGAGCACCAAAGTGAACCGCGCGCCGTGGGAGGTCATGGGCGCTGCCAATCCCGACCCGCTCAACAACCAAGTACTCGAGCTCTACGACCTGAACAAGGACTTCAGCCAATCTCAAAACATCGCCGACAAGAATCCGGACAAAGTGAAAGCGATGAAGCAGATGTTCATCGCGGAAGCGAAGAAATATCAGGTCTTCCCGATGGACGCCTCGGTCGGCGCGCGCATTGTCGCGCCGCGCCCGAACATCACCGCCGGCCGCACCGAGTTCGTGTACACGCGACCGATGATCGGCCTGCCGCAGGGTGATTCCCCGATGTTGCTGGACGCCTCCTACACCATCACGGCGGACATCACTGTCCCCGAGGGTGGCGCGGAAGGCATGATCCTGACTTCAGGTGGCCGTTTTGCCGGCTACGGCTTCTACCTATTAAAAGGCAAGCCGGTATTCCTCTGGAACATGATTGACTTGGAACGCATCAAGTGGGAAGGCCCGGACGCGCTCAGCGCCGGCCAGCACACGCTGGTGTTCGACTTCAAGTATGAGGGATTGGGCCTGGGCACGCTCGCCTTCAACAACATGAGCGGCCTCGGCCGACCCGGCACGGGCACGCTCAAGGTGGACGGCAAGGAAGTCATGACGAAGAAGATGGAGAAGACTCTGCCCATGATCCTGCAATGGGACGAGAGCTTCGACGTCGGCTCCGACACGCTGACCGGCGTGAACGACGCGGACTACAAGCCGCCGTTCCCCCTGACCGCCAAGCTCAACAAGCTGACGATCAAGGTGGACCGTCCGCAGTTGTCGCCGGAGGACATCAAGAAACTCGAAGAGGCGACGCGCAACAACAAGATGGCCGAGTAACTAATCAACTAACACAATTGTGAAACGCGCGGGCCGCTCCGTTTGGGACGGCCCGCACTATTTCCTGTACGACCTAGGTCCCACAAGCGCGACTCGCTGTTTGTTGCATAATTTTTCGCAACCCGCCGGCATCACTTTCCAGAGATTCAGCCAACCCCGCATCGCCTATCAAAACAATGAAACACGACATCCTCAGTAGCATCCTGGCGGCCGGCATCACGGTGGCTACGTTTTCGGTCCACGCCCAAGTTCAAACCACCGGCACACTCGGTTCGCCCAGTTCCACGACTACCATTGACGGCAAACAACTTCCGCCGCCACCGATGCCGTTCGGCGGCGTGATCAAAGAGAGTGCTCTGGACTCCAAACCTTATTGGCCGCCGCGGATCGTCCCGCCGAAAGGTGCGCCCAACATTCTTCTCATCATGACAGACGATCAGGGCTACGGCGTTTCGGGCACCTTCGGCGGTGTGATTCCCACACCCGCGCTGGAGCGTGTGGCTAAGGCGGGGTTGCGCTACACCCAATTCCACTCGACGGCGCTCTGCTCCCCCACGCGCGCGGCTCTCATCACCGGCCGTAACCATCACTCCGTCGGTTCCGGCGTGATCGGCGAACTCTCCACCGGTTACCCGGGCTATGACTCGATCATCGGCCTGGAGAACGCCAGCATCGGCTCGATCCTCAAGGATAACGGTTACTCCACATCGTGGTTCGGCAAGAATCACAACACGCCCACCTATCAATACAGCGTCGCTGGACCTTACGACCAATGGCCGTCGGGAATGGGCTTCGAGTACTTCTATGGCTTCATGGGCGGCGAGACCGACCAGTGGACGCCTTACCTGTTTCGTGATCATACCCAGATTTTTCCGTTTGTCGGGAAGACGGACTACAACCTAACGACCGATTTGGCCGACGAAGCCATTAAGCATATGCGCGATCTGAACGCGTCGGCACCCGACAAGCCGTTCTTCGTCTATTACGTGCCCGGCGGCACCCATTCCCCACACCAGCCCAAGCCCGAATGGGTGGCGAAGTTCAAAGGCAAATTCGACATGGGCTACGAAAAGTTGCGCGATCAGATCTTCGCCAACCAGAATCGGCTTGGCGTAGTCCCGGCCGATGCGCAGCTCACCCCCTGGCCCAATGAGATCCCCAAGTGGGACTCGCTTTCTATCCTGGAAAAGAAACTCTTTGAGCGCCAGGCAGAAGTCTTTGCCGGCTACGCTGCTTATACCGACAACGAGATTAATCGCGTTATCCAAGAGGTCGAGGACCTGGGCAAACTCGATAACACGCTCATTATATATATCTGCGGCGACAACGGCACGAGTCCGGAAGGCACTCTCTACGGCGCCTTCAATCAGCTCACCGCTTACAATGGCATTCTGAAAGCGCCGGAAGCTTTGCAGATGTTGCATTATGAAAACTGGGGCACAGACAAGACCTATCCCCACATGGCGGTGGGATGGGCGTGGGCGTTTGATACGCCGTTCAAATGGACCAAGCAGGTGGCGTCGCATTTCGGCGGCACGCGGCAGGGCATGGCGCATTAAGCAAAAGCCGATCGAAGGCGTAAGCATGGCTTACACATTCGATCAGGCGAATGCCAATGCACCGACCAAGCACGACACGCAGTACTTCGAGATGGCCGGCAACCGCGGGATTTACCACGACGGATGGATGGCGAACACGACGCCGTTCGCTCCGCCCTGGGATTTGGCCACAGGCAAACTGCCCGATGTCGTTAACGGCTACAAATGGGAGCTCTACCACATCACCGAAGACTTCACGCAGAACAACGACCTGGCCGCCAAAAATCCCGACAAGCTCAAGGAAATGCAGGCGTTGTTCCTGACCGAGGCGGCGAAATACAACGTCTTGCCGTTGGATAATACGGCTTTCGTGCGCCTCCAGACGCCGCGACCGAGCGCAGTTGCCGGGAAAACGGTGTTCACCTACACGGGTGAGAACGCCGGGATTCCTCTCGGCAATGCTCCCGACATATTAGACAAGGACTTCACCATCACCGCCGAGATTACCGTTCCCAAAGGCGGCGCGGAGGGAATGATCGTGACATTGGGCGGCCGGTTCGGCGGCTACGGTCTCTACCTGCTCCGCGGCAAACCGGTCTTTGTTTATAACCTCCTCGATTTGGAACGCTTTCGCTGGGAAGGCGGACTGGGATTAGCGCGCGACGTCCTCGGCAAGCCACTCGAGCCGGGCAAGCATACCCTGGTCTTCGACTTTAAATACGACGGACCTGGCCCCGGCAAGAGTGGCACCGGCGTATTAACCGTGGATGGCAAGGAATTGGCCAAAAAGAAACTTGAGCACACGATTCCGCTCATGATGACGATCGACGAGACTTTCGATGTCGGCATCGATACGCGTACGGGAGTGGACGACAGCTACAAGCTGCCGTTCAAATTCACCGGGACGATCGACAAGCTGACCTTTAAGCTCGGGCCGTCGCAGTTGGCGGAAGCGGATAAGAAGGCGCAAGCGGAGGCTTACGCCAACGCCAACGACTAACAATTGGCCGACCCGCACCCGTCGCTCAACGTTATGCGCCGCTTACTAAAACTCACGGCTCTCCTCGAAGCGGCCACCGGCCTGGGCTTGATGGCCATGCCCTCCGTCGTCGTCCAACTGTTGCTCGGTTCGCCGCTCGATGGATCCGCCGCGACGGTGCTCGGGCGCGTCGCCGGAGTTGCGTTGCTTGCGCTGGGTGTCGCTTGCTGGCTGGCGCGCGCTGACACACAAAGCCGGGCTGCACGGGGATTGGTCGCCGCCATGTTGTTTTACAACTTCGCCGTCGCCGCTCTCCTCGCTTTCGCCCATATCGGTTTGGGACTGCACGGAGTGGCGCTGTGGCCAGCGGTGGTTCTCCACGCGGTCATGGCCGTCTGGTGTATCGCGTGCCTGCGGCGCAGTCCCCAGAATGTGATGAATTGATTCGATCATGAACGCGCGGGCCGTATTCTTCGGGATTCGACGCGAATTGGAAGCGCCGTGGGATTCAACCCTAACGAGGAAAAGCGCGATCAATGAAGGAAATTGAGAAGCCATCGAGAGTTATGGGACCTCGTCGGCTCTCGATGGTTCAACTGCTGATCACGCTTGCGTTGCTCTTCTTCTTTGTGCCTTTTGTCGAAGAAATCAAAGGCGGAGCTCTCATTGTCTCCGGTCTGCTTTCGTTAGTGTTGCTCTCCGCGGTCCTGGCCGTCGCCGACCACCACCGCACCCTAATCATCGCGCTTCTACTGGCGATCCCGGCAATAGCTGGCCGATGGCTCAACCATTTGCATCCGCACCTCATTCACGCCGCGATATTTCTCGTCGCAGGCATCGGCCTAGTTGCTTTCGTCGTGTTCCATTTGCTGCGCTTCGTTCTGCGCGCTCCTTCGGTAGATGCCGAAGTACTCTGCGCGAGCGTTTCAGCCTACCTGATGCTCGGTTTGATCTGGACGATGGCCTACTGGCTCGTGGAAGACCTGAGCCCGGGAGCATTCGTCTTCAACACACCCGCCGCAATGAAAGAAACGATGGAAGGTTTTAATGCCTTCTATTTTAGCTTCATCACGCTGAGCACGGTTGGCTACGGCGATGTCACTCCGGTTTCGAAAGTCGCGCGCATGCTTGCCGCAACCGAAGCGATCACCGGATTGCTTTATGTCGCGGTCCTGATCGCGCGATTGGTCGCCCTTTATTCAGCGCCGAAGTCTGACTGATTTCTCCGCTGTTGTCTGCGAATTTTTCCAGGGCTAATTCTTGACCAATACCACGTTCTGACCCTGCCAGATCGCGGTAAATGAATAGGTTTGCCCAGTCTTTATGCTCATCGTCTTTCGCCAGGTAGTGGCGCCGACGAGATTGGGAGCGACCATGGCGGAGACAACATGCTGCCCGGGCGACAACTGGCCATCGTAATTTTGGCCCTCGCCGAGTCTCGCCACTTCCTTGCCATCGACTGACACCAAAAGGGAGAGATCACTCCCAAAATTTGCCACCCGGTCGACGATCAAATGGCCACCACTCTTGGCAAGAATGGTACTCGGTGCGCCAACCAAAACGAGACAAATGCAGGCCAGACTGAAAATGCGGACTAATGACTTATAATTTTTCATGCGTAAGAGTATTGCCACAGCCCATTGCTTACCTGTTGGACCTTAGACCTACATCGACAGAGCTACGAAATGTTTGCTGCGAACGATGCGACGGGCTCGCGACGACATAGGACCAAAGTCCAACATGTGTTGCACGCAGGGAGGTTACATATAGACGCTTAGAATCCAACATAAACCTAAAGAGCCTCGAAACAAAATGAACAAAATGAAGATGATTCCAACCTCTCTCGTGCTGACTCTTGCCGGCATTACCTTCTGCACCATGCCGGCAGTGCGAGCTGCGGAAACCGATCCCAAAATCGCGGAGATCACCAAAACAGCTGAAGCCTTTGTTGAAGCTTTTCACAAGGGCGACGCCAAGGCGATTGCTGCTTTCTGGACTCCGGACGGCGATTTCATAAATGAAAACAGCCGGGTGCTCAAAGGCAGACAGGCAATCGAGGATTCATTCGCGCAGCTTTTCGCTGCCAACAAAGGATTGAAGGTGCGGATCGACATCGCTTCAGTGCGATTTCCGGCGCCCGATCTCGCGATCGAAGATGGCACCTCGACCGCTGTCGCGCCCGATGGCTCTACACCGAGCCGCGCCCGCTATACAAACGTGCTGATCAAAAAAGACGGTCACTGGCTGCTTTCGAGCGTGCGCGAAGCTCCCTACAGCGAACCCAGCAATTACGAGCACCTGGAGGGGCTGGAGTGGACGATCGGCGAATGGGGCGACGAACAATCTAACGGGCCGGTTGGTCG
>WNFH01000925.1_pt1 | contig 19424 bp, 15 predicted proteins | sample 5400411 | NCBI WGS metagenome assembly WNFH01 (sample SAMN13153347, study PRJNA577476) | soil metagenome | isolation source: 200 cm saprolite under Douglas fir tree site 2 hole 3 | place: USA:California | collected 2015-04-18
GAACGAGTGCAACGCGGCAGGGCAGGGGCAAGCCCAGCCCCTACTATACACGGGTGGGTCGGCTTGCCAGGCCGTCTATAGTAGGGGCGATCCCTTGCGGTCGCCCTGTGTACGGGCACCATCGCGTAGTGCTCGCATTCGCCAGCAACGTCTCAAGGCCTTGTAAAGATACCCCGTATCTTTCTTGCCCAACCACTCCTCACCACCCTCGCCCACGTGCTGGATAGATCCGCACTCTACAGGAAGGGTTTTCCCCCCGCAGGAGTAACCGTCCATGCCGCTTGTATGTGCGGTGTAAGCTTGACAACATCCGTATGCTCTGTTGCTGGATCGATACAAAGTGGCAGTATGATGAAGCAGGTAATTCTGTTGTCTGGAAAGCTTTGGACTTCGAGCCGCCCGCCGTGTCGCTCCACGATTTTGCGTGAGACGTAGAACCCCGACCCCAGCCGCGAGCGCGAACCGATATCACTCACCATGATGGTGGCATTCTGTCCTGCTCGTTGTAGTATTACCCTGGTTGGGGATTCTTTCGTTGAGTACTTGTGCGCGTTGGAGAACAGATTGCTGAGCAGTTGACTGAGCCGATCCACATCCACCTCGACTTCCATTGGCTCATCAAGGCATTCACAAGTGAGAGCAGAACCAGTTCCTGCTGCGAGCTCCTCCAGGACGTTTCGGCACAACTCAACTAAGTCGCAGCGTTGCCGGTGCAGGATAAACACCTCTGTTTCGATGTTTGAGGTATTCAGCAACTCTTGCACGAGCACTTCTGTTCGATCAATTGAGTCCTCGATCTCAGCGATACCCTGGCTCACAATTTCTGCTGTGTCTGCACCTTCGAGCTTCTGATGGAGCAACTGCGTTATTTCTTTCAGACGCAAGAGCGGTATGTTCAGATCATGCGAGACGACGCTGATGACCTTGTCTTTGGTGGCATTGGCCTCGACAAGCTCATGTGTTCGCTGCTGCACTAAGTGCTCAAGTGACCTGGCATGAAGCTCCAGGGCAAGCTGTTGCTCTACCACCTGACGTCGCAGTTGATGTGTTTGAATGGCACGATGCAACGCGGCAATAAAGTAATCACGATCAATCGGCTTCTGAATGAAGTCGTAGGCTCCTCCACGCAATGCCTGGATCGTCAGTTCGTGTTCTCCGTGCCCGGTGATCAGAAGCGTCGGCGTCTCCGGGCGCAGTTCCTTGATCCTGGCCAGTAATGCCAACCCGTCCATGCCCGGCATCTTGATGTCACTTACGATGACATCGTAATCGTATTTTTGGATCCGTTCGAGCGCCTCTAGCGTTGAGTCAGAGGTCACCACCTGGACCCCAGGGATGCGTAATGATAAGGCCTGAGGGAGTGCTTCTAACAGTGCAGCGTCGTCATCGACGATCAAGATATGTGGCTGTAGCGTCTGCTTCATATTTTGTTCCCTCCTGACGTATCAGTTGAAAGTGTAGTACCTTGCAATGGGTCTTGCCAACGACGCTGCGAATCTTGCAATGGGTCTTGCCAACGACGCTGCGAATCTTGCAATGGGTCTTGCCAACGACGCTCGCGCGTCTACGGACTGCGTCCGTCAGCCAGGACCCAAGGAAGTGTCTACGGACTGCGTCCGTCAGGCAAGACCAAAGGAAGTGTCTACTGCTTCGCAGTCAGCAGACTCGAATGGTAGTCCCCATTTTCGTAAAAGGCAAGAACGGGGGAGAATAGTCACACTGAGTTTATGAGACACACACCGAAGATTAGCCGCTCGTCATAGCAGTCTATTCCTTTCTTACGTACATAAAGGACGTGTCTGAAGATCGCAGATGAAGCATTGCTTTCTCTCTTTGATCACGGGTGAGTTGCGTTCCGCGTTTCAATAGGGCAACAGCCTGGAAGTGATACCGGCATGAGAGCGAGTACTCTCACTTGCGAGCGGAAGCGAGCGAGACACAACCGTCATACGTGTAAAAGATGTGGTTCTAGCAAGTTCTTGGGGGGTGTATGAAAAAAGTTGTAGGAAAACGAGCGTAAGGAAGGGTAGCGTAGTACATGTTTGAGGAAAGTTATGGAATTCTGCCTGCATCAAAAGACCTGGCGAAACCAACAAGAGAGCACGCAGGGCTGTTCTCGTCGTCTCTCGCACCAACGGGTCTCAAAGGCCGTGGAGTTTTCACACTTCCATGAGGATGTGTGAAAACTCCATCTCTAATATGTTTCTTACCTTCGATGCTAAAGGAACGTTTCTGCGTGCCTGGCTTTCTATCGTTGAAGCCATGCTGGGACGGCCCCCGCTTATGCTGAGACGCGACGCGAGTAATACGGGCGACGGTGGTGCCAGAGGCGGTAGGTCAACAGGTACCAGAGCGCCGCGAACAGCGTGGCTCCAATGAGCGCTTTAAAGAGCGGGATCTCGAAGAGCACGGGATCGCCAGGAATGATGAGGGTTATCACATTGCTCACGATCCAGATCCCCACCAGCGCGGCAATGATCGCCCCAATGATGCCGAAGGGAAGTCGCCATCCTACAATGAACTCTGCCACAAAGCCAACGAGTGCTGCAACGAGCAAGTACATGAGCTGACTCAGATAGAGAGCTAAATGAGCATTCCCTATGTTGATCGTGATGAACGGAACCTCACCCAGTGGTAGAAACATTGCATCCTCCTTTGCTTGATCTTGTGTGCATGTTTTGATCGAGAGGGCACACGATTTCGCTAAACACAACCTCTCCTGCTTGCTACACGTGCCAACTCCTGGTTTCGTTTCAGCCACAGGGATAAGAGAACCCGCAGGCCAACTATACACAGGAAGCCAACCACGCTCATCGAGAGGAAACCGAGCGCAAATCCAAGCGCGTGTCTGCCTGCTGCCTCTGAGACGCGCACATTGGTCGTCTCCCGGAAGATAGCCCCTCTGCGCCAAAGTTGATGCTTGAGCTGTTCGGAGTCGCTCGCATCGCCAAAGCAAGCCCAGCTCAGGTCAGCTCCGCGCACGTCAGTCTTGTCCAGGGAAGTCCCACGCAGATCTGCTCTACCCAAGAAGGCTCCATACAGGATGGCCCAGTCCAGGTTGGCCCCACGCAGGTCGGTCTCACGCAGGTCGGCACAGCTCAGGTCAGCTTCGCGCAAGTCAGCCTCACGCAGATTGGCCCCGTGCAGATCTGCCCAGCACAGGTAGGTTCCGCTCAGGTCGGCGCCGTGCAAATCGGTGTGGGAGAGATCGGCCCCGCATAGGTTGGCTTCGCAGACGCTCGCCTGGCTCAAGTTGGCCCCGCGCAAGTTGCCGTTCATCAGGGCGATTCCACGTAAATCGTGATGGCTGATATCCAACTGTTCAGGATTTCCTCCTCCTTTCTGGAGCAAACGCACTACGTCTCTTCTCCTCATTGCGGTGTTCGCATTAGTTGTTTTCTGCTGCGCTGGCATCGTCATGGTACTCCTTTTCGTTCTTCCTGCTAGCTCTGGTTATTTACCGTACGAGATGACGCGATGGTTTCTACCCAATTTGCTCTGGTTGTAACACGAGAGAGACAAGCAAAGCGTTTCACCGGCAGACCTGGTTGAAACGCGGAGCTTTGTTGCTGCGTGTACATAGTATGAGGAATGACATGCCCTAATCGTTAGTGGAACAGCAGTAGTGCTGAGAAGACATGTCACCCTCCAGTGCTTCAGAGCAGAAAGGAGATTGAAGCATGAACCGTGTTGTCAGAGGACTCCTCATTGGAGTCGGAGCCGGTGCGGTTACCGGTTCGGTCGTCCTTCTTATGCGTAGGGAAAAGACGCAGCGCTTTTTGAACGAACGCTGGCAGCAACTGCGTAGCGCTCTCCCAGAACCTGAACACGTCCAGCAGTATGCCCAGCAAGTGGCTGATCGGGTTTCACAGGCAGCCAGTGATGTGAAAGACACAGCACAGCAGGCGGTGAAGAAGGTAAGGGATGCAGGAAGTGATCTGGGCGATTTGGCACAACAGAAGGCCATGACGATGAAGCAAAATGGCCAGGACGGCGGTGCCAAAATCAAGGAGATGGTAAAGCATGGATAATCGATATCAGAAAATCTGACGGGTTTTCTGGTGAACGGGTAGGTGATTTTACTTACCCAAAAAACAAGGGCATTCTCGTGAAAGTATCGGGGTTTGAGGACAAGTCTACTCAATCCCATTCTCTGGAATGCCCTTCATTATTGGGGAATCTGCGGTTTTGTGGAAGTACTTACATATAAGTATTTGCGCCAGGGGAAAGAACTCTATATAATTGCGGTGTACCTGGTGAGGGCCAGGGAATCAGATGTATGAATATATTTTGAAGGGTAGTGATGCAGGTGAAAGTATTAGTAACAGGAGCCGCCGGTTTTTTGGGCGGCCATCTCGTCGATATGTTACTGGAACGTGGGGATGAAGTGCGCGCAATGGTGCGGCCAGTCGAGGACGGGTTGCGCTTGCGCAAGCTGAGTGGCGTTGAGGTCGTGTATGGTGATTTGACCGACCGGGAATCACTGAAGCGCGCAGTACAGGGTGTGCAGCGGGTATATAACGTCGCAGCGAAGACGGGTCCGTGGGGGTTGGAGGAGGTTTACAGAGCCACTAATGTGTGGGGAGCGGCAGACCTGATAACCGCGTCGATGGACGCCGGGGTGCAGCGCATTGTGTATACAAGTTCGGTTACAGTTTATGGGCATCACCTGCATGGGATAGTTGCCGAGGATCATCCTTTGCATGCCGAGGATAACCCCTATAGTCGCAGCAAAATTGCCGGGGAGAAGTTGGTAGCCGACCTGGTCAAAGAGCGCGGCGCACCCGTGGTAATCGTCCGCCCGGCATGGATTTATGGCCCACGCGATACTGCCAGCTTTGGACGATTTGTGGCCCTGGTAGAGTCGGGTAAGGGCTTTTTGATTGGGTCAGGCAAAAATATCGTGCCCGTGGTGTATGTGCGAGACGTGGCCCAAGGTTTGATCAAAGCTGGAGATGCGGGCGACGCGGTCATCGGCCAGGCGTATACGATTGCCGATGACCACCGGGTGACACAGGCCGAATATTTGAATACGATTGCCGACTTCCTGGGAGTGCCACCGATCACACGTAGGTATCCTTACTTTGCTCTGTCTACTGCTGGCCGCGCTGCCGAATTGCTCTGGCAGGCAATGGGACGCCGCAAATCTGCGCCTCCGCCCGTGACCACTTATGGTGTGACGCTGCTCGGAGGAAATCAAGAGTTCTCGATTGAGAAGGCGCGTCGCGAACTTGGCTACGCACCGGAGTATGATTATATACGCGGGTTATCTGAGGGTGTGAGATGGTATCTAGAGGCGAAGAGTGGCAACAGGGGAGCGCAGGAAGGGCTAGAGGCTGTTCGAGCCAAGCAATAGTGGGACGATCACGCCAGTGATTGCCGGTCGGGCTAGCCCGACCGGGTTGGGCTTTATTCCTGGATGACAGGGATAGAGACTTCCTTGCGCCTCCTCGCCCTGAACCAGTTGAAGAGATAAGCGAGGGTCAGCAGGATAAATAGAGCATTACGCGCGGTAACTGACTGGATGAAGCCGGGAATGTATGGCGCGTCGAGCCCATTGGGGGTACGTGTGTAGAGGTAGGGATAGACAATTGTGGTTAGCAGTGAGATTGCCCCCCACATTACCAGCCAGAAGGTGTCGAATGCACCGCTGTAGGCCAGCAGGGGGATAATCCATATGAGATATTGTGGGCTAAAGACTTTTCCTGTGATGATAAAGACGAGTAAAAGCGCAATAAACGCCTGGACGATATCTAACTTGCCGCGCCATTGTAAGAATAGAGTGTAGATATAACCAAGCACGAAGATCACTTCAAACACGAGAGCAACCGGTCCTCCCAGCGCGCTTAGCATGTTGATCGATCCATAGGTGTAGACGATCTGTACAGGGTAGCCGATGGCTGTTCCCAGCCAGAGCAGTGTGCTGCCAGCCGCTTCGACCTGCACAGGGCGGTTCTCGAAGTAACTCAACTGGCTCAGGACTGCGCCCCGGAAGTCAAGAAGCGCAAAGAATCCGGTTACTGCTAGCAGTATGCCGAAGAAGATGAGCGTATTTTTCCAGCGCCAGCGATGTACGCCTTGCAGTGTGCGCCAGATTGCTAGAGGTAGTGTTTTGAGCGTGAGCGGCTGTTGCGGAATGTAGAAGCGCTGCGCATCCTGTTGTTCTGCAATGAAAAGTGCAGGCAGCAGCAGGAGAGGATAGATTTTCAGCAGGAAACCAAAAGCCAGCGCGATATAGGCGGATGTCCAATGTTTGCGTTCTGCTGCGATCAGGCAGAGAAGCGTAAGCGCCGCGGGCACCAGGTCAAAGCGTCCCTCGGCGGTTGCCCATGCGCCGATGAGCATATAGAGGGCAAAAACGAGGGCTGACCCGCGAGGTCCATAACGCAGCAGCAGCCAGTAAATCAGTACGGTGGTGAGCGCCATGAGCACGGCGAAGACGAGCTGGTAATAGGCCAGCGGCGCGAGGAGCGCGAGCGAAAATACTGCGAGTGTGAGCGGCGGGTACTCAAGCGGGAGCATATGGAATGGAGGCTGTGCCGCGGTGGAGACTTGTAGGAACGAGCACTGGATGGTTGGTAGATAGTGTACTGCGCTGCCTCCAAGCCAGAAGGTCAGAGCGTAACATTGATAACGTGCCGCGTCGGTGTGTAGCCAAAAAAATTGCCAGGATGCGCCGCCGAACATAAGGATGGTCACCACAATGATAGGCAAGTAGGCTATCACGCCTTGGCGTGCCAATAGATTGTTCCAAAGGGTAGCCAGTGGCTTCTTCGTTTCGATTGCTTTTTCGTGTGATACCTGGTCCCGCAGCATTGTATGTAGAGCAGAGGTAAAGCGATACCCCGGCTTCCTGCCTCTCATCTCAAGTTTGACATGCATTTCTGTCTAGTGCTAGAATCCTGAACAGTGAGCATCTGCGCTTGCGCGATTAGTTACGTGCTTGTAGCGCACATCTTGCAAGACGATTGGTTTACTGAGCCAGTAACGCTTGTGCGTACTAACAAGTAGCAGACACGTAAAATATTTCGAAAGGATACATTTTAATGCCCAGTAAGAGTCATGCTGAAACAAGAACGGTGAAAGTCGGAGACGTTGCCCCTGATTTTACTCTCAGGACGGGAAACAGGGAAGAGTGGCACCTGGCAGACTTCCGTGGTAAGAAAAATGTCGTGCTGGCCTTCGTCCCCTTTGCTTTCAGCGGTGTTTGCTCGACGCAGCTTCCCTCGTACGAGGCTGAGCTTGAGCGCTTTAAAGATGTTGATACAGAGGTTGTTAGTATTAGTATGGATAGCGGCTATGCATTAAATGCGTGGGCTAAATCGATGGGCACGTCATTCCCGCTGCTCTCAGACTTCTATCCGCAGGGCAAGGTGGTTGACCTGTATGGCCTGCGGCACCAGGTTGGCATGTCGAACCGTGCGTTGATTGTGATCGACAAGGAAGGTGTCATCCGCTATATCGAGGTTCTGGACTCTCCTAGCGATATGCCGGATAACGAGGACCTGTTTGAGGCGCTAGGTAAACTTTAGTGATGGTGTGTGACCTGTAGCTGCATGCTCTGCTATCCAGGTAACAAGATCGTTGTCCAGCAGCGAGCGATCGGGTTCAAACTCGCTATCGTGGCAGTAGCGGGGATACGTTTTCCAGGTTTTATCGCTGCTGGACAACGACTCGTACAATTTGTGTGTTGCTTCAGGAACAACAGATTTATCGGCTTCGGCCTGCATGACAAGCGCAGGAATGGTGATGCTTGCTGCTTTCTTGAGTATAGCTAAGCGCATGAAGAATATTTGGAAGAAAAATGAAGCCGTTTCCTCTCGCCGCCAGAAAGAGTCTGCTTGCAGCATACGTATTGCTTCCGGGTTGGTGGTCATGGCTTCGATTCCTTCGCCACCCGTCCAGTAGTGATGGGACTTAAAGATGCCTCCTACCAGGATCGCTACTGTGGTTAGTAAAGGAACATGTGCCGTGTCTTGTACCCATGGATTGAGGAAGAGAACACCTCCGAGCAAAGCCTCGTATTTCGCGGCAAAATGTGACGCGAAGATGCCCCCCATGCTGTGCCCAAGTATATAGATGGTGGCTTCGGGGTGGCGCTTGCGGATTTCGGTAACGATGAAATGGATGTCTTCCACGTAGGTCTGATAGTTGTCGATATGGCCTGGGAGGCCTCCTGAACGGCCAAATCCACGATGATCCATGGCGTACACGGTTAAGCCACGCGAGGCCAACGTATTGCCCATATCGATGAACCAGCCGCTGTGCGCACCCAGGCCATGTAGGATGAGAAGGACATTGAAGCTACCAGTTCTCCAACTGCGCAGGAATAGTTTGCATGTATCCGTTGTTGTCAGTTCCTCGGTTGCCGTTATGATGCCGGGTGTCTGCTGCATGCGGCCCCAGTCGCCTGGAGCATCGGGTTGGTAGCTCATGGTGCCCTCCTTATGACACTTCAGGGTGCTGCAATTTTAGGGATGAGTTATGCTTAGTAAGTATACCATGCCAGAGGCTGCTAGTGTGCTGTCAAGGGAGTAATGTCAGCCGGACCTCTTGACAATGAAATAACAGCGTGCTATATTTATTATAGCAATTCGTTATGACGCATGATGGAATTCGAAACGTTACGAGATGCCACTTACGTATCGTGTTTCTGTCTTGCTTATGGTATGATAGCAGTGTAAGCTGGCATATATGTAATAGGCGCGTTGTTTAACAGTTGGAGGAAAATTGCCATGAATTCGCGCCATGCTCGTCGCAAATCATATGTTCCCGTGTCGATCATTGTGATTGTACTCGTTATGATATCCCTATCTTTGACCGGCGGGACTGCCTCCGCAGCATCACCTCATGTTGATGTAATGAACCTGAACACCCAGATCAACCCTGCTTCTTTGCGCTTTCTCACAAGTGCAATCAGTACTGCTGAGACGGATGGTGCGCAGGCGCTCGTGGTTGAGATCAACACCCCGGGTGGGGATATACAGTCGATGGAGTCCATGAAGGTGGCGGAACTGAACAGCACCGTGCCCATCATCTCTTACGTATCACCAACGGGCGCCTACGCGGCTTCTGCCGGGGCGTTTATCGCGCTGGCTGCTCACATAGCTACGATGGCTCCCGGTACCACGATCGGTGCATCGAGTCCGGTAACATCTACAGGAGGCGATATCGGTAGTACGGAGATGAAGAAGATTGAAAGCGTGCTGGTTTCGGATATGACCAATATCCAGATGCACTACAGTCGAAATGTCACTGACGCGACAAAAATGGTGACCGATGCTGCATCGTATACTGATCAACAGGCGAAGGACAAGGGAATCATTAATTTGCAGGCTACGAGCATGAGTGATCTGCTCAATCAAGTCAATGGCCAGTCAGTCACGCTTGCCTCCGGTATCCCGGTCACCTTGCAAACGGCGGGGGCTGCTTTGCAGGATATCAACGCGGGCCCGGTCGATACCCTCTATAATCTGCTGCTGGACCCTAATATAACCTTCCTGCTGTTCATTGTCGCGATGATAGGCATTTTCGTGGAGATCTCGCATCCAGGCGCAATTTTACCGGGGGTGACAGGAGGCATAGCCCTGTTACTGTTCCTCTTCGCGGCGGGATCGCTTGCTCCGAACTGGACAGGACTGGCATTGATGACCCTGGCATTTGTGCTGCTTGTGCTGGATACGCGCTTAGCCACGCATGGCGCGCTGACAGTGGGGGCTGCGATCTCCCTCATCTTCGGCGCATTGCTCTTTTTCAATAGCGGCGGTCCCTATCAAGAGCCGCCCGTAAATACCCTTCTGGTCTATGCGATGGGTGGGCTAGTCGGGCTGGTCGGTATATATGTTGTCAGTATGATTGTGCGGACCAGGCGGCGACAGGTCAGCACAGGGACGGAGGGTATGATTGGCGCTACAGCTATCGCTACGACTCTGCTCCAGCCTGACGGGCGGGTACAATACGGGGGCGAAGACTGGGCTGCTGTGCTGGACGATCCGTCAGCTTCCATCGATCCCGGCACTGAAGTGCGCATTGTCGCCGTTGAAGGATTGCTTTTACATGTTAAACCAGTTTTTGATAGGCTCTCAGATTCCACCCCTACCTACATGCAGGGGTCATAAAGGAGGCGTTCCATGGATCCAGTTGTGCTTATTGTAGTCCTTATCGTTGTAGTTATCGTGTTGATGGTGCTCTTCTCCGCGATCCGGGTAGTGCAGCAGTATGAGCGTGGTGTGATTTTTGTGCTCGGTCGTTTGACCGGGGCCAAGGGGCCTGGTATATTCCTGGTGCCGCCGTTCATTACGCGCATGATTAAGGTCGATCTGCGTATTGTGACATTGACGGTTCCACCGCAAGAAGTGATCACGCGCGACAATGTGACGGTAAAGGTTACGGCGGTCGTCTACTTCTACGTAGTAAACCCTGAACACGCGGTTGTGAACGTGATGAACTACCTCCAGGCGACGACGCAGATCGGTCAAACGACGCTGCGCAACGTACTGGGCCAGTCGGAACTGGATGAGCTGCTGTCGCAGCGCAACAAGATCAACCGCGAACTGCAAGCCATCATTGATGAGCATACGGAGCGTTGGGGAGTGAAGGTGACCGCGGTGGAGGTTAAGGACATTGAGCTGCCCAGCACAATGCAGCGCGCGATGGCGAAGCAGGCAGAGGCAGAGCGCGAAAAGCGCGCCAAGATCATTCATGCCGAGGGCGAATTACAGGCTTCTGCGCAACTGGCCCAGGCCGCGAGTGTGATTGGTTCACAGCCTGCCACACTACAACTGCGCTACCTGCAGACGCTGACGGAGATTGCTGTTGAGAAAAACTCGACTATCATCTTCCCACTTCCCATTGATCTGATCGAGCCTTTGCTGGGAATTATGAGGCATAGCGAGGCAGCCAGCTCGGTGGATGGGCATGATCGATCCCCTGTCTACCCAACGCCGCAGCAGCCACGGCCAGGTGGTAACCCTGAATAGCTGACTTTGACATTGCTTCTCTGACGTATTACAATGAGAATCGTCAGGGAAGTCATGAACCCCTGGTGCTTGAGCGAGGGTCCTTGATAGGTAAGCCGAAGGGAGACTGATGGGCCTATGAAGATACCGGTTCGCTTGTTAGGGATGGTGTTCCAGATCGATTGAGATGGCCCGCGAAAGCGGGCGTCCGGAGCACCTAGGCCTCCGGTCACCTCACTTAAGGAGGTGGCTGAGGGATGTAAGAGAAACAGAGGGCTGGACAACCTCGAGGTTGCCCAGCCCTCTGTTTTCATCACCTGCATGGCGCAGCAGATCTTTCCCCTCTTCGTTTTAGGGAGGAAGCATATTGTGTTTATCCCCTCTAAATCGCTTTTTCATGATCTCTTGACAAAGTAGTACTCTTTGTGGTAATTTCTTTTTAGAGAAGTAAAATATAGTATTTTAACGAATGAAACATGAAATGAGGCCTGCTAATGTCACCGGAACTACGTACAATGCCGATTCGCGCCATTGACTGCTTGAAGCTCTGCTACAAACTGTGCGAGCGTGGCGAGTCCAGTACCACCTCGACGATGCGGGAACGCTTGCAATCCCTGGAACCGACGGGACAACTCTCTGATGCCACCGTGACCCAGCTCTTTAAGTGGCTGGGCGACCGTGGCTATGTGCGCTATACCCCCTATCATGGCGTGGAACTGACCGAGGCCGGCCAGGCGATCGCCGCTGAGCTCGTGCGCCGCCATCGCTTGCTCGAACTGTTTCTCGTCCGGGTGATGGGCTTTCCCCTGGACGAGGTCGATACGGAGGCGGAGCATGTCGAGCATGCGATCTCAGATGAGTTTGTGGATCGGATGGATGCGCTGCTGGGGCACCCGACCGAGGATCCGCACGGGGATCCCATCCCCAACAAAGGAGATGGAGTCATCGTTTCAAGCGGTCAGCCGCTCTCGACGGTGTCACAGGGGCAGCAGGTGATCGTGCAGCGTGTCAGTGATGACAATCCTGACTTACTGCGCTATCTGACTTCGCTGGGACTCGTTCCGGGAGTCCTCGTGCAGGTCGAAGCGGTCGCTCCCTACGGTGGGGTCTACACGCTGCGCATCGGAGCGCAGACTCATGCCGTTGGCGAGGCGGTGACCCAGGCGGTCCTCGTTCGTCCGGCTACGCCTGATCCTGCTAGTGGGCCCGGGTCGGCCCTGAAAGCATCAGGAGAACACGCATGAGAACCTACCCTCCCCTGCCACCGGCTTCGCAATCCCCTGCAGGTGTGGGCGAGGCCTTTGGGTCTTTCCCTCAGGAAACCGGGACGCGGGCTGCCGCTCGCGCGGCGCTTGATGGACGCAAGAAAGGTGTGCTTGCCCTGCTCCCTTTCCTGGGGCCGGCCTTTATTGCCTGTGTGGCCTATATTGATCCTGGCAATTTTGCCACTAATATTCAGGGTGGAAGCGCCTTTGGCTACAACCTGCTCTGGGTCATTGCTTTGGCCAATCTGATGGCGATGTTGCTGCAAACCATGTCGGCGAAGCTTGGTCTGGCAACGGGGCATAACCTGGCGGAATTGTGCCGGCAAGAGTTCCGCAAGCCAGTCGTTTATGCCATGTGGATCATCTCCGAGATTGCGGCCATGGCGACCGACCTCGCCGAGTTTCTGGGAGCCAGTATTGCCATCAACCTCCTGTTTGGCCTTCCCTTGCTCTATGCCACGCTCATTACGGGTGTCGCCACCTACCTGATCTTGATGCTGGAGCGTCGCGGGTTCCGTCCCATAGAGGCGGTGATCTCGGCTCTGGTGGGAGTGATCGCGGTCTGTTACATGATCGAGACGTTCTTCTCCCATCCGAATTGGGGACAGGTGGGCTTCCATACCGTTGTCCCCTGGCTGGGCGGGACGCAAAGCATCCTCTTCTCGGTTGGGATCATTGGGGCGACAGTGATGCCACATGTCATCTACCTGCACTCCTCGCTCACCCAACAACGGATTATCCCGCGTAGTGAAAAGGAAGCGCGACGCATCTTTCGGTGGAGCATTCCGGACGTGGTGATTGCGATGGGGCTAGCGGGACTCGTCAATATGGCGATGCTCTATATGGCAGCATCCACCTTCTTTGCTCATGGACAGAGGAATGTGGCTGATATCAACACTGCTTACCTGACCCTCACACCCCTGCTTGGAGGGGCTGCCAGTCTGGTCTTTGCCATTTCGCTGCTGGCCTCTGGCCTCTCCAGTTCCACCGTCGGCACGATGGCCGGGCAGGTGATTATGCAGGGGTTTGTGGGCTTCACCATTCCCATCTGGCTACGGCGCCTGGTGACGATGATTCCTGCCGTGCTCGTCGCCGCGATCGGATTCAATCCGACCAGCACCCTGGTGATCAGCCAGGTCGTGCTAAGTTTCGTTTTGCCGCTGCCGGTGATCACCCTGATCATGTTTACACGTCGTCGCGATCTGATGGGTACCCTGGTAAATAAGCCGATCACGACGTGGGCGGCCATTGCGTGTAGTGTGCTCATTCTCGGTCTCAATCTCTGGCTCCTCTATTCGACCTTTGCTCCTTTCTTTGGCTGGCGGCTTCCCGGCTAGGATGAGAGCGGCACTGGCAGAGTGGAGAAGCGCATGTGCATACCGTGATGGTTCTGAGCAAAAAGGGGAGGTAATTGTTCATGGCTCGCTTTCTGTCTACACGGGCTCTTGAAGATCAGGGGCTGCTTCCTCGCCTGCGCGGTAATCAATTTTTGCGTTGGGCGGGACTGATCAGTATTCTGGTGGCGATATGCAATGTGGTGGATGATCTTAGTCTGCAATATCGCCCACAGGGCTACGAGGGAGCAGGGGCATTTCTGGGCATTGCGCCGTGGAGAGTGTTTACCGGGCATTTTCTGGGTGTTTTTATGTTGCCGCTGGAAATTATTGGATACTGGCTTGTAGGCACATTGATGCTTAAGCAAGCTCCTCGCCTTTTCCGCGTACTGTTCTGGGTCATGGCGTATGGTGTTGTGATCGGGACAGTGTTTCATGGCACCTTTATGGCTATGGTTTTTGCCGAGCAAGCGGCGGCTGGTGCTCCTGCGAGCGCACAGAGCATATTTCTTACGCTCGAAACGCAGTTGAATATAGCTATTGTGCCGCTCAGTCTCTTTTTTCTCGTGTGTTACCTGACGATGTGGGGAATTTTCACGGTCACGATCCTGCGTAAAGCTTCACCTTTTCCCAGGTGGATGATCTTTTTTACGCCTGCACTCTGGAGCCTCTTGATTGTTCTGCTTTATGAGAGTCATACAGTGCCCTGGCTAGGGAATCTGCTCTATCCGACGGTGCTGAGCCTGCCTCACCTGGTTTTCTATGTGCTCTGTACAATCGTTGTGTGGAGGATAAATGAAGGCAAACGAGCGTAAGCAAGGATGGTGTAGGGGCCGATAAATCGGCGGTGGGCGCGGAGTATTGATACGCGCTCCGCTCCGCTTCGCTGAGGCCCCTACGTTGCCTGCTCCCGTTTGGGTGATTGCCTACAAACATCTGTTCGTTATTGTTGGCGTGTTATTCTCCCTGTTTGCTGCGTAAATACTCGGCGGAGGTATGGTAGGTTTCTTCTGAGATCAGACCCCTGGACATGTAGTGGTTGAGCATTACATCGAGTTTCAGGATGCTGAGTAAGTTGTATCCTCTAGCTCTAAGCCGAGCTGTTGCGCCGTGCTCGCGGTCGATCAAAACCATGACATCCTTTACCTTCAAGCCATTCTCTTCGAGCATTTCGGCTGTTTCTAGAATACTGCTGCCCCTGGTGATCAGGTCGTCGATAATCAGGGCGGTATCGCCGATGTTAAAGTGGCCTTCTATACCGCGTTTGCCTGTGCCTTCTGGTCGAATGCGTGCGTAGATGAGCGGGATATTGGTTTCCAATGAGTAAGCTGTTGCCAGTAGCAAGCCTCCCACGGGGACTCCGGCTACTACGCCAAAGGGGTGAACCCGCGCCCGGCGCAAGGATTGAGCCAAGCTGATTTCTTGCTGCATGAGCTTGCTTGCAACGCGAAGTGCGGTTGGGTTACTGATAAGTACCTTGGGGTTAACAAATACGGGGGAGCTGACCGCCGACTCGCTGACTGTAAAATTGCCGAATTGCACTCCTCCAAGATCGAACAGTATTTGAGCCAACCACAAATTGTCCAGAGTCTGCTCTTTCGCCACCTCTCAGCATCCTTTCTCTTGTAAAGTGAGGCTATATGCCTACCCAGTATATCATAACTTGTTCGGACGTCAACGACCTGTTCCCCTAATCCCAGGGCTTGTGAATTATTGCAGGGTCTGTGAATGTTCCCGAAAAGTACGCAATTGCACTTGACCCCCTCAAGGGGATTGCGATGTACGAGTGCCTGACCCCCGCCAGGGGGGTCACTACATTATGGAGGGTCTGTGAATGTTCCCGAAAAGTACGCAATTGCGCCTGACCCCCGCCAGGGGATCGCGATGTACGAGTGCCTGACCCCCGCCAAGGGATCGCGATGTACGAGTGCCTGACCCCCGCCAGGGGGTCACTACATTATGAGATCTGTTCAAAAGAAAGCTGCTAGCAGCCGCGATGTACGAGTGGTCAAGGTCTTAACCTGGCTTGTTCTTGGAGATATGTCCACATGACAGCCGTTGCCTCTATACAGCGGCGACTCGCTTCAGCCAGCTCTCTGAGCCGGTTCTCAGCAGCGGCCAGAGCCTGTTCGGGTGTCCCCCTTGCTAGTTGCGTCAATACTATGCGCGCGGCTTCGATACCGTATCCTGTCTTGCGCAGGAGGGCAAGTACCTGGAGCAGACGAACGTGCTGCTCATCATAGAGGCGATACCTGTTGGTCTTGTCTCGTGCCGGATGGATCAATCCTTGCTCTTCCCAGAAACGAATGGCTGAAACGCGCACTCCAGTATACCGGGCTATTTCGCCTATATGGAATTGCTTTCTCTTACCACCAACTGCCGTTGCAGCTGGAAGAGCTGTCACTATCGCCTGGAGTGCTCCCAGCGTCTCTTCCACTTCGCGACGACTTTGATGAATGAAGGCGTGATACTCGTCAATGACTGCGAATGCTGAAGAGAGTTCGTCTCGGCTTTTTTTCGCATGAGCTTAAGGCATTACACCGGCACGTCAAGTTAGGCCTGTCAAGTCCGTCAGCCAGTACTGCAACTACCTTCGGGCGGAATTGCGCAAGAAACATGGTACAATGGTAGTGTGCTTGTGCACGATTTATGTGATAAAAATATGCAACTATGCAGGTGAATCTCTATGCCGATAGTAAGTGTTATACAGGTGGGCAAATCGTTTGGGGCGGAACGTGTTTTTGCAGGTGTGAGCTTTCAAATAGAAGCAAATGATCGGATTGGCCTTATTGGTCCAAATGGGGCGGGTAAATCGACCCTGCTAAATCTCCTGGCAGGCCGTGAAGAACCTGACGAGGGGTCGATCGCCATTGCACGTAATCTGCGCATTGGCTACCTGACGCAGACCATAGACTTCCACCCCCAGAATTCCTTGCGTGAGGAGATGCTCACCGTTTTTGCCGAGGCGGGGGAGTGGGAGCATGAACTGGGCGAGCTTGCCTTTCAATTGGCAACTCCAGCGGCGCAAGCTGATAGCGCTCCGCACGAAGAACTGTTGAAACGCTATGATGAGCTGCAGACGCGTTTTGAGCTTGCCGGTGGATATACCTTTGAAAATAGAGTAGACCAGGTGCTGGATGGCCTGGGTTTCACAGGCGAGCAGAAGGCCGCTCCGGTGGTGTATCTGAGCGGCGGCCAACAAACGCGAGCGGCGCTGGCGAAGCTGCTGTTACAAGAGCCGGACCTGGTGCTCCTGGATGAGCCGACGAACCACCTCGACCTGTCGGCGCTCGAGTGGTTGGAGGCCTACCTGACGAGCTGGAAGGGCGCGATGGTGGTAGTTGCGCATGACCGTTACTTTCTTGACAAGGTTGCGGCACGTACCATCGAAATGGCCTTTGGCCGGATCGAGGAATATCCGGGCAATTACACCAAATATCTCCGTTTGCGCGAAGAACGCATGGAGCGCCGCACGCGCGAATACGAGGCGCAGCAGGCGCACATTGCCCACACGGAGGAGTTTATTCGACGCTACAAGGCTGGTCAGCGCAGTCGCGAGGCGCGCGGCCGTCAGAAACTGCTGGACCGATTAGAGCGTGTCGAGCGTCCACGAGATTTTCCAGAAATGCACTTCGAGTTCAATGCGGTCGTAGATAGTGGACAGGTTGTACTTTCGACCCAAAAGCTTGCCGTTGGCTATGCGCAAGCGGTACTGGTACGAGTTGCTGACCTGGAAGTGTTGCGTGGGGATCGTGTCGGGCTGCTGGGACCCAATGGCGCGGGTAAGACAACCCTGTTGCGCACGATCACCGGTGAGATACCTGCCGTGAGCGGGCATGTTTATCCTGGTCACAATGTACGTACCGGGTATTATTCGCAAACACATTCGGGGTTAAACCCTGACCGGACGGTCGTTGACGAAATCCGGCAAATGAGCGCATTCAGTGAAGATGGGGCGCGCAGCTTCCTGGCTCGCTTCCTTTTTACTGGCGATGATGTTTTTAAACCCATTGGCGCGCTCAGTGGGGGCGAACGGAGTCGCGTGGCGTTGGCGAAGTTGACGCTGCAAGGGTCGAATTTTCTGGTGCTGGATGAACCGACGAACCACCTGGACCTGCAATCGCGCCAGTTCCTTGAAGAGGTGTTGGGCGAGTTTGAGGGCACTTTGCTCTTTGTCTCACATGATCGCTACTTTATCGATAGACTGGCGACCAAGGTATGGGTGATCGAAGATAGGGTCTTGATTCCTTACCTGGGGAATTACACGGAGTACCGCACACGCAAGCGGCCAATTGTGCTCGATGTCCCGCCCGCTCCACAGGTAAAAAGGGCTGATGCAGAGCCGTCGAGCACGGCGAAGCCTGCTGCTCCCTCGCGGCTAGGCGGCAAGAAAAGCGCCAGGCTCAAAGTACGCACTGTTGAGGACGTAGAACGCGACATTGAGAAGGCTGAAGCGCAGGTAAAAGCTCTGGAGGACGAACTGGCTGAAGCTGCGCTTAAGGCTGATGCCGAGCAACTGACGCAGCTTTCCGCCGGCTACGAGCAGGCGAAGACGAGGATAGAGGAACTGCTTGTTGAGTGGGAACAGCTAGCTGGTGCCGCGAGCTGAATTAGCGGGCTTTTCGCCGCACACCCGCGGTGATACCTGCGATAAGTCCGCCAAGAGCTGTCAGTAGTGGCAAGACAGCCGCTGCTGCAAGCCAGAGGCCGAGGAAAAGTACGGGTACGATGAGCGGTGGAAACGCGATTACTTTATGCGTAAACCAGGTATAGCCGAGCTTGTACGATGCGCCCAGTATGCCAACAGGCAGCAAGCTGATGAGAAAGGCGAGCAGTACACGCGTTGCACCGTACAGGTAGGCTCCTCGTGCGGCATTCACACATAAGACCGCCAGCGCTACACTCTCTAACAGGAAAGCCACGATGATGGGCAATTGGGGACGTATGACCAGGAGCGAGGCACCAATGGCCCCGGCGACCAGGGCGAGGATTTGTATGCCTGCACTGAGGAAGAAGGATTTTGGGCCGCCACGTTTTTGGCGTTGATAAGCTGCCGAGGATAGTTTTTGCCCAATTTCGCCCTGAGAATCTTTTGCCAGGCCGGTGAGAATCGTTGTTTGTATTGCTTGCGACTCTACATTGGTCGGGTCGAGCATGAGCGATCGCTCGATTGCCGATTGGGCCTCGTGCAACTGTCCCATATTTGTCAATATTGCTGCACGCATGCTCCAGCCAAGGGCAGTATCAGGGTCGATTTGCAGTAGCTGGTTGACAACGGTCAAAGCTTCTTGAAAACGACCGGTTGCGCCTAATAGCTGTCCTTTAAGAATAAGCGCGTCGACGAAGTCAGGAGCCATCTGGAGTATACTCTCGACAACAGTAAATGCTTCAGAAAGATTGTGCATCTGAATCAGTTGATGCGCTTGATTGAGTAGTTTCAAGCATTGTTGTCTGCGATTCTGCTCAAGTGTCGACAGCGAAATTTGCCCGGAAGTCGATCGTGACATCTGTGCGCTTGCTGTAGCCGCTGAGACTTGCTGGAGCGGGCCGCTACTAGAGGGCTGTGCTGTTTCTGACCTGGGGATGGATGCAGCAGCAACAGGGTTCGCATATCCTTGCTCGTCCGCCGAAAGGGAGGCGACAGGTGGCATAGCACCTACGAGTACGATTGGGCGCTGATCCTGGCCAAATACTTGCGGCTGGTGCTGTTCATCGAGAGAATCGGATAGATAGGCATGCAGTTGTTGTAGTGTAATCCGTTCTGAAGCGCGATCGGCTGCAGGCCCGGAGAGGCCCAAAATCATACGATAAAGCAGGGTGCCTAGATTTTTTTCGCCCGTCTCTGGCGCATATTCATTGCCCCGGCA
>WNFH01000927.1_pt1 | contig 19406 bp, 13 predicted proteins | sample 5400411 | NCBI WGS metagenome assembly WNFH01 (sample SAMN13153347, study PRJNA577476) | soil metagenome | isolation source: 200 cm saprolite under Douglas fir tree site 2 hole 3 | place: USA:California | collected 2015-04-18
TTAGCTCTCGGTATGAAAAGGCCTGAGTAACCGTGCTGGTTCAGGGAGCTTCATCAGGCAGGGCGCTGCTCCGAGCGCTGAACTTCGGGGTGAGGTTTGTCCTGCTGGGCACGGTCCCAGGCGATGAGACGATCGAGGTCGTACTGGTAGGGTCCGTAGGCGCGGAAGGCTTTCTCATCGAAGAGCCGTTTGATGCCGCAAACGAGGCAGACCTGGTAGGAGTAATTCTGCGCGCGAACCGGCCAGCTCATCTTGCTGTGCCAGCAGCCGCGGAATAGCACTACGGCAGCGCCGGCCAAACCGGTGGCCATAAGGCCCAGAGGCCACGTCCAACGCGACTTCTCTTTCTCTTCAGCCACCTGCCACAGCCTGTAACCGCTTCCAAAAGCTAAGGATATGCCCAAATTGAGAGGGAGCGCAATGGCCCCGAGCTCCCAGGCGGCTTAGCAGGCGGGGTGCCACTTACGAAAGAGCATGCCGTGGTTCCCACCTTCGTGCGGGTGAGGAATATTGCGATGACGGGCAAACGCCTGTAACTTACAAGCTACCAGGCTGTGCCACTTCGGGAGCGGGCTCAGCGGAATCTGTGGGAGTACGCAAGTGGTGAATTGACAACTCTTTCCCCATGACAGACTGTGGGATATTGGAAGATAATCCACAGGGATTTCCACCGTTCTCATGAGCGCAAGTCCGAACAACTCGAGCCTGAGGTTAACCGGCGAGGCAACGGACTTGCACGCAACCGGTATACCCCAGACTGAGCCTTCGGCGATAACCTCCGCCCCGGGGCACGAAGCTCTACAAGCGCTTCTCGCTTTCTCTTCCCTGCACGAACAGATTCGGCAGCGCCGGGCACGGGAGATGCGCAACGGCGCACGATTGGGCACTGAGGATGTCTGGGAATTGGAGCAGTTCGTCCTGGACGAAGTGCTGCAACTGGTGGCCGACCGGGCCCTGACGATCACAGGCGCAGACGGAGTGGCCATCGCGCTGGCAGAAGACAGCGCTATCGTTTGCCGGGCTTCGGCGGGGACGATCGCACCGGACGCGGGGGCGCGTCTGGATCCGAACTCGGGATTTTCGGGAGCGTGTTTGCGCAGCGGCCGGATCGTGCGTTGCGATGATACGGAGAGCGACCCGCGAGTGAACGTGCCAGCCTGCCGGCGCCTGGGCGCGCGTTCCATGGTGGCAGTACCGCTGGCGGGCCAACAAAGCGTGATTGGCCTGCTGGAGGCCTTCTCCAGCGAAGCCTATGGATTCAACGACAGCGATGTTCGCAGCCTGAACCTTCTTGCTGAGCTGATCCTGGCGGCCATGAAACCGGAGGAAGAAGACCGGCTGGCCGAGATCTCGCAGCGAGTGGTTGCCGCGGAACCGGTCGAAGTCACGGAGCCAGCGGTTCCGGATGATCGCGTGGAGTCTCCCGCGCAAGCTCCACTTGACAACAGCGAACTAAGGAGTTCGGAGCAGGGCAGCAACCCCGCAATTCTCCCGGAATCCAAACGGACTGAGGATTCCAGACCTGGCCTCGCGGTCGTGCTTCTGCTGGTACTGATGGCAGTGGCGCTGGGAGGAGGACTGTGGTGGAAGATCCGTCACAACGCCCGACCCGCAGCTGCTCAACCACAGCCGACCGCGCCGATTCCGCCGCCCGCGGCTACAAACAGGTCAACGCCACCCACACTGAATGAGGGCAGCGGGGCTCCGCCGGCCCACAATAACCTTGCAGTGCCGACGCACGTGACCGGCATCCAGCACTGGTCGGCGGCGGACTCCAGCACGGTCGAAATTGATCTCCAGGACCGGGTGCAGTACGAGGTACACCGCCTTAGCCATCCGGAACGAATCTACTTCGATCTGCACGCCACAGCATTGGCCCCCGGACTGTTTGGCAAGACGATCGAAGTGGGAGACGCGCTGCTGGCAAGAGTGCGCATCGCGCAGCCGGTCAAGGGGATCACTCGAGTGGTGCTGGAGACCAAAGGCGCTGCCGATTTCTCGGTTAGCTTGGAACCGAATCCGTACCGGCTGGTAGTGGAGCTCCGCAGCCTTGGAGCAAAAGCGCAGCCTCAGGCGATCGGTCTGTTGGCACCCGCTCCTTCGGCACGGCCGAAGCCGCCGGCATCGGCGCCTCAACCCGCCAGCACGGATGACAGGCAAATCTCGGCGCAGGCCCCAAAGTTTCGGATCGTGCTCGATGCCGGACATGGTGGTTCGGACCTGGGGACAGTCGGACGCAAAGGGCTACTGGAAAAGGATCTGGTTCTGGACGTCGTCGATCGATTGGGAAGCATGATTGAGAGCCGTCTGGGCGCGAACGTGATCTACACCCGCGAGGGCGACCGATTCGTCGCACTGGAAAAACGAGCCGAAATCGCCAACCTGTCGCAAGCCGACCTGTTTGTCTCGATCCACGCCAATTACAGCAATGATTCTTCGGCCCGTGGCGTGGAGACCTATTACACCAACACGTACTCATCGGTAAAAGCAAGGACTCACGAAGCAGATGCGGAAAAGGTCCCACAGAACGTAAGCTGGACGAATGTCGACATTCGCGAAAAAGTGCGGCAGTCGCGGCGGATTGCCCTCAGGGTCCAGCGGGAGCTGTACGGAATGCTCGCAGCGAAGACCCCAGGCATTCGCAACCGGGGCGTGAAAGAAGCTTCCTACGCGGTGCTGACCGGGACTTCGATGCCGGCGATACTCACCGAAGTTTCATTCGTGAGCAGTCGTGCCGATGAAGGTAATTTGGAAAACTCAGCCTATCGCCAGCAGATTGCTGAGGCACTGTACAAGGGGATTGCAAGCTACGTCGCTGCATTCCACCGGGTGGATATCGCCAGCACTTCGGCCAAACCAACGGGACGGTAGAAAACAATCTCGCGGCTTCCGGGTTCTCCGTTTCTTTTCTAAAATGTTATCCGAACGGACTTCAGTCTGTGAGGGGCACTTACGTCAGATGGCGCTATCCACTCCGTTCACATGTATTCCCACAGACTTGGGGAGTGAATGACGGTCATCGTAAGGTCCTTCGTGACCTGAAGGTCACTCAGGATGACAGCTTCACGGGTGCCAAGTTCACGGAGCGGATGAGGCGGAGGACACGCCCCCGTACTTCTCCAACCACTTCAGTTCCTCGCGCACTTTGATCTTACCGTGCCAGGGATTCTTGTCGAGTTCGTGCCCTTCACCCGGGAAGATCAGCAGCGTACTGGGAACACCCAAAATATGCAGGGCATGATCGAGCAGGTAGTCTTCCAACACGGCAACGCGAATATCGTCTGCCCCGGCTACTATGTGCGTCGGGGTGTGGACTTTATTGATCTGGAAAATCGCAGCTTCGTCGTGGTAACGCTGGGGCGCCTCCCAAGGCAGCCCGCCCAGAAAGTAAGCGTCGTCGAAAGTCGTATCGTCGTTGCCCCAGTTGCCGACATGCTCCACCGCGCCCGCGCCGGTCACCGCGGCCTTGAATCGCGTAGTCTGGGTAATAAGCCAGTTGGTCATGTAGCCGCCGTAGCTGTAGCCGCCGATGGCAAGACGATTCGGATCGGCGATGCCATCCTTCACCAGCGCGTCCACTCCTTCGAGAATGTCCTTGCCTGGGCGGGAGACGATTTCGGGGACAATTCCCATGAGGAACTTGTCGCCATAGCCAATTGATCCGCGATAGTTAGGCTCAAAGACAAGCCAGCCTTGGGTGGCGGCCAATCGGTCCCACTGGTACCAGTCAGCTTCGAAGTGGTTGCCGTCGGCGTCGTTCGGGCCACCGTGGATGAGTACGAACACGGGTAAATTCTTGGCCTCGAACTTTCCCGGTGGATACATCAGCATGCCTTCCACCGTCGTGCCGTCGTCGGCCGTCCAGCGGTAAGGCTTGCCCCTGGGCAGATCACGTTCGGAAAACAGCTGGTTAAACGAAGTGACGGGCTCGGCTTCCTGCAGCTGGTCCACACTCTCTGCGATGTAAACCTCGGTGGGTTTTTCCAGAGTCGAGTGGACGAAAGCAATACGCGGAGAGTGCTCAGCCGAAGCAATGAGGTGGTAAGTGCCAGTCCAGCCGGTTTGCCGGGAAGAAGAAGCAGAGGACTTGATCTGCGAGTAAAGCTGGACTTCGGTGCCGAGGCGTCCCGTTGCGAGCACGCCCTCGGGAGCAAGAGAGTACTGGAGCACCGCTCCCTTGAAATCACCGGCCCACCTCTGGACCTCGCCGGTATCGGCATCCACCCAATAGAGACGCGGTTGTGTGTCTTTGTACTTCCCTTCCACCGAACCCTCTTCCACCTGGAAGTAGATGTGCCGGTTGTCGTTCGCCCAATGCAGATCGTGTTCCTGGGCCTGGTTGTGTGTCACCTGTCGGGGTGCACGGTCGAGTGAGGCTTTAGCGAGTTCAACCGAGTAGACCTCAAATTCTTCGATTTTTTCCTCACGCTCCGAAACAGATTCAGTCACGAAAGCCAGCCGGCGTCCGTCTGGAGAAGCCGCTAGCCCTTGAATACGCCAAGGACTGCGGGCCAGAGCACGTGAACCGGAAGTAGCGTCCGAAACATTGTCCGAGTCGTCAGGTGGTGTGCTGCCCGCAGCAGCGCGTCGGGCGAGTGCGTCAGTTACAGCAATGCTGAAAATCATGTCACCACGTTCGGCGGCGCGATACTGGCAGACATCTTTCCAGTCTTTCCCGTAAGCATCTTTCTGCCCCTTGGTCCAGGGCGCGCGAGTGGCGAAATACAATGTGCGCGAGTCCGGAGACCAAGCGAAGGCGTGAACTTTCTCATCGCCTTGTGTCACGGGAAATGCTTCTCCACCAGCTGGCGAGATCAAATAGAGCTGGGCTACTTCGGTATCCTTGGACTCCTCCTCACAGGAGTTTCCCCCCTTGGCTGCCTTCCTCTCGGAGAGAAATGCGATCCAGTGGCCATCGGGGGACCACTGCGGATCGCTGTCGTGAGCAGACTGCGTGAGCTGGGTAAGAGCGCCTGGAGCGCGGCCGCCGTCACTATAAAGCCAGAGGTCTTTGCGAAAGATGTTTTGCTCCCAATCGGCGCGAACGGTGGCGATGACAATGGAGTGGCCGTCCGGAGAGAGCCTTACGGTCTTGAACTCCACGGAGTTGAAGAACTCGTCGAGCGTGAGCTTGGGTTTATCGGCGGCGTTGGCGGAAGCAAAGGTCAGTACAGCAAGCAGGCAGAGAAGCAACACTCTTTGGCTCTTCATAGGGTCCGTTGGGTAAGAACTGGAGATATACACCGGCGGGGCGGCGGGCGCAAACTTAAAACTGGCAGGTCTCTAACCGTGGGTCACATCGCCCAATTGTTTTTGTTAAGCTGCGGGTCGACCGCACGGGTTAAAGACTGGACCCAGCTCGGCGCGTTTTTACTTCAGACCATCGAGCGCGTTGATCTCGTCTTTTAGTCCAAGATATTCCCAGCGCTGTAACGCGATTGGCACATTGCCATTTTGCCAGACGAAGTCGTGGAACGCGCGCAGACCGAAGCCATCACCCTTCTGGCTGTGAGCATCGGCGAGAAACTTGTATATCTGCAGCTTGCCGATCTGATAAGAAATCGCCTGGCCGGGTGTGGAGGCGAATAGAGCAACCTCGGAACGGGCGGTTGGGGGGTCCATCGGGACGGCGTTTTTCAAGTATTCGGCGGCCTGGTCCATGGTGAATTCACCCAGGGCCAGCTTGACATCAACTTCCACGCGGAGCGCGCGTAACCGCATGAAGTTCCAGATGAACTCGCGCGAGCGCGGACTGTCGTCGAACAATCCTGCTTGGAGCGTCATCTCTTCGGCGTAGAATCCGATGCCCTCGTTGACGCCCGAATCGTAGTAATGGCGGCGGATGGGATCGGGATTTGCCCAGGAGAGCACAAGCTGGAAATAGTGTCCGGGCACGCCTTCATGAACGATTTCGCCGCGAGGGTCCTTGGCAGTTGCTAGCGCGAAGTAGCCAAGGTTGGGGCTGGGCGGATCGGTGTAACGAGTGCCGTCGTCTTTCAGGCGGCTGGGCCCGGTGAAATCGTCGGCCTCGCCCAGTCCGGCGAGGGGCTCAAGATACGCCGGCATGGGCGCAAAGCGGTAATGCTGCACCCACGCGGGGACGGTAAGAATGCCCTTTTCTTCAAGGTAGCGGCGGACTACCCGTTCATCTTTCTCTTCGCGAGCCATTTGCTTAGCTTGGTTCTTGAAGATGGCCAACTGGGGAGCACCGAGATTACGGTGTTCTTCATACATCTGCGAAGCGACCGAGCGCGCCCATTCCTGATGCCCCATCGCCAGCAATTGCTCGGGGGTGAAGGGCAGCAATGCCACTTTCTTCAGGAAGAATAGGTAGGCTTCCCGGCCGACGGCGGTTTCGGAGGACATCGTGGGCAGGCGTTGCGTGAGCCAGATGCGGAAGGACTCAAAGGCAACGATGGCTTGCTCGGCGGCGGAGTCGAGATCACGCGACACTTCGGGATCGAGCAGAGGCTTGAGTTCATGCACAGACTTCAGCAGGCGAGGGCGGATATCTTGAAGCTGGTCGAGAGCGAGACGGGCAAAGGGAGCGGCGGGCTGGGTGAGATTTTCCCTTCCGTTTTCCATGGTGCGCGGAATTGAGGCTAGGGTTGCAACGATGTGGCGGGTGCGCTCGGCGTCAAAAGGAGGAGGCTGGAGAAGAAGGTGAAAGTAGGCGCCCGCGGTTTGGCCCACGTAGAACATTGGGTCCCGTTGCCAATTGCGGCTCAGATCGAGTTCCCAGCGGACGCGGGTGAGGGCAGATCCCATGAGGCGATAGTCCACTTGCCGGGGAACAGGCCAGGAGGATGGGTCAATCTTCTTCCAACGAACTTCGAATTCCTGGAGCTGCCGGCGATACCGGGCGACAGCAGCGGGGGACCAGTCGGGCAGCCATGCGGCGGGACGCTCCAGGCGAGGGATGTCGTCGGAGGAAATGGGTTGCTCGGCGGCGCGCCAGGCCCAGAAGTCGCGTGCGAGGTCGTCGAGGGAATCGGCGCGAAGAAAGGGAGTGAAGAGGAGAATGATAAGGATGGCGAAGATGAGGGTGGAAGGAGTCGTCTTCATAGTTAAACCTTTGTCATGCTGAGCGAACTTTGGACGCCGCAAATGCGAAGTCCAAGTAAGTCGAAGCATCCCTGCCCACGGCAGTGCTGAAGGTAGGGATCCTTCGACTCTGCGGTTCCTTTCGGAAGGGAAAGGAACCGCACCGCTCAGGATGACCCCCGGCAGCCTATTGCACAGGCTGGGCGTTCTTCAAGGCGTCATCGAGGCCCTGGTTGGCTTTCGGAGCACTGCCTTCGATCAGGCGCCAGCCATCGTCATAATGCCTGAAGCCAACGGTGGAGTTGTACTGTCCGCCTCCTGCATGAAGGGCTGCGCCCACTTCGTTCAATGGTACCCATTGCCATTGGAAATCAACGTCGGCAATATTGCCGTTCTTGCTGATACCTGTCACCGCAAGCAACTGCCGTCGCGCCACCTGCACACTGAAATATCGCGAGGCAGGGGCATCACTGGGAATCAGGCCGCGAAAAGTCTCAACCCCGATGGGAGTGAGAGTGACGTCCCAGCACGGCGGGGGAACGACGTTAGGGGCACAAGGCTTATTCGCACCGGTGATCCATCCACGACGCCGCAATACAAGATACTCCGGGGAAAGGTAATCCTTGTTGGAGATAATCCCGGTGCGAAGCCAGAATTGCTGCGCAGTCTTGAAGCTTTCGGAGCCGGCGATCAGGTCGGCGGCGAGCCGCTGCGTGAGGAAATCGCGGGGCGAGCACGCGACCGAAAAACAAAAAAACGACAGTAGGAGGAAAAGTCGGGATTTCCGCATGAAGCTGGGCGTGCCGCTAGTTGAGGATTGTAACCAAACGAGAGCCCCGGCGTGGCAAGAAAGGACGATCGGTGATCTGGCCTTCGAATTTGGGCGCCCAGCGGCCCGGGATCGAGGTGCTGCATGATGGACAGCGTCCATCCGGGGTGAGGCGGTAGTCCTGGACGAAATAGCTGATCCGCTTGACCACGGTTTCGCCGCAGTTGTGACAGCGGGTATCTTCAAGATCGCCCACCATGCCGGGCAGGTTTCCAGCGTAAATGTAGCGCAGGCCGGCTTTCTTCCCAATCTCCGCGGCCCGCAGCAGGTCTTCCGGGCGCGTGTTCTCGGGGTCGTCCATTTTGTAGTCCTTGTGAAATGCGGTGACGTGCCAGGGAATGAAGGGAGAGACACTGACCAGAAAATCGGTCAGGCCGCGCAGTTCGTCTTCGGAGTCGTTGAAGCCGGGAATCAGCAGAGTGACGATCTCGAGCCAGAAGTCCATGTGATGCAGGCGTCGAATGGTGTCGAGGATAGGCGCGATGCGGCCGCCGAGCTGATGGTAGTGGCGGTCGTCGAAACTCTTCAGGTCAACCTTGTAGAGATCGATCCAGGGACGCAGGTATTCGAGCACCTGCGGCGTGCCGTTGCCGTTGGAAACGAACCCGGTGATTAACCCAACCGCCCTCACTTCCTTGAAAACCGCCACGGCCCATTCGCTGGTGATAAGAGGCTCGTTGTAGGTACTCACAACAACCTTTGCGCCCTGGTGGAGAGCGTCGCGGACCAGCGCCTCGGGCGAAGCCTGCAGCGGCGGTGAGACGGCATTCGGATCGCGCAAAGCTTGTGAGGTGACCCAGTTCTGGCAGTAGCCGCAGTGTAGATCACAGCCGAGCATCCCAAAGCTGTAGGCCAAGGCGCCGGGATAGGCGTGGAAGAACGGCTTCTTCTCTATAGGATCGCATTGCACACCACCCACGTAACCCCAGGGCACGTAGAGCGTGCCGCCACGGTTGTAGCGGACCTTGCAGACACCGGGTTGGCCATCGGAGATGGGACAGCAGTGGCCGCAGGCGTAACAGCGCACCCGGTTGCGGTCGAGCTTTTCGTACAGCTCGCCCTCGCGGACGTGTTCGTTGACGATGTCGCGGAGCGTGGGCACGGCGAGCCTCGTCTATATTCTAAACCCGTTGTCCCCTCGTGGCTGCATGCTGGAACTTGACCTGGCTCCGGTCAGAACCCAGATTCCTCGCGTACTCTCGCCGTACCTAGCACAGCTGCGAGCGGCTCGGAATGACAATGCGATGGAGGGCGTTGGTTAGCGAGCAGCGGATTTGCTATCGGCCAATTGATGCTGTTTCAGCCAGTCATTGGCTTGTTGCTGAGCTGCCACAATTTGGGCACGGGTCATCCGCGAGGCAAGCAGGGCGACCCGGTACTTGCTAGCCGCGTCTCCACCGGCTTGGGCCAGAACGGACCAGAAATAGGCTTTATCTAGGTTCGGCGAAACGCCTCTTCCAGCCCAATAGTAACCGCCCAATTGACCCTGAGCGAGTATATGCCCCTGCTCAGCGGCGAGGGAGAACCAGCGGAAGGCTTGGGAGTAGTCCTGCCTGACTTCCAGACCGGTAGCGTAGTGCGCTCCCAAAGCAAACTGTGCCGCGGGATCGCCTCGTTCCGCCAATCTGCGCAAGCTTTCCAAGTCGCTGGCGTCGGCGACAACCGGGCCGGACGTTTTGGAACCGGGCACCCGCGGCTTTGACTGTAGCTGAGAGCTGGTCCGACTCGAGGGGCTAGTCCGGCTTTTTGTCCAGGGTGCAAGCGGCCAGAGCAAGACAATTACGACTATAACCGGAACCGCAACCAGAAGATTCCTACGCAAGCGAGATGAAAACGACCCTTGTACAGCCGCGGTTTGATCTTCGACGGCGCCTGGAGGCATACCGAGGAAGCCAGTTCCCGTGGCCGAGGCTTGGGCTGCGTGGTCTACGGCGACTTGCACGGTTTCCGCGAGTCGTCGAAGAACGGTGCTGTCGTTTACACCGAAAGCATACGGCCTCGGCGAAAACACCTCCAGGAGTCCGACGACGGCATCATCCAGGCAGATCGGCACCGCAATCATGGAACGGACACCCAGGGCACGGCAGCTCTCACGATCCACGTTTGGATCGGTCTCGGAATCGTCGCAACGTAGTAACCTGCCGCTGCGGACACACTCGCCGGACAACCCTGAGCCAACCTGGACCCGCGCCCCAATCCCCGGAGCATCGGGACCAGCGCTGGCGAGGCAGATCACCTCTTCTCCTCGTGCCAGAGCAATCGCTGCACCGGTAGCCCGGGTGAACGCCCGGGCCCGCTCAGCGATCAGTTGCAGAGATGCATCCAGATCGGGCCCGATCGACTCCACTTCCCGCTTGACCGCCGTAAGCGCTGTCCAGATGGAGCTGTAGCCGGGAGGAACGGGAGGGTCAACTTCGCCTTCCGCCTGCAGCGTGGCGGCTTGCACTACTGCCTCCCTTGGCGTCGGCTGGAGCGCTTCAGCCTCGGGCTGCAGCGCCTGCGCAGATGCGTGATTGACACAACCGGCAATGGCGTTGACGAAAAGCCATTCCTTAAGCCGGCGAAGACAGGCATCGGACATCGCCGAAAAGTAGATTCCCGCTCGCCCCGACCGATTGGACCAGATAATCTGACCGATGGTGTGGATGTATGCCTTGGCTTCCGAAAGATCCAGGCACCAGTTCAGGTTGCGGCCGAGCTCCAAGGAGGACGAAGTCTGGAGAGACATGCCATCCTCGCTGATGTCCAAAATCTCGCTGAGGTCCAGCGCCATTCCGGCTGAGCTGCCATCCAAGCTGGCGTAGGCCGGAGCATGGACCTTGTGGCGCACACGCCGGCGGCGATCGCCAACGGTGGGCTTCGATTCCCGGCTAATCTCGGCCGGCTTGGTCCCCGTGGGATACATAAAAAAGTCTCATACATATTACCCCAGGTGGGCAGGGTGGACTTACCATTTAGGAATTCGGAAAAGCCAGGACTCAGGCTCAGCCCGCTCGCGCCGCGATTAGATCCGAATCTTGTTTGGGAGTGGGCGCGACTTCCACGGCATGGCTCAGGGCCCGATCCAGCGCATCCGCCAAAGCGACCGGGAAGACGGAAGTAAGAAGGTTTATGTCGAGCTGCAAGTCCCGGTCGGTGTAAAGCCGGTAAATGATCATGGAGCCACGCCTTCGGTTGTTGGCGGCGACTAGATCAAGAGTCAGGCTCCAGGCAGTTACCATACCGTGGACAAAGCGGCTGCCCGGCTTTTTCCAACGAAGAGTAGTTTCTCCCCCGGGGATCACTTGCAACCCGCGGACTTCAGGCAGTTCACCAGGCGGACGCTGCCGCAATTCGAAGGCATCGAAATCGTTGGCGCCGAAAGCGGCCTCAAGGATACGGCCAATCTGATCGTAGTCGGAAGTTGCTTTCAGTTCCTCCGTGGCTCGGCGAATGGCGAGGTTGTTGATGAATATCTGCCGCTGCTCCATAGTTCGCAGCGCGACGCGGCGAATTTCGGCGAACTCGAGATAGTTGAGATGCTGCACACCCATCCAAATCCCGGTGCCCAGGACAGCGAGAACCAGGCCGAGCGTACTGCCAGTAGGCCACAGGAGGAAAAGGCTGAGCAGGGCGAACATGGCCGACACGGCATAAAGCACGATGACTACTTGCCGGTGAGAAAGGCCGCGCTGCAGGAGTTTGTGATGAATGTGCTCGCGGTCCGCGGTAAACACTGGCCGGCCGCTGATGAAGCGCCGCACCACGGAAAGCGCAGTCTCCAGGATGGGCAGGCCGAACGAAACCACAGGGATGGCAACGGCAATGATGGTGGGCGCTTTCTGCGCCCCTTGCAAGGCGAGCGCACTGAGCATGAAACCGATGAAAAGACTTCCGCAGTCTCCCAGAAAGATGGTTGCACGATTGAAGTTGTAACGGAGAAAGCCCAGGACAGCGCCAGCCAACGCCAGGCTCAACAGAGCCACCAAGGGCGACTGGCCGAGCAGGGCCACTACGAACACCACCAGGGTGGAAAACAGCGCGGAACCCGCCGCCAGCCCGTCGAGCCCGTCGATCAGGTTGAAGGCATTGGTAATGGCGATAACCCAGAGGATGGTGAGCGGAAGGCCGACAAACCAGGAAAAATGGCGGTAGCCGAAGAGCACCGGCAAATCTAGAATTCGAAGCCCACCCGCGAAGAGCATCGCACCGGCCACAGCCTGAACGGTGAACTTGAAGTATGGTCCGACGCTGCGGATGTCGTCATAAACCCCGAGCAGGAAGATCAGGAAACCCGGCACCAGGATTGTGACCAGGGTTTTCGATGAGAATCCGAACCTCAGGCTGGGATGCCACCAACTAACCAGCAGAGCGACTGCGACGCTGAGAAGAAAAGCCAGGAAGATGGCGACCCCGCCAAGCCGTGGCAGCGGCGTACTGTGCAAGTGCCGATCCAAGGCTGGCACGGCGACCCATCCGCGAACCGTGGCGGCGTTGCGCACATACCTGGTGAGGATGAACGAGAGCAGCACTGAGGCTGCGAAGATTCCCAGGTAGAAAAGTGTCAACTAGTTCCCCCTCGGCCAGAAGCAAGAGGCGCGCTCAGACTCATTTCTGCTGCCTCTCCGCAAACTTCCCCACATCGCAGGGCGCATATCACCAGCACGGCCCCAAGCCGAAGAAATTCTTAGTTGAGATAAGTTGTACGGCACTATAGCAGCTTGGAAAAACGCCGCGCAATCCTCTTCTTGGTGCAGGCTGTGGAAAACTCGGGCGACTTCGCAGCTGCGCACAATGCGAGGAATGACGTCACGGCATCGACCCCCGTGTGCAGAACACTTGCTCCTCCGGTTCGCGTGCTGTGCTAGACTTCTGTTCTCGTCCCGATGCCAAGGGGTTTTGAAATGCCGTCTCTGTGTTGGAGTTCCTCCAGCCTGCTCCGTGTTCTCCTTGTATTCGCCGTTGTGGTCCCCGCGTCGCTAACGGGCATTGCCCAGAATCAACCGGCGAAGACCGCGCCAAACCCGGCCAAATCGGCGGAGGAGGCGACAAAGCCTGCGGCAAGGGCTGCCCAGTCCGGTCCTGCAAGGGTAGAGGCGGACAGCGACACGGGTTTAGACTCTTCCCTGCGACTTGGCATCGGGGACCTGCTCGAAATGAGCGTCTATAACGTTCCCGAGCTTGCGACTAAGACTCGTATCGGCAATAACGGCGATGTTTATCTGCCTCTGATCGACTACGTACATGTGGCTGGGCTTACGGCCGAAGAAGCGCAGGGCTTGATCGAAAAGCGGTTTTCCGATGGGGGATTCCTGAAGGATCCGCACGTCACCGTGTTCGTGGATGAGTATGCTTCACAAGGCGCCAGCGTGCTGGGCGAGGTCACGAAACCCGGCGTGTATCCGGTGCTGGGGCAGCAGCAACTATTCGGTCTCATCTCGGCGGCAGGCGGATTTACGGAGAAGGCAGGACGCAGCATTACCGTCACCCACCGCAGCCAGCCCGATAAACCAGTAACCGTGCCGCTGGCACGGAACATAACCGACAACCCGGACAGCAATATCGATGTGTTTCCGGGCGATATCGTCATGGTGCGTAGAGCCGACATCGTGTACGTGGTGGGAGACGTGGGAAAGCCGAGCGGATTTCTGATGGGCCCCGAGAATCTGACCGTGCTGAAGGCGATCGCGCTGGCCGGAGGCGCAAATCGAACCGCCAAGCTGGGGGGCGCCAGGATCATTCGCAAGGGTCCCGAAGGAATGACCGAAACTCCTGTCCAGTTGAAGAAGATGCTTGAGGCCAAGGCCCCGGACGTGCCCATGCAGGCTGACGACATTTTGTTTGTGCCCAGCAGCAGCAGCAGAGTTCTCGTGGGACGCACCCTGGAGGCCGCAATGCAGGCGGCAACCGCGGTGAGCATTGTGGCGCTAAGACCGTAGAGCCCGTTCGCTCTCAGGCGGCAAGCACACGCCGCCGTCGGTCCTTTCCAATGAGATTCTCCAGCACATCGAGGTAGGCCCTGGCGGTGTGACGGCGGGAAAAGCGTTGCAGGATGTGGCGACGTCCGTTGCGACTGAGAGATTCACGCAAGCCCGCGTCGGCTGCAAGACGAATCACAGCTTGCGCCAGATTGGCCGCATTCTCGGGTTCGACAAAAATTCCTGCCTGCGCTTCCTCGATGATCTTTCGCGCTTGACCATCCACGCCCAGAATTACCGGGCGGGCGCAAGACATGAACTCCAGCATCTTGGTGGGAATCACGGTCTTGAAAAGATCGGCCTTTTTGAGCAACACCAGGCACGCGTCAGAAGCGCAGATATAGGCCGGTATCTTTTCCCGCGGCTGCTGATCAACAAAACGCAAGTTAGTCAGACCTCGGGAGCGCGCCAGGGAGATGATGCGCTCTTTCTCCGCCCCTTCCCCGACCAGCAAGAACAGAACTTCGGGGCCGGAGTCCTTTAGGTGGGCCGCCGCTTCGAGCAGCGTTTCCAGTCCGTGGGCCATGCCCATGGTGCCGATGTAGCAGACCACGAATTTTCCGTCCGCGCCCAGTTCCCTTCTCAGATCAGTGCTTGCATCCCCGAGGCTTGTGTTCCCAGGGCTGAAGAGGTCGGTCTCGACCCCATTTCCGACGATGGAGATCTTTTCCCGCGGCGTGTGCCAGTGTTCGACCAGATAGTCCTCGAAGGCAGGTGAGACCACAACCACGCGATCACAACTGCGGTAGAGGAAACCTGCGATTTTCGCCAACCAGCGATGCAGCAACGAGTTCGGGTCGCCCATACCCACAGCGGCAAGGGACTCAGGCCAGAGGTCACGAACCTCGAAGACATAGGGCACGCGCTTCGAGCGAGCCAGCCACCAGCCGGACAGCCCAACCAGCAGTTGAGGGGAGGAGGCAATCACAACGTCGGGGCGGGAGAGGAAAAGACCCGTGCTGGCGGAAGATACGCAAAACGAACTGTAATTCAACATGCGCTCATATGCTTTCCGATTGGGAAAAGGAAACAGCCAGGTGCGAACGACGCTCACCCCATCCATACGTTCGCGCGCTACCAGACGACGAAACTTGCTGCGATATTCGAGCGGAACAATACCAGTGGGATGGTTGGGAAATCCGGTCAGCACCGTGACGTCGTGTCCGTCCCGCGCCCAATGGCGCGACAACTCAGCGGCGCGGGCGGCTGGCGCTCCCATCTCCGGCGGGAAGTACTGCGAAACGTAGAGGATCTTCACAGGTCCCTAGTAGTAGCACAGCTTGAATGCACTTTTGTAGCACAGTGCCCGGGTGCGCTTGGCGCGGCTGCGGGCATAGACTTCCCAGCGGTCGGCGTACCGGGCAAACAGTTCGTCCCCAGCGAGGCGGTGCATCACGCGCAATTGTACGACGTGCAACTGATGATAGAAGGGGCTCGCCACCATGGGCAGGCGGGTACCTGACTGCTCGTACAAAGACCAGAAGCCGAAGTCGTAGCGGTCGAGATTGGCCCGCAGGGTTTGCAGCGCTTTTGCGAACAGATTCTGCGCGGAGCTGTCTCTTGTCGCCAGAAAGTAGTCGTACACCCCCCACGCGGCCCACATGAAACCGTTCAGAATATGAGTTGGCGGGGCAACGATGTATTCCTCGAACCAGAGGTCTCCGCGCTCGTCAGTACAGGTGACCCCGCCTTCGCTGGTTGCTTTCAGAAAACTGGTGAAGGCGCGCTGGGCGGCATTGAGGTAAGCAGGCTCGCCAGTTTCGCCATGAGCGCGGACCAGCAAGGAGAGTCCCTGTCCCTGTGCGAGACCAGAGTACCAGGGCGCTTTCAGCGGAGTACGGTATTCCCAATCGAAGTAGTGGTTCCACACCCAAACCCCAAACGAGTTCTGCTCCAGATGGGCGCAGAGCCAGTCGCTGGCGGCGAGGAATTTTTTCCTGCGTTCGTTGTCGCCCGCGCGGCGGAACAGGTTGTAATTCCCCAGGCCCCATTGAGCGACGGCAATCGGGTTGTACTGCAGGCCGATCCGACCGTGATAATCCAGCAGAGGAATGCCGGCCGAATCGGAAGGTCCGCGATAATCGGCCTTCTCGTAGAAAGGCATGTAGTATTCGCCGAGTTCTGTGATGGGCGCGCGGGAGTTCAATTGCGGCTGATCGTGCCAGAAGGCGAGCTGGCTGCTGCCCGGGACGAGGTAGGCACTGAAGATGCGCCGGTAGTAATTCAGACGGCCCGCAAGAGACATATTGCACTGGACTGAATCGGATTCCGACTATAGCACGGTGAAAGCGGGAGTATCCCCTGGTTGACACCGCTCCCACGCGTGCCTAAACGCGCCATAAGCTGGTTTCCAGGTCGCCCGGGTTGACGGCGACGGTGGTCACGGCCAGCAGGTCAGTTGTGTTGCGTCCATCGGGAAGAAAGGCGTTGCCGTATTGGAACAGCCCCATGGGCAAGCGGTCTTTGTTCCATACGAGCGCCCTTCGCCAACGCTCGCCGTCCGCGGTGCCATACACGCAAACCTTGCGGTCAGGATTCGCTGCGCTCGGCTCGACCATGGTGGAGAAAAAGATCGCTTTCCCCACTCGACATCCGTAGAGGGAAGAGCTGCTCAGGTCCGCCACTTCGGTCAGGTTGCCGCGGCGGTCGAGACGGTAAACGTGGTTCGGTTCTAGCGGCGTATCGGAGGCGAAATAGAGCCCGGCATCCGTCGGAACGAGGGCAACGGCTCGCGCCTGCTGGCTGCCGGAGAGAATCACGTCTACATTCCCGAAATCGCAAGAGGCGCGCAGGATACGGCATTCGGGACCATGATCGCCCGTGAGTATCCAGAGACAATTCTCCCACTTGTCGTAAACGATGTTGTGCACATGGCGGATTGCGCCCTTGGGAAAAGTGTAGGCGACGCTCCAGGTGGCGCCGCGGTCAGTTGAGGCGTAGATGTGCACTTCTTCACGATGGCGATTGTCGAAATACTCGCCCCAATAAATGTGATCGTTGGGTGCGACCGCGATGTGCAGTGGACGTGTGCCGCGCAACACTTGGTGGGAAACGCGAAATTCGGTTTCTCCTGGCCCCATAGTGATGATCGCGCCTGGCACAGCAGCTACCAGGTGCTCGGAGGATAGCGCAGCCAGGGCATGAAAGCCGTCGCGGAACAGGCGGAAGGTGAGCCGCGAGGAAGCACTTAGATCTCGCCACCAGGCAGGGCGGTACCGGGCCACTTCCTGCCATTCAATCACGCTCGCGTTCATCGTCGCACGAAGCAAGTTGTAGCCGCGAGCGGCGTACAATACATCATCTTGCCAGGCTAAGGCTCGCAGACCTGGGAAGACAGCGACACGAACGAGGGTCCACTCCAGCGCCGAAGCTGGCGGAATCGCGGAAGCTCGCTGAGCAGCCATGCTCTTCCTAAGTTCCTCGTTCTTGATTCACAGTTCTCAGTTCTTGGTTCTCAGTTTTCAGTTTTCAGAACCAGAAACGGACCAATTGCAAGCACATCCATGCGCGTCCGTTTGAAGCAGTCGATCGCTTCCTGCGGCGCGCACACAATGGGTTCATTTTCGTTGAAGCTGGTGTTCAGAACAACGGGAGTTCCCGCCTTGCGCTCGAATGCCTGAATCAAATCATAATAGAGCGGATTCTCGTCGCGGGTGACGCTCTGCAGGCGTCCAGTATCGTCCACATGATTCACCGCACAGAGCTGCTCACGTTTTTCGGGACGGATCTTGTAGACGTGGAGCATGAATGGTGACGGATGGTCGTGCTCAAAGTACTCGTTCTGGCGTTCGGCCAAAATCGAAGGAGCGAAGGGGCGAAACCACTCGCGGTGCTTGATACGGGCATTGAGCACGTCTTTCATATTGGGCAAACCAGGGTGGGCCACGATCGACCGGTTGCCCAGCGCGCGCGGTCCCCATTCCATGCGCCCCTGAAACCAACCCACAACGTTTCCCGCGGCGATCTGTTCCGCCGTTGCCTCTAGCAGCGGTTCACGCTCGAGCTGGTGGTAGCGCAGGTTAGCTTTTCTTAGGCCGGATTCGATCCGCGAGTCAGAAAACTCAGGGCCGAGATATGCATTCTTCATCACGTAGCGGCGCGGTTGCTTTAGCACGGAGTGATAGGTGTGGAGGGCCGCTCCGATGGACAATCCTTCATCGCCGGCGGCCGGCTGGATCCAGGTGTGCTGGAAGGGAGTCTGGGTGAAGAGCTTGCCGTTGGCAACGCTGTTAAGGGCGCAGCCTCCTGCCATGGCAAGATTTTCCGCGGGTACATGCGTGTGCAGTTGGTTGAGCAGGTGGAAAAAGACCTCTTCGAAACGATGCTGCATGGCATAGGCGAGGTCCATGTCGCGCTGGGTGATCTTGGCATCCGGCTCGCGCGGCTCACCGAAGAGCTTGACCATGCGGTCGGAAAAGTGCCGGGCCAGGCGGACCGTGCCATCAGGCAAGACTTGCATCCCCTGATTGCTGCCCAGGGGCTTGAAGTAGTTCAGGTCGAGCTGAAATCCTCCATTCTTGAGGCCGATTACGCCGCCCACCTGCTCGCAGTACCTGTCCTTCCCATACGGCGCCAGGCCCATGACCTTGCCCTCATCACCGTACTTTTTGTAGCCGATGAACTCGCAGATCATGGTGTAAAAGCTGCCGAGGGAATGAGGCAGGAAGACGCGGTCGAGGACTTCGATGTCATTGCCTTCGCAGCGGGCCGTCATGGTGGAAACGAAGTCGCCGGAGCCGTCGTAGCTGAAACCCGCGGCCTTCCCCCAGGGCGAGCAGTAATAGGCGCTGGCAATGTGCGCGATGTGGTGCTCGAGATGATGCTCCTGAAAGCGTAATTCCTTGGGATCGACCTCGAGCGACTTAGCCAGCAGGGACCGCACGTCCCGCATGGCTTCCTTGCGCCGGCGCAGACGGATGAAATTCAGAATTTTGGCCGGATTGGCGAGCGCGTACTGCGCTTTCTTGGCCAGGTTCGCATCACTGTCCTGGCCAACCGCAACGTGATCAATATCGCTGATCCTTGCGCCAACTGCGTCCAGGCAAGCTTTAACCGCCAGCGAGGGGAACCCGCCGTAGTGCTTCACTCGGTTCAGACGCTCTTCAGCAATGGCAAAGACAACCTCCCCATCGTGCACAATGGCAGCGGAGGCGTCGGCGTGAAACATGTTGAGGCCCAGTATCAGCATGAACTGCGATTTACGTTTTCCAGGGTCGGGATCATCAGTCGGTGCGGCGCAAGTAGGAATTTGAGCTGGTGAAACTTTCTACATCCACAGCCACCGGCTGCCCCGACAAAAGCGAGTCAACCATGCGCAAGGTGGCCAGCGTGGAAGCGACAACCTCATGGAATGAAATGGGGGACTCGCTCCCGCTTCTTATAGCAGCGGCAAACGCTTTCCACTCGCCACGATGGCCTTTGTCTTGCCGCAACCATGATCGGAACACCTGTTTGCGGCCGTGCCCGACTAGCTCCAGGCGACGAAAGTCCTCCAGCACAGCCACGCTCCCCCCACCGAACACCTCCACTCGTTCTTTTGAGTAGGACCGGTCGCCATTTGCCAGATAGCTGATGGT
>WNFH01000928.1_pt1 | contig 19399 bp, 13 predicted proteins | sample 5400411 | NCBI WGS metagenome assembly WNFH01 (sample SAMN13153347, study PRJNA577476) | soil metagenome | isolation source: 200 cm saprolite under Douglas fir tree site 2 hole 3 | place: USA:California | collected 2015-04-18
CACTTCGACCACGCTGAGCTTCACAACGACTTTGTCGCAGAACGGGAACCGGTATCGCGCGGTGTTTACGAACGCGGCCGGGACGGCCACGACCACGGCGGCCACGCTGACCGTGAATGCGACTCCTTCCGGCACCGTCGCGCTCCAGAACACAAACAGCAATCTCTGCATTGACACCGGCGGCTCCGCGAGCTTCACCGCTCTTATCCAATCCGCCTGTTCGACAAGCAATACGCAGAAGTTCACCCTCACAGCCGCCCCCGTAAGCGGCTGGTACTACCTCGTAAGCGCCGCGTCGAATCTCTGCTGGGATGTCACAGGAGGTTCTGGTTCCGCGGGCGCGCTCATCCAACAGTACACCTGTGTTGCCGTCTGGCCCGAATACTACCAACTCAAAGCAGTATCCGGCGGCTACGAAATCCTTTCCGGCAACATGGCCAATGGGTGCCTGGACGTCGTCGGCGCCTCTACTGCATCGGGGGCAAAAATCGAGCAGAACACCTGCATTGGCTCCGCAAACCAGATCTTTAATATCCGTTAGCAGCGCGCCTTCGCCGCCGACAATCACCACGCAGCCGGCGAACCAGACGGTGACGGCGGGCCAGACGGCGACCTTCACGGCGGCGGCGACGGGCCCAGATTGCCGTCCGGGTCAGCAATTCTCCGATGTCCCCTTCCCTCATGCGGCCATCTCGTGCCTGATTAACGCGGCAATCTGACAAGTGAAATCGCTCGTGGTCCGGCATGGCGGGTTCGGTGGTTCAAATCTATTTTCCGGTTTGAGAACTCTCTCCGATCTAGAAAACTCCACAAAATTGGCAGGAGAACTGAAAATCCCACGTTCCAGATACGTTCCAGTTGTAAGGAGATCTGCCTTCGGACTTGGAAATCTTGCACACGGTAGCCAAGCACAATCGAGTGAAGATCCCTGCCTTGAAAGCGACGATTCCGAGTCTAGGAGTATACGCGACGGTTGTGTGCGGAGGCTCCATCCGGCGCAGCGATCCGATCCGGCTGCTGAGCTCTTCGCGCCTTCACCGTGCCGCCGTTTTTGCCCGTGCCTACTGGAGAGTCTTGGTCAGAGGTTAGCGCTCTCCTCGGGGCCTCTGCGCCGTGTTTCAGCGAGTTGCGCAGTTCAGAGTGAAACTGGGCGGACTGTCGAACCTGTAGCGGCGCCTGTACAGAAATAGCTCCGCAAGGATGTCGCGCAGAATGTTTCGCCGCCGCTGCGCTCTTGTTCAGGGCAGCGGCGGCGACGTGGGTCCTGCCAATACTGGGGGTCTTCCGAGTCGAGAAGCATCTCGAATCGTCAGTCTACTAGGAAATGTGAAGCTTGGTGGTTTGACCAACCATCACCGCGACGCGTTCCTGATAGACGGTGCGGCCATCGGAATCGCGCAGCTCCACAGTGTGGGTACCTGGCCGCAGCGCGAATTTCTTGGTCTTCCTTGTCGTTGCCGCATAGCCGCCATCGATGTAAACCGCAACGTCCTTCCGGTGGGTATCGATCTTGATCTCACCGTAGTTCGCCCCCATGTAGGACGACGGGTAGGGGTAATATCCGTAGGGGTAGAACGGATAGAAAAACGGCCCCGGGAAGGATTGCACGATGATCACGCGACGGCTTACGCGTTGCGCCGAGGCAACCGGGGCCATCCCCAGAAGAAGACCCCCCGTTATGGCAGAGGTCAATGCGATCGAACCCAAACGCAATGTTTTGCGCATTGTTCCATCCTCCTGCACTGTTAAACACCGTACGCACTGGGTTGTTGCTCATAAGCCTACTCGGTACTAGTACAGGGCTATTGAGGTCTAGAGGTCGACGCCGCAACAACAAATTTTCTTAGAAAGAACGAGTTGCCGGGTAGGTAACAGATTTGTCCCGCAAGTCTTGCCGCGGCCCTAGAACGGAACCATGATGAAGGCGCGAGTCTTTCATCTTTGAGAGTATCTCTCCTTGATCACTAATGCGAAGGACGCAGAACCGGCTTCGTCAGGCTCCGCTGCCCGGTCTGACCGGCGCCTTCTCTTTCTTCTCGCTGCCCTTCTCGTGGTTGGGACCGCGCTGCTTTATGCCCCCGTCATCCACTATGGTTTTGTCAATATCGACGACCCGGATTATGTGACGCGGAATGTCCATGTTCTGCAGGGAGTCAGCTGGGCGAACCTTGCGTGGGCCTTCGGGACAGATAATCCGGCGGCGAATTGGCACCCGTTAACATGGATCTCACATATGCTGGATGTCCAGTGGTATGGGCGCGACGCTGCCGGCCACCACTTCACGAATGTCCTTTTGCACACTCTGAACGTTGTGCTTCTGTTTTTGCTTCTGGCGCGCGCGACGGGCCGCGCCCTCTGCAGCGCAGCCGCGGCCGCCCTCTTTGCACTGCATCCGCTGAACGTGGAGTCCATCGCCTGGGTCGCGGAACGCAAGGCGGTCCTTTGCGTGATGTTCCTGCTGCTCGCTCTGTGGGCTTATGGTTGGTACGCGCGAAAGCCGGGCCTCGGGCGCTATCTGTGGGTAGTGCTCTTTTTTGCCCTGGCACTGATGTCCAAGATCATGGTGATCGCGCTTCCCTTCGGCTTGCTCCTGCTGGATTACTGGCCTCTGCGAAGATTCCCCGGCGTTGCAAAACCGGGTGAGCGGCGTCCGTTCTTAGCTTCCTTCCCCGGCCTCGTGATGGAAAAGATTCCGCTCCTGCTGTTGGCTGCGGCCGGCGGTTGGATGACGCTCTATATGCACCACAAAGAAGGGGCGTTGGCTGGGGCCATGCCGTTAAGCTGGCGATTGAAAAATGTCGTCTATTCCTACCTGGTGTACCTCGGCAAGGCGATTTGGCCTTCACGCTTGGCGGTTTTCTATCCGCATCCGGAAAACTCCCTAGCCTGGTGGAAGGTGCTCATCGCCGCGCTCCTACTGGCTGGAATCAGCGCGGTCATCTGGGGCTTCCGGGAGCGGCCGTATCTGCTGGTGGGCTGGCTGTGGTACCTCGGCACAATGGCTCCCATGATCGGGATTGTGCAATCGGGACGCCAGGGAATGGCCGACCGCTACATGTACATCCCGATGCTCGGATTGATTGTCGCCGCGGTCTGGCTGCTAGGAGACTGGGCTGCGCGCCTGCAGCTCAACCAAAGATTCCTGGCGACATCCTTTGTGATTCTGATCTCCCCCTACGTGTTCGTGGCACGAACACAAATTGGCTACTGGAAGGACAGCTATACGCTCTTCACCCACACACTCGAGGTCACCCGGAACAATGGATTGGCGGAGAACAATCTTGGATCGGCTCTCCTGGATCGGGGACAAGTGCCCCTCGCAGCCGTGCACTTCGAAAATGCCGCCCGCCTCATCCCGGAACTCGCGTCCGCGCATTATAATCTCGGCGTGGTGCTTCAGCTTCAAAACCGCGCGGACGCTGCCGCCGAGCAGTATCACCTGGCCCTCGCCCTGTCCTCCGACCCTCTCGAATTGGCGCAAGCACATAACAACCTGGGGATTGTGTACTTCGCGGCGCAGAATTACCCCGAGGCCTTGAAGGAGTTGAACGCGGCGATCGTTCTCAACCCAGATGAGCAGAACAGCTTTATTGGGCGCGGGAAAATCGAACTGCAATCCTGGAATTTGGATGCCGCCGTCGCCGATTTCTCGCGAGCTGCGGAGATCGCTCCTTCCCCGCTCGCCTGTTTCTGGCTGGGGCGCGCCCTGGAAACCAAAGGGGACTACCAGCGCGCCGAAAGCGCCTACGCTGTTGCTTTGCGATTGGCCCCGGGAATGGCAGACGCGCGGGCTCGGCTGGAAGCCCTCCGCGCCAAGGCCAGAGAGTGACCATGATTGCCACAGCTCCGGAGGTACAAGGACGGGAAAGTTGGGGACCCGATGCTCTCAACCTGGTTCGCGAAGCCCGGCGCGAACATCAGCAGGCCATCGCCGGGACCCGCAACAATTGGATTCACTCCAACCGCTACTTTTACGAGCGCCTCAAGCGCGTGCTGCGATTTATCGTCGAGCCGCGAAAACGGGTTCTGGAGGTTCGCTGCGAGACCGGACATCTGCTCGCTTCCGTGATGCCTTCTTACGGTGTCGGCGTGGAAATCAGCGATGCCATGGTGGAAGTGGCGCGCCGCCAGCACCCCGACCTGCATTTTGTGAAGTGCGATCCGGAAACTCTCGAGCTGAATGAAACGTTCGACTACATCCTCTTCAACCACATTTTTGACACCGTCGATATCCTTCGTGCCTTTGAAAGTATCCGGCGGCACTGCACCGCGGAAACACAGATCGTAGTGATCAACTACAACCAGTTGTGGGAGCCTATGCTGAGATTGGCCAGCAAGGTCGGGCTGCGCTCACGCTTCGTCGAGCCGAACTGGGTCAGCGAGAACGACATCCGCGGGTTCCTGAAGCTCGCGGGATTTCGCCCGGTGCGCAAACATCGCCTGCTCTTGTTTCCGAAATGGCTTCCGCTCGTGTCCAGTGTGATGAATGGATTCTTAGCCCGGCTGCCGGGTCTGCGGCGGCTCTGTTTGATGCAGGTCATCGTCGCGCGGCCACTGACCGAACCCAAGCGTGAAGAGGACCTGGCCGTTTCCGTCGTCATCCCTTGCCGCAACGAAGCCGGCAACATCGAGCACGCAGTGAAACGCATCCCCTCGATGGGAAGACACACCGAGATTCTTTTCTGCGACGACAAATCCACCGATGGCACCGCGGAAGAAGTCCGGCGCATGCAATCGCTCTACCCGGACAAGCACATTCGTCTCGTGGAAGGGCCGGGCAAATGCAAGGCGGAGAACGTCTGGACAGGTTTCCGGGCTGCTGATGGCGATGTATTGATGATTCTGGATGCCGACCTGGCCGTCATGCCGGAAGAATTGCCGGTATTTCTGCGCGCCCTGGCGACGTCCCGGGGAGATTTCGTCAACGGCAGCCGCTTGGTTTACCCCATGCAGCACCTGGCGATGAAATTTGCAAACATCATCGGCAACAAATTCTTTGGGCTGGTCTTCTCGTTTTTGCTGGACCAGCGGATTAAAGACACTCTCTGCGGCACCAAGGTACTCTGGCGGAAAGATTGGATCCGCATGGAGCCGTGTTTGGGAACCTGGGGCATCCAGGACCACTGGGGTGATTATGAGCTGCTGTTCGGCGCCAGCAAATTGCATCTCGAGATCGTCGAAGTCCCCGTGCATTATCAGGAACGAATTCACGGCGTCACGAAAATGACCAGGGTTTTTGCCAATGGACTGCGCATGCTACGCATCTGTTCGCACGCGTGGTACCGGATGGAAGGATAATTCTGTTTGTCTCTCGCGCTTCTCCGCCGACTGCTCGCGCACCCGCTTACCGCATCGCTACAGGTGGATGACCCGGCCACAACAGTTTTACGAAAGCAAATCATCCTCTCCAAGCCGTTTCTGAAGGCGATATATGATGAGTGGTATGTCGTCCTGGCTCAGGAACTCCCTCCGGGAGAAGGAAAAGTCCTGGAGCTGGGCTCGGGCGGCGGTTACTGTACCAGTTTTATTCCGGGCTTGATCAGTTCTGAAATCTTTTATTGCCCGGGAGTGGAAATTGTTGTGGACGCTCAGCAATTGCCGCTTGCCCGTGGGTCACTGCGCGCGATTCTCATGACCAATGTGCTGCACCACATGCCGGATGTGCGCCGGTTTTTCGCAGAAGCCAGCAGATGTCTCCGCCCCGGCGGGAAAATTCTCATGATCGAGCCCTGGGTGACACCGTGGTCCCGTTTGATCTACAAACACTTCCACCACGAACCGTTTCACCCCGAGGGGTCAGAGTGGGCATTTTCAGCGGCCAGGCCGCTGTCTGGAGCCAACGTGGCCCTTCCGTGGATCGTGTTTGAAAGAGATCGCAGCCGGTTTGCATCGGAATTTGCGGATTTGTCGCTCGAGCAGACTCGGCCCTTCCTGCCCTTTCGCTACCTGCTCTCGGGCGGAGTCGCCATGCGCAGCTTGATGCCGGGTTTTACCCACGCGGCATGGTCGCGTTTGGAACGCGTGCTGAGATCGCACATGTCCCGACTGGGCATGTTCGCCTTCATATCGGTACGCAGAATCTAGGCCTTGTCTCGGCTCTTGGGACGCCCCGGGAGACCAATGCCGGGCGCGAGCCACGCGGCAAGTTGGATGGGGCGCCATCATCGCGCATAATGAATTAAGGGATGCTGACCACAAAAACAAAAGTCTCGCTCGCCGCTTTTGCGTATCGTTTTATCGCCAAGGGGCGTGCTCTGGCCGGCAAGGACAATCATGCGATCGTCCGCCGGGGCGGGGTTCGCTGGCACCTGGATCTGAACGAAGGAATCGATTTCTCGATTTACTTGCTGGGCGCTTTCGAACGCTCGACCGGGGCCACTCTCCGGAAGCTGGTGAAACCCGGCGACGTGGTGTTTGATATTGGAGCAAACATCGGAGCGCACACGCTGGGATTGGCGCGCTCTGTGGGACCTACGGGACGCGTGTTTGCCTTCGAGCCCGCGGACTTTGCCTTCGGAAAATTGCAGCGCAACCTGGCTCTGAACCCGGAGCTGGAGTCGCGCACGCACCTCCGGCAAATCCTGCTGGCCGCTGCGCCTGCCGAACCCTCCCGGCAGGAGATCTATGCAAGTTGGCCCCTGGAGAAGGATGATTCCGTGCACGCGAAGCACCGCGGACGTCTGGTTCCCGCCCGCAACGCATCCGTCGACACTCTCGACCGCTTTGCGGAGCGCGAAAATATGGATCGGTTGGATCTCATCAAGATCGATGTCGACGGGCAGGAATTGCCGGTGCTGCAAGGCGGCTCGAGAATTCTTAGAAAATTTCGGCCTGTTCTGGTGATGGAGATGTCGCCGTACGTGCATGCCGAAGAACACCATAGTTTCGCTGCCTACGTGGCGCTCCTGCGGGACAGCGGATACTCGCTTCAGGACGCCGCCAGTTGGGCTCCGCTTCCGCTGGTAGCCGGCGCGCTCGACGCGCTCATTCCGGACGGAGCAAGCATCAATGTCATTGCGCGGCCTGACGGCGCGCACTGATTCTCCTGCTGCCGTCCGTCCGCGGCGTGCGCGTCCGCTCCGCAAAGTAATGCCATTGAATTTCGCGGTCTGTGCAGGCGGGTTCGTTCCCGGGCTTCAGCCGTTCTCGGCTCAACCCCGGAGCTACTCGTGCTCCTCAGAAAAATTGCCTCCGGCGGCGCCGCCGACTTCTGCTGCACCGCCAGCGGCGTCCCAAGCTTTGCGCGTGACAGGCTGGATGGCTTCGAGTTTCTTCTGCACCAGCGATTTATTCACCGCCGGAAATTCCTTCGCAACGAGAGCATCGAAATCGGCCGCAACATCTTCGAGCTCTCTCTTCAGCGATTCGATGCGCGCGACCTGATAGTCCGTGGGGCGCCCGTCGTAATTCAGAAGATCACCGTACAGTTCGGTGGTTTTTTCCCGGATGCGCTCTTCCCCGGTGACCGCGCCCCCTTCCTTCGTGGCCACGATCTTCTTGCGCATTTCTTCGGTTTTCCGGGCAAGCTCCTTCAGACGATTCGCGAAGGCTTCGCTGCCCTTCCATTTTCCCGCCCGGTCCAGGAGCGCGTCGTGCACGCCGTTGATGCGGTCTACATCAAAACTCATGTCAGCGAGAAGGTTGTAGGCGCGCATCGCCGCGTCAAATTCCAGTTTGCGGTCTTCCACAGAGTATTTGGCGCGGGGATCGAGCCCGATCACTAGCGGCGTCGAGTAGCTTTCTTTGCCGCGCGTCATCTTCACCGTGTAAGTGCCGGGCAAAACTCGCGGGCCCTGTGTCGCTTCAAATGCGAGGCTGGCCGCGGGAGGTACGCGCGGCGCCTTGAGCCGCATGGGCCATTCCACGCGGCTGATTCCTCGGCGGCTGTTCGGCGGAAGCGTGTCCAACAGCTTGCCTTGCGCATCGAAAATTTCGAGTTTCATCTTCCCGAATATGTGGCGCTTCTTTTGGTAGTAGGTGATCAGCGCGGCATCCGGCGAGTTCGGCCCGATAAAAGCAGCGCTTCCTTCCGGCCAGCCCCCGTTCGCGTTCAGCCGCTGCTGCGCGGGCTTGCCCATAAGGAACGTGGCATCCTGGGCCATGACTTCAGGAGCCAGTTTGCGCAGAGGCGTGATGTCGTCCACAATCCAGATGCCGCGGCCGTGGGTGGCAAGCACGAGGTCCGATTCGCGCGGATGAACCACGATGTCGCGCACGGCGACGCTGGGCAACTCATGCCCCTTGTATTGTGCCCAGTGTTGTCCGCCATCGAGCGAAATCCAGAGGCCGAATTCGGTGCCCAGGAACAGGAGATTGGGCGCAACCGTGTCTTCCTTGATGACATGCGCGTAGCCGCGCACCTCGCTTTCCGCCGTTACGATCGGCGTCCAGGTTTTGCCGTAGTCCGTTGTCTTGTAAACGTGCGGCTCCATGTCGCCGAACGTGTGGCGATCGAATGCGGCGTAAGCCGTCGCCGCGTCATACAGGCTCGCCTCGACCCAGGAAACCCAGGAAAACTTCGGCAGATGGGGCACATTGCCCGTGACGTTGCTCCACGTCTTCCCCCCGTCGCGCGTCAGTTGCAGATTTCCGTCGTCGGTGCCCGCCCAAATGGCCTGCCCGTCGCGCGGGGATTCGCTGATCGAATAGATGGTGGTATGCGTCTCAGCGTAGGAATTGTCCACGGTGACGCCGCCGGATTCCTCCTGCTTCTGCTTCTCCGGATCGCTGGTGGTGAGATCCGGCGAAATGCGCTCCCAGGTTTGGCCGTGATCGCGCGAACGGAAAAGGAATTGTGCCCCGATGTACACCGTGCCCTTTTCGTTGGGGCTCAAGTGGATCGGCGTGTTCCAGTTGAAGCGCAGCTTCCCTTCTCCATAGTTGGGCTGCGGCTTGATGATCCGGCCCTCCAGCGTCAAGCGATTCACGCGCCCGATATAGCCGCCCTGCGATTCGGCGTAGATGTAATTCGCGTCGGAGGGATCCGGAAAGGCCCAGAATCCATCGCCGCCAAATAGATTTTCCCAGCGGCTGTTCGTAATTCCACCCGGGTATTGCGAATCTCCCATCCAGGAGCTGTTGTCTTGCAACCCGCCAAAGACGTGGTAGGGATCGGCAAGGTCCACGCTCACGTGATAAAACTGGGAGATCGGCAGGTTATTTCCCTTCCACCACGTGCTTCCGCCATCGTAGGAATACCAAACCCCGCCATCATCCCCCGTAATCAGCCGATCGGTATGCTCGGGATCAACCCAGACATCGTGAAAATCTCCGTGCGCGCCGTTGGAGATGACGCTGAAACTCTTGCCGCCGTCATCGCTCCGGATCAATGCGCCGTCGGGTTTGTAGAGTTTGTTCTCGTTTTTGGGATCGACGATTAAATTGGCGAAATAAAACGGCCGCCAGACCATCCAATTGCTGCGGTCGCGCTCCCCCCAGGTCTTCCCTCCGTCCTCGGAGCGAAAAAGCGCGCTGCGCGTCGATTCAATCATGACGTAGACGACGTTCGGTTTGGAGGGAGCGATAGCCACCGCAAGGCGCCCCCAGGGTTTGGCCGGAAGGCCCTTGGCGCTTTTTTCATCGAGTTCTTTCCAGGTAGCCCCGCCGTCGCTGGTTTGGTAAAAGCCGCTGCCGCTCGGTGCGGTGGGATTTTCTCCTCCCGAACGGAACGTCCAGCCTTTCCTCCGAAAATCCCACATACCCGCGAAAAGAACTCTGGGATCTTTCGGACTCATGGAAATCGTCGAGCAGCCGGTCGAGAGATTTGCGCCCTTCAGTATCTTCGCCCAGCTCTTGCCGCTATCGCTGGTCTTATACACGCCCCGCTCTTCACTGTCGCTCCAGAGTTTTCCCGGCACGCAGGCATAGACGGTATTCGAGTCCTTCGGGTCGATCAGAATCTTCGAAATTCTTTCGGAATCCTTCAGTCCCACATACGTCCAGTTGTCCCCGCCGTCCGTGGATTTGTAAATGCCGTTGCCGATGGAAACACTGTTGCGCGTCCACGATTCTCCCGTGCCGGCCCAGATCGTCTTGGAATTTTGCGGATCAATGGCGATCGCCCCGATCGATTGCACCGGCTGCTTGTCGAAGATCGGCTTGAAGGTTGTCCCGCCATTGATGGATTTCCAGATGCCTCCGCTGGCGGCGCCCACATACACGGTCAGCCGCCCCTCTTCCGCCACCGCATCGATCGCGGCCACCCGCCCGCTCATGGCTGCCGACCCGATGTTCCGGGCCCCGAGTCCGGAGATGGTGTCGGAATCGAAATTGGCGCTTTGCGCTCCCGCGTGAGCGGCAAACAGCAGCAGCGCGGCGGGCAGCTGCAGGGTCACAGCGGTGAACCAGCGGATGGCTTTGCGCATGTCGGTCGATTCCTCAGCGATAGAGTAAGAACCACAGCTTTTCGGTGGAAAAGGTTCCCCGGAAACTCATGGGCCGGAAAATCACTTTCCGGCGGGAGGCGTCTTCGTCTCGGTTTTGCCGCCCGGCATGGAGAAACGCTCGTCCTCCATCGGAACATTCTGCTCGATTTTCTCAACCGAGAATTGCGCGCGTGTCGCGCTGCCCTTCGGGGCCTGCTCGACCGCGAAAGGATAATAGATGCCGTTTACTTGCTCGTAGTCCCCGTAGTAAATCTCGGACTCCTGCAGTGCGCCGCGAATCGTCGTTTGAATTTCCAGTTTCAGTTCGAGAAAGGAGTCGGCATCCAGATAGTAATAGCGAACGTCTCCGTTCTTCATGCTGAGCTTGATCTTGAAGCAGTCCGTGCCTTCTACGGAGTCATGGCCGGCGAGCTCGGCCTTGTGGCCTTTCTCCTTGTAGTCGACCAGCGGCCCGTCGAGATCGGCGTCTACGACCAGGCTCTTCATGTCGTCCTGCGACATCAGCTCGGGATCCTTGCGCCCCCCAAAAGGAGAAATCTGCCACCCCGCTTTGCCGTCGTACGCCTGCACCTGGGCCATCCCTTGGACGATGAACTCTTCCCGGACTCTCCCCGGGCGCTTGTTCTCCTGGCGGTATTCCGCGTGAAACGATCCCTGGCTGAACTTGGCGGTCGCGCGCAAGCTGTGCACCGCTTTCAGCTTCTCGATCCCGCCATGCGCCTGAATGTTCTTGGCGATAATCTCTTCGACGGTCTGCGCGCGCGCGCCCAAGGAACAGGCTGCGACGCTCACAAGTATTGGAAGAATAAGACGGCCCTGCCGTCTGAACTTCTTCCTCCGACCCTGCCAGGAATCTGCTTTCATGCGCTCCCCCTGCCACTGTAAGTGAATATGCACCTAACGGAATGAATTAGAACCGTAGATGGACGTTATTCACAATAATCCAAAGGCACCTTGTTAGCAGACTTTCTTCCCCCTGCCAAGCGCTTTCCACTGACCGGAGCCCAATCCCCTACTTCCGCCGCAGCTTCGCCTCACTCTTGATTCCAGAATTAAGCCACGGAGTGGATTTGCGGAAATAACAAAGGTTCATAGCTCCACGTGAAGCCGCTGACGACGTCATCCAGATCGTTCGAACGTACCTGAAATAAGCGAGAAGACATTCGCCTTTCGTCCCGTTTTTCTATATCTTCTCTGCATCGGAATCCCCTTGGCGGGACTCGGACCATCCGAAGGAGGCTCCCGGGTGAGAAGCATGTTCGCAGCCCTGCTCTTTGCCGCCTGTTTGTGCGCGTCGGCGGCTCGTGCGCAGGCTGGCCCCGTCGAAGGCGGCCACGAACTGCAGCTCTGGACCGGCGGGGGCCACGGGATTAGCGGCAGCCAGTCCGGCGACGGCGTCTGGAACGTGGGCTTGCGGTTCGGCTGGATTCTCACGAAGCCGCACGGCCCAGGCTTTCTGCGCGGCCGTCTGGAATATGCCATCGATGCCGTGCCTCTTTTCCTGGTTTTTCAAAAAACGAATACCGCCTACGGCGTTGGTGTGAATCCCTTCGCCTTCAAATGGGCCCTGGACACGCGCCGCAGCGTGGTTCCCTATTTCGAGATAGGCGGCGGCACGCTCTTTACCAACACCAACGTCCCGGAAGGAACCTCCCGCATTAATTTCACTTCCGGCGGCGCCCTGGGCCTGCACTTCCTGGGGAACAAACACAACGTCAGCGCCGAGGTCCGCTACATGCACATTTCGAATGCCGGACTCACCACTCCCAATCCCGGCATCAACAACTTTCAGTTCCGTATTGGTTTCGGCCGGTTCAGCCAGAAAGAATAGCGATGAAGATTCGAACTTGAGTTCACGAGATGAAAATGCTGGCGATCATCACGGCCCTAATTCTTCTATTCATCACCCTCGTCGCCCTACGCGCGTCGCGCACCGGAGAAAAGGCCCCTTCCCCGGGAACCCCCGCGCCGGACTTCACTTTGAATACGCAAGAAGGCAAGCCGCTCAGCCTGCGCGATCTCCGCGGCAAATGGGTCGTGCTCTATTTTTATCCGAAGGATTTTACCAGCGGCTGCACCATCGAAGCGCGCAACTTCCAGCGGGATCTCGCCCGGTATGAACAGAAAAACGCGGTGATCCTCGGCGTCAGCGTTCAGGACGAAACTTCTCATCAGAAGTTTTGCGCCAAAGAGGGCCTCAGCTTCAAGCTCCTCGCAGACACAAATGATGAGGTTTCCTCATCTTACGATTCGCTTGTGAATCTCGGCGTCGCCAAACTTTCCGCCCGGCACACTTTCCTGATCGATCCCGGCGGCATCGTGCGCAAGACTTATCTCAACGTAAACGCCGCAAAACACAGCGCCGAAGTCCTCGCCGATTTGACCGGAATTCAGGCGGCTTCGAGAACAATGTAGCCGCACCCAATCTCGTTGCTACGTTTCGCGCTCCCGTTCGTTGCCTTTGTTGAGGTCGGCCGGGCGATAATGCGCCTCATAGCGGCGGCCATTCAAAAGGGAAGAGCTTGCCGGCCACTTCCGCGGTCATCTTTCCGCCAGCGAGCTCCACAGCACGCACCAGCACAGGGTCGCGCCCCGCCGCAAGGTCCGCGCCGCTCGGCACGAGCGCCTCATCCGGTGTCATAGCGACGTGCTCCAGGCTTTTTCCGTCGGTCATGATCAGGTCGGCATCCGTGATCGAGGCCCCGTAAAACAACTGCCTCTCAAATCCAATGTGGTAGTTGTAATGGATCGCTTCCATGACTGCGCCAGCCGACCTGTCGCCAAGGACTGTTCCCCTCTTTTCCAGTTGGACGACTCGCGCCAACACCTCAGAGGCAGAAGCCGACCTGCTATCCACTAGCACCACCAGCTTCCCTGCAAACGCCTCTTTGCCGCGCGATTTGGTCATCTGCGGTTTCGTATTATCGCGGGTAACTCGGTCACAGATTTTCACCTCATGATCAAAAAAATTGCTCAGGAATTCCTTTAGTGTTACCACACTCCCCCCAGGGTTGCCCCGTAAGTCGAGAATCAGGACTTTGTTCTTCCTCGCTTTCTTCATGATCTCGTCCACCTGCGACTCCGTGAATGCAAATTCCGGTAACTTAAGGATCATCACACCGTCTTCTGTTTCCGTATACCGCATGCGACCCAAATGCTCAACGCCTTGCATCTCTCGGATGTAGTCCCAGATGCCGTTGCCCGTTAAATCCCTCACTAGCTGGAGTTGTCTGACTGCCGCCGCGATCTCCACATCCTTGCGTTCGCCGTTCGGTGCGAGTAGCGACACATGCAAAGCCGATTGCGGCCGCAGCGCGTTAAACACAAAGTTCATTTTCCATAAATTGTCCCGCGCAGGCGCGAACCCATTGATAGACAGCACCTCGTCCCCGGCCTTCACTCCTTTCCTTTCCGCGTCGCTCTCTGGACGCACGCGCAACACGAAACACTTTTCCCCGATCATCTGGATCTGCCAGCCGTAATCGTGCTTGTATGGCCGCGGCGGCGGCAGAAAAAACGTATGCGAATCATTGAGCGCGTCCAGCGCCGCCGCCACCTCCGACAACCCGCGGTTCAACGACGCAGCGTTATCGATTCGCACTTCGAAGTTCTTGACGTTCGCGTTCCAATCAATCCCGTGGAGGTTTCGGTCGTAGTAGTGCTTCTTCACGTCGACCGAGATGGTGCTGAGCATCTCCCGTACTTCGTCCCGCTCGTACTTTGAGATTTTTGGCTGTGGCTGCTGGGCGCTCGCCGGAAGGGCGAGGCAGAACGAAACCATCAGCAGGTGGGAAAAGTTCGCTGTAATTTTGCTTCGATCCATGATGCCACCAGATAATGTCAATCAAGTCCCCAAGTACTTTATACAAGACGGCAATTTGCGTTTCTCGCGCTTTTACTCGCGCTGCCAGGAGAGCTCCCATCGCAGTTTATCCAACCATTACTATCTGCTCGTGTCAACTTCCTCATGGTTCGTCGTCGCCGTCCGCATCGGCGGAGGGTGCGGATTCCGGAGGCTTGCTCGGATCAATGGGAGCCAGGCCCGCCTTCTTCAACTCGGCATTTAACGCTGCGACGTCCTGCTGCCGGAGATTGCTCCATCGCGTCAGTAGTTTTTCGAGCGCTTCTTCGAGTTCCTGGTAGACCGCCGTCGCTTGCGTCGTCGGCGCGCTATCGGCGCTATCGGCAACGGCCAGGATGCCGGCGAAATGCTGATTCAGGCTCGAGAAATTCTCCGGCTGCTTGGCCCCTGGCGGCAGTCCGAAGAAACTGCTTTGCGCTGCGCCCTCCAATTCGGCCCCCTGTTTATCGAGAGCCGCGATCGCATCCGCAAGTGCGCCCTTGCCCGCTTTCGCCGCCCGCTCCTTCAATTGCGCGCGCACCGATTTCACCTGTCCGAGCGCGTCGAAGCTTTTGTTCATGCCGTTGGCCGAGCCGCTTTGCATTTCGAATTGCTTCCGGAAATCGGCCAGCGACGTCTTGATCCGCGGGTCCATCTTGACGACGAGCGGCTCGGAGTAGCTCTTGCCGTCCACCGTAAGCCTCACCGTGTAGTTGCCGGGCAACACCCAAGCGCCAAGGGGAATTTTCGGCGTGTCTCGATAAATCGCCGAAATGGGATATTCGTGCTCCAGAGCTTCGGGTGGCGCGTAATGCAGATCCCAGACGAACCGGTGCATTCCTGCACTCGCGGAAGGAATCTGCGCCGGACGCACCCAGTACATCGGGATGGGATGTTCTCCCGCGATTTTTTCCAGGGGCTCGGGCTTGTCCGTACTCGCAAAGCGGCGCACCACGTGCTCCCGTTCGTCAAGAATCTCCAGCGTCACCGGTTTGCTGGACGCCACCTCCAGGTAGTAATCAAGGATCGCTCCGTCCGGTGGATTCTTTCCCGCCGGCACTTCCGGAGGCAGGGGCGTGTCCGTATTCCGGTTCCACCGGAAACGAATGGCCTCCGGTGGCGCGTAAAGATGCGCTCTCTCTTTGGCGATCTTTTCGTTCAGTTGCCGCAGCGGCGTGATGTCATCCAAAATCCAGAACGACCGCCCGTGCGTCGCCACAATCAGGTCGTCGCCATGAATCGTCAGATCGCGCATGGACGTGTGCGGCAGATTAAGCTGCAGCGGCTGCCAGTCATCGCCGTCATTAAACGAAACGTACACCGCTCCTTCCGTCCCCGCGAACAGCAATCCCTTCCGCGCGGGATCTTCCCGCACCACGTTGCTGGCCCCGCCATCGGGAATTCCTTTTACAATTTCCGTCCACGTTTTCCCGAAGTCTTTTGTGCGGTAAATGTGCGCGCGCAAATCATCCAGCCGGAAGGAATTGATCGTCGCGTACGCCGTCCCCGCATCGAAGTGGCTCGCCTCGATGATGGAAACCTTGCTCCAGGGCTTCAATTGCGGCGGCGTCACGTTCTGCCAGCTCTTCCCTCCGTCCCGCGTAAGGTGAATCAATCCATCGTCCGTCCCCGCCCAAATCGTACTTGCTTCCTGGAACGACGGCGCCACCGCGTAAATTACCCCGCGATGCTTGCCTTTTTCCGGGTCCGCGGCCGCAAAGGCGCCCAGGTTCGCGGGAATCTCATACGATTCGCGCGTGAGATCCGGGCTGATCACCCGCCAGCTATTGCCGCGATCCTTGGATTGGAAGAGTACGTTCGCGGAAAAGTACAGCGCGTTGGGTTCGAGCGGCGAAAAAACTACGGGAAGTGTGCGGTCGTAACGATACTCGCCGCGCCGGACCGGCTCGGGCGCGATGTCCGCGACTTCTCCCAGGTCTTGCTTGGTCCGCGTGAGCCGCGCGCCGTAAAGAATGTTGGCATCGAGCGGATCGACGGCGATGTACCCGTACTCAAACACGCCGACGGAATGCCATTCGCGGAAGCTGATCTCCCCATAGTCGCTGCGGCTCAGGGTCCCGATGGAACCGCTCTCCTGTTGCGCGCCATACACCCAATAGGGAAATCGGTTGTCCGTCGTCACGTGATAGAACTGCGCAGTCGGCTGGTTGTACCAGCTGCTCCACGTGGCCCCGCCGTTCACGCTCACGACTGTGCCTTGATCCGAAGAGAGTGCGATGATTTGCGGATTCTCCGGGCTGATCCAGATGCGCTGGTAATCGTCCCCGCCTGGCGCGCCTTTGAATCCCACGAACGTTTTCCCGCCGTCCGTGGATTTCCACGTCGTCGTGTTCGCCACATAGAAGACGTCCGGATTATCGGGAGCCACCGCGATGCCCATCGCTCCCGGTCCGCGCCCTCCAATGCGGTGATCTCCATTCACAAGCTTCCAGCTCTCGCCGGCGTCGTCCGAGCGGTACACGCCCGCGCCTTTCGCGGCTTCCGCGGTAAGGTAGATCCGCTTCGGTTCGCTCGGTGCCACCGCAATTCCGATCCGTCCCAGCCTCTCGCTTCCGCCCGGCAATCCCTTGGTCAGGGGCTTCCAGGTCTCCCCGCCATCGGTCGATTTATAGAGCCCGCTCCCCGCGTCCATCGCTTTGCGATCGCCAGGAGCGAGGTAGATCGAAGCGCCGCTCCGCACCTCCCACGGCGCCACCCGCGCGGCCCACAGCGCCGCGTAAATCGTTTGCGGATTCGCCGGCTCAAAAACGATATCCGCCGCGCCCGTGTTCTCGTCCTTGTAAAGAATTTTCTTAAATGTTTGCCCTCCGTCGGTCGAGCGAAAAACGCCTCGCTCCTCATTCGGCCCGTAAGGATGCCCTTCCGCGGCAACAAAAACACGGTTCGCATCTTTCGGGTCCACCAGGATCGCCGTGATTTGCTGCGCGTCGCGCAATCCCAGATGGACCCATGTCTTTCCGGCATCCGTGGACTTGTAAACGCCGTCGCCCGTCGCCAGGTCAGGGCGTTGTAAACCTTCGCCGCTGCCCACATAAATAATGTTCGGGTCCGAAGGCGCCACCGCCAGCGCGCCCACCGAACCCGTAGGCTGATCGTCAAAAATCGGATTCCAGGTGTTCCCGAAATCCGTCGTCTTCCACACCCCGCCATTCACCGCCCCCATATAAAAAACATTCGGTTGATGCGGCACCCCGCTGATGGCCACGGTCCGCCCGCCTCGAAACGGTCCGATGCAGCGCCACCCCATCTCACCGAAAAGCTTTTGGTCGTATTGCTGCGCGAGAGCGGCTGCGCCCCCGGCAAAGCCGCCAACAAACGTCCACACCACCAACTGCCTTACGATTCGTCCGATGCGCATTCACCACCTCCGCGAAATTCAGGAGGATAGCGCGTGCGCGCCTCCCGGGCAACGTTAACTGCAATGCTGGTGATGTCGCCTGCGCGGGCGACCCTCCTTCGGTCTTTGAGGGCGGGTCTTTCTTCTTCATCCCGACGTGTCTTGGCTTGCCCCCGCCGTCGGCGCCCCAAATTCCAAGGAGCCCGCATGAGCACTGGAGTTTATCCTCGTCGCGGCCGATCCTCTTGTCCCGATTTTATCGGAAGATTCCCGTCCGGCCGGAAAGCGGCTGGGCGGAAGGGCGGCAAGCTTGGATTAAGGCGCTTTCGCCGCAACGACGCCGAGGTCGGCGATGTTGTCTCCCTTTTTAAGGGAGGGAACGGCGTTGACATGGAGGACGACGGCAGAGACGGGAGCGCGAGGCTCGGCAATAATTTTGCCGAAGAAGTCTGTCACCGTGCCGAGTTTCATTCCGGCGGAAACGGTCGTGCCGCGCTTGACGAGCGGATACCAAATGCCGGGACCATCGGCAAGCACATCCACCAGTTTTTCAATCCACACGGGATTTTCGATGGGGTGCGCTTCGCCGGGAAGCATCTTCAAGGTGCGCATGGTGCTGAGCGTGCCGTTGAGGAGGAGCGCGATGTCGTCGGTCTCGACCGTTCCCGCGTGGCCTGCTTCGACAACGATGGAAGGCTTCCCGCGGACCGCGGCCGTGTTGTCGAGGTAGCGCGTGGCCGCTGGATCGGTCGGCCGCTCGCGCCAGATGATGATGTGGTCCAGGCCAAACGCGAGCACCATTTCTTTCGAGATGCGGTCTTGCGCTTCCCTGCCCGTAGGCGCCCAGTACGCATACGGGCGCAGGCTCTCGTCCAGGTCGCCGCCGTGGTAGTCGATCAAATAATCGCAACGGTCCACGATTTCTTTAGTGATGAGATGAGAAGCGCGCTCCGTCTGTGTGCCATCCTCTTTACCGGGATAGAAGCGGTTCATGCTCTTCCCGTCCACGGGATTGACGTGGGGAACTTTTTCTTCAAACGACGGAATATTCACCAGCGGCACAAGGATGACCGTTCCCGAAACATGGGCGGGGTCCAGCTCGCCGATCAGTTTTTCGATGGCGATAATCGAGACGTACTCAGTTCCGTGGGCGCCGGAAACGAGCGCGAGAATTTTTCCCGGCTTTGCACCATTCACGACCACCACCGGGATGCTTGTGGCTGCGTCGACACCGGCCGGCACTTCCAGGTAGCCAGTGGCTTTCTGGCCGGGAGCGGCGGAAGCCGTGCCTACAGAGAACGAGGATTGCTGTGCGCCTACGGCAAGCGGCGCCAGACTGCTGAGAATCGCGATTCCGAGTCGAAGTGTCCGATGCATGAAGCCTCCTGCGAGTCCGGCAGCATAACCCGAGGCTTGTGGGCGGGCAATCGAAAGAAAACTGGAACCGGTGAAGCCTGTTTCGCCGGCGGGGCGCAAGGAAATACTTGTTTCCCTCCATTTTCTTCTTGCATGCGGGGCCAACTCTTGTATTCTGCGCATGCGAACTCGCTCCATGCCAGGTGCGGCCGCCAAGCGGCCGATCTTGAGCGGGGCCGGCGTAGCGGCCGATCTTGAGCGGGGATCGCTTCAGGAGGACGACAGCAAAAATTGAGTGCTTTATCGCTCCCTGCCCAGCCGCCTTCCCGCATCCTCCCCACAGCCAAAAAAACTGCCCCCAAGCTCACTTTCTGGCCGCTTGTCGCCGCCACGTTCTTCATGGTGTCGGGCGGCACCTACGGAACCGAAGAGATCATTCATGGCGCGGGTTACAGTCAC
>WNFH01000934.1_pt1 | contig 19350 bp, 19 predicted proteins | sample 5400411 | NCBI WGS metagenome assembly WNFH01 (sample SAMN13153347, study PRJNA577476) | soil metagenome | isolation source: 200 cm saprolite under Douglas fir tree site 2 hole 3 | place: USA:California | collected 2015-04-18
AGGCGCGCAGGCCCGCGTTGAAGAACGTGCCGATGATGATCGCGTCGGAGTGCCAGGAGGTCGGCAGCGGCACGTTCTCGTGGATATTGTGCGCGCCGAAGCGGCCGCCGCGATGCGCGAAGGCGTCGTAGCTCGGCGCCGGGCAGGTCGCGATCGGAACCAGGTTCTTCTCCGCGCGCGCATCGACGATCCACACCAGCTTCGGCCAGTCGACGGCATTGTCCTCGGTCGATTCGTCGGTCACCACCAGCAGGCCGCGGTCGAACAGCGGCAGCACCGTGTGGCAGAAGCCGGTGTAGGGCGGCGAGTTCTTCCACGCGCTCACCATCTTGGGGCGCGCCTTGTCGGCGATGTCGAGGATGAACATGCCGCCGTCGATGTAGCCGAGATAGCAGCGGTCCGGCCGCTCCGGATAGACGTTGGTGTTGTGGGCGCGAAACCCCTTGTCGAGCGCCGGCTTCTGGTGGCGCTCCGGCGGAGCCTCGTTGTCGCCCTCGCGCGTGCCGGGCATCCACCAGCGGCCGACCTCGGTCGGGCGCGACGGATTGCGCACGTCGAAGATGCGGTAGAACTGATCGTCCAGCTCGTGCGTCGGCTTGAAGTCCGGCGCACCGGCCGCCAGGTGGACGTACCGCCCGTCGCAGAACCAGAGCTGATGCACGCCGCGCGAATGGGCGCCGGAGCAGTCCGTGAAGCTGATCGACTTCGGCTTCTCGGGCGTCGAGATGTCGAACAGCTCGAAGCCGGCCGGCTGCTGGCCGACTTTCTGCGTCTGGTAGGCGACCGCCATGATGTTGCCGGTGATCTCCAGCGAGTTCGACCGCATGTGGCTCTGCGGCAGGTCGGTCTGCACGATCACCTTCGGCTTGCGCGGATCGGAGACGTCGATCGCGGTGAAATTCTTCGGCGCGCTTTCGTGCGCGAGCCAGAGGATGCGGCGGCCGTCCTTGGCGACCTGCACCGCCATGCCTTCGCCCATGCCGCCGAAGCCGGCGAGCGTGTCGTGAGCGATGAGCTTGAAATTCCAGGCGACGTCGGAGCCGCCCGATTTGCGCGGCGCGCTCTTGGGTGCCGGTTTCGATGCCGGCTTCTTCTTGGCCGCGATCTTCGCGGGCTTGCGGGCGGCTTTGCCCGCGGATGTCTTCTTGGTGGTCTTCTTGGCAGCTTTTTTCATCACTCGCTTGGCCATTCCTGTCTCCATTGCGCCGGCGTCGGCGCCACCATTAGCGGATTGCGCGCACGAAAAAAATCCCTCTCCCGCGATTGCGGGAGAGGGGCGTAAACGGCGTTATCTCGCGAGCGTCACGACCCCGTGCGCGCTTTCTCCATGAAGTCGGGACGCAGCGCCTTGCTCCAGTCGGGGATCGCGGAGATCTTCTTCTCCTTGAGCAGGATTTCGGCCTGCTGCTGCATGTAGGGCTTGAGGTCGGACGGGAAGCCGGGGTTCACGTCGATCGTCGCCATCGCCTTGCGGAAGGTGTCCTGCGATAGCGAATAGCCCTTCGAGGTGTAGAACGAGTAGATCGAATCGGCCACCTTGGTGGGGCTGTCCTTGAAGTCGCGCGCGACGGCGAGCCACGCCTTGAGATAGGCGATCACGGTCTCCGGGCTCTTGGCGATGAAGTCGGGCGTCGCCGCCATGAACACCGGCACCTTGTCGACGCTCCAGTAGTCCATGAGGCTCACGGCGAGACCGTCGGCCTCGGCCATCGCGTTGTAGGGCTCGACGTTGACCATGGCGTCGACGGTCTTCGCCGCCATCGCGGCCACCATGTTGTTCACGTCCATGCGCACTTCCTGGTAGTCGCCCTTCTTGAGGCCGTGCGACGGCGCGATCTGGTCGACGAAGATGTTGCCGATCGACGAGCCGGTCTGGTTGGCGACCTTGAGCCCTTTGAGCTGCTCCACCTTGGTGATGTTGAGGTCCTTGCGCGCCATGATCCGCGCGGTGCGGCCGACGTGCTCGATCAGCGCGATCGCGACGAGCCCGCCCTTGTCGTGGCCGAGAATGAAGGACGGCCCCGCATAGGTGCCGACGTCCACCTGGCGCGCCACCATCTGCTGCATGGTGAGATTGCCGGACGGCACCGCGAATTCCTCGAACTTGACGCCGTGCTTCTCGAGCAGGCCCGACTTCAAGAGATAATAGGTCGGCATGCCCCAGATGTTGGTCTGATAGCCCTGGCGCACCGTCTCCAGCGCGAACGCCGGACGCGCGAAGCCCGCCGCCAGCATGGCGGCGCTCCCCGCGAGATATTGTCGTCGATTAATCATGCTCGTTTCCTCCGTGCTGCCGTCCGATCGATGTCGTCGCCGGCGGTTTTCCTCGAATCATTGCTCCTGCTGCATGCCGAACTCGCGGATGCTCGCCGCGACGTCGTCCAACGTCTGCATGATCACTTGCCGCAGCTCGTCCGGCGTCGACGACACCGCGATCGAGCCGGCCTTCTCGATCATGGCGCGGTATTCCTCGCTGGCCACGATCGCTGCGATCCGGCGCTGCAGCAGGTCGACGATCGGCGGCGGCGTGCCGGCGCCGGCGCAGACGCCGAGCCAGCCGAACCGCACGAAGTCGATGCCCCGCTCCGTCAGCGTCGGAATGTCGTCGAGGTTCTTCACGCGCTCGGGCGCCGATATCGCCAGGATCTTGAGCTGCCCGGCCTGATATTGCGGGACGATCGCGAGCGTCGGCGAGACGTAGAAGTGCACTCGCCCGGCGATGAGCTCCTGCACCACCTGCGGGCCGCCGCGGAACGGGATCCGGTTCATGGCGATGCCGGTGAGCTTCTCCAGCTGCCGCGCCAGGATCTCCTGCGCCGAGCCGGCGCCGATGGTGGCGTAGGCCACCTCGCCGGGACGGCTCCTGGCGTATCGAACGAAGGAATCGAGATCCGCGGCGGGAATGGAGTTCGCCAGCGCCAGCCCGTAGTAGTATTTGGCGATCAGCGAGATCGGCGCGAGATCGCCGAGCGCGAACTGCACGTTCTTGTAGACGGCGGTGTTGATCGCCTCGAAATGCGTGCAGAGCAGGAGCGTGTAGCCGTCGCGCGGCTGCGACAGCACGTCCCTGGCCGCGACCATTCCGGCCGCGGCCGGCTTGTTCTCCACGATCACGCGCTGGCCGAGCGCGTCGCCGAGCTTGTCGGCGACGAAGCGGGCGGGAATATCGGTCGGTCCGCCGGCGCCGAAGCCGACCACCAGCCGAATCGGCCGTGCCGGATAGGCCTCCTCGGCATTGGCCGCGGCGATGCCGGCGAGCGCGAGCACGGCGAGGCCGCGGCAGAGTCGTGCCTTCATGGCTCGCCCGCCTCCCCCCCGAGCTGGCGCAAGAGCTCCTTCTGGTGATCGAGGAACGTGACGCTGAGCGGGTCGCGCGGCCGCGCGAGGCGGATCGGCAGCTCGGTCTTCACCGTGCCGGGATGCGAGGTCATGACCACGACCCGGTCCGCGAGATAGACCGCCTCGGCCACATTGTGCGTCACGTAGACCACGGTCTTGCGCGTCTCCCGCCAGACGTCCGCGAGCAGCCGCTGCATGGCGTCGCGGGTGAGCGCGTCGAGCGCCGCGAACGGCTCGTCCATCAGCAACACCGAGGGATTGTAGGCGAGCGCGCGCGCGATGGCGACCCGCTGCTGCATCCCGCCGGAGAGATGATGCGGGTAGGCCCGCTCGAACTTGTCGAGCTTCACCAGCTTGAGCTGCGCGAGCGCGATCGCCTCGCGCTCGGCCTTGCCGACCCCCTTCATCTCCAGGCCGAAGGCCACGTTGCCGAGCGCGGTGCGCCACGGGAACAGCTGGGCGAAATCCTGGAACACCACGCCGCGGTCGAGGCCGTGGCCGGTCACCGGCTTGCCGCCGATGCGGATCTCGCCGGCGCTCGGGCGAAGAAAGCCGGCGATCATGTTGAGCAGCGTCGACTTGCCGCAGCCCGAGGGGCCGACGATGCAGAGGAATTCGGAGGCCTCGATGTCGAAGCTCACGCCCGCGACCCCCGGCACCTGTCCCGCGGGCGTGTCGTAGGTGAGCGAGACGTTGCAGACTTCGATATGGGCCATCGCCGTACCCTGGTGGCGCTCGCATGGATGGTACGCCCGTCGCCGGCCAGGACCGGCAGTTTCGCCCGGCGCGAATTCCGTGTAGAAGGCGCGCAGCGCGTCGGACAATTAGAGCATTTTCAGGAACAGTGGGAACCGGTTTTCCGTCCGAGAATGCGACCCCGCAACAACGCTGGCAAGGCCGGGAGCTTTCAAATGGCACATGAAGCAGCGACGATGACCCTGTCGGAGCAGGCCGACGAGCTCGAAGAGCGGATGATGCAGGAGCTCGACCAGAAGATCGCCACCAAATCCGTGCTGTTCAATCTCGCCGACGGCAGGCTCGAGATGGACAGCGGCCCGGCGCTGCAGGCGAAGCATCCCGGCAAGTACTTTTTGATGGGCGCCGACCCGCGGCTGCCGAAAATGCCGGAGAAGCCCACGCTCGTCGATTTCTTCAAGCACCGGTTCGCCACCACCAACCATCTCCTGCAGAGCGCGACCCGCGCGCTCAAGGCCGGCCTCGACGAGAAGGTGATCCTCGCCTGCCTGCTCCACGACATCGGCGTCGCGAGCTTCATCCGCTGCGACCACGGCTATTGGGGCGCGCAGCTGATCGAGCCCTATGTCGACGAGGAGGTGAGCTGGGCGGTGCGCGTGCACCAGGCGCTGCGCTTCTTTCCCGACGAGTCGGTCGGCTACGGCTATCCCGACATGTACGTGAAATATTTCGGCCCCGACTACAAGCCCGAGCCCTACATCGTGCGGGAATACGAGCGCGCCCGCAAGCACAAGTACTACATGACCGCGCGGCTCATTTGCGTGAACGACATCTACTCCTTCGATCCCGATGCCAAGGTCGATCTCGACGATTTCGTCGACATCATCGGCCGCAATTTCCGGCAGCCGAAGGAAGGCCTGGGGCTCGACAGCTCGCCGTCGTCGCACATGTGGCGCACGCTGATGTGGCCGACGCGGTTCTTGTGAGGATGGCTACCCGTCTTCTTTTGTAACGTTCCCACGTCATGGCCGGGACAATCCCACGCGCGCGGGATCTTCTCCTAAACGCCTCAAAGAGGTCCACTGGGAATAACTATGCGCCTCTTAATGCCTGTCTTGTACCGCGGATTGTCGGAAAGAGCCGGTTCTGCACAGAAGTGGAAGTTGAAAAGTTTGACACCTGAGGGCTCAGATGATGCGAATGTCGAACGATCGGCGCGGAAACCTGGTTCCTGCTCCGACAACAGCACCATCAATTCACGATAGTATTTTTCGATTTCTTCGTCAGTGGGTTCTACGCCACGTTTCAATTCAATCTGCCAATTTAACACTTGACGTCCGTCGTCCAGGCTTGACCACACCACAAAGTGACCCGTCGTAAGAGGCCCGAGCGCACTTCTCATGAGCACTTCTTCGAGCATCGACCCATACAAATTGTTACCGGAAATGATTACACACTGGTCCGCTCGCCCAAAAACTCCGATCACATCTGCGTAAGGTTTTTCGGAATTCGCGATCCATTTCGTCGAGTCACCAGTTAGCGCCGCAAGTTCGGAACATAACGTCCGCCACGAGAAAAATTGAACACTATCATGGAGATCGTAGCGCACTAGCGGCAGGCCCTGCCAACGAGTAATGACAATACGGCCTTCTATGTTCTCCATGTAGCCTGCCGATGAGAATGCATGAAATAAATTTGGTATGGAGCGCGACTTGAATCCAAGCTGATCCGCACAGTCGGGGTGCTCATTAAGTAGCGCCCGCACTTCCGCCAACTCCGGACTTTCGAGACCCGTGAGTTCAGCATCAGCCGACGCGTAGTTTGACATGAATTTCATTTTTTCCGGAAGCGCTTTTTTGGAAACGTGTTTTCGTAAGTCTTCGTGAAAGCCTTCTCCAGGGGCAATGAACGCAAGCTTGTGATAAGGAAGGGGACAGCTCAATTGATCGGCTAGTTTTTCCAAATAATAGATTCCTGATGGTACAATTACGATCAATATTTGATCGTAAAGCAAACCAAATCGAGCAATGATTTCAACTATCTCAGAATACGTCGTTCCTGGCGAAAACACCGTCAAGGGAAGGCGCGTCTCGAGAGCGAGAGATTTAAGCATCAAATTATAGCGGTCCCCCCCAGACCATGAACCGAGACCCATGCCCACGATCGCCAGCGTCTTACGTTTATCGAGCTCAAAAATATCGACGACAAGGGATTTCCATTGCTGCATTGAGATATTGACTGCGTCCCGCAGCTGAGGCCAAAAAAATCCTTTTCCTCCGCTGACTGGATTGGAGCTGCCACTGCTGCGCAGGTAGCTGCTTATATTGCTAGCATTTTCGGACGGCATCAGATCCACAGCCGCCGCCGTGGCGTAGAGCGTTTCCTTGCTCGCGATCGGAATTTCCTCCCAGGGAAGCGTTTGAAAGTCCTTCTCAGTCTCAATACCTACCATGGCGCGTATAAATTCTCGATATGCATGTGACGAGCGGAAAGTCCGGCCAGCAACTTCTCTGGCCTCTGCTTTATTTCCGATGTTGAATATTTCCGCGGACCCCTTTGCTCGGACGAGGCGGCGCTTTGCCATGTTTGGCCCCTAACTGGACGCTTCCACGAGCGATGCCGTGACGTGACCTTATCGGCCACGAGGTAGCAGATCGCCGGGTCCGGTGCAACCGTGGGCGGAGCCGCAGCGAGTTTCCCCCATTACGAGCTACGCCACGGCCGTTTGATACTCGACCGCCTTTGCGAGGAGCGTCTGCAGCGCATCACTACGTGCTGCGCCGCGCCCGGGACACGAGTTTCTCCTATCCCTTCACCGCCCGCACCATGCCCCAACGCATGACGGTGGCGCGCTCGAGCGAGCCGAAGACGAGCCGCTCGAACACGAAGCCGATCAGGCCGATGACCGCGAGCGAGGCGAGCATCACGTCGGCGTTGAGGAATTCCTTGGCGTCGAAGATCACCCAGCCGAGCCCCCAGTCGGAGGCGGCGAGCATCTCGGCCCCCACCACCGCGATCCAGGCGCGCAGGAAGGCCTGCCGCAGTCCGGTGATGATGAACGGCAAGGCGCCGGGAATGATCACCTTCCAGAACAGCGCGCGCTCGTCGGCGCCCATCGCCCCGGCCGCGCGCAGCCACAACGGATTGACCGCGCGCACGCCCGACCAGGCATTGAGCAGCATCGGGAACAGCGCGGCGTAGAACACGATCAGGATCGCGACCGTGTTGCCGAGCCCGAACCAGAGGATGAACACCGGCACCCAGGCGAGCGACGGGATCGGCATCAGCGCGCTCGCGAGCGGAAGGAAGAAGCTCTCGACCGGGCGGAAGCGGCCCATCAGGATGCCGAGCGGCAGTCCGACCGCGACCGCGAGCGCGAGCCCGACCAGCACGCGGTACATCGTGTAGAACGCGTGCTCCGGTAGCGTCCCGTCGATGAGCAGCGTCCACAGCGTGCCGGCGATCCTCGGCAGCGTCGGCAGCAGCGCGGCCGGAAAAACGCCGCTGCGCGCGACCGCCTCGTAGCAGGCGGCCGCCAGGAGGAGCGCAAGCCCGGCGCGATAAGCCGACCGGCCGCGGTCCGCGTTGGCTGCGGCGGCGGCGCTCACGACATCATCCCCCAGCGCACCACGGTAAATCGCTCGAGCCTCTGGAACACGAGCTTCTCCAGCGCGACCCCGATGATGCCGATGACGACGACGCCGGCGAGCATCACGTCGGTGTTGAGGAACTCGCGCGCGCCGAAGATCATCCAGCCGAGCCCCCACGGCACCGCGGCGAGCATCTCGATGCCGACCAGGATGCGCCAGGCCTGCGCCAGGCCGAGCCGCAGCCCGGTGAGCATGTAAGGGAGCGCGCCCGGCAGGATCACGTGGCGAAGGAGCCGCCGATCGTCGGCGCCCATGGCCTGCGCCGAGCGCAGCCAGATTTCCTTCACCGCCTTCACCCCGGTCCAGGTGTTGAAGACGATCGGGAAGGTCGAGACGAATCCGACCAGCAGCACCGCCGAAAAGTTGCCGAGGCCGAACCAGAGCAGGAACAGCGGCGCGTAGGCGATGCCCGGGATCGGCGCGCCGATGCTTACGAGCGGCAGGAAGATGTCCTCCGCGCGGCGCGAGCGGCCCATGGCGAAGCCGATGGCCACGCCGGCGACGGCGGCGAGCGCGAAGCCGGCAATCAGGCGAACGAGCGTGTCGAGCACGTGGTGCGGCAGGATGCCCGCCTCGGTGAGCCGGACGAAGGCCGCGGCCACGTCTTCCAGCGGGGGAAAGAGCTTCGCCGGAAAGACGCCGAGACGGGCGGTGAATTCCCATAGCAGCGCGACCACCAGGAACGGAAAGGCATTGCGCGCGATCAGCCGCAGCGGGCTTTCGCCGCGCGCCGACCCGGCAGTCAGCACGTTCGGCGAGGCGCTGGGCGCGAGCTCCGACATGGGCTCGACGATAGTGCGGAACAACCGGTGCGGACAAGCATTTGGAGCATGGCGCCGCGCCGTTTCAGCCTGAGCACGCGCCGAGAGCGCTCGGGCAAGCGGCGCCCCTGCCGTGATAAGGTCGCGGGGAGATGGTCGCGCCCTTGGCACGCGGCGGCGGCCGGACGGCACGATGGAGACGATGCATGGCGCTCACGGTCAGCAGCAACAGCTTCAAGGACGGCGACTATCTCGCCCAGGCCCATATCCTGTCGGCCGACTTCGGCTTCGGCTGCGCCGGCAACAACCAGTCGCCGCACCTCGCTTGGTTGGGAGCGCCTCCCGGGACCAAGAGCTTCGCCGTCACCTGCTTCGATCCGGATGCGCCGACCGGCAGCGGTTTCTGGCACTGGCTGGTGGTGAACATCCCGCCGGGCGCAGGCGAGCTTGCGCTCGATGCCGGCAACCCGAAAAGCCCGAAGCTGCCGGCGGGAGCGCTGCAGACCCGTACCGACTTCGGCGGTCCGGGCTACGGCGGTCCCTGTCCGCCGGCGGGCGACCACCCGCACCGTTATTTTTTCACGGTCTTCGCCGTCGGCACCGAGAAGCTGCAGGTGACGGCCGATACCTCGGCGGCGGTCATCGGCTTTCAGCTCCACTTCAATACCCTCGCCAAGGCGGCGATCGTGGGGCTTTACAAGCGCTGACCCGATGGGAACGATGCTGCTCACCTATATCAATCCGGCGTATCTGCGCACGGGCGTCGGTCTGGTGCTGCTCCTCTACGGCGGCTACGGCCTGGCGCGGCCGGCGTTCAAGCCGGTGCAGGTCGGAGCTCCGGCCGACGTCGGCATCGGATGCCTCAACGGGCTCCTTGGTGGGCTGACCGGACTCACGGGGATCATCGTGACCATCTGGTCGCAATTGCGCGGATGGCCGAAGGACGTGCAACGCACGGTCTTCCAGCCGGTCAACCTCGCGGCCATCGTGATGAGCGCGGTATCCTTGAGCATCGCCGGCGCCGTCACCGCCGAAACGGTCAAATTGTATTTGCTCGGTCTTCCGCTGCTGCTGGCCGGGTTATGGAGCGGGCTCAAGCTCTATGGAACGCTCGACGACGCCGCATTCCGGAAGGTGATACTGCTGCTCTTGCTGGTGTCCGGGCTGGCGCTGATCGTGCCCCTGTCGATCTTTCGCTTCATCGCCATAAGGTGACGTGCCTCGACGTCCCGTCGCGCATCCTCGCCGCAAAGACAGGCCGTTCGGCCGATGCGCCGCGCGGCATGCCGCGCGCATGTGTGCCGCGCGCGGGGAACATTGGATTTGCTCCGGCGAGGCTGTTACACCGCCATTGCCTCATGCACGGAATCACCGTCTTCCACCGCCTGCCCAAGGGCCTCGCGGCTTTCCTCGCGATGGCGGGAACGCTGGCGGCCGGCTTGGCCGGCGGCTTCCTCGCCCGCTCGGCGCATCTGCCGCTGCCGTGGATGCTCGGCTCGCTCGCGACCATCATGGCGCTGTCGCTCGCGGGTGCGCCGGTCCGGCTCATTCCGTGGGGCCGGCCGGCGGGAACGGTCGTGGTCGGCGCCTCGACCGGCCTGCAATTCACCGCCGCGGTGATCGCGACGTTCCTGTCGCTGCTGCCGTTGATCATCGCCGCCGCGTTCTTGTCCACCATCGTCGGCGCGATCGGCGGGCTCATCTACATGCGGCTCACCGGGGTCGACCGGGTCACCGCGTTCTTTGCCACCGTTCCCGGCGGCGTGGTCGAGACCACGAACCTCGCGCCGCAATACGGCGGCCATCTCGAGCCGATCATGGTCGCGCAGACCACGAGAGTGGCGCTGATCGTGGTGTTCGCGCCGTTCCTGGTGCTCTCGCTCGCCGGCAGCGGCGTCCGCAATCCGCTGCTGGCGGTTCCGGTCGCGCCGTGGCTGCCGATCGTCGCGCTGCTCGCGGTTTCCGGAACCATCGCGACGCTGCTCGCGCGCATGCGCTCGCCCAACGCCTGGCTGATGACGCCGCTCTTCCTCGCCGCCGCGGTCGGCAACCTCGGCTGGATCGAGGGCCGCATGCCCGATCTCCTGCTCATCGTCGCGCAGGTCGTGATCGGCAGCGCGCTCGGCGCCCAGTTCCGGCCGGACTTTCTCACCCGGCTGTTCGGCCTGCTCTGGGCCTCGGGCCTGGTCGTGCTGTTCGCGGCCGGATCGATGGCGCTGTTCGGCGCGGCGATCGCGTGGCTGATGGGGTATCCCGTGCCGACCATGATCCTCGCCGTGGCGCCCGCCGGCATCGCCGAGATGGTGATCACCGGCAAGGTGCTCGGCCTCGATTCGACGATGATCGCCGGCTTCCAGCTGATGCGCATCATCATCGTGCTGATCTGGTGCCGGACCGCGCTCATCCTGTTCGAGCGGGTCGCCGAGTGGATATACGGCGAGGCGCCCGTTCCGCCCTCATCCTGAGGAGCGCGCGCACGAAGGGCGCGTGGTTTACGCCCCGCGCTTGCGCGCGCGTCTCGAAGGATGAGGGCGGCCCCGATCCGTCGGGCGGCCTCATGCTTCGAGACGCATCGCAGCGCGCTTGTGCTTGTGGAAACTTACTTGGCCCGCCTCGCGCTGCGATGCTCCTCAGAGGCCGAACGAGAGACGCCGGGCATAACGACAATACTACTTTCGTGTGCTAGGAGACCGCCGCGTTCGAGCGGTGCGGACAAGGAGAGCTGGAATGGCACAGGACAAGAAGAAGATCGGATGGATCGGCATGGGCCGCATGGGCTATCCCATGGCCGAGCGCCTGCTCAAGGCCGGCTACGACGTCTCGATTTGGAACCGCACGCGCGCCAAGGCCGAGCCGCTGGCAGGGAAGGGCGGCACCATCGTCGACAAGCCTGCCGATCTCGCCCAGCTCGACGTGGTCTTCTCCATCGTCTCGACCGGCAAGGATCTCAAGGAGGTCTATTTCGGCAACGACGGGGTCGCGGCCCGCCCCGGCAAGCTGCCGAAGATCCTGGTCGACTGCTCGACCATCGCGGTCGAGGATTCCGCCGACATTCGCAAGCGCCTCAAGGGGCTCGGCAGCGATTTCGTCGCCGCGCCGGTCTCCGGCAACGCCAAGGTGATCAAGGCCGGCAAGCTCTCGGCGGTCGTCTCCGGCAGCGAGGCCGCCTGCAAGGCGGTGACGCCGATGCTGGAGGTGATCGCGCCGCAGGGCGTCTCCCATGTCGGCGACGGCGAGCTCGCGCGCGTCTGCAAGATCGCGCACAACGTCATGCTCGGGGTGGTGATCGAGAACCTGATCGAGATCACGCTGCTCGCCAACAAGATGGGCGTTCCCCGCCACGCCTTCCTCGCCTTCGTCAACAACAGCGTGATGGGCTCGGCGTTCACGCGCTACAAGTCGCCGGCCCTCGTCAACCTCGACTGGACCACGACGTTCACGCCGGAGCTCCTGCGCAAGGACCTCGACCTCGGGCTCGCGCTCGGCCGCGAATGGGACGTGCCGATGCCGGTCACGGCGGCGACGCGCGAGGTGCTGCAGAGCCATTTCGGCGCGGCGACCCTGAAATCCGACCCGGACGACTATCTGCAGAAGGATTTCGCCGCGCTGATGGAGACCATGGCGCTCGCCGCCGGCATGAAGCTCAAGAGCGAGAACAAGAACGTGCCGACGGGGCTGGAGGGCTGATCGAGCCGTCCGGGCCAGAGCGCATTCAGTTTCGACGGAAACCGAATGCGCTCAAGTCCTCTTGCGCGGTCGCATTTTCGGACGGAAAACCGGTTCCCACTTTTCCTGAAAATGCTCTACCGCATGAGGTTGACGAGCACCATGGAGATCGAGGGCACGTAGGTGATGATCATCAGCGTCGCGAAATTGATCAGCACGAACGGCAGCACGCCCAGGTAGATGCGCCCGAGCGGCGTGTCGAACACCGCCTGCGAGGCGAACAGGTTGAGGCCGAACGGCGGGGTGTACATGCCGATGCTCAGGTTGACCGCCATGATGATGCCGAAGTGAATCGGGCTCACGCCGACCGCCTGCACGATCGGCAGCAGCAGCGGGGTGAGGATCAGGATCGCCGCCGGCGGCTCGAGAAAGCTTCCCATCACCAGCAGCGCGACGTTGATGGACAGCAGCAACGCCCAGGCCGGGAGCGCAAGCGCGTTGATCTCGCCGACGATCCGCTGCGGGATGCCGCTCGTGGTGAGCAGCCAGGAATAGAGCCCGGCGGCGGTGACGATCATCAATATTTGCGAGATCAGGTATACCGAGCTCATGATGATGCGCCAGAGATCGGCGAGGCCGACCTCGCGATGCACGATCATGGTCACGAACAGCGAGTAGATGACCGCGACCCCGGCGGCCTCGGTGGGCGTGAAGATGCCGCCGTAGATGCCGCCGAAAATGACGACCACCGTGCCGATCGACCAGCTCGCCTCCTTGGTCGAGCTCCAGATCGCGCGCCAGCGCGCGCGCGCGGCGAGCGGGACGGTCTTGATCCGGGCATAGCCCATGACGTAGGCGGCATCGACGACGCCGATGAGCAGGCTCGGCAGGATGCCGGCGGTGAACAGCGCCACGGCGGATTGTTGCGCCGACAGCGAGTAGAGGATCATCGCGATCGACGGCGGGATGACGACCGCGATGGCCCCCGATGAAGCGATCAGTCCGACCGCGAAGCGCTCGTTGTAGCCGTTGTCCCGCAGCGAGGGATAGATCATCCGGCCGACGGCCACGACCGTGCCGACGGCGGTGTGCGCCATCGCGCCGAACAGCTCGGAAGCCGCGACCGTCGTCACCGCCAGCGATCCCCGCACGCCGCCGACCAGCGATATCACCCAAATGACCACTCTGCGCGCGATGCCGCCTTGCGCCATGATCTCGCCGGCCAGCACGAAGAACGGAACGGCGAGCAGCGGAAAATTGTCGAGGCTGCCGAACATGTAGGTCTGAACGGTCTCCGTCGGCACGTCGGCGACGAACAGCACCACGACCAGGCAGGTCACCAGCAGGACGAGGAAGATCGGGAAGCCGAGAATCAGGAGGATCGAGGGGAGAACGAAATAGGCGAGGACGGCTGACATCGATGCTGCTTCCCGCGGCGCGTCCTTGCGCTCGTTCTCAAGGGTTGGAGCTGCCGGACGGGCGGTACCTGTTGCCGACGAGCAGGCGGACGGCGACCAGGAATGCCATGATCGAGAGGCCGATCGGCACCATCGCCTGCGGAATGACGAGCGGAAAATCGGCGGCCTGGCTGCGTTGGTCGAATGCCGCGAGGTCCCTGATCACCGGCCAGGCGAAGATCACGATCGTCGTCGCGGTTGCGATGAGGACGAGCTCGGAAAGGAGCTCGAGCGCCGCCCGCGCCTTCGGCGGCATCATGTTGACGATGACGTCCATCCGGAGCTGCCGGCCCGACCACGCCACCGCGCCGTTGCCGAGAAACACGCAACCCACCATGAAGAACAGCATGGCTTCTTCCGCCCACGGGATCGAGGCGCTGAAGAAGTAGCGGCCGACGACGTTGGCGAAGTTCAGGGCGACGCTGCCGACCAGCAGCACGCCGGACAGCACGCGGATGACGGCGAGGAGCGCGCGCACGCCCCGCAGCAGATTGTCGATCATTCACGGGCCCCCGATTGGCGCTGCCCTCGTACCGACAGGCGCTGGAGCGCATTCAGTTTCGACGGAAAACTGAATGCGCTCCAGTCTTTTTGCTTGGTCGCATTTTCGGACGGAAAACCGGTTCCCACTTTTCCTGAAAATGCTCCAACGGCTTCGGACGATGAGCGACCGCGTCGTCACGGCCGGGCTTCTCCCGGGCCGGCGCCGCTACTTGTTCCGCGCTGCCGACTCGAAGACCGTCTTGACCGCCTTGTTGAGCTCCGGCTTGGTCTTCGACAGATCGTCCGCGATGCTCGATACCTTCTCGACCAGCGCCGTTTGCTCCGCCGCCGGGAAGCTGATCAGCTCGCCGCCCTTGCCGGTCCATATCTTGCGCTGGTTGGCAAAGAACTCCTTCACGAACGGCACGATCTCCTGCGAGACCTTCGCGGCGTCGTCGCGGACGATCTTCTGCATGTCGGCAGGCAGCGCATCGAGCCACTTCTTGCTCATGACGACGATCGAGGTCAGGTAGGGCTGGTCGCTCTCGATGACGTACTTCGCCGCGTCCTGGTATTGCAGCGTGGTGTAGACGGTGATGGTGGCGAGCGCGGCGTCGATCGCCCCCTGCTGGAGGCCGGGCAGCACGTCGGCGAGCGTCATCGCGATCGGCGATGCATCCAGGCGCTTGATCATTTCCAGCTGGAAGGGCGAGGCCAGCACCCGGATCTTCATGCCCTTCAATTCGGCGAGATGGCGAACCGGCTTGCGGGTGGCGATCGAGGACGGGCCGATGGGGGCGGTGCCGATCCCGATAAGGCCCTTGTTCGCGCCCAAACCGAGAATCATGTCACGGACCGGAGGATCGTGAATCACCCGCACCTCCTGATCCGTGCTGCTGAACAGGCCGGGGGCGCTCAGCGCCTCGTAGCGTTCGTCGACCCCGACCAGGAACTCCGGCGGCCCCATCCAGGCCTGGATCGAGCCGAACTGGACGCCCTCGATCTGGCGCGGAATCGAGCCGAGCTGGCTCGCCGGGTAAATCTCGCCCTTGATCCGGCCGTCGGAATCCTTTTCCACCGCCGCCACGAATCGTTTCAGCCATTCATGCTGGGTGTCGTTGATCGTTGCGGTGCTGAGCTTCATGACGTAGGTCTTGCCGCCTTGCGCGTATGCAGCCGGCGACCAGCCGAGAAGCGTCATCCCGCCGGCGAGCGCCACGCCCAAGGCCGTGCGCAGCGCCTTTCGACCCTTGCTCATCTTTTCCCTCCGGTGCCTGCAACGACCGCAGCTTGCTGCACGCGTCGGTTGAGCCGGACAGCTCTGCTTTGGTGCGCGGGCAGCAATGCGGAAGAAACATGCCACGAGAGGGGGCGCATGAACAGCTGCCAGCCGCGTGCCGTTTGCCGCAGTTGCCGCCTTCGGGGATTCCAATAAGATTCCGGCAACGGCAGCGAAAGACGAGCGAGGTCACGCGTGCTGAGCGCTGAAAAGAACCGGATTCTCGTCCAGGTCGGTCCGGGAACGCCGATGGGCGAGCTGCTGCGCCGCTATTGGATGCCGATCGGCGGCGCCAGCGGGCTCGCGAAGAGCCCGATCAAGGCCGTTCGCCTGATGGGCGAGGACCTCGTGCTCTACCGGGACATGGGCGGGCGGTTCGGGCTGCTCGACCGGCACTGCCCGCACCGCCGCGCCGACCTCTCCAACGGCTTCGTCGAGGAGACCGGCATCCGCTGCAACTATCACGGCTGGCTGATGGACGAGAATGGCCACTGCATCGAGCAGCCCTACGACGACCTCGTAAACCCGCGCTCGCGCGCCAAGGAGCGCTGCTCGACCAAGGCCTATCCGGTCAAGGAATGCGCGGGCCTGCTCTGGGCCTATATGGGCCCGCAGCCGGCGCCGGAGCTGCCGGTCTGGGAGCCGTTCACCTGGGAGAACGGCTTTCGCGAGGTGGTGCTGTCCGAGATTCCCTGCAACTGGTTCCAGTGCCAGGAAAACTCCTGCGACCCCGTGCATTTCGAGTGGATGCACGACAACTGGAGCCTGCGGCTTGCCGGCAAGAGCGGCCCCTATGCCGGCAAGCACCTCAAGCTCAAGTTCGAGGAGTTCGAGTACGGCTTCATCTACAAGCGCGTGCGCGAGGATTCCGACGAGAAAAATCCGTATTGGACCGTGGGCCGCGTCGCGCTGTGGCCGAACGGCTTCTATCTCGGCAACCACTTCGAGTGGCGCGTTCCGATCGACGACGAGAACACGCTCAGCGTCGCCTGGTTCTTCATGCGCGTGCCGAAGGGGCGCGAGCCCTATGTCCAGGAATCGGTGCCGACCTGGGTGAGCCCGATCAAGGACGCGAACGGCCGCTGGATTTCGAGCCACGTCATCAACCAGGACATCATCGCCTGGGTCGGCCAAGGCCGGATCGCCGACCGCAGCAAGGAGAATCTCGGCGCCAGCGACTTGGGCATCGCCCTGATCCGCAAGCGGTTCTTCGACGATCTCGACGCCGTCGCGCAGGGCCGCGACCCGAAGGCGGTCATCCGCAATTCGAATCTCTCCAAGTGCGTCGAGCTGCCTTTTTTCCAGAAGAAGGAGAGCGTCGAAGGGATCACGCTCGAGGAGCATGAGAAATATCCCCTGCTGAAGGCGCGGCTGAAAGCGTTCCGGCACTGCTACGGCCAGCCGCCGGAGGTGCGCCGCGCCTTCGAAGAGGCCATGGGCATCGCCAGGTGATCGATGCGGTAGCGGGCAACCGCTTGCCGCATCACCTTGAAAACCCCGTCGCCTCGGTCCGGAACCATACCGACGGTTCTGCGTTGCGCAGAGCGAGACTGGGGGTCCTGCCAATGCCGAGTGCCGCGTATCTCCGCCGACAAGCCGACATCTGCCTTCAGCTCTCGTTGATCGCCTCCAATGAAACCGTCTCGAGCCGCCTGATCGCCATGGCCAAGGACTACCAGACCATGAGCGAGGCGCTGGCGACGGAAACGCCCGCTATGGCCGGTCGGCCGGGCGCGCCGGGGTGATTCGTCGCCCGTGAACGGCCCGCCATCCCGCCCGGCGGCCGATTGCTGAGAGCACCGGACGATTCCGGGCGCCGACAACACGACCTGACCGCCGCAAAAAACCCGCCGCGTTGCCGCGGCGGGGGCGGGCCGACCGTTGCAGACGCGGGGGACTGGTTGCGCCGATCGGCCCGCGAAGGCGCTCAGCTCGGCAGCAGCACGGTGTCGACCACGTGGATCACGCCGTTCGACTGGAACACGTTCTGGATCGTCACCTTGGAGGCATTGCCCTTGGCGTCCCAGATCGTGAGCGTGTTGCCCTTGCTCTCGACCCAGATCTTGCCGCCCTCGACCGTCTTGAGCTCGGCCTTGCCGCCGTTCTTCTTCGCGGCGTCCATCAGATCCTTGGCGGAGTGGCGGCCGGGAACGACGTGGTAGGTGAGCACCGCGACGAGCTTCTCGCGCATCTGCGGCATGAGCAGGTGATCGACGGTGCCGGCCGGCAGCTTCGCGAACGCGGCGTTCGTCGGCGCGAACACCGTGAAAGGTCCAGGCCCTTGCAGGGTCTCGACCAGGCCCGCGGTCTTCAACGCCGCGACCAGCGTGGTGTGGTCCTTGGAGTTGACCGCGTTCTGGACGATGTTCCTCGACGGATACATCGGAGCGCCGCCGACGGTGACGGCGTGCTCCTTCATTTCCGCGAGCGTCGGGGTCGCCGCGGCCGCGGCGAAGACGAGCGCCGCGGCGGCCACGGCCGTCGACAGGGTGATGGTCGAGAGTTTCATGTCGTCCTCCATCTGGTTTGCAGTCGCGCCGCGCCAGCGGCTTGCGGACTGAGATACGGGAGGACGCCGTCGCCGGATGCAGGTGCGCCGAGATCACAACCTCGTCAGCTTGCCGCTGGCGATGACCGGGCCGGTGGGCAGCCCGGTCGGCGAGCCGCCGGGCGGCTCGAGCGAGACCGCGAGCGTCGCGTCCGCGGTGAGGCGGCCGGCGAGATCGGGCGGGATGTCGAGGCGGATCGGCTGGCCTGGATGGATGAGCCCGAGCGAGCGCGGCCTGCTTTCGCCGGCCGGGATCAGCCATAATTCGATGGCGCGCGGGTCGTTGGTGAGGAGCGTAGCCGGCACCACCACGAGGCTGTTGCCGCTGGCGGTCACCGCGGCGACGAAGTTCGGCTGCCCGCTGCCGCCGCCGAGCGTCGCCATCAGCGGCGCGCGTGCGCCGGGCGCCAGGCCGAGATAGGCGAGCGCGGCGATGCTGGCGGCGGCGAGCGTCGCCGAGGCGATGCCGAAGCCGCGCCAGAACGCCAAGCTCTGCCACAGCGATGCCGGTCTCTCCACGGGGGCCGCGATGGTTGCCTCGATACGCGACCAGGCGTGCGCCGGCGGCGCGACCGGCGCCACCGCGTCGGCGAGCCCGCCGAGCCGCTCCTCCCAGAGCGCCACCTCCGAGGCGAAGGCCGGCTCCTGCGCCAGGCGGCGCTCGACCTCGCGCCGCTCCTGCGCGCCGAGCACGCCCAGCACATATTCGGCGGCGACGAGGCTCGCGCCGCCGGCCGGCTCTATGGTGTCGTCCTCGCTCATCGCTCGAGACAGGCTCTCAGTTTCAACAGTCCGCGGCGAATCCAGCTCTTCATCGTGCCGAGCGGCACGCTCATGCGCGCGGCCAGTTCCTCGTAGGTCGCGCCGTCGAGGAACGCCGCCCGGATGGCGGCCGCCTGGCGCGCCTCGAGCTCCTCGAGACAGCCAGCGAGGCGCCGCTGCTGCTGCGCCAGCTCGACGCGCTCGACCGCGCCCGGCGAGGGATCGCTCACCGCGTCGGCGGCCTCGATCGGCTCCATGCGCCGGCTGACGGCGCTCGATCGCAGCCGGTCGATCGCCCGGTTGCGGGCAATCGCCACCAACCAGGTGATCGGGCTTGCCCGGCCGGGGTCGAAGGCCGCAGCCTTGCGCCACACCGTCACGTAGACGTCCTGCAGCACGTCCTCGGCCTCGCCTCTGTCGTTCAAGATACGCAGGCAAACGCCGAAAAGCTTCGCGGACGTATCCTGGTAGACCAATCGCAGCGCGGCGCGGTCGCCGGCAGCGACCCGCGCAAGGGCGGCGACGAGCTGGCTGCGCGGTGCTTCTGCGTCCATCGGTCGTGCCGGCGGGAAACTCTACTTAATTACCATCGGGCGGCGTGCTTCCGCGCCCGTCGCGAGGGCGAGGCCGGCCGAACATGTCGCATATCTCGGCGCGAACGTCATCCTGCCCGCGCCGGCCGCCCGGGCGCGGCGACGCCTCAAAAACA
>WNFH01000935.1_pt1 | contig 19342 bp, 19 predicted proteins | sample 5400411 | NCBI WGS metagenome assembly WNFH01 (sample SAMN13153347, study PRJNA577476) | soil metagenome | isolation source: 200 cm saprolite under Douglas fir tree site 2 hole 3 | place: USA:California | collected 2015-04-18
ATAGCCGGCACGCCCTCGATCAAGGCGACTATGACCTGGCGCTGCTCACTTCTTGCGGAATCCTGGAGGCCATCGTGACCGACGCGCTGGAACACAAGGGGCTGAGTGCCCTGGCTGCCTCGGGCATACCAGCCGGGAAGATTGCCGATTGGTCGTTCGAAACGCGCCTTGCCGTTGCAGAGAGGGCGGGACTGATTCGCAGCGGGTGCGCCCGGCTACCACAAGTCGCGCGGACGTATCGAGATCGCACCGACGCCGACGGCGAGAGCGGCCCGAAGGCGGCGGTTTCCGAGCGCGAGGCGCGACGGGCCGGGCAGGTGCTTCATGTCGTGATGAGAGATCTGGATCCCGGTCGATAGAAACGCGTATGACTTATCGCGCGGTCACGTCAATCTTCCAAGTCCTGCCGGAACACCGGTTGTGATGGATCGAGACTGCCATCGATGACGGCCACGAGCAAGTCCCCGTATGCGCTCGTCGCGTCTGCCAGTGAGGTATAGCCGCGTTCTCGCTGAAGCGCTCCAGTGGCCGAATAGATGAGCGTGAAATACCGGCCCGAGGAATACTGGAGTTCCAGCAACTTGTTCGGCATGTCAGGATCCCCCTCCTGACCCAGCACATCCATCAGCGCCACGGTCCACTGCCTACCCTTCGGGTCGGTGACGACCTCGCGCTCGACGTATTGCCACTCGTCCATGCTCCACAACGGCATATTTATTCCAGCAGCTGATGGAGCGCGTTTGCGACCTGCGCCCCGGTGAACGGTTTCGGGACCAGCGAAACTCTTCGGGCATTCCGGGAACGGAGGCTCGCGTCGGCCTCCTCCGGCGTGTCACTGATGATGACGACGGGAATCTCGGCGTGATCCGGATGGTGACGCACGGCATCGAAGAGCGACTCGCTCATGTCGAAGGCGGAACAGTCGAGCACGAGCGCATCGGCGCGTTGCTCCAGAATCAACTCGTTGACGGTAACGGTATATCCGGCCGCGAAGACCTCGTAGCCGTGGTCACGCAGCGCAAACGTCAGCAGCTCGGCAATCTCCGGCGTGTCGTCGATGAGCAGGATGCGGCGCAAGCGTACGCTACTTCTTGCCGGCTCCGGCGCCAGGCAGCCGCGGCTTCTTGCCTGCGGAGGGCTCCAGATCCATGACCCACACTCGCCCGCCGGCCGTGTAGTAGGCACGCTGGTCGTTCTCGAACATCGCGCCCCAGGCCTCCAGCGTGCGCATCGCGAACGTGTAGCCCTCGAAGTTGTTACGCGCGTGGTCCAGCACTTCATTCGTGTGCCAGTTGTCCGTGAGGATAGCGTCACCGGCATGCACGCGCAGGACGGTGTAGTAGCGATCGAACGCCGCCTCCGTCCGTACCTCGCGCGTCGACCCGCGCTTTTTGCCTTCGCTCACGATATAGCTTTCCTGCGCTTCGGGAGCCGCAGGCAGGGGGGTTGCTTTGGTATTCATAGAGTTTGCGCCACCTGCTCGGCCTCTGCTGCCGACGCCATATTGACCAGGTTTTTCGCATCCGCGGCCTGGATCAAGGCCTCGGGAAGCTCGACACTCATCATCCGCCATTGCTCGTTGGCAAACTTCTGCAATTTGGCGATGTGCTCGGCGTGGAGGTGCCCGAAGCGTCCTTGCAATTTCAAGTACTCCGATACCGGGCGCATGTTCTGCGGGCGGAAGCTGTAATCGTACGCACGCTTCTCGGGGTTCCACTCCCAGATGGGGTAGAGCCCGCATTCGACGACCAGCCGGCCGAGATCGATGGAGCGCGGCGTCTCGTACACGAAGCCTTTCTGGCAGGGGGTGTAAACCATCAGGTACGCAGCGCCCTTGTGGTTGAGTCCCTTGCGTACCTTGTTCATTAAGTCGATGGGGTAGCCTACGCTCGCAGTCGCCACATAGCAGTGCGGATGGCCAGCCGCCATCATGCGGGCGAGGTCCTTGGGAAACAGCTTCTTCGCCTCCGGAACCAGCGGGCCAGGAGGAGAGAAGGTCGTCATGCCGCCGTAGGGCGTGCGTGACGACGCCTGGATGCCGGTGTTCGCGTACTGCTCGTTGTCGTAGCAGATAATCAGGCAGTCGTGATTGCGATAGAGCGCGCCGGAAATGGAGGCGAGGCCGATATCGGACGCGCTGCCGTCGCCCGCCTCGCAGATAATGTTCGGAAAGGCGCCCTTCCACTTGCCTTTTCGGATCATGGCCTCATAAGCAGCGGCGACGCCCGCAGTGAAGCTGCCCGCGCTGCCAATCTGCGTATGCGCCCAGGGCACATTGTAGGGCGTACACAAATACGAACTGTTCGCGACATACATGCAGCCAGTCGGTCCGACCAGGATCGTATTGTCCCCCGCCGCCTTGCTCGTCATCCGGTACTGGATGGAAGGCCCGCAGCCGGCACACGTGCGGTGGCCGGGGACAAAGGGCTCGGTCGAGGGTAATTCAGGGTTGTAGAAACGCGCCCCCTGATTCGGGCTATCGAGAATCGGCAGCAGCTGCCGCTGAACTTCAATGGCTGACATATCGGTTCCTCCACTACAAAACTCTCTTACTCTTCGAATCCCACCCAATGCGTGCGCTTTTCAATTTTCCCGCGTTTCTGCGCTTCAACCATTTTCTGAGTCATCCAGTAGAATTCCTTCAGCACGATCGCCTCGCCGCCCATGCCCGCCATGAACGAGACAACGAGCGGGCGCTGTGGGCTTTCGTAGAGAGCGGCGCAGACCTCACCATAGAGCACGCCACCGCTGCTCACGCTGCCGAGTCCCATGTTGGTCTCGATCACGCCGACCACTTTGAACTTACTGAGGACCGCCTGCACGCGATCGGTCGGGTATGGTCTGATCGTCCGCAGCCGTACGAGACCGACCTTCAGGCCCTTATCGCGCATGTGCTGAATCGCGAAACGCGCTGTGACCGCGTGGCCGCCCTGCATGAAAAAGACGACGTCGGCGCCATCGGTCATGAACTCTTCAACCCAGGGATCGTATCGGCGCCCGAAGATTTTCGCGAACTCGTCGTGGACCTGTTCAATGACCGCCATCGAATCTTCCATGGCGCGCGCCCGCTCCAACTGCAGCGGTGGACCCTGCTCCGGCATAATCTGCGGGCCGTGCGACACCGGATGCCGCGGATCGAGCGGGTAGGGATGCTTGTAGGGTGGCAGGAATTCCTTCACCTGGCCCGGGTCGGGCAATTCCACGTCACTGGTGATGTGCGAGACGAAGAAACCATCCTGGCAGACCATTTGGGGCAAAAGCACGCGCGGGTCTTCACCGATGCGATAGGCCATGAGGTGATTGTCGAATGCTTCCTGAGCGTCGCACGACCAGCCCATGAGCCACCCCATGTCGCGCGTCGAGAGCGCGTCGGTATGCTCGGAACCGAAGTCGCCGGGCGGATCGAGCGTGCGGTCGGCAATCATCATCTGCACCGGCATACGACTGCCCGAGATCGGCGAATAAAGCTCGTAGGCGAACTGCACGCCGACACCCGAGCTGCCGGTGAAAACGCGTGCGCCGCTCGACGCAGCGCCGTGCGCGATGCTCAGTTGCGAGTGCTCGCTGTCGGCCACGATGTACTCGGCGTCGAGTTCTCCATTGGCCACCATTTGCGCGAGCGCCATCATCGTTGCGGTGTACGGCCGGATGGGGTAGGCCGCAATCACATCGACATCGGCATACTTGGCGGCCTGCGCCGACGCGACGCAGCCGTTGATCCGGACCGTTTTCTTTTTTCTTTCGGTAACCGTTGCCATGGTTTACTCCGATTCTAAATGTTCTTCGCCGCTCGTTCCCCGAGATTCCTTAGTTCTTCCGCCTGCCGTCCATGCAGCCCCGGAGAGATGGCGAACGCCGTGTCCATGCGCACGACTCCGGTATCGAAGTCGAGTTCGGGCACGCCTTCGAGGCAGCCCGTTGGACATTCCTCGATGCATACGCGGCAACCCTTGCAGTAGTCGATGAGAATCTTATAGAGGCCGTTCGAGCGCGATGGACGCGCGATACAGGGCTCGGGACAGACCAGATAACAGTTATCGCAGGCGTTGCAGGTACCGCAGCTGAAACAGCGGCCGGACTCCTCGACCGCCTCTTCTTCCGAGAACGGCTGAATCACTTCCTCCTGCGTCTTGCGCCGGCTTACCGGCGGCAGCATGGCCTGCTGGACGCGCGGGAAGTGCGGGAAATAGGTCATGTTCATGCGGTTCAAATCAAAGATGACGTCGATGGGAATCGTCCGCGGCTGCAACGACTCCCCGCGCAGCACCTTGTCCAGATTGAAGGCGACGCGCTTGCCGTCGCCAACCGCATTCACCACCATCAGCGGCTGACCCGAACCCAGCTGCACTATGTCCCCTGCCGCAAAAAAGTTCGTGTCGCCGAGACGTCCGAAGCGGTCGATCTTGATGGTGCCGCGCTCGGTCTTGAACTCGTCCGGCAACCAACCGAGCGATGCCCGCTGTCCCACAGCGACGATCACGTTGTCGACGGCGAAGCGCTCGGCGGGGGCCTCTCGATTCACGGTGATCGGCGAGGCGTTGATCGCGCCGGAGAAGCGAGCCGGATGCAGTTGCAAGGCTTCGAGCCTGCCGTTGCCGAGTGCCGCGGTCATCGCCCGCCCGTGCAACAATTCCACCCCTTCTTCGAGCATGTCGTGCAGATCTTCGGGCACGGCGGGCATCTCCTGGGGGTTGGACTCTACCGTGATCATGGTCACTTCCACGGCGCCTTGCCGCAGCGCTTCGCGGGCGCAATCGATGGCGGTGTTGCCGCCGCCGATGACGGCGACCCGAGCACCCAGCGTGACCTTTGATGTGCCCATGCCGATGTCGCGAAGGAACGGAAGTCCGTAAAGCACGCCGTCCTTGTTCTCGCCCTCGGCGCGAACGCTGTTGGGCTCGGTGAGGCCCACAGCCAGCACGCAGGCGTCGTAGTTCTTTTTCAGGTCGTCCCAGGTAACGTTCTTCCCGACTTCCACGTTGGTCTTGATCGTCACCCCAATCTCGACGAGGCGCTCAATCTCGCGATCGAGCACGTGCTGCGGGAGCACCCAGTCCGGAATGCCGCCGCGATTGAGTCCGCCTGCTTTCGGCGATTTCTCAAGGATGGTCACTTTGTAGCCGAGGCGCGCCAGCTGGTACGCGGCACTGTGGCCGGCGGGACCCGACCCGACGACGGCGACTTTCTTGCCGTTGGGCGTTCCGGCCTTGACCACGTCGCGTGTCAGTGCCTGTCCGAGATCGCCGAGGAAGCGCTCGACCGCGCGAATCGAAATGGCTTCATCGTACTTCCCACGGTTGCAGGCCTGCTCACACGGGTGGTAGCACACCCGGCCGGTGACCGACGGGAAGGGCATGTCTTCCTTGATAAGCGCGTAGGCGTCCAGATACTTGCCACGCTTCACGAGGTCGAGATAGCCCTGGATTTTTTCGTTGGTTCCGCAAGCATTGTTGCAGGGTGGCAACTTGTCTCGGTACACCGGTCTGATCGAACGCCAGTTCCCGGTGGGGAACAGGTCCTGGCCCTTTTCCTGCGTCGGCGCAGGCGTGATGCCGGCGAACGGGATCATGAGCCGGTCGGGGATTTTTGTGCCTTTGGTCGACATTTGATCCTTCCTTACACCGCCACTGGATTCAGCGACATGATGTGCAACTCGTTGAGAGCCATTTCGAATGCTTTCTTGTTCGCGATCAACGGTTCAATCGTCTCCATCTTGACGATGCCGGTCGTCTTGACCACCGCGGCAATGAGCGGAGCGGCGATATCGGGTGCAATCGCTTTGTTGCGCTCGGCGGCGCCCTCAGTCGAAAGGCGGTCGAGGCCGAGCTCGCCCAGCCGGTAGTAGAGCCATTTGTGGTCGGCCAGATGAGCGGCATCGACACAGACGAGTTGGGCCAGCCGCTCGGCGCCCGGCACGAAGCGAATCATGTACTCCGGTGTGTAGTGCGTGTTGATCACCAGCGTTCCGCCCGGAGGCATCCCGCGCATGTAATCCCAACCCTTGACCATCGTCCCCTCGACCAGTACGACGATGTTGGGTTGCTCGTTTTCGTAGGTCAGCTCGTTCTCGATCACGCCGTCGCTTACGCGACAGTACTTGCGTGTCGGGGCGTTGGTGCGATCGGGATTGTCGACATAGTTCTCCATCGCTTGCGCGTACTTGCCCTCAAGCCGGGCGGAAGCGGAGATGGAATTGACGATGTCGCGCCCCTCTTTGTCCATAATGATGCCGCGTGTCCAAACAGTGAGTTCCGTGTAACTCATGATCCACCCTCGTCCTTCACTTAGTAGATGCGTCGGGGCACAAATCCCCGGCGCTATTGCGCAGCGCGTTCGCTTTTTTCAATTGCTTGGGACTGCCACGCTCGGACTCAAGAACCGCCAGGAAATCGCTCCGCAAGACGACGAAAGGCGCGACGCGAGTGCCGTCCTGAAATTCCGCAATCGCTAACAGCTTCGCTTTCTTACACAGGCTTTCGATATCGGCGCCCGTAAGCCCTTCCATCCGGCCACCGTATCCTTCGTCCGAAAGCTCGGTGCGCCCGACAGCGATCGTGCCGCCGGTGATCTTCAGCATGTTGCCTGCTCGAGCACCCAGGCGCAGCAGGTCGGCTGGCGCCAGTCGCGCAATGGCGTGGCCGACGTCCTCGACACGCGCCTCCGCAACGCGCAGTGTGAGGGTTGCCGGGCGAGACGATGGGGCGACTTCTGTCATGGCGTGACTTGCAACCTGCTCTGGGCGGGCGCATCCGTCGAAGGGCGTCACTATCTTCTACTTCTCCTTGTGATCCGGCTCGTGCGACGCGATGGCCACACGGGTCATGTCATTTCCCAGGTCAGTCAATCTGATCGTCCCCAGACTAGTCTGCTCGAGGGCTCACCCTTCGCCCTTGGTAGAGGTAACCGCCATGCTCAATGTGACGCGCTCGCTTCCCCACGGAATTGCGAATCGCGAATAGCCGGCCGAAGGGGAAAACCCTCCCTCGGTCAAAACTTGTCAAGTACGATCTCTTCGATGTCTTCAATGTGCCGCAGCATAGCCGCCCTTGCGGCTTCAGCATCGTGGCGCTTGATGGCAGCCAGGATACGCCGGTGGCCGGCAAGCGACTTTTGCGGGCGACCTTCCACCTGCAGAGAGCGTTCCCGCGTGTCGCGCAGCAGGTCCATGAGAAGGTCGAGCACCTTGAGCACGACACTGTTAGCGGAAGCCAGAGCAACGTTGTAGTGGAATTCCGCGTCCTCGGCGATGGCGGCCTCTCCCTGACCCTGCTTTTCCTCTTGCCGCTGCAGAATCTCCTCCATCTCGGAAATCTCTTCGGCAGAAGCGTGGGTGGCTGCGCGCGCAGCCAACGGCGGTTCGAGCATCTTGCGAAAATCCAAAAGCTCGCTGACCAGTTCCTGCCGGCGCTTTAGCGCGTTGGCAAAAGGATTGACCAATGACTCGGCTGATACTTCGCGAACGATTGTCCCAGCGCCTTGACGCGGTTCCACCAAGCCCATCAGTTCCAGGCCTCGAATCGCGTCTCGAATGGAACTGCGGCTTACTTGAAGCATCTCCGCTAGTTCGCGTTCGGAGGGCAGTTTGTCACCGGGTTTCAGTTTCTTCAGAATCAGACGTTCGATCTGCTTGGCAACTTCTTCGTAGACCTTGTTCCTTCGGATTACTTCAAAGTCGGATTTGATCGGTGCTGACATAGGCAAGTGGTCCGATAAGTGGACCAGCCAAGCGAGGAGTATACCCCGTTGTCAAGCCCCTAGCAAATATTTTTGTTGGGCGCGGAAAAAAGCACTAGATCGCGTCATGAGCACCGCTCACTTCGACTGCTGCGGAGTGGCACATTGCGCCAGTAGCTTGGCGCAATTGTACACCGTGCGGGTGCAGGTCATGGGGAGACCCACACACTCGCCCAGCTCCACGACCGTGCCTACCAGCGCTTCCAGTTCCATGGGCCGGCCCGCTTCGAGATCTTGCAGCATCGAGGTTTTGTGCTCTCCAACTTTTTCCGCGCCTGCAATTCGCTGATCGACGGAAACAGGCAGCTCCATGCCCAACTTGCGGGAGAGCGCTTCCACTTCCTGCATGATGTTTCGGATCACCGAACAAACTCCCGGATCGCGCACCATCTGAACCAGCGTGGCGCGCGTCAGTGCGCTGACCGGATTCAAGGAAGCGTTGCCCAGAACCTTTACCCAAATCTCGTGCCGGATACGAGTGGTGACCGGGCAGCGCAAGCCGGAGGCGATGAGCGCCTCGGCAATTCGGCGGCAGCGCTCGGAGCGGGAGCCGTCCGGTTCGCCGAGAGAAATGCGGTTGCCCTCGATGTGTTGAATCACGCCGGGTGAGGGAATCTCGGTCGAAAAGTAAACGATGGACCCAACCACCCGATGCGCTTCGATGGCCGAGGAGATCACGCCACCGGGATCGACGCGCTCCAGGCGCAATCCTTCCCAATCGCCACCGAAACCCTGGAAGTACCACCATGGGATTCCATTCTGCGTGCTGACGACTGTGGTGTCTGGCCCCAATACCGGCCTCAACCGAGGCGCAAGTTGCGGCAGGCCGTGCGCCTTCACCCCAAGAAAGACGACGTCCACATGTTCCACTTCTTCGAGGGAACTGGCGATTGTGGGCCGCGCCACAAAATCTCCCTCGATACTCTTCACCTGCACACCGCGCTCCTGCATGGCGCGAAGATGCGGTCCGCGCGCGAAGAGGGTGACATCGAACCCGGCCTGCGCCATACGTGCGCCGACGTAGGCTCCGATTGCGCCCGCCCCCGCGATCAGGAATCTCATCCTTGGTCATCCAAGAGCGCGGCGGCGACTGCGCGGCGGCGAATTTTTCCGGTTGCGGTGGTTGGGATACTTTCCACGAGATAAATCTTCTTAGGACATTTGTATTCCGCCAGCAACTCGCGGCAGTGCTTGATGAGTGCCGACTCGGTGGCGCCATGGGACTCGTGCAAGACCACGGCGGCAGCCACTTCTTCACCCAGAATGGGATGCGCGCAGCCAAACGTGACCGCCGCCGCGACTGCGGGATGCCGCAGCAGAATCTCATCGACTTCGTGAGGCGCGATGTTCTCGCCGGCGCGGATGATGATGTCCTTGATCCGGCCGGTCAAGCGCAAATAGCAGTCTTCGTCGAGCAAACCTTCGTCGCCGGTGCGAAACCATCCATTCACAAAAGCGCGAGCGTTGGCCTCGGGATTGTTTGCATATCCACGAAACACGTTGGCTCCCTGAATGGCGACTTCGCCCCGCTGGTTGGTCCCGACGTGATTGCCCTCCCCGTCCATGATGCTGATGCGCAGCCCGGTGCCCACACCTACAAAACCTGGCTTGCGATGTCGCGGGGGGAGAGGATTCGAGGTCATCTGGTGGGCAGCTTCGGTCATTCCGTAGGCTTCGACGAAGGGCACGCCAAACAGCCCCTCGATCTTGTGAATGAGTTCTGGCGACAAGGGCGCGCTGCAGGACCGGATGAAGCGCAGAGAGGCGCCTTCTACCGGCTTGTGATGGGTGCGGGCGAGTAGAAGTTGATGCATCGTGGGCACTCCCGAATACCAGGTCACGCGATGTTCTCGAACCGTCCGCCAGAAAGAAAGCGCGTTGAATTTGGTGGGAACAACTACGGCACCTCCGGAAAGCAGACTGGCCATGGTTGAGCCAATCAACCCGTGAATGTGGAACAGCGGCATGATGCACAGCGAAACATCTTCCTCTGAAAGCGCGTATGTGTTCGCGATGTTCGCCGACGAGACCGCCAGGTTGGAATGCCGCAAGGGCACCCGCTTGGGCCGCCCCGTGCTTCCGCTGGTGTGCAGGATCAGGGCAATGTCGTCAGCCTTGGGTTCGGTTGCGGAAACACCGGTGGGAGCACCCACTAGCTGAACCTTGCCTTCCTCGCTCATTTCCACCGGGAACACCGGGATCTTGCGGTCGAGGGCTGCACTGCGCGCGAATTCCGCGCCGACTGGGGGGCAAAGCAAAATGCGAGCATCGGTGTCACCGAGAAAAAAAAGAAACTCCTCATAGGGGTACGCCGGGTTCAAAGGGGCCGCGGTTCCGGCGATGGAGGCAGCCAGAAAGCTCACAATCGCGGGCAACCCATTCGGCAATGCAATCGCTACGGCATCGCCACGGCGAATGCCGGCGGAGGCCAGAGCGTTCGCCATGTCGAGAACTTGTTGCCGGAGCGAATCGTAGGTGACAAGGATGCTAAGCTCGGGAAGGATAACTGCCTTGTGACTATCGGCGAAATGTAAAACGTCAAGAAGAGTGGCTACGGACTTCAGTGTCATTCGGTTCGCCTCTGCCCCCGGGGTCCCTGGACGATTGAGCAATTCTGTCAGCCGTTCACGAAACGAAGGGAATGTATCGCACTCTCCAGCCTTGTCGTCACGGCACGGGAAAGATCCCATGAATCTAGATCGAGTAGCCCTCTGCGCTCAGGGTCTTTTTGAACTCCTTCAGAAAAAACTGCACGTTATCTTCGGTGGCCAACGGACCCATCACGCCAATGCGGAAGACTTTGCCTGCGAGCGGACCAAAACCGCCGGCGATTTCAATGCCCGGTTCATCTAAAAGGCGTCTTCGCACTTTCGCCTCGTCAACACCTTGTGGAACGCACACCGTGTTCAGGGTCGCAATTCGGTACCCTTCGGGAACGTGCAGGCGCAGGCCCATCGCTTCGATGCCCTGGACAAACAACTTATGGCAACGGCGGTGCCGCTCCCATCGGTTCTCGATTCCTTCCTCGGCGATCACCAGCAGCGCCTCGCGTAAGGCGTAGAACATGGAAATCGGCGCAGTGTGATGATAGCGGTGCGATACCGTGGAGTAGTCGTGAATCAGCTTGAGGTCCAGATACCAACTGCGCGAAGGAGAAGTGCGAGTGCGCAGCCAGTCCATGGCCCTCGGCGACATGGCCATTGGAGATAACCCGGGTGGACAGCTCAGCCCTTTTTGCGTGCAACTGTATGCGACATCGATACCGGTTTGGTCGAACTCCACCGGTACTCCGCCGAGCGAGGTGACGCAATCCGCGATCACCAGAGCGCCAGCATCATGAGCGGCGGCACAGATCGCCTGGCCAGTTTGCAAGGCTCCAGTCGATGTCTCGGCGTGAACATATGCCACAACCTTGGGTTGCTCGCGGCGGATGAACTCTCTGGCTTCATCTTCCGTGAAGGTCTCACCCCAAAGCTTCTCAAAGCGCACGACGTTTGCGCAGTGGCGCTTCGCCATCTCCGTGAGTCGATCGGAGAAATATCCATTCGCGAACACAGCGAACTTCGTTTCGGGCTCCACAAAGTTAGCCACGGCAGCTTCCATGCCCGGAAATCACCAGGGTGGCGCCGTCGTTGGTTCCGAAGGCGGTTTTGAGCAATTGCTGAACGTCTCCCATCACCTGGATGAAATAGGGGTCGAGGTGCCCGACAATCGGTTTCGACAGCGCCTCGTAGACCCGGGGGTGAACCATGCTGGGTCCCGGCCCGAACAGATAGCGGCGAGGTGGTTGCAAGGGAGGAAACAAATTAAGTGCGGGAACTTCCTGTTCTAGGGCGCTCATAACACTCGTTTCTCTTGAGAGTAGTTAGATTTTACGGTAAGGAGCGGACAAGCTCCAGAACCCCACCCGAAATGTGACGTTCAGGATGCGATGCAGCTTGATAGTGAGCACCGATGAAGCAAGTGCCGTCAAATTAATTCTATTGATCGTTCGATCAGTTTTTCTGGTTACAAGTTTCTTGCGCAGCTTGAATTCGTCCAACGGGGTCCGTTCCGCCTAAATCGGCGAGTGGTGACCTCGGCAGCCTCAGTTCTGCCAGTCTCAGTTGCGATAATCCATTTTTCGCCCCGGGATTTCGGCGCCTTTCCCTCCGCAGACGTTTACTCTTGAATAAACTTCGTTATGCGCAGGAGTCGTTGTGAGAGTTATCTCCACGGGCAGCCTGAAAAAAGTCACCTGCAAAAAGTCGCTTGACAGATTGCATTTTTATGTGGTACACCGGCCAGTCGTAACTGGTCCGCTTTTCATACCGGACGTGAACTCATATTTTGGACACGAACTCATTCGCAACTTTAGAGATCTTTTCGGTTCGTGGCCCCGAACGAACAAGGCAGGATCGCGGTTTGCGCGTCCGTGTCTTGGGGTACAGGCCCGTTGTGCAAATAATTCCGGGAGAAAAAACCCATGCGCTCGCTAACAGCGTTTTTCGTCCTTCTGGTCGGTTTCATGGCACCAGGTTCGCTTGCTCACGGTCAAAGCACTGAACCCGCGGGCAAAACCGACGGGTCGGCCGCCGTAAGCGCAACTAAAGAAGAGGTTAACCAGTTACGCAGCGAGGTTGCCGCGCAGCGCCAGACTATCGAGGAGCTGAAAGCTTTAGTCCAGAAGCTGGCTAACCAGGCCGCCCACGACGCGGGCAGTCCGGTGGCAGCCGACTCGCAAGCGACCGGTGGCGTCCACTTGATGAACACGGCGCTGGTGGAAGCCGCCGAGCAGGCGGCGAAACCAGCGGCCAAAGACCAAAAACCTGGCGAGAAAAAGCCAGAAACCCCGGTGGTCGCGGGATGGAGCGGGGAACACTTCTTCATCAAGAGCAGCGACGGCAAATTTCAAATTCAGCCTTACGGCTATTTCCAGTCTGACTACCGGGCCTACAATGGCGACGGCGCGCCCTCGGACACGTTCCTCATTCGGCGGGCCCGTTTCGGTTTTCAGGGCAATTACGGCACGCACTACGACTATGCGGTGTTGATCGACGCGGCAGCAAGCAACGGCATTTCACTCCGGGACCTTTACATCAACATGAAGCCGACTCCCGCCTTCCAATTGCAAGTTGGCCAATTCAAGGAGCCTTTCGCCCAGGAAACTTTGACCGCCGCAACCAACTTGGATTTTGTGGAACGGTCGCTGGCGTCGCTCCTCTACCCATCGGCTGCTACGGCGTATCGCAGCCCAGGCGCGACAATTCATGGCGACCTCAACGGCGGAGTCGTGCAGTATTGGCTTGGAGCATTCAACGGTAAGGGAATACTGACTAACAACACCACCAACGAGTCAGAAATCATTGGCAGGCTGCGCTTCTATCCCTGGAAGAAGAAAAAAGACAGTTTGCTACAAGGATTCGCGTTCGGCGGATCAATCGGCCACGGCCGGTCCCGGGGTCTTTCCGGGGAGCAGAGCTTCTCCGCCGCGTTGCCCGACGCGGCTTATACGTTCTTCCCACAGTTCCGGATCAACGGTCCGGTGGAGCGCTACAACGGCGAAATCACCTGGGTGCACGGGCCTTGGGCCGTGCGCGCCGAATACGATCAGCTTAACCAGTTCCGGCGCGCGGTGGGCTCGGAGACGTCCGACGGGTTGGGTTTCGTGACTCTTCCCGGGGTCGTGGCAAAAGCCGGTTATGTGCAAGCCACTTATTTGTTAACCGGCGAAGCCCGGCCAGAAAACGGCGCTCCGAAAGTGAAGCGCCCATTCATGGGCCTCGAAGGAGCAGCCGGAGGACACGGATGGGGAGCCTGGGAGCTTGCCTTCCGATACGACCGTATACAAGCGAAGGAACCGGGCATTTCCATACCCAACCCCATAACTCCAGGGTTTGTTCCTACGTTTGACAGCCACACTGATGAATTCACTTTTGGCCTGAACTGGTATCTCAACAATTGGGTCAAATACCAGACCAACTTTAACGTGGATCGGCTGAAGGATCCCAGTGTCACGGGCCAAGAGCCGCAGAATTTCTTTGTTTTGCTGAACCGCCTTCAGTTCAGGTTCTAGAAGGGTTTTTGACGGCGGCCCATTCGTGGCGTCGACGTTTGCTGGTTGGAGTCGCGCGAAGCGGCTGAAAATTGCAAGGAGGATTTCGATGAGGTCCAGGATTCTACTGACTATTCTTCTCACCTTGCTGTTTGTGCTGGCGAATGGATGCGGGTCGGCGCCGAACTGCCCAGTATGCGGCACGAGCATTGCCGATGGCTATACCAATATCGTCACCATCCCGGTGCCCGAGCACAATCCTACTGGCGAACCCGGAGGCCCGTTTAACTCGTTCGACATTAGTCTGGTGGATCCGGTGAATCACAAATTCTTCGTATCGGACCGCATCGGCTTGGACGTGGTCGTGATTGACACCAACACCAACATCGCGGTCAACATTATCGAGGGCGCCAATGGCGTAGCCGGAGGAGGAAATTTAGCCAGCCCCTGCATCCAGGACGCCTCGGGCAATGACATCATTCCGCCCTTACTAACAGCCCTCGGCAACTTCACCCGATTTGGGTGCAGAACCGCGATTCCGGGAGGAGTGACCTTTGGCATCCCTGGGTTTGGCGCCAACCATCTTTTTGGCGGATTCCCGGGAGCCCAATGCTGCGCCGCGCGCGCGAACGGCGTGAATCCTCTATCGGCTCCAGATGGCGAGGCGATCACCGCGGACGGCATGACACTTTTTATCGCAAACGGCAGCAGCAGCGTAGACGTCTTCGACCTGACTAACAACACGCCTACGAATCCACCCACCGTCATCGCTACCATCCCTACCGGCCAATCGCCGGACTACGACGGCGGACCTAACCCTGGCCTCCCCAATCCGAATGGCATAGCGCCTTGCGTGTCTTCCGCCAATGGCCGTGCCTTTTCCGATCCGACTTGCGGGGACCTGCGTGCCGACGAGATGGCATATGACGAGGCGGACAAAATCCTGTTGGTAGCGAATGGCGACCCTGGACTTCCCTTCGTTACTCTCGTTGACGTAAGCGGCGTTGTCGGGCGCACCTCGCATTGCCTCCCCGTCAATCCCCTTAAGGCTTATGGTCCGACCAACTTTCCGACCTGTATCCTGGGCCAGATTTACTACGACAACGCATATCCGGTCGACAACACCGTCGCGGTCGATAACGGCAACGGTTTTGCCTGCCCCGATCCGTCTAACGGCTTTTTCGGAGGTAGCGCCGTTCCGAGCGGTGTCTCCGGTTCGGGCGTCGGGGCCGGGGGCGCAGATGTCCCTTGTCATCACGGACCGGTTCTCAGTTTTGGGGGATCTCCCTTTGGAGCCATTGCCGTCGCTGGCATAGGCGGGTCCGCCTTTAATCCCAACACCGGACATTTCCTGGTTTCGAATTCCAATGCAACCCCGGACCTGACCGTGGGTACGATCGATGAAATCGATCCGGGCATCGGGACAACTCATGGGCCGATCGTCGTCAACAGCTTCGTCATGCCCAACTGCATGCCCACCAGCATCGTTCAGGGGCCGGGTAACAACTTCCTGGTAGGTTGCGCAGACCATGATGGGGAGGCTTTCCCACCCAACGAATACGTAATCGACGGTACTTCGGGCGCTATCATCGCCACCATCAACAACGTCGGCGGCGTTGACGAGGTGTGGTACAACTCGGGCGACCATCGTTATTACCTGGCGGCCAGAGACATGCCAACCGGACCTGTGATGGGCGTCATCGATGCCAAGAGCAACAAATGGCTAGTCAACGTCGTGACGAACAGCAATTCGCACAGCATATCGGCCGATCCCGCCACAAACCATGTTTTTGTGCCTCTCCAAGCTGGACCGCTGTGTACGACTCAGAGCGCGAATGGTTGCGTGGCAGTTTATGCGCAGCAATAGGAGAGAATACGTGACGTGACTGCCGAACCCGGTAATCGTAGTCAATGACTAATGACTGTTGTTGCGGCAATCAAACAAAAGAAGCGTCGCAGGATTGAGACTTTATTGGGGAGTTGATTGCGCAGCGCCCAAGGGGTTATTTTACGTTTGTTTCCTGGTAATGCTGGATCTTCCATTGCCCGGCGCGCTTCACCCAGAGTTCGCTGATGTACACCCTTGAGTAGCGTACTCGCACTTTGGGAGGGAACTGGATTGTGACTTCGTAGATGACCAGGGCGGCATCGGGTCCCAGTGGAATCAGCTTGAGCCCCCACAGCGTATAGTTGAAGACATTCTGGTCTGCTAGTTCGTTTACAGCTTGAATGCTGTTCCGTTCGCCCCTGCCATCGACTTCGACGCCCTCATAGTCGTCCGCTAACAAATCAGCGTAAGCTTTCTTGTCCTTCTTCTTTAGCGCCTCCCATTCCACTTTGATCTTCGATTCGAACATGTCCTTCAGCCTCGAGTCGGCGGAGACGCTGCTAGGTGGCCGGTCCTCGCCAGTCTTAGGCGGCATGGCGGGTTTTTGCGCCAGGGCCAAAGACGTCAGCCCCGCAATGCAAGCAAAGACGAAGCAATCTCGCACAATTCCTCCAAAGCGAAACGCAGCGAAATCTTATCAGGTGCGCGCCAGGTCCGGCGCAACTGAACCCTATTGCAATTCTTTGACTTTCTTTCTCACTGCCGCGAGCAGTGGCGGAGGCAGTTCGGAATAGCCTTCCTGGACCGCAGACTGCTGGCCATCCGTGTATATCCAATCCAAGAGATCGCCTAATGCGGCTGCACGAACGGAATCGTATTCAAGCCGACCCCACCACCTGGCCTGCGCTGTTCACGGCGTTGGCTTCGCTCTCGTATCCACCTTCCGATATCCGGCGCAGATCGATCCGCACACAATCATTTTGGCCCTTTCCACCCTGATCCTGATAACGGTATGCCGAAGAGCATCCAGATACATTCCAACCAGCCTTATCGCGATTACCACTGGTGCTTTATTGGTGAAGTTCGGGCATTTCCCGGTGCGCACGATCGAATCGCTCTTCGGATCAGACCTAAGATCATTCCACCTGCATATGGCTGGAGCCTTCAGGCTCGATCTGCTCAGCAGCATTCCGGCCCAGGGGTTCGCGATAGCAGTTCTGGTCGCCATTGAGTCGTTCCAAGCTATGGGCCTCGCAGCCAACCTCACCGGCGAACGATTCAATTCAAATGGTGAGCTCTTTGTGCAAGGGGTCGTAAATGTAGCTTCTGCTTTCGCAGGGGGGCTACCTGCTTCTGGAGTCTCCTCCCACACGTTCGACAACGCGCGCCTCGGAGCGCAAACTCCCATTGCAGGCATCCTGGAGGCGGTTTTCCTCGTCGTGTCCCTGCTTCTTATGGCCCCTCTCTTTCGGTTCATTCCGCTGCCGGTGATTTCCGCGATTATTCTGTCAAGCGTCTTCAGCATGACGAATTGGCAGGAAGTACTCCGGTTGATGGAGGTTCCACGCATTGAAGCAGCCGCGTGGGTCGCAACCTCTTTTTTGACGATCGTCACCGACCTCCCCATAGCCATTGCCGTTGGTATGCTCATCGGGATGTTTCTTTACATCAGAAAAAAGTCAGCGATTCGAAGCAAGGCTGCTCCGGACAGGTTGCACTAAGCCAATTCAAACCGGGATCGTTGAGAAAGTGTCCTAATGTGCCCTGCAGCAAGCAAGGAAGACGCTGAACGCTTAAGCAATTGACATATACAATTGCAGTAAGCTGTTTTGGCTTGGAACAGTGCAGTCTGTTCTCGCAAGCAGAGCTTCACCGAGTAGTGAGTTCCGAAGGGTTGCATCAGTACAACGCGGGCTGCTGCGTGCAAGACTGTTAACCTTTACCGCGAACTCGCCCGTTCCAGCCAGAAGTGGAGGCGCTTCAGCGGGTCACTCCAGCTTTTTGGTAAAGCAAGGCCATCGGATTGGCCGGCCCATAACCTTTCCCAATGGCCAGGCTAGTACGGATGGCCGCTGTGATGAAATCCTTTGCGGCAGCCACGCTTTCTCGAAGTGTTTTCTTTTGGGCTAAACTGGCTGCAATCGCCGAGGCAAAGATACAACCGCTCCCGTGCGTGTTTTTGGTGTTGATGCGCTCGGCGCGGAACTCGATAAAATCACGCCCGTCGTAAAGAACGTCGGCGGCTATGCTCTCGAGGTGGCCACCTTTCACGACGACGTTCTCCGGCCCCATCTCGCGGATCGCCCGGGCCGCCGCTTTCATCTGTTCAAGTGTTGTGATTTCGCGTCCAGTGAGCGCTGCCGCTTCATGCAGGTTGGGCGTGACCACGGTCGCCAACGGCAGCAGTTTGGCCTTGAGGGCTTCGATAGCGTCGGGTTTCAGCAGGCGTGCTCCACTCTTCGCGATCATCACCGGATCCACGACCAGCGAGCCTAGTCTGCGCGCGGAGATTTCGGCTGCAACCACGCCGATGATCTCGGCGTTGGCGAGCATTCCTGTCTTCACCGCGTCGCAGCCGATGTCGCTGGCGCACACTTCGATCTGCCGGGCCACGAACTTCGGCTCGATCTCCACGATCGCGTATACCCCAGTCGTATTTTGTGCCGTGAGAGCGGTAATTGCAGTCATGCCAAAGGCACCCAGCGCCGAGACCGTTTTCAGGTCGGCCTGAATCCCTGCGCCACCGCCTGAATCGGAGCCCGCGATGATTAGGACGCGAGGAATGTTCACAGATCCAGTACTCTCCCGTCACGAAATCTGTCGAACGCTTGTCCACCGGTCATACCTGCCAACGCTCCATTTTCCAGGCCATGTCCCAGAACTGCCACTCATAGCGGCTGCTGGTGAAGAACGCTGCCTCCAATTTCTGTAGGTCACGCTCCGGCAGACCTGCGGCGAGACTGTCGAGCAGGTCGCGACACCACGCCGCCAATTCGGCAAATTCCCTTGAGCTGTACATAGCGATCCATCTGGCGTAACGTTTTTCGCTCGGGGCCGGTTGCGTGGCCAACTGCTGACCGATTTCGCTGAAGCACCACATGCAAGGCAGTAAGGCCGCGACTAACTCAACGAAATCGCCCGTTGTTGCTACTCGCAGCAGGAAATCGGTGTAAGCCCGAGTGGTGGGTGCGGAAGACTCCTGTTCCAGCTCTTCACAGTTGATTCCGAACTCGGCTGCGTAAGCACGGTGGAGGCTCATCTCGGTTTCCAGCGTTTCCTTGAGCAGCCTGGCGAAGCAGACCATCGTCTCCAAGTCCGGGCTGCGTGCGGCGGCCAGACCCAGAAGACGTGCATACTCGATGAGAAACACGTAATCCTGTCGCAGCCAAAACTGAAATCTCTCCAGACCTAGCGTTCCGTCGCCAATACCTCGCACAAACGGGTGTTGATGTTGTGCCTCCCAAATTCCGGCCACTTTCTGGCGCAGGAGCTCGGACAATCGCTCCGCCATCGCTTCATTCTCCTGGGGCCAGAGGAATGCCTGCGGCACCGGCCATGGCGTCCCAATACATCAGCTCATAGTTTTGTAGCATACGCGCCGCCCGGTGAATAAGTCGTGCGGGTACACCCCGATCAAGACCATTCTGAATGATGCCCAGAGCTTCCTGCTCGAAAGAAGGCATATTGGCGAAAAGGTCGAAGAAGGCAAGCGCCGATGGGGCAACATCGTACTTCTCATGGAGTGC
>WNFH01000937.1_pt1 | contig 19333 bp, 14 predicted proteins | sample 5400411 | NCBI WGS metagenome assembly WNFH01 (sample SAMN13153347, study PRJNA577476) | soil metagenome | isolation source: 200 cm saprolite under Douglas fir tree site 2 hole 3 | place: USA:California | collected 2015-04-18
TACAGCCTGGTCTCGACGTCGCGCAGCGTGTCCGGGTGCGCCTTGAGGAAGTCGCGCGCGTTCTCGCGCCCCTGCCCGATGCGCTCGCCCCCGTAGCTGAACCAGGCGCCGCTCTTCTCCACGATGTTGTGCTCCACCGCCAGGTCGAGCAGGTCGCCCTCGCGCGAGATGCCCTGGCCATAGAGGATGTCGAACTCGACCTCGCGGAAGGGCGGCGCCACCTTGTTCTTCACCACCTTGACCCGCGTCCGGTTGCCGACGACCGTCTCGCCGTCCTTGATGGCGCCGATGCGGCGGATGTCGAGGCGCTGCGAGGCATAGAACTTGAGGGCGTTGCCGCCGGTGGTCGTCTCCGGGTTCCCGAACATCACGCCGATCTTCATGCGGATCTGGTTGATGAAGACCACCGTGGTGCTCGACTTGGAGATGGTGGCGGTGAGCTTGCGCAGCGCCTGCGACATGAGCCGCGCCTGCAGGCCCATGTGCTGGTCGCCCATCTCGCCCTCGAGCTCCGCGCGCGGGACCAGCGCGGCCACCGAGTCGATCACGATCACGTCGACGGCGCCCGAGCGCACCAGCATCTCGCAGATCTCCAGCGCCTGCTCGCCGGTGTCGGGCTGCGAGATGAGCAGGTCCTCGGTGCGCACGCCGAGCTTGCGCGCGTAGCCGACGTCGAGCGCGTGCTCGGCGTCGATGAAGGCGGCCACGCCGCCGTTCTTCTGCGCCTCGGCGACGACGTGGAGGGTGAGAGTGGTCTTGCCGGACGCCTCCGGCCCGTAGATCTCGACGATGCGCCCGCGGGGAACGCCGCCGACCCCGAGCGCGAGGTCGAGGGAGACCGAGCCGGTGGAGATGGCCGGGATGTCCTGCGCCAGGGGCTCGTCCACGCCGAGCCTCATCACCGAACCCTTCCCGAACTGCTTCTCGATGGCGCTCACCGCCAGCTCGATGGCCTTCTCTTTCTCCGCGTTCGCCACTCGTTCCCTCCTTCGCGCCCCAGGCGCGATCACTGAATTCTTGTACAGGACCGGATCCATGAGTTCAAGAGTCCCCGCAGGGTGGCGCCATCCGTAGCACCACCCCCCGACATCGCTCGAGAAGTTGGGAAGAAGCGGAGTGTGGCGCCGCCTTATCGGGGGCGGCTAGCGCTGCGCCGTCTGCCGCGTCCCCTTCGCCCGCTTCCACACCAGCGTCGCGGTGCCCGGACCGATCGACGGGGTGGGGTTCGTGACCGTCATCTCGTCACCGGAGAGGGCGACGATGCGCTTCTGATCGGTGCCGCTCCAGTTGGGGAACGTGCTCGCCTCGACGCGGAGGTTCACCGTCTTGTCCGCGTCGCTCACGGTATACGTCCCGAAGTAGCCGATCGCGCCTTGCATCGCCGCCTTGTTCTCGTCCGCGGTCCCGTTCGTGCGGCTGTTGGAGGCGAACTTCGGCACGTCCGGCCGGGTGAGCACGATGGAGAAGTGGCCGTCGCTCGTCAGGATCATGTTGCCCTTCGGGCTCGGGCCGAAGGGCTCGACTTTGGCGCCTCCCTGGTCGACCGTGTCGGACACCATGGTCCATGCGCCGACCAGTTGCTGCTTGAGCTTGCCCATCTTCTGGGTGCCCGCGCCGCGGGCAGCGAAGGCAACGAACGCCAGCGTGGCGAGCACCGGCAGCGCGGCTCGGATGATCGTTCTCATGTGCGTCCCCCTGGCCGTGCCATGAGGTGCACGGCCGCGGGGATTCGAGCACGTCTCGCGTGAGGTGGCTACCGGCCCTGCGTCCTATTGGCGCGGTTCGGCCGCGGATGCCGTCGCCCGCCCTTCCTTGACGCGCTTCCAGGTCACCGTCACGGTGCCCGGGCCCATCGACGGGTTCGGATTGATGAACTTGAGCTCGTCTCCCGACAGCTCAATCGTCCGCTTCTGATCCGTTCCAGTCCAGTTCGGGAAGGTGCCGCCCTCGTCGCGCAGGACGAGCGTCTTGTCGGCGTCGTTCGCTGTGTACGTGCCGAAATACGCGATGCTGCCTTGCACCACCGCCTTGTTCTCCTCCGCAGTTCCCGTGGTGCGGACGTTGGAGGCGAACTTGGGGAGGTCGGCACGCGTGATGATCAGCGCGAACCGGCCGTTGTTGGTGAGGATCACGCTGCCCTTCGGGCCGGGACCGAACGGTTCCGACTTCTTGCCTTCCTGGTCGAGGACCGCGGACACCAGCGTCCAGGTCCCCTGCACCCGCTGCTTGAGCGAGCCCGTCTTCTGATTGCTCCCGCCGTGGGACGCGAATGCGACGAACGCCACCGCGGCGAGCGCCGGCAGCGCCGTCCTGCAGATCGTCTTCATGGCACTCCCCCTGGCCGCGCAACGTTACGCCAGCGCGACCGGGCGGACTCCAGCACGACCCGAGCAAAATGGCCAGCGGTCCTGGTCTTATTGGCCGTTGATGCCGAGCAGCTCGACCTTGAAGATCAGCGTGGCGCCGCCCGGGATGGTCGGCGGGTGTCCATGGTCGCCATAGGCGATGTCCGAGGGGCAGACCAGCTCCGCCTCCTCGCCGACGTGCAACTTCTGCACGCCCTCGGTCCAGCACTTGATCACGCCGTTGAGCGGGAACTCCGCCGGCTGGCCCCGCTTGTAGGAGGAATCGAAGACGGTGCCGTTGATCAGCCGGCCCTCGTAGTTCACCTTGACCTTGTCGGTCTCCTTCGGGCTCGGGCCCTTGCCGGGGCGCAGCACCTTGATCACCAGCCCGGAGGGCGTCTTCTGCGCGCCCTTCTCCTGCGCCGCCTTGGCGAGGAAGTCCTTGGAGGAGGCCTTCTCCTTCTCGGCGGCCGCGTTGGTGCGCGCCTGCACCAGCTTGGTGATCGCCTCCTGCCGCTCCGCCGGCTCCGTCTTCGCCTTGGACCCGGCGGCGGCGTCGTGGAACCCCTGCTCCACCACCTTCAGCTCGCCGGGCTTGAGCTGCAGGGACTGCACGTAAGAGCCGATGCCGATTCTGTAACCGATCGCATAGAGGGTCTTGTCGTCGTCGCTCTTGAGCGCCTGCGCGCCGGCGGCGAGAGGGAGGGCGAGCAGGGCGGCGACGGTGAGCCGGGTCATGGCAGTCCTTTCGTGAGGCGCGCACTTATGTCACGCGCGCGGCGCGGCGTCAGCGGTCAGTCGCCGCCCATTCCCTGGGTGATGGCGACCAGCAGCGTCCCCGCCTCGGGCTTCGCCGGATCGAGCCGCAGCCCGCCGACGAAGATGGTTCCGCCGCGCTGGATGCTGTAGTCGGTGTGCAGCTTGCGCGAGTGCTCGGGGTGCTCGCCGAGCAGCTCCAGGTGCACCTTGATGCGCCCGTCCGGCGACATCTGCCGCGGGGTGACCTGCACGCTGCGCGAGCCGGGCAGCTCCATCTGGGCGGCGCTCTGGAAGGCCAGATCGAACGTCTCCTCGCTCAGCAGCCGGAAGTTCCGCCAGCGGAAATCCTTGGCGAATTCCGCCAGGTTGCGGGCGATCGGCGCCAGCCTCGGATCGGTCTGCTCGGCCCCGCTCGTGGCCGCGATGGCCCGCACCGTGATGCGCACGCGCGAGCCCTGGGGGGCTGTGCCCGCGTCCGGCGAGCTCTCTGCGGCGAGCACGGCGAGCGCCGCGAACACCGCCCTCATCGCACCACCGCCCGGCCGTCGTCGTCGACCCAGATCACCGTGGTCTGACCGGACTGCAGCACCGCGCCTTCGTGGCTCTCGAAGTCGATCTCTTCGACGGTGGTCCCGGCGCTCGCGTCGGCGAGCAGGGGACCCGGGCGCGGGCCGCTGCGCAGCGGCGAGAGCAGCGCGACCACGGCCAGCGAAGCCGCCACCGCCAGGCCCGCGGCCGCGGAGATGCTGCCCCGGTGCGCCCTCCAGGTCTCCGCGCCCCACACCCGCAGGCGCAGCACCGCGGCGGGCGGGCGGTCGTGGACCACGCGCGCCAGCACGGCGTCCGCCATCCGGGACAGGTCCGCGGCCGCGGCCTTGCGCACCACCGCCTCCCGCACCGCGTCCCTCTGCGCCGCGAGCAAGGCCTTGCGGGTGGTGCAGCCGTCGCAGCCCGCCACGTGCTCGGCGAGCCACGCGCGGTCCTCCTCGGGCAGCTCACCATCCATCCACGGCCCGATCAGGGGGACCGACTCCTCGCAGCGCCGCTTCATTCCTCGTCCTCCGCCTCGTCCTTCGTCTCGTCTCCCAGGTACTCGCGCAGCTTCCGCTGCATCTTCAGCCGCGCGTGGAAGAGCCGGCTCATCACCGTCCCCTTGCGGATGCCCAGCGTCCGGGCCAGCTCTTCATAGCTCAGGCCATCCACCTCGCGCAGCAGCAGGATGGCCCGATGGTTCTCCGAGAGCGTGGCGAGGGCCTCCTCGATCTTCCCCTTCAGCTCCGCGTTGAGCGCGGCCCTGTGCGGGCCCGCCAGCGCCGCCGAGGGCGGGTCCATGCGGGCCTCGATCTCCGCGTCGCTCTCGTCCAGCTCCACCCGCTCGCTCCGTCCCCGCTTGCGCGCCGAATCCAGGCACAGGTTGGTCGCGATCCGATACGTCCAGGTGAAGAAGGACGAGTCGCCCTTGAACGAGGGCAGGTAGCGGTGCACTCTGACGAACGTCTCCTGGGTGATGTCCATCGCCTCGTCCGAGTCTCTCACCATCCCCAGCGCCAGTTGGTAGACGCGCCGCTGGTACTTCTCCACCAGAGCCCGGAAGGCCTGCGCGTCGCCGCCCTGCGCGGCCCGAACGAGCGACCTGTCGTCCGGCGGACCTGCGCCCCGCTCGGGCGGCTTCCTGCTCTCGGTCATCGGACGCGCCCGATCGAGCTTCTATTCATGAGAACGACGTTCGCGGCACGCCTGCCCGCTCGCAGACGTGGCGGGAATGTAAGCCCTACGTCGTTGTCTAGACTACGATGCTTTTGCGGGCTTTGAGTCCCGCAGATAGACCCACATCCTTGGCCGGTCCGATGCAACTGCCGCAGCCGACAGCGGAGATCCCCGAGCTGGGCGGGCTCCTTCCCTCCCGCCTGTCGGCGCTGGCGGAGCAAGGGGTGGCGGCCCGGCGGGAAGTCGACGCGCTGCTCGGCCGGGCGCGGCGGCGGGCGCGCGGCCTCGCGCTCCTGCGCGCCGCCGCGTTGTTGGCCGCCGGCGCCGCGGTGGCCGTCTGCACCGGAGCATTGCTCGGTTCGTTCGCCCCGGCGGCCGTGGCGCGTGTGGCGGCAGCGGTGGTGCTCCTCGCCGCCGCGGCAGGGGTCGTCGTCTTCTCCCTGCGGTCTCCGTTGCAGCGCGCCGGCGCGCGGGACGACGCCGCGCTGGCGCGGCTCCTGGCCGGATCGTCGGAGCTGCTCTCGAGCGTGGAGCTGTCCCGCGCCCCCGAGCAGCCGGGCATCTCGCGCGACCTGCTCGCGCTGCTCCACGTGCGGGCGGCGGGCCAGTCGCGCTCGCTCGACGTGCGCGGGAAGCTCCCGCTGCGCTCGGCCGGGCTGCCCCTGGCGGTCCTCGCGGGTGCACTGATCGCGGCGGGGCTTTTCCAGCTGGCCGTGCCGCGGCGCTTCGCGCTCGGGCTTTCGCGGCTGCGCGGAGGCGACGCGGCCGCGCCCGCGCCGGAGCTGTCCCCCATCGTCGGCGATCTGACCATCACCTACCTGTACCCACAGTACACCGGACTCCCCGCGCGCACCGAGGAGGGGACCGCGGGCGATCTGCGCGCGCCGCGCGGGACCGAGGCGCACATCACGGCCCGGGCCGACCGCGACCTCGCCGAAGCGGCGGCGGTCGTCAACGGCAAGCCGGTGAAGCTCCTTGCGCAAGGGCCGGGGCGCCGGCAGCTCTCCGGATCGCTCACGCTGACCCAGCCGGGGCGCTGGAGCTTCCGCTTCCTCGACGCCAAGGGGCGCACCATCGCCCAGGGGCCGGAACGCCCGGTCGAGATCGTCGCCGACCAGCCGCCGCAGGTGACCATCGAGGCGCCCTCGGAGAAGACGCTCGAGGTCGATCCGCAAGGGCGCGTGGTGCTCAACTGGTCGGCGACGGACGACTACGGCGTCTCGCAGGTCGCCCTGCTGTTCCAGCTCGCGGGGGGGAAGGAAGAGCGCGTCGTCCTCCAGACTCCGGGGCAGGCGGCGCGGCGGCTGCGGGGGACATACTCCTGGGAGCTGTCGCCCTTGCGGCTGCGCGCCGGGGACAAGGTCACCTACGCCGTCGAGGCGCGGGACAACGACGCGGTCGACGGTCCGCAGCGGGGCGCGTCGGCCACGCAGGTGCTGAAGGTGTTCTCCGCGGCGGAGCACAGCCGGGAGGCGCTGCTGCGGGCCCAGGCGCTGTGGGAGCGGCTGGTGGCGCTCGCGGCCGACCGCATCGAGGAGAAGCCCGCGCCGCCCACGGACGGGGCGGGCTGGTACGCGGCGACCGGCTCTTCGGACCAGCGCGCGCTGCAGCTCGTCTCGGAGCTGCAGTCCGCAGGGACCGCGCTGATCAAGGACAAGCTGGCGCCGCGCGAGGTCGGGCGCGCGCTGCGCTACGCGGCGAGCTCGCTGGGGCCGGCGGTGCGCCGCACCTCGCTGGCGCGCGCCCCGCTCTCGCGCGGGTCCGCCGGCCTCGACGGCGCGTACCGCAACTTCTCGCGCGCCCTTTCCGCCGAGATCGCCGAGGAGGAGAAGGACATCCTCTACCTGCAGGACCTGCTCGACAAGGCGCGGCTCGACGCCATGCAGGAGATCGGCAAGGAGCTGGCCGCCTCCCGCCGCGAGCTGGCGCGGCTGGCGGACAAGCTGCGCAAGGCGCCCGACGAGGAGACGAAGCGGCAGATCCTCTCCGAGGTGGAGCGGATGCGGGAGCGCATCCAGGATCTCATGGCGCGCATGCAGGAGATGGCGCGCGGCATCCGCGACGAGCACCTGAACGCCGAGGCGATGGAGAACGTGGAGCGGCAGCAGGACCTGCTCTCCCAGCTCTCGGACATCCAGCGCAAGCTGCAGAGTGGAAAGGTGGACGACGCGCTCAAGCAGCTCGACCAGCTCGGGCAAGATCTGGAAAAGCTGGAGAAGGGGCTCGCCCAGCGCGCGCAGGAGGAGCAGGGCGGCCAGTACTCGGAGGAAGCGCAGAAGCTCTCGCAGGCGGCCCAGAAGCTGCGCGACATCACCGCGCGCGAAAAGGCGCTGCAGCAGCGCACCGCCCATCTCCGCCGGGAGATGGGCGCGGAGCAGCAGAAGCGGTTCGACCAGCGCGGCGGCAAGGACCTGGCCAGGCGGCTGCGCGAGAAGGTGGAGCAGGCCCGTCAGGGCGTGAAGCAGATCGACTCGAAGCTGGCCGAGCGCATGGGCCTGGAGGATGTGCTGGAGGCGGCGCAGTCGAGGGTCGACGACCTGTCGCGCGCGCTGGAGTCGGGCGATTTCTCCGAGGCGCTCGAGCAGGCCGAGCGCAGCCTGCGGGCGGTGGAGACGCTGCAGGCGCGCCTGGGAATGGAGGAGCAGCTCGCGCAACGGTATCCAGGGTTCGTGCGCGATCCGGAGGCGGTGAAGCGCGGCATGAAAGGCGTGCAGGGCGCCGCGCCGCCCCTGCGCGAAGTGGTGAGCGAGTTGGAGCAGACCATGCCGCGCGGCGAGCCGCTCAGTCCGGAGCAGATGCAAGAGATGCTCCGGCAGCAGGCCGAGCAGAAGAAAATCGGCGAGGACCTGCAGCAGGCGCGCAACCAGCTGGGCGAGGTGGGCCGCAAGGTGCCCATCTTCGGGCCCCAGCACGAGCAGATGCTGCAACAGGCGCAGGAGGGGATGGGGCGCGCGGAGCAGAGGCTGGGCCAGGGCGAGCCGCGCGGCGCGCAGGCCGGCGAGGAGCAGGCGCTGGAGCAGCTGCAGAAGTTCGAGGACGCCATGCAGCAGATGGCCAAGCAGGCCGGCGGCAAGGGCCAGAACGGGCCGCGCATGCCGATGCCGTGGGGCGAGCCGGCCGGCGAGCAGGGCGAGAACGACTCCGGCGACATGGACACGCAGAAGGTGGAGATCCCCGACGCCGAGGCAGGGCGCGGGCCGCAGGAGTTCCGCAAGGAGCTGCTCGACGCGATGAAGCAGAAGGCGCCGGAGAAATACCAGGAGCGGGTGAAGCAGTATTACGAGGAGCTGGTCAAGTGACGGCTCACGGCTTGCGGCTCGCGGCTGGCGGTCTTCCGCGGTCGCTGCTCCTGCTCGTCACCCTCGCGGCGCTGCCGGCCCCGGCGCGCTCCACCTCGCAGATCGCGGAGCGGATCGACAGCGACCTGGAAGCCTGGGACATCGAGGGGGCGCAGCGCGGGCTCGACGAGCTCACCTCCGAGGATCGGGGGTCGGTGGCGGCGGCGTACTTCCGGGCGCGGGTCTTGTTCGAGCAGGGCAAGTACGCCGAATCGGTCGCGGCGTTCGGGGAGGCCCGTTCGCGCGGCGCCGCGCAGATCGACGGATTCGAGGCGCAGGCGAAGCTCGCCCAGGCCGGGGCCGACGAGGTGAAGGGCGACGAGGCGCACGAGAGCGCGCACTTCGTCGTGTACACGCGCCCCGGGAAGGACGCGCTGCTGGTCCCCTACGCGCTGGAGGCGCTGGAGAAAGCGTACGCCGCGCTGACGCAGGACCTGGGCTACTCGCCTCCGGCGAAGGTGCGCGTCGAGGTGTACGAGACGGCGCAGGCGCTGGCCCGCGTCTCCCCGCTGACCGTCGCCGAGATCAAGGCGAGCGGCACCATCGCGCTCTGCAAGTACAACCGGCTGATGATCACCTCGCCCCGCGCGCTCTTGCGCGGCTACGCCTGGCTGGACACGCTCTCGCACGAGTTCGTCCACTACCTGGTCACTCGCAAGGGCCGGAACGCGGTGCCCATCTGGCTGCAGGAGGGGCTGGCGAAGTTCCTCGAGACCCGCTGGCGCGGCGCCCCGGGACAGGCGGTGGACGAGACGTCGACCGCGCTGCTCACCAGGGCGGCGCGGGACCGCAAGCTGATCCCCTTCGCCGCCATGCACCCGTCCATCGCCAAGCTGCCGACGCAGGAGATGGCCGCGCTCGCCTTCGCCGAGGTGGAGTCCGCCATCAAGCTCCTCCACCAGCGCGGAGGGCAGCAGGCGCTGACCGAGCTGGTGGCGGCGATGGCGAACGGCTTCTCCGACGAGAACGCGGTGGCGCAGGCGTACGGCAAGCCGTTCGCGCAGTTCGAGCAGGAGTGGCGCGCCGACCTGCTCAAGCCGCGCCGCGAGCCCGCCACCCAGGCCCCCGGCTCGGCGCGCCCCCTCGCCTCGCGCAAGCTGATCTTCAAGGAGGACGCGAAGAAGAAGGGGGCGGCCGCCGCGCCGGACCCGGGCGAGGAGCGGCCGACCGATCCGGAGGCCAAGCGAGCGGTGCGCCTGGGGGAGATCTTCTTCGCGCGCCGCCGCTGGGCCGCCGCCGCGCTCGAGTACGGCAAGGCCCGCGCGCGCCTCTCCCGGGAGGTGCCGCTGCTCGCGCGCCGCTACGCCTTCGCGCAGATCCAGCTGGGGCGCCTGGGCGAGGCCGAGAGCGCGCTCGCCGCGGCCGTGTCGCGCGACCCGCAGGATGAGGCGGCCCAGGTGCTGTACGCGCGGGTGCTGGAGAAGCGCGGCGAGTACGCCAAGGCGCGCAGCGCGCTGGACGCAGGCATCTCGGTGGACCCGTTCGACCCCGAGCTGCACGACGTCTACCTGGCGGTGGCGAAGGGCCTGAAGGACGACGCGCTGATCGAGCGCGAGAAGCGCGCGCTCGCGCTCGCCCTCGGCGAGCGGCCCGCGCCCAAGGACACCAAGGAAGGGGCTCCATGAGCGAGGCACTGGATCTGAAGACCACCGGCCCGGCGTCCGACGCCGACCTGATCGCCGAGCTCGGCCGGGCGCGGGCCCGCATCCGCGCCGAGATCGGAAAGCGGGTGGTCGGGCAGGAGGCGGTCATCGACCAGCTGCTGGTGGCGCTCTTCTCGCGCGGCCACTGCCTGTTCGTGGGAGTGCCGGGGCTGGCCAAGACGCTGCTCATCTCCACCCTGGCCGAGGCGCTCTCGCTCAGCTTCAACCGGATCCAGTTCACGCCCGACCTGATGCCCTCCGACATCACCGGCACCGACGTGCTGGAGGAGGACCACACCACCGGCCGGCGCGCCTTCCGCTTCGTCCCGGGTCCGGTCTTCGCCCACGTGCTGCTCGCGGACGAGATCAACCGCACCCCGCCCAAGACCCAGGCCGCGCTGCTGCAGGCCATGCAGGAGCACCGCGTGACCGCGGGCGGGCGCACCTATCCGCTGGAGGAACCGTTCCTCGTCTTCGCCACGCAGAACCCGATCGAGCAGGAGGGCACGTACCCGCTGCCCGAGGCGCAACTCGACCGGTTCATGTTCATGGTCGACGTGAATTACCCGAGCGCGGAGGAGGAGGTGCAGATCGTGCGCGCCACCACCTCGGGCGCGAAGCCCGCCCTGCAGAAGGTGCTCGCGCCGGAGCAGATCCGCAGCCTTCAAGACCTGGTGCTGCGCGTCCCCGCCGCGGACCACGTGATCCGCTACGCCGTCGAGCTGGTGCGGCGCACGCGGCCGGGCGAGTCGGCCGACCAGCACGTGAAGGACCACGTCGCCTGGGGCGCCGGCCCCCGCGCCTCGCAGGCGCTGATCGTCGGCGCCAAGGCGCGCGCCGCCCTCGACGCCCGCCCCGCCGCCACGGTGGACGACGTGCGCGCGCTGGCCGAGCCGGTGATGCGCCACCGCGTCCTCACCAACTTCCACGCCGAGGCCGAGGGAGTGGACTCGCGCGCGGTGGTCGCGCAGCTGCTCCGCGACGCGCGCGCATGATGCTCGACCCGGCCCTGCTGGCGCGCCTGGGCCCCTTGCAGGTGCGGGCGCGCAAGGTGATGGAGGGCGTGCTCACCGGGCTGCACCAGAGCCCGGTGCACGGGCAATCGGTGGAGTTCGCCGAGCACAAGGAGTACGCGCCCGGCGACGAGATCAGGCACATCGACTGGCGCGCCTACGCCAAGCTCGACAAGTACTACGTGAAGCGGTTCGAGATGGAGACGAACCTGCGCGCCCTGCTGGTCGTCGACGGCTCGGGCTCGATGGCGTACGGGCGCGGCGCGATGACCAAGCTCCAGTACGGCGCCGTCTGCGCGGGGGCGCTCGCGTACCTCCTCGCGCGGCAGGGCGATCAGGTGGGGCTCATCGTCGCCGGCGACGCGGAGCCGGGCAGCACCGAGCGGCTGCCGGCCGGGGTGCGCAGCTTCCTCCCCTTCGCGGCGTCCAGCGCGCACGTGCAGGAGGTGCTCCGGCGGCTCGACGCGGCCGCCGGGCGCGGGCCCACCGATCTGTCGGAAGCGCTGGACTTCGCCGCCGAGAAGACCGGCCGGCGCGGGATGGTGGTGCTCTTGAGCGACCTGTTCGACCCGACCGAGCGGACCGTGCCCGCGTTGAAGATGCTCCGCGGCCGCCGCCACGACGTGCTCCTCCTGCACCTGCTCGACCGCGAGGAGCTCGACTTCCCCTTCGACGATCCGACCCGGTTCCTCAGCCTGGAGGACGAGCGCCAGATCGACGCGCAGCCGCGCCAGATCCGCGAGAGCTACCTCCAGGAACTGCGCCGCTTCCTCGAGGACACCAAGAGGGAGCTGACCCGCGCGGACGTGGAGTACGTGCAGGTCCCCACCGACCGCGCTCCGGACCGCGTGCTGCTCGAGCTGCTCGCCCGCCGCGAAGGGAGCGCGTAATGGGCCGGCTCGTCTTCGCGCATCCCGCCTACCTGTGGGGCCTCGCCGCGCTGGCGCTGCCCATCCTGGTGCACCTGTTCAACCGGCGGCGGCCGCGCCCGCTCGCGTTCGGCGCGATCGAGTTCGTGCTCCGTTCCCAGCAGCGCCGCGTGCGGCGGCTGCGCCTCCGGCAGATCCTGCTGCTCGCGCTGCGCTGCCTGCTGATCGCGGGCGTGGCGCTGGCGCTGGCGCGCCCGTCGCTCGAGCCGCGCGGCGCGCAGGCGGCGGTGTCGCGAGGTCCCCAGGCGACGGCACTGGTCATCGACGCGTCGCTGTCGATGCGCTACCGCCGCGGCTCGCAGACGCTCTTTGCGCGGGCGCGGAGCGAGGCGTTCGCGGCGCTCGAGCGGCTGGGCCCCGACGAGCCGGCGACGGTGGCGCTCTGCGCCGGCAATCCCGCGCCGCTGGCCGCCCCCAGCTTCGATCGGGTGGCGGTCCGGCGCCTCCTCGAGGACGCGAGGCCCACCCATCTCGGCTCCGATCTGACCGGCTGCATGGCGGCGGCTGCGCGGGCGCTGGGCGAGAGCCCGGTGGCGGGGAAGCGCATCGTCGCCTTCACCGATCTCGCCGCCCACTCGCTGCGGCTCGATGCCCCGCCGCCCCTCGTTCCGCCTCCCCCGGGCTCGCCGCCGGGGACCCGGCCGGTCCGTCCCAACGTGGTGCTGGTGGACGCGGCGCAGGGCAACGAGCTGCCCAACGCCGCCGTGGTCGCCACGGCCGTGCAGCCCGCCGCATCGATCGGGGCGCGCGGGTACGAGGTGATCGCGACGATCGCCAACCACTCGGCCGCGGCGATCTCCGGACTGCCGGTGGCGCTGCGCATCGGGCAGCAGACGCTCGCCAAGGGCTTCGTGGACGTGCCCGCGCACGGCACGGCGAAGAAGACCTTGGGGGCGGTGCTGCCGCCGGGAACGGTGGCGGGACGGGTGGAGATCGCCCGGGCGGAGGGAGAGGGGCTGGACGAGGACGACGCGCAGGACTTCACCGTCGAGGTGCCCCGCGACCTGCGCGTCCTGGTGGTCGACGGCGCGCCTTCGGCGCTCCGCACCCGGGACGAGGCGTTCTTCGTCGAGGCGGCGCTCGCGCCGGCGCGCACCGGCGGCCGCGTGGCGCTCACCGTGCTCGACGCGGAGGCGGCGCAGGGCGCGTCTCTGGAGGGCTACGACGTCATCCTGCTGCTCGACGTGATCGCGCCGCCAAAGTCCTTCAGCGAGAAGCTGCGGGCGCTGGTGGCGAACCGCGGGATAGGGCTTTTGGTGTCGCTCGGAGATCACGTCGACCCCGATGCGTACAATGACGCGTTCGGCGATCTGCTGCCGCGCCCGCTGCACCTGATCAAGACCGCGGCCGATCCCGCCGGCGAGCAGGGCAAGGGAGATCCCCGCCTCACCGACCAGGCGGCGCGGTTCGGGGTGGTGGAGTGGACGCATCCGCTCTTCCGCGTCTTCTCCGCCGCCGACCGCGAGGGCCTCCTCGGAGCGCGCACGTTCAAGTACGCGCTCCTCCGGCCCGATCCTTCGGGCGGCTCGCGCGCCCTGCTCTCCTACGACGACGGGGCGCCCGCGCTGGTCGAAGGGCAGCACGGGCAGGGGCGCGTGCTGCTCTACACCAGCACGGTGTCCCACGCGTGGACCGACTGGCCGGTGCGCGTGAGCTTCCTGCCCGTGCTGCAGCAGTCGGTGAGCTGGCTGGCGGGCTCGCTCGAGGAGAAGGCGCCGCCGCCGTCGCAGGTGGGGAACGATCGGACCGTGATCGCGCCCCAGGGGACGCGGATCGCCGCCGTGCTCGGCCCCGGCGGCTCGCCGCTGCCGCTGCGGCGGGAGAAGGCCTCGCCGCAGGCGCAGGACTCCGTCTCGGTCCAGGCGCTGGAGCCCGGCCTGTACCGGGTGCAACTGCAGCCGGCGGGGGGCGCGGTGCGCGTCGAGCCGGCGCTGGGGTTCGTCGCGCGACTCGACCCAAAAGAAAGCGATCTGCGCCGCGTCGACGAGGCCGAGCTGAAGGCCCAGCTGGGCGGCGCCGGCAGCGCCCAGGTCGCCTCCAGCGCCCAGGCCGCCGAAGGCGCCCGCGGCACCCCTCTCTGGGGCAGCCTCCTCCTCCTCGGCGTCCTCGCCTTGCTCGGCGAGGGCGCCCTCACCCGCCGCTGATGAATCAGCCGCGCTGGACTACAGGATCAACGCGGAGGCGCTGAGGCGCGGAGACACGCGTCCCAATTCTCTTCTCCGCGCCTCCGCGCCTCCGCGTTCGTTTGTAGGCAATCGCAACGGCGGGGACGATGCAGAGGTCAGGCGCGGCGCCATTCCGTGGGGTCGCGGTGCTGGGAGGCGACGGCGGGGGGAGCCAGCAGCTTGGCGACGAAGTCGCGGTGCTCCTTGGTTCCGCAGCGCGCCGCCGCGCGCGACGGCTCGATGGCCGAGGCTGGCCGGGCGAACTGGAGCAGCTTCTCCATCCGGCCGGCCGCCTCCGCGAGGCGGTCGCGCGGCAGCGGACCCGCATCGGCGCCGCGCGCGATGCTCTCGATCGCATCGTGCTGGAGCTTCAGCGTGTGGCAGACGAGCACCGCGTCCACCCCGGCGGCGATGGCCAGCTCGGCGCCGTCCACCACCCCGTACGTGTCGGCGATGGCCTTCATCTCCAGGTCGTCGGAGATGCACGCGCCCTGGAACTCGACGTCCTTGCGGAGGAGCTTCATGGCCTCCGGAGACAGGGTGGCCGGCAGCCGGTCGAACGCCTCGAACCGGATGTGCGCGGTCATCACCGAGGCGAGCCCGGCGCGCGCCGCCGCCACGAACGGCACCAGCTCCACCTGCCAGAGCCGCTCGCGGTCGTGGGCGAGGCGCGGGAGCGTGAGGTGCGAGTCCTGCGAGGTATCGCCGTGGCCGGGGAAGTGCTTCCCGCAGCTCGCCACCCTGCCCGTCTCCAGCCCCTTGCCCAGCGCGACGCCCAGGCGCGCCACCCGCGCCGGGTCGCGGCCGAAGGAGCGGTCCCCGATCACCGGGTTGTCCGGGTTGGTGTCGACGTCGAGCACCGGGGCGTAGTCCTGATCGATGCCGCAGGCCGACAGCTCCTCGGCGATCAGCAGGCCCAGCGTCTCGGCGATGGCCGTCCCGTTCATCCCCGGGATGCCGCCGGCCGCGTCCAGCTCGCCGATGCGGCGCATGCTGGGCAGCTCGGTCCAGTGCGGGGGGCGGAGCCGCTGCACACGGCCGCCTTCCTGGTCGATGGACAAGAGCAGCGGCCCGGGCGCGGCCGCTTTGAGCGCGCGCGACAGCTCGGCGACCTGGGTGGGATCCACCACGTTGCGCTTGAAGAGGATCACGCCCGCGATGCCCCGCCGGACCAGATCCAGCTCCTCCGGGGTGGGTGTGGGACCCTGGATGCCGGCGATCACGCACCGTGCGGCGAGCTTCTCGTAGTCCATGGCGGCCCAGAGGAATCTCACAATGTCCGCGCCGTGAAAAGCGCAGCGCCGCCCTAGGCGGCGACTGACACGGAACACTGGCCCGCGGCACTCAGGAAGGAGGCGGGCCAGCCGATTGTTGGCTGGTCGCACCCCGAGGGAATTGTCGCCTGCTGTTTCGTTGCCCGGCGGCCAGGCGGTTGGTAGAGATCGAAAGGCGGGCGAGCCCGCCGAAGCGAGGTCCCCCTGTCTCGGCTGCAGCATCGGATCCTTCTCTCCACGGTGGCGGTGTGCGCGCTCTGCACCGCCCACACCGCGTCGGCTTCGCCCGCCGATCGGCAGGCGTTGCGCAGCGCTTTCGACGCCTTGCTCTCGCAGGCGCCCCTCACGGGTGCGCGGGCGTCGGTGGAGGTGGTTTCGCTCGACGACGGTTCGGTGATCTACTCGCACGGCGCCGACAACCAGCTCAATCCAGCTTCGAACACCAAGTTGGTCACGGCCGCCGCCGCGCTGCTGCGGCTGGGTCCCGACTTCCGCTTCACCACCGATTTCCTCGGGGACCGCAGCCCGGACCGCCGCGGGCACGTCCAGACCCTGTACGTGAAGGGGCGCGGCGACCCCACCCTCAACACGGAGCGGCTGTACGGGCTGGCCGCGGACCTGTGGCACCGGGGCGTGCGCCAGGTGGGCGAGATCGTGCTGGACGACACCTATTTCGACGCCGAGAAGTGGGGGCCGGGCTGGGAGCAGGAGACCAGCGACAAGGCGTACGCGGCGCCGGTCGGGGCGCTCTCGCTGAACCACAACGCAGTGGCCATCTACGTCTCGCCCGGCGACCGTCCCGGCCAACGCGCCCGCGTGGAGCTCGAGCCGGACGCCGACTGCTTCGTCCTGCAGAACAACGTCACCACCGTGCGCGAGGACGCGCGGCGCAAGCTGCGGCCGCACACGTACGCCGAGGGCGAGCGGACGCGGGTGGCCATCGACGGCCGGCTGCCGGCCAAGGCCGACCCGGTGGTGCTGTACCGCCGCGTGACCCATCCGGCCATGTACTTCGGCCACACGCTCCGCCTCGCGCTCAAGCAGCGCGGCATCCACGTGGGGCCACGGGTGAAGCTGGGCGCCGCCCCCGCCTCGGCCGCGCTCATCGCCTCTTACGACTCCGACGAGCTGTCGGACGTCGTCCGCGACATGAACAAGGCCTCCTCGAACTTCATCGCCGAGATGCTGGTCAAGGCGTTGGGGGCGGAGCTGAAGGGCGCTCCAGGCACCTGGCCGAAGGGCATCGAGGTGACGCAGGAGGTGCTCGGCGAGCTGGGCATCCCGCGAGGCTCATACCAGCTGCGCAACGGGAGCGGGCTGAACGATACCAACCGCTTCTCCGCGCACCAGATGATCACGCTGCTCACCGCGGTGTGGAAGCGGTTCCCGGTGGCAGCGGAGTTCGTCTCCTCGCTCGGCATCGCCGCACGCGACGGCACGATGCGGCTGCGGATGGAAGGCACCGACGCGGCCGGGCGGCTGCGCGCCAAGACCGGGACGCTCGACAAGGTGACTGCGCTCTCCGGATTCGTGCAGAGCCTGGGCGGGGAAAGGTTCGCCTTCTCGGTCCTGGTGAACGACTGGTCCGGACGGAGCGCTGCGGTGGTCTCGAGCGTGGACCGGCTGGGGGGCATCCTCGCCTCGTCCGGCGGTCCGGACAAGGAAGCGCTGGCGGCGCTGGCGCCGGCCGAGCTGTCCCCTGCGGAGCTTCGCGCGCGGGTGGTGACGTACGCGGCGATGGCGCAGTCCCCGGACAAGAAGAACCTCGCGTTCCTGCGCAGCGCGCTGCGTATCGAGCGCGATCCGCTGGTGCGCGTGGTGGTCGCCGATGCGCTGGTGCGGAGCGACCCCGAGCAGGGCGGTGGGCCGCTGCTGGAGGCGATGCCTTCATCGACGGACCTGTTCGTGAAGCTCCGGGCCGTCGGGCGCGAGCTGTCCCTGCCTGTCCCCGCCGTGTCGCCGCTCCTGGACATGGCGGTCGACGGCAACGCCGAGGCGCTGGCGCGCCTTTTGGCGCTGGCGCCGCTCGCGCGCGCCCCGCAGCACGACGAGCAGCTCGAGACGCTCCTTTCCAAGGGGCTCGCGGACGTGGCGGACGCGTCGGCGGACGAGCTGTTCGCGGCGCTGCGGGCGGCCCCCGCCGTGCAGGCGCAAGCCGCCGTCGAGCTCGCCGCCATCGGCTTCATCGCTGCGGAGTCGGACCCGGCGCGCTCGGCGCTGGCCCGTGTGTTGAAAGAGGCTCGCGGAGCGGACGCGGCGCAGGCGCAGGCGTTGCTGGCCGCCCTCGAGCGGCACGTCGATGCCGCTCCCGCGCCGGCACCGTCCAAGGAAGCAGCGCACGCGGTCGCGGCGGCGGCGCCCCCGGCGCCTGCATCGTCCGGGGCCGCGCCCGTGGGCCCGGCTGAGGCCGCGCCCCGGTCGGGCGCCGCGCTTCCGCGCCCCGCCGCCCCGATCACGGCAACGACCCTGGCTCCGGTCGCGTCGGCGGCCGCCGCGGCGCTGAGCCCGGCGCAGGCCGCCGTGAACGCGTCGTTCGGCGCCGCCGATGCCGACTGGCCAGTGACCGTGATCCCCAATCCCGTGTGGGCTCCGTCCCGCGCGAACGGCGCCACGAGCTCTCCTCCGGCCGCGCCCGCGGCTGGACGCGCCGCCCCGCCTACGCAGCAGCCGGCCTGCACGGCCGAGGCGTCCCGCTGCACGCCGCGCGCCGCCCGCCCCGGCGGGTAGGTCCCCTCGAGCCGCATCGCCGCCCCGCGGGGTGCGCCGCGCGCAATCTAGAACGGGATGTCGTCCTCGGCGGCCTTGGGGCTGCCGCCCTCGTCCATCGCGGGCGGGGGAGCGCCGAACTCGTCCGGAGCAGCGCCGCCGCGAGAGGCGCCGCGGCCCTGGCCGCGCTCGCCGCCGGAGAGGAACACCACCTGGTTGGCGACCACCTCGGTGGTGTACTGCTTGGCGCCCTCCTTGTTGGTCCACTCCCGCGTCTGCAGCCGGCCCTCGAGATAGACCTGCCGGCCCTTGCTCAGGTACTCACCGCACAGCTCGGCCTGCTTGCCCCACACCACGATGCGGTGCCACTCGGTGCGCTCCTGCTTCTGCCCCGACTTGTCGGTCCAGTTCTCGTTGGTGGCGATGGTGAAGTTCGCCACCGCCTGTCCCCCGGGCGTGTAGCGCACCTCCGGGTCCTTTCCGAGGTTGCCGACCAAGATGACCTTGTTGACTCCGCTGCCCGCCATGAGTGCCTCTTCGTTTGAAGGTCGCGGCACGGTAACACAGGGGTCCGACACGGTGGCAAACGCATTCGGACCGCTCGGCGCCGCCGGCCGCGCCCGGCTCGACGCCACCCAAAAGGGGGAACCCTACGCCTCGAGCGCGAGCCGGATCTCCGCCAGCGGCGCCGTGAATGGCAGCCGGCGCCGGACGGCTGCGACGTCGCCGTTCATTCCGCGGGCGGCGAGCCGGATCGCGTCGACCCGGCCTTTGCCCAGGAGTCGCCCGACGTCGAGGTTGCGCCCCGCGCGGCGAAGCTCGCACAGCCGGCGCGCCACGTCCGGCGCGGCGATCCGGGTGCGCTCGGCGATCTCGGCGAGGGTCGCGCCCCCGGCGCAGAGCTGCCAGACCGTCTCCAACTCGCCCGCGCCGGCGGGATCGCGCGCCACGGGCGGTTCGGGCGGGGGCGGGACTTCGAAGGCGTCGTACGCCGGCGCCGGCCCGGGCCCTTCGTCCGCTTGTGGACGAGACACGCCGCGCCGCGGTTCCTCCGTCGTGGCGGGCGCCGCGGCGTGCGCGCGCCCCTTCCGCGTCACCGCGAGCACGCGCTCGCCGTAGCGTTGCCAGCGGCCGGGCCCGGCGCCTTTCACGGCCAGGAAGCCGCGCTCGTCGTGCGGAAGCGCGCTCGCCAGCTCGCGCAAGGTCGCGTCATGGAAGACGACGTAGGAGGGCACCCTCGTCTCGCGCGCGATCTCGGTGCGCAGGGCCCGCAGCTCCGCCAGCACGGTCTCGTCCATGTCCTCCGGGACCTCGACCGGCCGGGCGGCGCGCGGCGCTCTCCTGCCGCGCTCCACGGACACCTCCTCGGCCGCCGGCGCCCGCTGTCCGACGCAGCGGTCGCAGGCCGGGCAGGAGCGGGGCGCATCGGGATCGCCGAAGTACCGCAGCAGGTT
>WNFH01000943.1_pt1 | contig 19282 bp, 18 predicted proteins | sample 5400411 | NCBI WGS metagenome assembly WNFH01 (sample SAMN13153347, study PRJNA577476) | soil metagenome | isolation source: 200 cm saprolite under Douglas fir tree site 2 hole 3 | place: USA:California | collected 2015-04-18
CACCGAAAGCGCTGGAAGTCCATTGCCGACGTTCAGGCGGTGGACCTCTGCGAGGTGCTCGTTCCCGGAAAGTTCATTCGACGCCACGATCAGGGCCAAAGGTAACGTACAAAGGTTTCTCGGGGTTATAATCACGGCCAATTATGCCTCTCGCTCCAGGAACACATCTTGGGCCGTACGAAATTGCTGGACCGCTGGGAGCGGGCGGGATGGGAGAGGTGTATCGCGCGCGGGACACGCGGCTAGAGCGCACCGTTGCGATCAAAATACTTCCCGCGCAGTTCTCTTCCGATCCAGTTCGCAAGCAGCGCTTCGAACGGGAAGCGAAGACAATTTCTGGATTGAACCACCCGAATATTTGTACGTTGCACGATGTAGGTAGTCAGGATGGCGTGGACTATCTGGTGATGGAGTGCGTGGAGGGAGAGACGCTGGCGAAGCGGTTGGAGAAAGGACCGCTGCCGCTGGAGCAAGTGTTGAAGTACGGGGCGCAGATTGCGGACGCGCTGGACAAAGCGCATCGCAGCGGTGTGGTACATCGCGACTTGAAGCCCGGCAACATCATGCTGACGGCGACTGGGGCGAAGCTACTGGATTTTGGGTTGGCGAAGGCCGTCGTGCCGCTTGCGAGCGGAGCCACGATTACTGCGGCAGCGCAAAGTTCGCCCGTTACGGAGGAAGGAACAATCATTGGAACGTTCCAGTACATGTCGCCGGAGCAGGTGGAAGGGAAAGAACTGGATGGGCGAAGCGATATTTTCTCGCTGGGCGCGGTGCTTTACGAGATGCTGACGGGCCAGCGCGCGTTTGAGGGGAAGAGTCAGTTGAGCGTGGCGTCGGCGATCTTGGAGAAGCAGCCGGAGCCGATCAGCGCCGCGAAACCGACGACGCCACTGGCGCTGGACCACGCGGTGAAGAAATGCATGGCAAAACTCCCCGACGAACGTTGGCAAAGCGCGAGTGACCTGGCGAGTGAGCTGAAGTGGATCGCCGAGGGCGGCTCGCAGGCCGCAGGCGTGGCGGCGACTGAGAGGGACGACAGAAGCCGCAAAGGCTGGATGATGGCTGGAATCGCACTCGTAGCGCTTTGTGCTGGACTCGGGCTGGCGTACTTTTGGCCGCCCGTGCCGGAGCGCCGCGTCATTCATTCCTCAATCTTGCCCCCGGAAAGTTCGTCCTTCGCCGACAGCGCAAATTCGTGGGGCCCGGTGGCCGTCTCGCCAGACGGATCGCACATTGTGGTCGGCGTCGTTGGCCAAGCAGGCCGCCCCACTTTGTATGTTCGCCCGCTAGACGCTCGCGGGGGTCAGGTCCTGGCCGGAACAGAAGGGGCCACGTTTCCATTCTGGTCGCCTGACGGGCGCACCATCGGATTCTTTGCCGATGGTCAACTCAAGACAATCGAAGCCTCGGGCGGGCCGGCCCAGGTCATTTGTCCAGCCCCTGAAGGACGCGGGGGTACTTGGAACAAGGATGGCGTGATCGTCTTCGCGCCTTCGCCACTTGGAGGTCTCTTTCGGGTACCGGCAACAGGGGGAACGCCAGTAGCCGTAACCAAGCTGGACACCGCCCGCCACGAGGACACCAACCGCTGGCCGCGGTTTCTGCCCGACGGACGCCATTTCCTCTATCTTGCCAGGACCACCGACATAGTCAGCAGTAAGATTCGTGTTGGTTCTATCGATTCAGCGGAGCCAGTGAGTATCGTGGGCGCGGCGGGGAATCCCCTGTACGCGCCGCCCGGATACCTCTTGTATCCTCAGGGAAATCTGTTGGTGGTGCAGCCGTTCGATGCAGATCGCTTCCGTGTATCCGGCGAATCTGTTCCGATTGCCGACCAGGTCTCGTTCAACGGGAACGTGAACTATTCAAGTTTCTCGGTGTCCGCGAATGGAGTCCTGGCATACACAAGAGCCGTTGGAGAAGGAGTCTCAGAACTGACTTGGACGGACCGGAATGGAAAAATTTTCGGGAAGGTGGGAGAGCCCGGAGGCTATTTCGGCCCCAGCCTCTCCCCAGACGGCCGGAAACTCGCTGTCGAAGTCTTCGATTCTCGTACTTCCGCCAATAGCGATATCTGGGTTTACGACCTGACCCAGGATTCAAGAACGCGGCTGACATTCAGTCAATCGAATGAACGGAATCGCCTGCCCGTGTGGTCACCGGACGGAAGCAAAATCTTGTTCAGCTCTGACCGTGGTGGGCACTCTCAAATCTATGAGAAGTCGGTAAGTGGGGTAGACAAGGAGCACATGGTGTCTCCGAGCGAGGGACATCGCTACGCGACCACGTGGTCTCCGGACGGCCAATTCGTCGCCGGTTTCCAAGAAAATCCACAACACGGCGGCCTGGAATTCCTTGTGCTATCCAGATCTGCGGGCGACAAAACGATCCCTTTCTTGCCTGGCGTCCCAAGTCTCTCGCGGTTCACTTTCCCGCGAATCTCTCCGAATGGGAAGTGGATCGCATATATCTCCTGGGAATCAGGCCGCGGGGAGGCCTATGTTTCCTCGTTTCCGAGCGGCAACGGCAAGTGGCAGATTTCGACGGGCGGAGCGAACGACTCTCATTGGCGGAGCGATGGCAAAGAGCTCTTTTTTATCAGCCGGGATGATACCTTGATGTCCGCCGAGATCTCTGAGCAAAACGGCGGTCCGGTCGTAGGAAAGATCCAGTCGCTGTTTCGGACACATCGGGTGGCCTCTCCGAGTTGGGTCTACGACGTCTCGCCGGATGGTCGCCGATTCCTGTTCAATAGCTTGTTGCAACCTTCCGCGCCTGAGCCGATCTCGCTAGTCGTAAACTGGGACGCGGAGTTGAAAAAGAAATGACGCTGACAGCGGGGAGCAACCTCGGGCCGTATGAGATTGTTGGGCCGCTCGGTTCAGGCGGGATGGGCGAAGTCTATCGGGCACGGGACACGCGGCTGGAGCGTACCGTGGCGATTAAGATCTTGCCAGCGCAGTTTTCCGCTGATCCCGTTCGAAAGCAGCGATTCGAACGGGAAGCCAAGACCATCTCCAGCTTGAACCATCCGCACATCTGCACGTTGCACGACGTGGGCTCGCAGGACGGCGTCGATTATCTCGTGATGGAATGCGTGGAGGGAGAGACGCTGGCGAAGCGGCTGGAAAAGGGAGCGCTGCCGCTCGAGCAGGTTCTCAAGTATGGAACGCAGATCGCAGATGCGTTGGACAAAGCGCACCGCAGCGGCGTAGTGCACCGGGATTTGAAGCCGGGGAACATCATGCTGACGTCCACGGGCGTGAAGCTGCTCGACTTTGGCCTAGCCAAGCCTGCCGCCCCGCCGCTAACCGGCGCTACGCTCAGCGCTGTTGCCACGCAAACTTCTGCAGTTACCGAGCAAGGCACGATCGTCGGCACGTTTCAGTACATGTCGCCGGAGCAGGTCGAAGGGAAAGAACTGGATGGGCGGAGCGACGTATTCTCACTGGGCGCGGTGCTATACGAAACGCTCACGGGTCAGCGGGCGTTCCCCGGCAAGAGCCAGCTCAGCGTGGCTTCTGCAATCCTGGAAAGAGAGCCGTCCCCGATCACTTCTATCAAGCCGCTTACGCCGCTGGCGCTGGATCATGCGGTGAAGAAGTGCCTAGCGAAAATACCAGATGAGCGCTGGCAGAGCGCGAGTGATTTGGCGAGCGAGCTGAGATGGATCACCGAGAGTGCCGGGCAAGCGGCTGGTACGGGCTTCGGGGCAACACCAGGAAAGACGAGGAAAAGAACAGCCTGGCTTATCGCCGGCGTACTGGTGGGAGCCGCCATCGTCGGGGCCGTCCGGTGGCCAAGCACAAAACCGCCCGAAGAAACAATGTATTTCCCCTCGCCGATGCCGTTTCCCGCGCGTGACATTGCTGTAGCTCCCAACGGGCACACTATTGCCGTAATCGCATATCTGGAATCCGCGCGGAGGAATGCGCTGTGGATTTACGAACTGGGATCACGGAACGCGAGAAACCTCGCCGATAGCGAAGGTGCCAGCTTCCCGTTTTGGTCACCGGATAGCCGTTCCATCGCGTTCTTCGCCGACGGAAAGCTGAAGAAGGTGGAAGTATTAGGAGGCCCAGTGCAGACGCTGTGCGATGCGCCCTCCGGCCGGGGCGGTACCTGGAACAAGGACGGCGTGATCCTTTTCACGCCTGATGCTTCAGCGACGGTAGGCTTGTATCGCATCTCGGCTGCGGGCGGAACAGTCACGCCGGTCAGCAACCCAGATAAGAACCGCGGAGAATTGAGCCATCGCTGGCCCATGTTTCTGCCTGACGGAACGCATTACCTGTACATGGCAGCCAATTTCGCGGGACAGAAAGGTGTAGATGCCATCTTCGTGGGATCGCTGGATTCGAACGAGAAACGATTCGTCGTGGAAGCCACGGCGAACGCGGCCTATGCCGCGCCAGGCTACCTACTGTTTTACCGGGACAAGACTTTGCTCGCGCAGCGATTCGATCTGAAGCGCTTCGCGATAACAGGAGAAGCCAGAGTCGTTCTGACGGATCTCCAGTATCAGCCGCAGATCAAAAGGGCGGTCTTTGGGGTTTCCGATACCGGCCTGCTGGTTGCTCAGACTGGTGGCGGAGTGGCCCTTTCGCAACTCGTCTGGTTTGACCGGAAGGGGACTCAAGTGAGTGCCGTAGGCAAGCCAGACGTGTACGGCAACGTGGCCCTGGCTCCGGACGGGAAATCCGTGGCTGTAAGCATGACGGACATCGCGAGCCAGAACACGGACATCTGGACTTATGAGTTGCAGCGCGGTAGCGCCAAGCGGCTTACTTTCGACCCCGCCGCTGACCAGGTACCTATCTGGAGCCCAGATGCAGCGCGGTTGGTCTTTTCCTCGAATCGGCAATCCATTAACGACCTGTATATGAAGAGCTCCGACGGCAAGCACGAAGAGAAGCTCATCGTGCATGGTGGCATCAACAACTTTGCGAATGACTGGTCCAGGGACGGGAAATACATTCTATACACCAAAGACACGGACTTATGGCTCTTAACTCTGCCGGAGCTGAAGAGCAGCCTGTTTCTGAAGGCGCCATCGGTTCTCAGGAACGGCCAATTCTCGCCCGACGGAAAATGGGTGGCCTACGCATCGAATGAAACGGGGAAATGGGAGATTTACGTGACTTCCTTCCCGGAGGCACGGGGCAAGTGGCAAGTCTCGGCGGGGGGAGGAGAACAGCCGCGGTGGAGAGAGGACGGGAAAGAGCTGTTCTACCTTTCGTCGGACGGCAAGTTGATGGCCGCGCCAGTAACGACCGGGGCCAATTTCGATGCCAGCACGCCAGTTGCACTTTTCCAAGCGACTCCCCGGCAGCCAGTCCCAATTTATGACCTCTTCGTTTATGACGTAAGCCGGGACGGGCAGCGATTCTTGATCAATACGGAAGTGAAGCAGGCGGAGACCACGCCCATGTCCATCGTTCTGAACTGGGCAGGTAAGATGAACAAATGACGCTGGCAGCGAGAAGCAAACTCGGGCCGTATGAAATTATCGGGCCGCTTGGTGCGAGCGGGAATGGGGGAAGCGTACCGCGTGCAGGATACGAGGCTGGAGCGCCATTCATTCTTCACCGATATCTTCTCGCCAAACTTCCGGGTGCTCTGCGACATATTTGGCGAGCATCTGGACGCATTCGTTCGAATGAGCGTCGAAGACTTCGGTGCCGTTCTCGCGCAGCCAGTCGATGCCGCCGCGGAAATTCACGGACTCGCCGACAACTACGGTGCGGATGCCAAACTGGCGGATCAGGCCGCTGCAATACCAGCAGGGAGCCAGCGTGGTCACCATGATTTTGTCACGGTAGCTGCGCTGCCGGCCTGCTTTGCGAAACGCATCCGTTTCACCATGTGCGGAGGGATCGCCTTCCTGCACTCGGCGGTTGTGGCCGCGTCCGAGCAGTTTTCCGTCGCGTTCGAATAGAGCGGCGCCGATGGGGATTCCTCCTTCGGCGAGACCCAGGCGCGCCTCCTCCACGGCGGTCTTCAGCATGGCGAGATATTTCTCTCGATTTTTTTCTGCGTCCATTGTCATTTTCATTCGGTCCGGAGTTCCCTGCCGCAATATTTCATTTGGCGGCGCCAACCACCGGAAACATCCAGCTCAAAAGCAAGTGGGTCGGCCAATAGACAAGCGTGACGGCTCCGACAAAAATTACCGCAAGGTGCACGGGAGCGGGTCCCCAGGAGCGATGAAAGAGAGGATCTTGAACCACATAGTTCATATTGTACCCAGCAGGCAAAAACCGCGAAGCGACGAAAAGTCCCGCCGCAATCGCTGCCTGTAGCGCCAGAGCGCGACGGTCGTATCCTATTTTGCGCATGGCCCAGAGCAGCGCCAAGGGAAGACCGATGTGAAAACTGGAAAGCAGCCGCGCCCAAAGCGGTACACGGGTATCCCACATGTAGTCCGTTCCGCCGACAAGAAATCGTCCGGTGACGAGCCGCCAGCCAATGTCAGTGGCCCAAAAGATCCCCGCGGCCAGCGAGCTGACCGCCTGGCTGGAAATCAGCAAGGAGCTTCCCCACCACAAACCTGCGCAGGCAAGGATCACCGCGATATCGCACAAGTGCAGCAGATTAGCCCAGCCCCAAAAACGGATGTAGGCGGGCAGCCACACCAGAGTCCACAACAGCCCGACCCATCGCAACACCGGGAACGCGTTCGCGCCAGTGGTCATCTGTTACCTCGGGAACTCCTGAGAACGGGCACAGACTACCACTGTTCACGGCCATGGATGTATCGCCGTGGAGGGCTCCGCGTGAAGGAAATGAGCTTTCGAACGAATACCGCCGGATCGGCTGGAAATTTCAGCCCGCATTTGCGAGCGTCTGCTTGCCAGCCGATCTCGGCCTTTGTCACCTATAGCTTCCTGCAGCTTTAGGCGATTTTCAACAAACCGACACGCACCCTCGAAACGGACTCCTTGTCCTTCTCGGCCCAAGTCAGCAGGATACCCTCGGTTGCTCGGGCGACGTGCGGATAGCCGATGTTTCCTCCCCGCGACAATTCGAATGGTTCATCGCGAAGAGCGTCATTGAGGATATGCCGGGCCAATAGCCTCGCCGTCCCTGACTCATTTTCCAGCCAGAAAGCAATGGCAGATTGATTGGGCAGGAGCATGACCTGGGCTCTGCCAAGAGCATTCCCTGTGTCGATGCGCAGAGGCGGAGCAAACGTAGCGCCGCCGTCTTCGGAGAATGCGAGCTTCACCGCGGGTTGATCTTGCGGAGCGCTGAACCAGATCAGCGCGGTTCGCGTTCCGTCGGTGTCAAGATGCGGGCCATTCACGGGACACGCTTCGATATGCCAATGATCTGGATGGGCGATGCGAGGCTGAGACCAGGCGCCCGCCCGATTTTGAATCAGGGAGATGTCGCGAATATTTTCCGGCGTATGGCCGCGATAAGCGGCGAGCAAGCCGGAACCTGTTCGGACGAGCGCGGTTGAGCAACACGTACACGTGTCGTGATCGAGGAGGCCGAGTTCGCTCATGGTGCCGTCCGCGCGCACCGTTCGCGACATCAACTGGACCCGCTTGTCTTTCTCCCAGTTTCTGCCATCGAGCCAAATGAGCGCGGCGACGCTATCGTTCAACGCCGCAGCGGAGGCGTAGCCATTGTCCTCGCCGGGTTGAGCAGCGGAACGATTGACGAGGGTAGGAGATGACCAGTGTCTTCCGTCGTCGGTCGAGGCCGCCATGTAAAGCTCAATCGCGTTTCCGGATGGTTCCTTGCTTGCCGGCTTTTGAGACCAGTAGGCAATGAGATTCCGGCTGGAGAGTGCGATGACTCCGGGTGCGGACGCGCGGTCTCGGCTGAAGAGCAGTCCAACCGCGATGGTTACGGGCTGTGACCACGTGCCATTCCGGCGGAGCGAGAATCGGAACGCGGCAGTGCCATCGTCGTTTGGTTCGAGCCAGCTCAGGATTACGCTGCCATCCACCATGGCAGTGACTCGTGGTGTCATGCTTCCCCGGGGAGCGGGCGCAGCGATTTCCCGCCAGCCTCCGGCAGTGATCCGCGAACCTGATTTGGAATTACAACCGGCAAGGCCGAGGATCGAAGACGGAACGGCGGCCGTAAGACCCAGAGCGGCTGAGACTTGGAGCAATTGCCTGCGGGTGATTTCAATTTTTTTCATAGCAATACATTCTCCTTTAAATGAGGGCGCGAAGCCCAGAGATGCGGAGTTGTGGCGGCTGCAGAGGGATTGATCTGCGGCGCCGTGAATTGTGGGACTACTTTTCCCGAGAGTCGAGAGCGCGCGCGCAAACGCGAGGCATTTCGCGACACTCAGCGACGAGCTCGAGGCAATGTTCGAATGAACCACGTGGAGAGGATTAGCTTCGCGGCGGTTCGAAAGGCATAGGGAGAAAACCGGGGAGCAGAAATTCTTTCCGCACCGTTGAAGCCTGGCTGGAAAATTGCGGTCCGGAAAGGCCTTGATTATCGGAGAGCATGGCCGGGCGCTGCGGGGCGACAATCTCGTAAACGACTTTTTGTTTGGACTTCCCTACACAGATCGCGAAGTGTCCAGCGACGCCGCGCGGGCACGAAGTCCCTCTCTCATTGGAGGCCCGCGCTTGACGCTGTTCTGCCGCGGAGTGCGCGCTACGTGCCGGGCGGCACATGCCATGGCACTGATCTTTCGCCTGTGCGGAGACGCGGGTCACCAGCTCGGGGGGAGTCGCCAGAAGGGCGATGAGGAGCAGTATGGCTTGAATGCGTGCCAGCATGGTTCGCACGTTAGAGCTTCTAGAGAGTTAGACGGCAGGCGACCGGTTTTTATTCCTGGTTGGAGACGATTCTGTTCCATCTGGCCCCCACAATTCCTAGCTGGCTCGATGGCAGGAACTAGCCCGGGGCCGGACTCCAATATGGAGCTTTGCTCGGCCCGGATGATTCCCTAGCATCTGCGATCATGACGAAGAAAACGGTTGAAGGCGACGGTCAAGCGAGAGTCCTGCTTGCATGGCTGCAACAACGCGAGGATGAGATGGCCGCGTTGCTGGCAGAGTTGGTGGCCATACCGACGGAGAACCCGCCAGGGAAAGACTATCGCGCCTGCACCGATCTTCTCGAGAACCGGCTGAAGCAAGTGGGCCTGGACTGCGAGCGCCTGGAGGTCAGTGAGACGAAAAAAGGAAGCGGAGACAGTCCCGTCTGTCTAGTAGCCAACCACGGACGGGGAGAACGCGTTCTCTACTTTCACGGACACTATGATGTAGTGCCGGCGCAGTCCCCGGAACAGTTCCAGCCGGTCCGCAGGGAGCATTTCTTGTTTGGCCGCGGCTCCTGTGACATGAAGGGCGGGATAGTTGCCATGCTCTATGCCATTCTCGCGCTGAAAGAATGCGGCGCCGGGCTGGGCGGAAGGGTTGCTGTAACATTGGTTCCCAATGAGGAGACGGGAGGCGAAGGCGGCTCGGCGTGGCTGGCGGCCAAAGGGAGGCTCGGCTGCGGCGGGATTGGCATGCTTTTGGCTGAGCCGACCAGTGGCGTCGTGTGGAACGCAAACCGCGGGGCCATTTCGCTGCGCGTTCGTGTGCTCGGAAAATCCGCACATGTTGGTTTGCAGCACCAGGGGGAAAACGCGTTCGAGCGCATGCTTGAAGTCGTTACGCGGCTCCGGGAGTTGAAGCAGGAAGTAGAGCAAAGAGCCACCAACTTCAACATCGGGGCGGATCAAGCTCGCCAATCGATTCTGATGCTGGGCGGGCAAAGCGGAGGCGGCGCGAACTTCAACGTGGTGCCAGAGGAGTGCTGGTTCACCATCGATCGGCGCATCAATCCCGAGGAAAACCTCGACGCCGAGAAGGGCAGATTGATGGCGGTCCTCGAGAGTTGCAGGCGCGAAGGCATTCCACTCGAATGGGAGATATTGCAGGAGGGCCAATCGTCCGCATGCAGCGAGGAGGAGCCGCTCGGGGTGGCGCTGACGCGTAACGTACGAGCAGTTACGGGCGAAGCGCCACGTTTTGAGATGTGTCCCGGCTTGCTGGAGACCCGCTTCTACGCCGCTCAGGGTGTCCCGGCCTATGCTTACGGTCCTGGCCTGCTCTCCGTGGCGCACGGACCAAACGAATATGTAGACCTAAGAAAAATAATCGATTGCTCCGCGGTCTATGCGCTCACGGCCTTGGACCTGCTTCATTCCTGAGCGTTCGGTTGCTGTGGTCTCTCCCCGGTGAATAGGGACGCTTCTCTTCATTCTAACGGGTGTGATTGCCACGCTAAGCCGTAGTTGGGGGATGGCTGCGGCATATTTTATTTCGGGAAGCGTTCTCTTTAGTTACCGCGTCCTGGCCTCAAAAAAGCAGAAATGATGTTGTAAGTCGTTGAAGTATTGCCAGTTAAAAGGCATGGAGGAGCTTTCGTGCGTTGTTCGCCAATGTTCCCGCAGTTGGTCCCATCGTACTATTCATGCTTTACGTCGAATTGCCGATGATACCGTGGTATGCCGACCCTTTACTTTTGCCAACCCCACGCAAAGAACCAAGGTATGCTCCGCGCCGTACTCTCTGTCAACGAATGCGAGCGCGTCGTCAGCCAGCACACCGCCACCTATGTCGGCGATCAGTTCCCGAAACTGGCCAATGAGCAATCGTCGGCAAACGACTTCGCCGTGCTCAATTTCCCACCGAATGAGACGCCGGTAGGATGGCGCTCCGGCTATTACCGGCTCGACTCCGACCTGACCAAGCTCAACGAATCGCTTCTGGCACTTTCGCGCTAGCCCCCACTAGTTTCTCGCGATATTGCACGGCAAACGAGCAGGCTTCGTTCGCGAGCTATTTCCATTCTCCTGCAGAGGCTAACAGTTGCAGTCCGATAGCGAAGGAATGGTGTCCGAGGGGCTCGCAATAGACGACTCGCGCCCGAGCCCGGAAATCCCCCGGCAGCGACCACAAATTGAGCCGCTCATTCCGTTTCCAGGGATTACTCGAGACAACGCGCACGCCGTGGCTGCTTACGTTTTCCGTGAGGCCCTCCTGCGCAGGATGTCGGACATCCAGACTGCAGAGATCCACTCTTACTGTCAGGGGAATGCGTCGTTCCAACCGGCGGGCAATGGCTTGCATCGGAAACCCCAATGTTTTCCGAAAAACTGGGAGGATGGGTGTCGGGGCAGGAACGACAAGCCATTATACGCCTGCCAGCAGCGGATTAAGCAGGTTTTCCAAACTGGCACTGGGTATCGGTTCTCGAAAATCCCGACACTCTACAGGTATTGGCAAGCCGGATACACGATAGTACTCGTGGCCTATCGACGCCTGCAGGAGTCAACGAGAGAATCGGTTCAATTCAGAGAATTCTAATCTACGGCTCTCTCTGGAGTGGTCACCCTGGGTTTCTAGCAAAAAGATGAACTGGAGGTCGCCCGTGAAACTGTTTAGTTTATTGAAGATACCGACCCTCGCATTGGGCTTCGGGGCTCTGGTGTTCTTCGCGCCCACCTGCAAGGCGCAATCGGAAGTTAGCCCTGATCATTTCGATGGAACTGACTCGTGGGAGATCGCAGCTCGGAGGCCAGTGGCTGCGAAAGCCAAGTCGACACCGGCAACTGGTTCATACCAAGCGCAGAACAAGAAGAATGGCTCGGGTGCAAGCCTGCAACTTGCTTCGGCGCGTAAACTCTCGAAGTCCACGCCACACAACACAGTGGCGGTTCAGGACGAGCGTAAGGTGGCGGCTCGCAAATCAGATAAGAAATAGCTGCGAGAAGCTTTTCCGTTGCTAAGGAAGTTGCTTTGTACAGTTGTTCTTAGAGCTCAGGACTTGCCCGATCTAGCTCGCCAGCGGCAGCCAGTTCTGCAACAACACATCCTGAGAATTTGGCCGGACTTCTCCAAACCTCAATCCCATCCCGAGAGGCGCGTGTGAATAAACGACCGTTGTGGGCGCTTCGAAGACGTGTGTTTCATCGGCGGCCTGAGCCTACTACCGTTGTTGAGCGCGAGAAAACAGGCTTCTGAAAAGTCAGTGACTTCCACGGAGAAATCCAAGTAACATCTTGCAGTTCCTGGCAACCTCAGTGTGGGGTGGGAATGCCTCCAGAAGGCTTGCGTCGCAGCAGCCGAATTCCTCGAGAAATTGCAATTCTGTTGGTGGGCAGCGACATGGAAGGCAAGATGTTCTCTGAGCAGACCAAGACTGTTCTGCTCAGCCGTTACGGCGCCGGCATCGTTTCTCAATATGCGCTCTCCGCAGAGCAAGAACTAATCCTCCGCAGGCTAGATACCGACAAAGAGGCCGAGGTCCGCGTTGTTGGTCAGCTCGGCGCCCATGATAAGAGCTACACCTACGGCGTGGCCTTTTTGAACCCTGAAATGGACCTCTGGGGCATCAAGTTCCTCAGCATGACGGACTCCGAAAAAGAAGCCAGCCGCGTGGTGCTCCAGTGCAGCAGCTGTAAGTCCCGCGAGACGGTGGAGCAAAGCGATTTGGAATCGGACGTTTACCTGGTCAACGAAGGGATCTTCCGGTCTTGCAAGAGATGTGGATCCTCGACATTTTGGAAGCAGGCTATTGACGATGCCAGCGGCGAACCTGTTGCAGTGGAAACAGCCGCGCCGGAAGCGGAGGAAAAAGTGGAGCCTGTTGAGGCACACCCGGCCGCGTCACCGGGAGCGGAGCCCACAGTGCAGCCCGCGGCGCGCATCGAAAACAAACGGAAACACGTACGCACTAAAGTGAATTTCAAAGCATGCATCCGGAGCTACGCCTTTGGCGACGATATCGTGACCTGCGAGGACATGTCCCGAGGCGGCATACGATTCAAAAGCCGGAAAGAATACGTTGCGGAAACCGAGATCGAAGTGGCCGTGCCCTACTCACCGGGTACACAGTCCATTTTTGTCCGAGCACAGATCGTCCACGTCACGGAATTGAAGCAGGAAAGGCGCTTCCGCTGCGGGATCTGTTACGCCAAGTCCTAAGGGCGCACCGCTATTGTAGATTCAGGCGCGCGTCCTCGGGTTCCCTGAGTTCAATTCTTTGGTTTTACCTCAGAGAGGCTTCGACCTTGCCCTTGAATTCCTTGACCTTGGCTATCACCGCAGGTTCATCGACGGTGAGCAGTCTCTTGTCGCGCATCACCACGCGGCCGCCGATGATTACCGTCTCAACGTCGGTTGCCTTCAACGCGTACGCCAACTGCGCATACACGTCGTACATCGGCACGGCATTCGGTGCGTCCAGCCCGATGAGAATCAGGTCCGCTTTCTTCCATGCTTCAAGCGAACCAATTTCCTTCTCCATGTGCAGAGCCCGCGCGCCTTCGATGGTGGCCATTTCAACGACGGCCTTCGCTCCAAGCGCCTGGGGGTCCATTTTGGTGATCTTCTGGAGCTTTGCTGCCAGGTCCATCTCTTCCATCAAGTTCAGATCGTTGTTGCTGCCGGCCGGCCCGTCCGTGCCCAGCCCGACGGCTATGCCTGCAGCGCGTTCTTCAATAACCGGGGCAACGCCGCTTGCCAGCATCATGTTGCTGGAAGGATTGTGTACGCAACCCACGTGGCGCTGCGCCAGGATCTTGCGGTCGGTCTCGTCAACAAAAATGCAGTGGGCCGCGAGCACGTCTGGCCCGAGAATTCCGAGCTTGTCGAGATACTGGACCGGCGTGGTGCCATTTTTCTCGCGGCTGTCGTTCAATTCTTTCTTCGTCTCCGCCACATGAATCAGGATCGGAGCGTTGTACTTCCTGGCAAGCGCGGCTGAGTCCTTTAATGTTTTCTCGGAATCGGTATAGATCGAATGGGGCGCCACGGCGGCGTGAATCAGCGGGTCGCCTTGCCAGCGCTTCAGGAATTTTTCCGTGTATTCGAGCATGGCCGCGTTGCTCTTATTGTCCGGAGCCGGAAAGTCGAGGATGGTCTCGCCCAGCACGCCGCGCATGCCAGCAGTCTTGGTTTCTTCGGCGATGGCGTCCTCAAAGTAATACATGTCCGCAAAAGTCGTCACACCCCCGCGAATCTGCTCGGCCGCAGCCAGCCGCGTACCCCAACGCACAAACTCCTCGGTCACATTCTTCGCTTCCGCCGGGAAAATCGATTTCGTCAGCCACTCTTCCAGCGTCACGTCGTCCTTCAAGCCTCGGAGCAGGGTCATCGGGGCGTGCGTGTGTCCGTTGACAAGCCCCGGCAAAACAAGCTTCCCTTTCGCATCGATCGTCTGCTTCGCCACGACGCCTTTTATGTATCGCAATGTAAAATCAGAGCCCCTGCCCACAAATACCAAGTTGTCTCCGCGCACCGCGACCACGCCGTCTTCGAAAATTCGGCGTTCCGCATCCATCGTGACGATGGTTCCATTTTTCACCAGGAGGTCGAAGGCAACTGCCTGTTTCTCCGTTTGCGCATGGAGGCCAGTCGAAGATAGAAAGCTGAGAATGAAAATAAAACGTGCAACGGCTGCGAAATCAGTCTTGTTTCCCGCCTTCGCAAATTCCATATTCACGGTTCGTCTCGTCACAGGTGAGAGGAATCAAACGGCTTGGGAAAGAGATTCTTCATCTGAATGATTTCTATTTTGCCCTTCAGGTTCGCCATAATCACGGGAACATCACCGCAAAATTCCCAGATCAACTGGCGGCAAGCGCCGCACGGAGGCGTTAGCGTGTCGGTGTCGGTGATCACGGAAATGGCATTGAAGCCGCGCTCGCCTTCGCTGATAGCTTTAAAAATGGCGACGCGCTCGGCACAAACGGTGAGGCCGTATGTAGCATTCTCGACGTTGCAGCCGCCAAAGATTCTGCCCGAAGTAGCGCGGAGAGCGGCGCCCACGCGAAAATTGGAGTACGGCGCATGCGCGTTTTCCCTCGCCTGCCTGGCGGCCGAAATCAGGGTATCGTATTCGCTCACGCGATCGCCTCCGCAATTCTCGGAATGACTGCTTTCAACAAGCCGATGAATTGCCCTTTCACGCGCTCGGCTGTCTCCAGCACTTCCAGGTGGTTGAGCGGCTGATCCAGAATTCCCGCCGCAGCATTCGTCACGCAAGAAATGCCCAGCACGCGAATGCCGCTATGCCGCGCGGCAATCACTTCTGGAACCGTGGACATGCCCACCAGGTCCGCGCCAGTCCCGCGCAAGTACCGAATCTCCGCCGGCGTCTCATAGCTTGGACCGAGGAGTCCCGCGTACACGCCCTCATACAACCCGATGCCCATGCGGTTTCCCTCGCCGACAGTCATTTCGCGAAATCTGCGATCGTACGCCGCGGTCATATCGTGGAAGCGCAGGCCAAATCTCTCGTCGTTCGGTCCTGTGAGTGGATTGACACCTTGCAGATTGATGTGATCGCTGATCACCACCAGCCGGCCCTGCACGAATTCCCGTTTGATGCCGCCCGCGGCGTTAGTGAGGATCACAGCCCTTACTCCCATGCGCGCGAAAACACGAATGGGAAAGACCACCTCTTTCGCAGAATAGCCTTCGTAAAGATGGACGCGGCCCTGCATCCCGGCCACGGGAATCGCTCCCACTTTTCCGATAACAAGTTTTCCCGCATGGCCAATGGCGGTCGATTGCGGAAAGTGCGGAATTTTCGCATAGGGAATTTTGGTGGCATCAGCGAATTCGTCCGCGAAAGCACCAAGGCCGGAGCCCAAAACTAAAGCAATCTTGGGCCTGAGATCCGTCTGAGAAAAGATGAAATCGGCCGCGAGCCCCGCGCGCTCGAATTCGCCCTCCGGTGAACTGTTGGCCGGAGTCGGAACCGTTATTTTCCCAGACGAACCCGGTTTCGGAGTGTGGGTCTTAGAGCTCTTCTTCGCGCTCACGAAAGAATCCCCACAATGGAAGCGGACATCAAGTTGGCCATCGTTCCCGCAAGCATGGCGCGAATTCCAAACTGAGCCAGCTGGCCACGGCGCTCGGGAGCGAGCGCGCCGATGCCGCCGATTTGAATCCCGATGGAACTAAAATTCGCGAACCCACAAAGCGCGAAGGTGGCGATAGTGAAGGAGCGGGGATCGAGCATCTCTCTCATACCTCCCAGTTGCTGAAACGCGACCAGCTCGTTGATAACCATTCGTGTACCGAGGAGATTGCCGATTCGAACGCAATCATGCCAAGGAATCCCTATAACCCAAGCAATTGGCGCAAAGATCCAGCCAAATATTCTCTGAAGGCTGTCCGGGAACCACGCGACGTGGTTATGCCCCCAGCCCATCATGGCGTTGACCAGCGCAAGCAAGGCGATGAAAGTAATGAGCATCGCGCCGACATTTAGAGCGAGATGCAGGCCGTCCACGGTGCCGCGCGAGATCGCGCCAAGAACATTCGGTTCTTTTTCCATCTCGGGCATTTCGACACGGCCAGCCGTGAGAGGCTGCTCCGTTTCGGGAACAAGCATTTTGGCCATGAGCAGGGTGCCTGGGGCGGTCATGATCACCGCCGTCAGTAAATGCTTGGCCTCGATCCCGAAGGCGATATAGGCCGCCATGATTCCGCCGGAGACATGGGCCATGCCACTGGTCATCACGCACATCAATTCGGATTTTGTCAGCTTGTTCAAGAAGGGGCGAATGGTAAGCGGCGCTTCCGTCTGTCCCATGAAAATGCTGGCGGCAACATTCAGCGATTCCGCTCCGCTCGCGCCCATAACGCGCGTCATCACCCACGCCGCGACACGGATAATGAGCTGCATGACGCCAATGTGATACAACAGCGCAAAGAATGCGGCGATGAAAATGATCGTCGGCAGCACTTGAAACGCAAAGGAAAAACCAAACAAAGAGGTTTTCTTGCCGATTTCGCCCAAAACGAATTCCGATCCCACATATGAAAAGCTAAGTAGATGGTTCACGGCCGCGCCGGCAGCCTGAAAGATTTGGCGGCCGATATCAAATCGCAGGACGAAAAAGGCGAAGGAGAACTGCAGGCCGAGCCCCCAAAGCACCGTTTTCAAGCGGATGGATTTGCGATCCGTGGAGAAGACATACGCCAGCCCCAGCATTGTGGCCAAACCCAGTAAACCTGTAAATCGTCCCATACGCAGTCCTCTCTGTCTTCGATTCGCTTCCGTTCAAGCCCCAAGAATGCGCCGTACGAGCAGTCGCTTTTCTCGCGGAGCTTCTTCGCCGATGTGGTAACTCTCCGCAATGCGGCTCTTCGCTTCGGCAAGTTTGGCGTCGCTATTGTAATGAATCGTGGCCAGCGGCTCTCCCTTTTCCACGCGATCGCCGATCCGTTTGTGGAACTCGAGGCCCACGCTATGATCGATTTTGTCTTCCTTCTTTTCGCGGCCACCGCCGAGCATGGCGAGTGCGATGCCAAACTGCTCGCAGTTGGTTCCGGTGATGAAGCCGCTGGAGGAACTCGCTACGTGAAAATGCAGGCGCGCGGTGGGCAGGCGTTCCGGCTCATCGATGACGCGTTCATCGCCCCCTTGCAGACGAATTCCTTGCCGGAATTTTTCGAGTGCCTGGCCGGTCGCGATCATGGTTTCAGCAAGGCGTCGGCCTTCTTCGACGCTCTTCGTTCGGTCACCGAGATAAAACATCCACGCGGAAAGGTTGAGGCTCAGGTCACGCAGATCGGCGGGACCGCGGCCCTTGAGGACTTCGATGGACTCTGCGACTTCGTTCGAATGTCCGGCCATGCGGCCGAGCGGTTGATCCATGTCGGTGATTAGCGCGACGACTTTCTTGCCCATGCGTTTGCCGGTTTCGACCATCACTTCCGCGAGGCGAACGGAATCTTCTTCTTTCTTCATGAAAGCGCCGGAGCCCGTCTTCACGTCAAGGACCAGCGCGTCGATGCCTTCGGCAAGCTTTTTGCTCATGATGGACGCGCAGATAAGGCCGATATTCTCAACGGTCGAAGTAACGTCGCGGAGCGCGTAAATTTTCTTGTCGGCAGGAGCAATCTCCGCAGTCTGCCCGATCAGGCCCATGCCGCATTCGCGCAGAACCCGGCGAAATTCCTCCAGTGACAAATTTACGTTGAACCCCGGAATCGCTTCGAGTTTGTCGAGCGTGCCGCCGGTGTGGCCCAGGCCTCGGCCGCTGATCATCGGAACGGTTAGTCCCCCCGCCGCCACAATCGGAGCAAGAACAAGAGAAGTCTTGTCGCCGATCCCTCCGGTGGAATGCTTGTCCACTTTTTTGCCGGGAATTTCGGAATGATTGAGGACTTCTCCGGAGTGCAGCATCGCTTCGGTGAGCGCCGCGAGTTCGGAGCTGTTCATGCCGCGAATCCACACGGCCATGAGCCAGGCGGCGATCTGGTAATCGGGAATTTCGCCGCGCGTGTAGCCGGAAACCAGAAAATTGATTTCTTCGCGGGAGAGTCCCCCGGAATCACGTTTCTTGCGGATCAGGTCGACGGCACGCATGCGTTTGGAAAGCGAACGGCGAGCGTAACATCCACTTTGTGCAGCGTCAACGCAAGGCACACGCCAAAATCGGCAAAAACGCTACAGCGGCTGCTGCACGTCCGGAGGTAGATTGGTCGTCTGGCCAGAGACCACATGCCAGCCACTGGGAGTACTGATGTAAACATGAATGGCGCGCATCTGACTGCTGATGATCTGGCTTTTAACGATCCTCCGCGAGGACCATAAGCAAGTGGCGACCGCGGTGTCTTCGAAGAGGCGGACTTTGATGTCGGAGGCGATGAACGATTGATACTTCGCCGAAGGAGATTCGATCGCGTCGATCCATTGAGCCTTATCGACCAGTTGACCGTGAGAGAGCGCCCCGGCGAATTCATCGCTGTAGACGCGCCGAAAGAAAGTGCTGGCGTTCGACTGAATGGCGCGCGCGGCCTCTTTTTCGAGACTGAGGATCTCCTGCCGTTGTAATTCGGGGTCTGCTGCGGTTGCCGCGTAACAGCGGTCAACGCACACCTGCCTCCATTTTTCCTGCGCTTGCCACGAGGGGCCAAGGACCAATCCGATTACCAACGCCACCATACACCTGATTTTGATCATCTTGGAGTGCCTCCCGCAAGCAGTGACGGAATCCCGCTGGACCAACTCAGGAAAGAGTTGCCGTTAACACTCCCCATGGTACGGAAAGAAGAGTGCCTTTTTCCACCGCGTGCGTGACGTGCGTGTTGTGAATGACAAGCTTTCGTCTGGGGAGCACTCACGCGGGAGCGGTTTGGGAAGGTGATTGCGGTGGCACAAGATCCATGAGAACGCCAAATCTGCATCTTTCTCTATCTGCTAGAATAACCTACCCTCAACCGCAGTTATCCAATCGAAGTTTTGATTTCAGGGGAGGATCCATGATCGACATTTTTAACGGTGCCCG
>WNFH01000944.1_pt1 | contig 19281 bp, 23 predicted proteins | sample 5400411 | NCBI WGS metagenome assembly WNFH01 (sample SAMN13153347, study PRJNA577476) | soil metagenome | isolation source: 200 cm saprolite under Douglas fir tree site 2 hole 3 | place: USA:California | collected 2015-04-18
TGGGGGCGAGGTCCTTCAGCGGGATGCCGAGTCCCTTAGCGACGTCGCGGATTGGCTGGTAGTCGCTGTCCTTGGCGTCGGCCATGCCGTCCCAGCGGTAGATCTGGATGAGCCGCACGGGCTGGTTGGTCTTCGGATCCACCCGCGCAGCGCCGGCATCGTCGGCCATTTGCTTGAGGGCGGACTTGATCTTGCCCGCCACGGCCGGATCGAGGTCCTTGCGAAAAGCGATCGTGTCGTTGGGAATGGGATCGGTCTTGGCCAGGACGCGGAGCTTCTCATCGACGTCAGGAAAGCGGCTCTTGAGCAGCTGGGCCGGGGCATCCTCGAATGTGGCCGCTGCGTCGGCGTTGCCCTGGTAGACCGCCAGGGCGGCCGAGTCGTGGCCGCCGGCGAAGGTGGCGGTCAGGTCCTTCTTGGGATCGATGCCGTTCTTCAACAGCAGCGCGGATGGATAGATGTAGCCGCTGGTCGACACCGGGTCGACAAAGGCGAACTTCTTACCTTTGAGGTCTTTCAAGTCCTTGATGGGCGAGCTGGCTTGGACCAGGATCGTGCCGAGGTACGAATCCTCCAGAGCGCCGCTCTTGGCATTCTTGCGGAGCGCCTTGAACACCACCTCGGCGCCATTCTGGTCGTGGGCGAACACGTACGCCGTGGGCGCCAGCCAGGCCACGTCCACCTTCTTGGACGTCATGGCCTCGATCGTGGCGGTGTAATCGGTCGTGATGAAGGGCTTGACTTGCAGGCCGGAAGCTTTGGATACATAGTCGGTGATCGGCGTGGCGTTGGTCAGCAGTGCGTTGGGATCGGAGGAGGGCGTGAAGGCCATTACGGTCTCGGCGGGCGCAGGCGCGGCCGATTCGCCGCAGGACGCGAGCGCCACAGCGCCGAGGATCAGCAGCGCGCCGCCGGGCTGAAGCAGTCTGAGCATGGCCAGACTTTAACCGATTGCCGGAAGGCTGATGGGCACCTCGAGCCACAAGATTGGGACCGCTACAAGACGGCGATGAGCTCCACTTGGAAGAAAAAGCCGCCGCGGATGGCCGCCGGCAGGGCGTGCCGGGCCGGCCGGCTGTGCTCGTCCGGAAACATCTTCACCCATTCCTTGTTGACCGGATCGCGGTATTTCTCATCTGCCAGGTAGACCTTCATGTAGCCGATGTCGTCGGGGCTGCCGCCCGCGTTCTCCATGAACGTGCGCACGTTCTTGAACATGGCCGCGGCCTGCACGTCGGGGTCGGTGGGGACCTCGCCGGTGGCGGTGTCCCGGCCCGCGATACCCGAGGAGAACACCACGTTGCCCACGCGGCAGCCATTGGGTATCGGGACGCCGTGTGCCAGTCCGGGAATCTCGATGGATCGTCGTTCTGCCATGGCAGGGATGGTACAGTGTCGCAGCAATGACCTCCTGCAAAGAGCTGTCTGACCTGCTCGTCAGCTCTCTCAGCCTCGATACGCCGCCCGTTGGCCTACGCTTCGTCGAGGAGGCGCCAGCCGGAGTGGCGCGGTTCGAAGGCGAGGTGCCGTCGGCCTGCACCTTCTGGCGCCGCGCCGAGCAAGGGCTGCTGTTTGCCGATGCCCCAGCGCACTTCAACTGCCTCATCGGCACCTACACGATGGGCCTGCCCATGCCCAAGGAAAAGGAGCCCGAGCTGATGGCGCTCATCGGCCAGATGGGCGAGAACGAATACTTCGACGCGGCCGAGGTGCCGTACGTGCCTACCGACGGCAACGCTAAGACCGGCATCGTATATGGCCCGCTCGGCGACTTCGACGAAGCGCCGGACGCCGCGCTGGTGTGGCTCACACCCTACCAGTCGATGCTGCTGCAGAAGGCCACCGGAGCGGCCCGTTGGACGGACCAGCCCGGTATTCCGACCTTCGGCCGGCCGTCGTGCGCGGCGATCCCAGCCGCCATCCAGCGGGGGTCGGCCACGCAATCGCTTGGCTGCATGGGCATGCGGGTGTTCACCGAGGTGGCGCAGGACCGGCTGCTGGGCGTGCTGCCACGGCAGCAGCTGGCCGATCTACCGGCAGCGCTCCAGCGAGTGGCCAACTCAAACGAGAAAATGACCCAGCATTATCGCGGGCAAAAGGCCATTCACACCAAGGGGATACGGGTCAGCGCATAGGCGACAGGCCCTTCCGCCTGCCGCCAGGCTGGAACAAGCCCTGGTGGAAGCCGGCACTCGGCATTCCGCTGTGCGCCATCTCCGTGGCGCTGCTGCTCGGCGGCTTACTGGAGGGCCTGCTGGTCACGGTATTCCAGGGCCTGGAGCTGATCGCCCTCGCGCTGATCGCCGCCGACGCCTGGTGCGTTCGCCAGCGCATCCCGGTGCTCAACTCGTCCGATAAGGCCGTCGCCGCGGGAGGATGGGTGATCTTGCTGCTGATCGCCATCGGCCTGGCGGTGGCTATCCCGATCCTATGAGCATCGGGGGACGCATCGCGCTGCTGGACTGGGCCGCCATCGATCGCTCGCTAGACGAGCACGGCTACGCCACTGCAGCACCCCTGTTGAACGCCATAGTCCTCTTGACTCTGGCGTCATTCACGGCACAATCGAGATATGCCGGCTGAGACGACGACAGTTCCCGACCTGCAGTTCGACGAGGAGCTGCTCAACAAGCTGCTGCCGCCATACAACGTCATCTTGCACAACGACGACGTACATACGTTCGAGGATGTGGCGCGCGCGCTGAACCGCGTCATCGGCGTCTCGCTGAAGCGCGGCTATGAGCTGGCTGACATCGTTCACAACAACGGCAACGCCATTGTGGCCACCTGCCGCAAAGAGCAGGCGGAGCTCTACCGCGAACGGTTAGAAGGCTACAAGCTGACGGTCACCATCGAACCGGCGGAGTAAAGTTAACAGCAATCAGCCGTCAGCTGCCAGGTCAAATACTGACAGCCGACGGCTGAACGCTGACGGCTTGCTGCTTACCTGCTGGGAGCAGGTGAGGTAATGGGCGACGGAGCCGTGCGGGCGGGCGCGGAGATGTTGATCGTGGTGCCACCCGGATTATTCGTCGTGGTGGCGCTGCCGAACCAGTGGCCGGCGGTAGCTCCCCAGGCGACGACCGCGATGGCAATGAGGACCGCGATGACTAGCACAACTGCCAGCAGGTTCACACCCGCGGCGCCGCCGTCACTACCGTAATAAGGGCCTCCGCCCGGAGGGTTGACGTTGACTTGACCCATGACTGCTTACCTCCTTTTGCGAAGTTCGAACGCAAGCCGTGTGCCACCGCCAGCGTCACTTCCGCCAGCGGTATGACGTGTGCTGGGAAAGCAGCGTGGTAGGCATTGATTTCGCTATAACCGTGTGATATTTTGGCGGAAATCGCCTACTCGACACTCGGCCGTTAGGAGTAGCACAGCATAAGCAAAGAGCTTCGCACCAACGACAAGATCAAGGTCGGCGAAGTGCGCTTGATCGACGACCACGGTGCACAGCTTGGCGTCCTGCGCATTGAAGACGCCCTGGACCTCGCCCAGAGTCGCAATCTCGATCTCATAGAGGTTGCCCCCACCGCCAATCCCCCCGTGTGCAAGCTGCTGGACTACGGCCGCTTCAAATACGAGCAGACGAAGCGCGAGCGTGAAGCCCGCGAGAGCCAGAAGCAGCTCGTCCTCAAGGAGATCTGGCTGCGGCCCAATGTGAACAGCCACGATCGCCTGTTCAAGACTCGCCAGATCCAGCATTTCCTAGAAGATGGCGACAAGGTGAAGGTCACCGTCCGCTTTCGCGGCCGCGAGATGGCCCATCCCGAGCTGGCCCGCAACGTCCTCAACCTGGTGGCCGATGACATCAAAGCCTACGCCAATATTGAGAAACCGGCGCAAATGGAAGGCCGAGCGCTGACGATGATTGTCTCTCCCAGCAAGGCACTCCAGAGGCAGCCCGCAGGCACGCAAGCTCCCAGACCGGAGGCAGCGCGGAACGGCGCGGCTCCTCAACCTGCCGGCGCGGCCAATGGCGCTTCTGGCCAGCCCGTCGCCAGCCCTGTTAGGTCGCCTCAGGCGGTCGCCTAGCCCCTAGGCCGCCATGCTGCGCGGCCGTTCTCGATTCATCTCATACAACCGCCGGCCTACGGACACCAGGATCGCTGCGCCCGGCACCGCGAATAGGGCGCCCCACACGCCGGCCACCTCGATGCCAATCAGCACCGCCACAATGACCACCAGCGGGTGCAGGCCGACGCCGTGGGCCATGATCCGCGGGCCAATGATGTTGCTCTCGATCTGCTGGATGACGACGAAAGCGACGACGATCAGGATGACGTTCAGCCAGGAGCCCTGAAAGGCGGCTATCAGGATCGCTGGGATGGCGCCTAGCGTCGGGCCGAAGAACGGAATCAGCTCCAGCAGGCCGGCCAGCACGCCGATGATCAGCGGAAACCGCACGCCAATCAGCCAGGCCGAGAAGCCGGCCAGCACGCCCACCATGAACGCCACTATGAGCTGCGCGCGAGCGTAGCCGGCAACGGCGTTGATGACGGCGTCCTCGAGGTAGTCGAACAGCTTGCGGTGCTCCTCGGGCACGGCGGCGTTGAGCCGGGCGCTGAACTCATGGCCCTCGTTCAGCAGGTAGAACGAGATGACCATGACGACCACCACCCCCACGGCTATCGTGGTCACGTCCCGCACCACGACGCCGATGTTAGCCAGGACGGCGCGAGCCACGCTTTGCAGCTCAGCGCCGAGGTTGTCGCCGCTGACGTTGATCCCGAGCCGCTCGATGGTTTGCATCACCACCGACTCGGGCGCCGTGAACCGGCGGTACATATCGGGCAGCGCCTGGACTAACTGATTGGCCTGGTCGACCAGCGGCGGGATGACGAGGTAAAGGATGCCGCCGAACACGATCAGCACGCACAGGTAGGACAGCAGTACAGCCACCGGGCGAGGTACCGGTTTCAGCCGCTCCAGCCAGTCCACCAGCGGCATCAGCACGACTGTTGCGAGGATGGCCAGGAGGAGCAGCAGCACCATGTGGCCGATCCAGCTCAGCAGCCAAATGGTGCCCGCGACGATAATGGCCAGCAGAATGATGGTCGCGGAGATGACGAGCGTTCGCGTCCAGGCGGCCAGGGACATGATTAATAGTAAGACGAGTCGTCAGGCGTCAGTAATGACTGGCTAGTAAAAAAGCAGCGAGTACGGCGTTGAGCGACTGACGACTGACGCCTAATTACTCGCTCGCGTAAACGCTGACGCGCTTCTGGTCGCGCCGGTAGTTCTCGAATTTGACCTTGCCGGCGACGAGTGCGAAAAGCGTGTGGTCGCGGCCGCAGCCCACGTTGTTGCCGGCCTTGATCTTAGTGCCGCGCTGGCGAACGATGATGCCTCCTGGCAGCACGACCTGGCCGTCGTACAGCTTCACGCCGAGCATCTTGGGCTGGCTGTCGCGGCCGTTCTTGGAGCTTCCGCCGCCCTTCTTATGGGCCATTAGAGCGCGATCTCCTGGATGGCAAGCCGGGTAATGGACTGGCGGTGGCCAGTCTTCCGCCGGTAGCGCTTCTTGGGCTTGTATTTGAACACCACGATCTTCCGATCGCGGTCCTGCGCCAGCACGCGAGCCACCACTTTGGCGCCTTCGACCAGCGGCTTCCCGGTCTTGACGGCGCCTTCGTCGGAGACCATCAGCACCTGGTTCAGCTCGATCTCACTGCCAGGCTCGACGTCGAGCTTTTCGACCTCCACAACCTGGCCCGGCGAGACCGTGTACTGCTTGCCGCCCGTTTTGATGACCGCGTAGCGCACGAAGGGGAACTATAGCATTCGGACGTGGCTGGCACCCGAGTGCAGACGACCCGCTACTTCGACGAGCAAGTCCTCCGCAAACGACCCTACCTCAGCAAGAGCCTGTGTGAGCGCGTCGTAAACGCAATCTGGCGCGAGGTCCAACCAGACGGCCGCACTCGGTTTTGGGCATTTGTTGATGAACTTGGCGGACGTGCGCTGCGAGTCGTTACCCCTTGCTGACGGGCAAACAATCCACAATGCTTTTCCTGACCGGAACTTCACGCTCGAGCGATTAAGACAACTCCGAGGCCAGCCATGAAACTGCACTATTATCCCGAAACTGATTCGCTTTACATCGAGCTCGCTGCCAAGGCGAGCACCGACTCGCGGGAAGTTGCCGACGGTGTCGTAGTCGATTTAGACGCCGGGGGCAGCGTCGTGGGCATCGACATCGATCATGCCTCGAAGAAGCTCGACCTCGAAACCGTCGAGACGGTTTCCCTACCGCTCAGTCCTGGTTAACACCTTAGCCGCCTGCAGGGAAAAGGTAGGAGCCGTCAGACCTTACCCCAGTAGGCTACTTGGCGGGGAAACCGTTTTGTAGCGGGCGGAGAGCGTTGAAGGCTGTGCCCGCTATGCCGGCGCCGGCGCCCGACCCGGCATCAGCATCGGCGGATTCTCGGGCTCACGGTTTACCAGCGGCCGTCGGTACAGAGGGTGGCGGATACTGCGAACCTCATGCTCGAGCGTGAACACCAGCTTGCCGCTTTCGGGGTCCACGATGTCCTGGAAACGGAACTGGTGATTGCGGATGCCTTCGCTGATCAGCTTCCGTTCCGCGAGGAATTCACACGGGCCAGAGAAGTTGGCGACGTAGATCGCCACGTGATGTCCGTCATAGTCAGGGACTTCGTCACTCTCACGGAAGATGAGGCGCTGGTTGGCGCCGACCTCAATGATCGCGGCGGCCCCCCCGCCGCTCCGCTCCAGGCTTGCCGGGGCGCCGAAGACCTGCTGATAGAAGCGTTGGATGCTCGCCGGCGCTCCGGCTGGAACGCTGAACTCGACGTATGGCATGCCAAGGGCCATGGGACCGTGGCGGCCGGGACCGTAGCAGCGGTAGCGATTGCCCCACGGGCAGCGCACCTCCACATACTCACCCGGGTCCGACCAGGCGAATTTCGTGCCCGCCAGCTGGTCTTGAACAGACGCAAGTCGGTGCTTGAGCGCCTCCAGGTCACGCACCACGAGGCCGGTGTGCCCACGCAGTACTTGTGGCTCGCCGGTGGGCAGATGGAACTGCTCGGCGCCCACGTTCACCCATAGGTTGTTCAGGCCCACGTTCATGTGCGGATCTCTGGTGAAGCCGAGCCCAACAATGTAGAACAGGGTCGCTAGCGACTGGTCGGGCATGCGGACGTTCACGTGCTCCAGTGACATGATGTTGCCCACGTCCTCGCCCCGTGCTGCGCCGTTACTCTTCATGACTGGCATGGCAAACCTCCTACGTGTTGATGAATCACAATAGTTTGCGAGCTTCTTCGATGCGCGGCTGCTCAACCTTAATCTGCACGCCGGCCCGTTCTTCCTGGAGCAGCATCGCCACACGCGAATCGCGGCTTCCCCAACCGCGGTTCAGCGCCTGCGTCAGCTCAGCCAGGGTCAGGTTCGCCAGCCGCATCGGAACACCCAACTCGCGGCCCAGCTCCGTGGCCAGAGCCACATCCTTGTGCGCCAGGCGGAGCTGGAACTTCGACGGATCGAACTGCGCCGGCAGGAAGTCCTCGATGAGCCGGTCGAACGTTCGCCGCCGGCCGCCGGCGCCCTGCCGGACCGATTTCCACAGATCGAGCGCATCGACGCCCGCCCTCACGCCAAGCGTCCACACCTCCGCAAACGCGGTCTGCAGGATATAGCTGGCGCAATTGTGGACCAGCTTGGTCACAGATCCAGAGCCGATCGGTCCGGCATAGACCACCTGGTCGCCGATAGCGTCGAGCACCGTCTTGTGCTCGCGGAACGCGCCTTCGTCGCCTCCCACCCAAATGGCCAGTTTGGCGCTCTCTGCGCCGGAGGGGCCGCCGCTGACCGGTGCGTCCAGCAATTGGATGCCACGCTCCAGGAAAAGCTGGTGCAGGCGGCGAACGAGCGTCGGCGAGTTGGTGCTGAGGTCGAAGTAGGCGGCACCATCACGCATGCCGGCCAGCAGCCCATTCTCGCCCAGGGCTACGGCCTCAACTTCAGGCGGACCCGGGAGGGATGTGAGCACGACGTCACTTGCCTGGCCGACTGCCTTGGGCGTGTCGGCCCAAACGGCGCCGGCGGCTACGTGGGGGCCGGCGGCCTCGCGGCGGAGGTCATGAACCACCAGCTCGTAGCCGGCCTTCTGGAGATTGGTGGCCATCTTGCCACCCATGGTCCCCAGACCGATGAAGCCAACCGTCACCTTTGCTAGACCAACCAGGAACGCTTGCCCTGGGCGCCCAGCAGGCGGCCGAACACCATGCCCGGAAAGTGCGCCGCCGCCACGGGGACATCTTTGCCTTCGATCTCCCTGGCCAGCGCATTCCGGGTGCGCTTGGCCAGCTCCGGGTCAACGTCGCCCAGTCCGGCCCACTCGTCGTCCAACAGCTCGACCGGGCAGTGCACCACGTCGCCAAGCAGCAGGCCCCGAGCGGTACCTGAGGAGAGCACGATGATGGTGCTGCCCGGCGTGTGGCCCGGCGCCGTCATTGTGTCGACGCCGGGCAGGAGCGGACCGCTGCCATCCCACGTCTTCAGGCGATCCTCAACCGGCGCAAGGGCCGTATGGACCCGCTCGTTGTTCAGGAAGTGCTCCCAGTCGCGCGCATCGCAGCGGTAGGTGGCGTTGGGGAACACTTTCATGCCTTCTTGCGAGGCCCAGCCGACGTGATCGAAATGCAGATGAGTGAACAGCACGTCGCTGACGTCCTCCGGCCGAACGCCTTGCGCAGCAAGGTTCTTGAGGAGCTCACCCGCAACGTACTGATTGCCCCCCGGCGAAACGCCCGAGCTCGGGCCCATGCCAGCATCGATCAGGGTCAGCCGCCCGCCGGGATCGCGCACCAGGAACCCGCCCAGCGCCAGCTCCACCATCCCGTTCTCGTCCAGGAACTGGCGATGCTGCGCCCACATCTCGTCTGTGGTGCCTTTGAAGTTACTGGGCTTGGCCTTCATCACGCCGTCGAATACGGGTTCGATGAACAGATCGCCGATTTTCATAACGCGCCGATTCTACTGCTGGCTCGCAAGCCCTCCACCCACTCTTTGGTCCGGCCCAGGAGGATGGCCTTGCCGCGCAGATCGGCGGGGGTGCGGGAGCCGGTGAGGAACAGGGCGGTGCGCAGCTCATCCAGGAAATGCTCGATCCAGGCGGCGGTCGCGTCGACGCCCTGCTGAGCCACGACTAGCAGCGGGCGGGCAACGCCCACGAGGGTCGCGCCCAAGGCTAGCGCCCGGGCAGCGTCGAGGCCGGACCGGACGCCGCCGCTGCCGATGACTGGCAGCCCAACCTCGCACGCCAGCGGGATGGCCGCCATGGTCGGGATGCCCCACGCACCGAACAACTCGCCGAGATCCGCTTTGGCCTGGCGGTCGTGCAGCCGCGCCCGCTCAGCTTCGACGATGGCGAAGCTGGTGCCGCCCAAGCCGCCGACGTCGAGCGCCTGCACGCCGGCATCCCGCAGCTGGGCTGCTTGGGCGGGTGCAATGCCGGCGCCGGTCTCCTTGGCGATGACCGGCACCCCCACGGCGGCGACGACGCCTCGTATGGCAGCCAGCACGCCGCGGGAGCGTGTGTCGCCCTCCGGCTGGACCATCTCCTGCAGATAGTTGAGATGGACGGCCAGCGCGTCGGCTCGCACCAAGTCCATCACCTGGCGCACCTGCTCCGTCGTCAGCGGTTTCTCGCCACTCTGCTGGATGAGCTGCGGCGCGCCCACATTCGCAATCACGTAGGCACTGGGTGCCGCGTTGCGGACGACGGCATAAGTGTCCGCCAGCGACGGGTCTTTGATGTAGGCGCGCTGGCTGCCCACGCCCATGGCCAGGCCGAAGCGCTGGGCCACCTCCGCCAGCACTGCGTTGATCGAGCGGGCCAGCTCATGGCCGCCGGTCATAGACGAGATCAGCAGCGGGGCAGCGAGGTTCCGGCCCAGGAACTCGACCGACAGGTTCACCTCGTCCAGGTCGATTTCCGGCAGGCAGTTGTGGATGAGGACTACGTCATTCCACGAGGCGGAGATGCCCGGCTCCACGTCCTGCTGGCTGGCGATGGTGATGTGCTCGGCCTTGCGGTCGGCGATCTGCAATTCCTCTCCCACATTCGCCGCCCGCGTAGGACTGGGAGAGGCTAGGTGAGGGCGCCTCGCAGCTGGCATGCGCTGAGTTCCCTCACCCTAGCCCTCTCCCGTCGCGACGGGAGAGGGAACATTCTTGGGCCAGTGCAGGGCGATGCCTTCTACCGCCAGGGCCGCCTCGCCCATGGACTCGGTCAGAGTCGGATGCGGGTGGATAGTGGTGAAGACGTCCTCGACCGCGGCCTCCAGACGCATGGCCAGCGTGCCCTCCATGATGAGGGAGCTGGCTTCGTGGCCGTAGATGTGCACGCCCAGGATCTCGCCGTACTCGGCATCGGCCACGATCTTGACGAAGCCGGAGGGCTCCCCAACGCACTGCGCCTTGCCGTTGGCCGAGAACGGGAAGCGGCCAACCTTCACGTTCGGCCGGCTCTCGCGCGCCTCCTTCTCGGTCATGCCCACCGCCGCGATCTCCGGGATCGTGTAGATGCAGCGCGGCACCAGTTGCACGTCCTGCACCGACTTGTGGCCCGCAATGACCTCCGCGGCGCGCACGCCCTGGGCGAAGCCGGCGTGGGCCAGCAGGCTGCGGCCATTCACGTCCCCGACCGCGGAAATGCCGGGCACGTTGGTGCGCATGTCGTCGTCCACCCCGATCCAGCCGCGGTTGAGCTCGACCCCGATCTTCTCCAGACCAAGCTCGCGCGTATTGGGCGAGCGGCCGGTGGCCACCAGCGTGACGTCCCCCTCGATCTCGTTCGTGCCGCCCTCGACCTCGACAACGCAGACCTGCGTCGGGCCGTTGGCCCTGATCTCCTTGAGCTTGGTGTTGACCAGGATCTCGATGCCCAGCTTCTTGAGATCGGTATCCAGACCCTTGATGACGTCCTGGTCCTCCATGGCGATGATGCTGGACAGCATCTCGACGATGGTGACTCGCGAGCCCAGGTTGGCGAACATGCAGCCGAACTCGACGCCAATGACGCCCCCGCCAACGACGGTCAGCCGCTTGGGCACCTGGTCGAGCTGCAGGGCCCCGGTGGAGTCGATGACGCCCGGCAAGTCCATCCCCGGCAGTGGCGGCCGGCTGGGTGACGAGCCCGTGGCGACGATCACGTCTTTGGCCTTGACCTGCTCCTCGCCGCCGTCCTTGAGCTTGACGGCAATCGACTTATCGTCGTTGAAGCTGGCGAGACCCATGAGGGTCTGGATGCCGTTGCTCTTGAACAGCGTGCCCACGCCGCCAACCAAGCGCTTGACCACGGTCTGCTCGCGTTTGACCATCGCCGGGTAGTCGACGCTCACGTTTTCGGCATGGATACCGAAGCGCTCGGCGTGCTGCATGGTAGCGAACAGCTCGGCGCTGCGAATCAGGGCTTTGGTGGGGATGCAGCCGACGTTGAGACAGACGCCGCCGAGGTACTCCTTCTCGATGCACACTACGCTCGCGCCCAGCTGCGCCGCGCGAATAGCAGCGACATAGCCGCCCGGGCCCGCGCCGATGACGGCGACGTCCTTCTCGATCATGCCAGCAAACGGCCTCCCTTCAATCGAGGATACATAACGGTTGTACATTTTCGACTATGCCCCTCACCTGGGCAGACTTTGCGGGCCAGAACGCCGGCTACCTGGCCGAGCTGTACGAGTGCTTTCGGGCAGATCCCAGCTCGGTAGATGCCGCTACCCGGGCAGCATTCGAGAAGCTCCCCTCTCCCGCCGCAGCGGGAGAGGGCCAGGGTGAGGGAAACCGGCGGGGCGGGGAGGGGACAGCCCTTGTGGCCGGCTCGGTTGGGCTGGCGCGGGCCATTCGAGCTTACGGCCACAAGGCGGCCCAGCTCGATCCGCTGGGCACGCCACCGCCGGGTGACCCGGCGCTGGAGGCCAGCTTCCATGGCATCAGCGAGCAGGACCTGGCCGGTCTGCCGGCGGACGTGGTGCGTGGGCCGGTCGCGCACGGCATCGCCAATGCGCGCGAGGCCATCCAGCACTTGCGGCAGGTCTATGAGAGCACCACCGGCTACGAGTTCGAGCACGTGTCAGTAGCCGAGGAGCGCTACTGGCTGCACGACGCTGTGGTCACCGGCCGCTACCGCCCGCCTCAGGACCCGATCGACGAGCGCAAGCTGCTGGAAAGGCTGACCGAGGTCGGCTCATTCGAGCGCTTCCTGCAGCGCGCGTTCCCGGGCCAGACCCGTTTCTCGCTCGAAGGCCTGGGCATGCTGGTGCCGATGCTGGACGAGATCATCGGCTCCGCCGCGGAGGCAGGTACGCGCGCGGTCATGCTGGGTATGGGCCACCGCGGCCGGCTCAACGTGCTGGCGCACGTGCTGGGCAAGCCCTATGAGCAGATCATCGCCGAGTTTCTGGGCCGCTACCCGCCGCCGAACACCTCCGCCAGCGGCAGCAGTGACGTGGGTTGGACGGGCGACGTGAAGTACCACCTCGGAGCACGTCGGGCCTACAGCGGCGGCCGCGAGGTAGCCATGACCGTCATGCTGGCGCCCAACCCGAGCCACCTAGAGTTTGTCGACCCGATCGTCGCCGGCATGACTCGCGCATATGGAGAGCGGCGCGATGGGGCTGGCCCGCCTCGACAGGACGAGCAGGGGTCGCTGGCGCTACTGGTCCATGGCGACGCTTCCTTCCCCGGCGAGGGCGTGGTCGCCGAGACCCTCAACCTGTCGCACCTACCTGGCTACCGCACCGGCGGGGCGATTCATCTGATTACCAACAACCAGCTGGGCTTCACCGCCGGGGCGGAGCTGACGCGCTCCACCTTGTACGCCAGCGACCTGGCCAAGGGTTTCGAGATGCCGGTTATCCATGTCAACGCCGACGACCCAGAGGCGTGCATCGCCGCCGTCCGGCTGGCGCATGCCTACCGCGAGCGCTTCCGCAAGGACGCGGTCATCGACCTGGTGGGCTACCGCCGCTACGGCCACAACGAGGGCGACGAACCGTCGTTCACGCAGCCGCGCATGTACGCCACCATCGCCCAGCATCCCACGGTGCGTGAGCTATGGGCTCGTGAGATGGTTCGCCGCGGGCTAATGACGGAGGAGGAAGCGCAAGCCTCGCTGCAGACCGCCATCGAGGAGCTGCACGCGATTCGGCGCAGGATCATGGAGACACCAGCGGCCGAGGAAGGCGAACCGATGGGGCAAACGGCCGGCATCGAGGCCGGCGGTCCAGGCGGCGGCATCGGGAGCCCTGGGCCTGCGCCGGGGCTCGAGACAGCAGTCCATCGCGAGCGCCTTGCCAGCCTGAACCAACAGCTGTACAGCGTGCCGACGGGATTTCACCTTCACCCCAAGCTCAAGCCTGCCCTCGAGCGGCGCCGGACGGCCTTCGACCCTCACACTAACGCTCTTCCAGAGGGAGAGGGAACAAAGATCGATTGGGCCCAGGCCGAGACGCTTGCCCTAGCGTCCATCCTGGCCGACGGCACACCTATTCGGCTCACAGGCCAGGACACCGCGCGCGGCACTTTCAGCCAGCGCCACCTGGTACTGCACGACTACGAGATCGACGCGACCCACATCGCGCTGCAGCGCCTAGCGGACGCACGCGCATCGTTCGAGGTCTGGGACAGCCCCCTATCCGAAACGGCGACGCTGGGCTTCGAGTTCGGTTACAACGTCATGGCGCCCGAGGCGCTGGTGCTGTGGGAGGCGCAGTACGGCGATTTCGTGAACGTCGCGCAGGTGATCATCGACCAATTCATCGTCTCAGCGCGATCCAAATGGGGGCAGCAGCCGTCGCTGGTACTGCTGCTGCCGCACGGCTATGAGGGCCAGGGCCCGGAGCACTCCGGCGCTCACCTGGAGCGCTTCCTGCAGCTGGCGGCCGAGGACAACCTGCGCATCGCCAACTGCTCGACGGCGGCACAGTACTTCCACATCCTGCGCAGGCAGGCAGGGCTGCTGGCCAGCGATCCCCGTCCGCTGGTGCTGCTGACGCCCAAGAGCCTGCTGCGGCATCCGCTCGCCACGTCGGCTCCGGAGGAGCTGTCGCACGGCCGCTTCCGACCGCTGGTGGAGGATACGTCGGCCGCGCCCGATCGGGCCCAGCGGCTGATCCTCTGCAGCGGCAAGATCGCCATTGAGCTGGCCGCCGCCGAAAGGCCGCCGGCAGAGGGCGCAGCGGCGGCTCGCGTGGAGGAGCTCTACCCCTTCCCAGCGACGGACGTCGCCGAGCTCGTGGGCCGCTACCCGAAGCTCCGCGAAGTGGCTTGGGTGCAGGAGGAGCCACGCGACATGGGCGCCTGGACGTATGTGGCGCCGCGGCTCCGAGACATTCTGGCTGGCCGGCTGCCACTGCTGTACATTGGCCGTACGCGCCGCGCCAGCTCCGCCGAAGGCGCGTACGAGTGGCATATGAAAGATCAGCGCCGGATCATCGATGCCGCCCTCGATCTGGTGGGAGCCAGGCCCGCTGAAGATGCGGCGATCGTGACCGAGGCCGTCCGTGGCGGCTGAGATCAGCGTGCCCATGCTGGGCGAGTCGGTCCTCGAGGCCACGGTCGGCCACTGGCTCAAGCAGGAGGGCCAACCGGTCGCCGTAGGCGAAGTCCTGGTCGAGCTGGAGACCGAGAAGGTGAACGCCGAGGTTGCCGCCGACCGCGCCGGCGTACTGGAGCGCATCGTCCACCGCGAAGGCGAGACGGTCCATCCCGGCGACGTGCTGGCCATCATCGGCGAAGATCACCCTCTCCCGCCGCGGCGGGAGAGGGCTGGGGTGAGGGAGCCCACTGCGCCAGCAACCCCACGCGTCAGCCCGATAGCCGAGCGTCTGGCCGCCCAGCGCGGCGTGGACCTGGCCCAAGTGCAAGGTACCGGCCCCGGCGGCCGGATTCTCAAGGAGGACATCGAGAAGGCGATTCCCTCTCCTGCCGCAGCGGGACAGGGTAAGGGAGAGGGCCCTCACCCTAGCCCTCTCCCGCCAGCGGGAGAGGGGATACGCTCGGAAACCCGCCAACGGCTATCGCGGCGGCGATTGACCATCGCCCGACGCCTGGTCGAGGCGCTGCACGCCGCAGCCATGCTGACCACCTTCAACGAGATCGACATGAGCGCCGTCGTGGAGCTGCGGACGAAGCAGCGCCAGGCTTTCACGGAGCGCCACGGTGTGGACCTTGGCTACATGTCCTTCTTCACGAAAGTGTCAGTAGCGGCACTGAAGCTGTTCCCGCAGATCAATGCCGAGCTGGATGGCGAGGAGCTGATCCTCAAGCAGTACTACGACATTGGCGTCGCAATCGGCGACCCGGAAGGGCTTGTGGTGCCGGTGCTGCGCGACGCCCAGGACATGACGTTTGCGGAGATCGAGCAGGCTATCGCTGGCTTCGTCCAGAAAGCGCAGGATCGCACGCTAACCCTGGAGGATCTGCGCGGCGGCACGTTCACCATCACCAACGGTGGCGTCTACGGCTCGCTGATGTCCACACCCATCCTGAACCCGCCCCAAGTCGCCATCCTGAGCCTGCACAAGATCGAACAGCGGCCCGTGGCGGTGGATGGCCAGGTCGCCGTCCGGCCCATGATGTACGTGGCCCTGAGCTACGACCACCGCGTGGTCGACGGTCGCGAGGCAGTCCAGTTCCTGGTCCAGATCAAGCGCTTCATCGAGCAGCCGGAGCTGCTGCTGCTCGACAGCTAAACGCTAGGATGCCGGGGCGTACTTGCCCCCGGTTTGTGGCGTGGCACCCTCATGGCCCCCCTCATGATGCTCGAGGCGCGTCTCGCGCGTCCAGCTGCGCTTCAAATCGTCCCGCACGCTGAACGCCAGCCGGCCAAGGCCGTCCACCTCGATCTCCACGCGATCGCCGTCCTGAAATGGATGCAGGCCGCGATGGTTGGTGCCCGTGGCCAGCACGTCCCCCGGCTCGAGGGTGTGGATTGAGCTCACCCACTCGATGCAGCGCGGGATCTTGTGCGCCATGTCGCTGGTGTTGTAGTTCTGCACCAGCTTGCTGTTGATCCAGGAGCGGACCTGCAACTGGTGGGGATCGGGAACTTCGTCGGCTGTGACGATATATGGGCCCAAGGGTGCGAAGGTGTCGCGCGACTTCATCTGGTAAAAGGTATTGCCGCTGGGGGGAAGGCCGCGCGCCGAGCCGTCGATGAAATTGACGTAGCCGAATACGTAGTCCATTGCCTGGCCCGCCGCCACGTTTGAGGCACGCTTGCCGATGATCACTGCCAGCTCGGCCTCGCCTTCGAAGATGGTGGCCGGCACGTCCGGCAGGATCATGATCTCGTTCGGGCCGATGACGCTGTTGGCCGACTTCAGGAAGGCGTTGATGGGCGCCGGCTCGGAGCGGGTGCCGTCTTCCATGTAGTTCACGGCCATGCAGGCAATGTTGGGCGGCTTGGGCAGCGGCGGCCGGACCTTCACTTCGCTGAGCGGCGCGCCCGACCCCTTCTCCACGGCCTGCTGCAAAGCCCCTCGATAGCGGCCGAAGTTGGCGATGAGACCGGCCATGAGGTCTTGCGGCCCGACTCGCGGGACGTCCTTAACCACCTCTGTGACGTCGACCACGGTGTCATCTTTGAGGACGCCCAATTTGAAGTCGTTGAAGAAGAGAAGTTTCACTCCGTGCTCCTCGAGGACGTGCTGTATTGCTTCAGGAAATCAATCGCCAGGCGGTTGAACTCATCGGCGAATTCGACGTGCGGGCAGTGGCGCGCGGGCGAGAAGATCTTCAGCTCCGAGCCGGGGATTTTGGCGTGCAGGTCGTGCCAGCAGTCGGGCTCGCGCAGCAGGTCTTGATCGCCGCCGCAGATCAGCACCGGTACCTTGATCTTGCTCACGTCGCCGCGCTCGCCGGCGAAGCCCTTGACCTTGCCCGGCGGAGCGACACGGGCGGCGGCGATGGCTTCCCAGGCGCCCGGCTCCAGGGCCGCCTGCCAGCGCTCGTCGACGAACTCGTCGGCCCACCACTTGGGGTCGTAAAACAGCACCTTCAGAATCTCGCGCATGCCCTCGCGCGAGCCGTCATACAGTGTCAGCACCTTGCGCGCGTCGTTATCGGGCGCGAAACCGCCGCCGCTGGAGGCGACGATCGAGCGGATATTCCAGGCGGGCCGATCGGCGCCGGCGACGGTCAGGATGAGCGAGCCGCCGAAGGAGTTGCCCATAAAGTGGGCCGATTCGATGCACAGCCCCTCCATGAAGGCCCGGATGTGCCGCACGCGATAGCCAGACTGGTCCGAGAAGTTGACCAGCTTCTCGGTCCGGCCGAAGCCGACCACGTCCGGCGCGTACACGTGGAAATGCTCGGCCAGCGCGCCGATGTTGTAGCGCCACGAAAACTCCGCGCGCCCGCTGAACTCGCCGCTGTGGACGAGGATGAGCGGCTCGCCTTCGCCCGCCTCCAGATAATGGGTGCGAACGCCGGCGGCCATGACGTAGCGGCTGAGGGCCTTGGTCACCCCGCCCCTTCCGGGCCGAAGATCGATAGGCTGTGGCCGTCCGGATCGGCGAAGTTGGCGGCCCAATTGGTGCCGTCGACCACGCGCGGCTCGTTGCTGAACTGGACCCCTCGATCGCGCAGCTCGGCATAGGCGGCGCGCACGCTGTCGACGCCGAAGACGACCTCGGTGGCGCCGACCACGTGCTGGCTGGCCTGCGCCAGAGCCCGGCTCAAGGCCAGCGACGCGCCGCCGCCGTCGAGGAAGACGAAGCCCGGGATCTGGCCTGTGGCCCGCATCCCGAGCTTCTCCACGTAGAACGCCGCCGAGCGCTCGAGGTCCGTAACGCCGAGCATGATGATGCTAAGACTGAGCTTGGTCACCTGCAACTCCTCATCAAGGTCTCAATAGACTAGCGGACGAGCTGGGTCGGTAGCCCAGCGCCCTCGACAAACGCCCGGTGGCGCTCAGCAGAGCGGGCGCGCAGCGGCTGGCCCGGGAGAGCGTGAAGCGAAAACGCGGGCCCGCGACGCTGAGCGCAGCGGACAGCCGGCCAGCGCGATCGAAGATGGGCGCCGACATGGCGGTGCCGCCGGCCAGGCGCTCGCCGGCGCTGAGCGAATAGCCCTGCAGTCGGATGCGGCGCACATCCTCCTCCGCGGGGCCGCCGTCACCCGCGCCGCGTGCCAGGACCGCTGCCCGTTCATCGGCCGGCAGGAAGGCCAGGATGGCGCGTGCCGTGGCCCCGCTGACGAGTGGCACCGGCTGCCCGATGGGGTTGATGCGCCGGATCTCGTGCTCGCTTTCGACCTGCTCGACCACCACGTGGCTGTCGCCTCAATCAAGTGCAGCGTGACCGTCTCCTCGGTCTCGTCCCGCAGCTGGCGCATAATGGGCAGGGCTATTCGGCGCAGCTCGGGCTCGCCACCCGGCGCCAGCTCGGCCAGGCGGCTGCCTGGCCGGTACAGCCTGGAGTGGCTGTCCTGCTCGGCCGCCCCGAGCCCCTGCAGCGTCGCAAGCAGCCGATGGACGGTGCTCTTGCTGCAGCCGATCTCGGTAGCCAGCTGCTGCAGGCCAGCTCCCTCAGCATGCGCGGCCAGCCGGAAGAGCAGCTCGATGGCACGTTCGACAGAACGAACGCCTCGCTCCACCCCAGGTTCCCTCACCCTAGCCAGTCCCGATGCGGCGGAGAGGGGGATGTTGTGGTACGGTTCACCTAGTCCAGTATACGGAACTCGTTACGTACAGCGGAACCAAAGGAGAGCGTTTGGCAACAGCCACCGCCACCCAGTGGCGTACCGAAAAAGTGGCCCTCCAGGGCCTCACCCTGGAAACGCTGGAAGGCGGCCAAGGCGAGCCGCTGCTGGTCCTTCATGACCAGGAATATTTCAACACCGGCTGGCCCTATCTCGACCGCCTGGCCGAACATTTCGCCGTCATGGCGCCGTCCCATCCCGGTTTCGGCCAGTCCACCCTGCCCGAGCAGTTCGACAGCATCGACGACGTGGTCTACGCCTATCTCGACATGCTGCGCGAGAAGAGTGGCGTGCGCCTGGTAGGCATGGGCTTGGGCGGCTGGATAGCGGCCGAGATCGCCGTCCATTGCAGCCACGACCTGAAGAGCCTGGTACTGGTTGACGCGGTCGGCATCAAGACCGGCGGTCCCACCGAGCGCGACGTCGCCGACAACTTCATCATGGACGCCGCCGCGTTCCTGCAGGCCAGCTGGCACGATCCAGAGGCCGGCGCCAAGGTTATGAAGCTGCCCGGGCCCGACCTGCCCGAAGAGGACATCATCA
>WNFH01000948.1_pt1 | contig 19244 bp, 16 predicted proteins | sample 5400411 | NCBI WGS metagenome assembly WNFH01 (sample SAMN13153347, study PRJNA577476) | soil metagenome | isolation source: 200 cm saprolite under Douglas fir tree site 2 hole 3 | place: USA:California | collected 2015-04-18
CTCTTTGACAACGAAGTCCAACTTCTACTGGATACTGCCGCTCAAGACCCTCGCTGCCACTGCCTCGTCTACCTGGTGCTCTATGCCGGCTTGAAAAAAGAAGAGCTCATCGCTCTGAAATTGGATCACATCGACCTCTCCAATCCGCAGGCTCCCATGATCACTGTCCGTTTTCCCGCCTCCACCGGCAAACAGCATCGCGAACGCAGCCTCGCCCTTCCCGCCAGCTTTACCACCATCTTCAAGCAATACCAGGCCCAGTTTCATCCCACCAATGAACTCTTTGCCTGTACCGATCGCAACCTGAACTACATCCTGGCGCGCGCCGTCAAAGCCGCCGGCATCAAGAAGCGCGTCACCTTACAGTTACTGCGTGATACCTTCGCCGTCCAACAACTCCGCTCCGGCACCCCTTTGGAAACCCTGCGCGAAAAACTAGGCCTCTCCGACGAAGCCTGGCTCGAGTCTCGCGAAAAATACCGCCGACTCGCGTTCCCAAAGTGATTACTTGATTAGCCTGGGTTGCTCTTTGATTAGCCGCCGCAGGCGGATCATCAAACTGAAGCAGCCCAGGATCATCTACTGTCGGTATTGTGGATATTGTGGTGGCATTGGATTTGCCTGCACCATAATGACCTGTGCCACTTTGCGCTTCAACCTTTGATTAGACCGAGTGCCGCAGCAGCTCGGTATCATCAAACTATTGTTTAAGAGAACGGCGTTGAGCACGACTGCACCGATAGCCAGGGGAACCAGGCAAAACAGGCCGATGCCAAGCGTGAAGATTGTTCCCAGGATAAGTGTGGGCAAGTAGACAACAAAGGAACAGATGAGCAGAATAACACCAACTGTCGTTTCCCCTGCCATCAGCCAACCAACGCCATAGATACCAAGGAATACTGAGAGCAGTACCTCAACGATGAGCGGGCCATTATCTGTGTTGCCGACAGGAGGATTGTTTACAAAGACATTGACAGGTCCAGGTGCATACTGATATGAGTCGTTACCGAGCGAGTTGACGGAATTGGTGATGTCTACAAAGACATTGACAGGTCCAGGTGCATACTGATATGGCGGCACAGCGTGAGGTTGTGGCCCGTATCCCTGTCCATATGGCGCTTGCTGTTGTAATGGTGGACCATCATAACCTCTGGGCTCATACTGCCCATAGTTCGTTGGTTGTTGTCCCCCTGGCCACGCGGCCGAGTTGATCGTCCCGCAAGTTGGGCAGATGGCGGCGCTATCGGGTAGTCCTGTTCCGCAGCGTCCACAGTTCATATGCGTATGCTCCCTTTTCTGTAGGGTCCCGATTTATCGTGGACCCTTACGATCATATTGTATTGCTCTACAGCCTGGATACCGTCGCGTATTATAGCATACCTCTACCTCTGCCACAATAAGCTTGTGTTTACGGGGTGTATGAAAAAGTTGTTGCAGCGTGGCGTAGGGACCCGATTTATCGCGTCCGCAGGCGGCAAGAATACCTCTATCCCGGCTGCATACTCCACCCATTCCCACTACTACTGACCTCCAACGTTCCCAACTCTGCCGTTTGTGCCACTTGCCATGAGGTCGTCCCGAACGCCAATGCTGATGCTGGCAGAATCGTCGTCTCACCTGCCTTACGTTGCTTCGGGCTTAGCGAGGCCGGCGTGATCACCAAGAGCGCAGGATGGGTGGCCTGCAAGACTGCGCTTAGCTCCGGTGGAAACGCTTTACTGCTCTCGCCGACCAACTGCACAATGTCGGCCTGGAGATACTTTTGATCGATATTTGTCACAAGTCCAGTCAGAGCAAACTTGCTCAGAGCGGTTGCACCCAGAAAAAGTATACGCAAACCGGGAGCAACCAATCGCAGAACCAGAGAATTGTCAAATACTTCGTTGCTACCTTGATGCAATGGCGAGGGCGGCCACAATACCTCTAGCTTCACCTGCGACCCCACCGCAATGGTCGTTCCCTGACGTACCTGCACATAGTGCAGACCACGCTCCGCAATGGTGCGTCGCCAGAGCGCATAGCCCGAGCTTGGGTGTAACATACCCGCATCCAACACCTCTCCCACCTGGTAGCGACTAACAATATCTTGCAAGCCCGCCATGTGGTCTGGCCTGGTCGTGGTCAGCATTACCACATCAAGCGAGCGTTGCCAGAAAGGCAGGCGCTTGGCCAGCTCTTGCCCCAGCGACGTAGCATCTAACCCGCCATCGATGAGTATCGTCTTCCTATCCGGAGTGCCAATCAGGATAGCTTCACCTTGTGCCACCTGTCCCGCTTGACGAACACTAAGGAATGTGATCGTCAGTCGCCCATCGGGTCGCGCCGCCAGGGCCATGGTTCCGGTTGCCAGGATCATCAGCAGAGCCGCTCCGAGTTGTATCATCCGCCACGTACGTCGTGACAACGGTGGCGGTGGCGTAATGCCATTCATCTGCTGCCCTAGCTGCTGTGCGATCCCTGTAAGCAGGGCGAGTACACCATAGTAGGCCCATTCAAGTCCACCAATCAGGTCGCCTACACCCAGAAAAGCTTCGGGAATACTCACATAAGCTCCAGGAAGCATTGAGTACCACTTAATGATGTTGGTGGTGTACCAGAGCAGCGGCCAGACAGCCCAGCCACAGATTATACCCAGCGGCGCAAAGAGCAGACCTGTAGCACAAACCAGCATGCCCAGAAAGATCAACGCTCCTAGCAAGGGAACGGTGAACACATTAGCAATAGGCGCAATGAAGGAAATCTGCTTAAAGGTCAAGGCAATAATGGGCCATGTGGCCGTCTGCGCTGCTAACGTCACCGCAATAAGTTCTGCCACGTAGTGACCGAAGGGGAGATGTTCGATCGGATGCAGCAAACGCTGAAAAAGCGGAGTGAGCAGGACGATACCCAGCGTGCCAAGTAGCGATAACTGGAAACCAACATCCCACAAAATGAAGGGATCGAAAATGCTCATGAGCAATGCCGCCAGGGCCAGGGCCGTGTAGATGTTATAGATACGACCAATCCGTGGTGCCACAACCAGTAGTATGCCCATGATGCCGGCACGCAAGGCCGCTGGCCCTATACCACTGACGATAGTGTAGGCAGCAATACTCCCTATCACCAGCGTCGTGGCTAGCCATCGTCGCCAACTCTCCCTTCGCTTCTGCGCGGGGAGCAATATTGTTCCCTGGCTATTCGGTTTTACATATAGCCATCTTGCGCTGCTGGCAACGAGCCCTGCCAGAATCGTGACTTTGAAGCCGGAAGGTACGATCAAATGTATCGTGCCTGTGACGCTAAAGGCAGTGATCAGTGGTTCCAGCGCAGGTGTGCGTAGTCCCAGCAGGATGGCGATGAGCAGCGCTGCCTCCGGCTGTGGCAGCGATTGCGCGATGATACCTGCTAGCTTTACCCGCAGGTGGAAGAGCGCCGCGATGATGGGATTGCCTCCCGTGCTATCCACACTGATACGTGGGAACGCCATAGCAGCGAAAACACCTGGAGGGGTATATGGCCCAGGAGACTGAAGCTTGCCCTGTAGTTCAACATTATCCCCATAATTGGCTCCGTAAGGGTCCTCGATCAACGCACCTGATGTCCGCACCTGTATCTGTCCGTGGGCGTCTTGCCAGGAATTTCCCCCGTGGTTGCTTTCACTGCTGACCTCTACGAGCAGGACACGACTGTGTCCTTGCAATGCAGGTTCAGCGACCACGCTGCCGCGCACTGCGAGTTTGCCCGCGCCAATGAATGCACTGATAGCATGTGGGTCGTTGACAGGCGATACACTGGCATAACGCCAGGCACCCAGGAGCAAGCAGAGAATAATGAGCATGATAAGACGGCCTTGACCATCACGCCAAAGCAGCATGACGAGTACTACTGCTGCCCCAGCACCTATGAGCAGGGCAAATGAAGGAAGCAACAGCCAGGAGGCGAGCAAGATACCTGCGAGCCATGCACACGTCATTACGACCAGCGTCAATCCTTGCAGGTCAGGTTCTGCCCTCGTGCTCTGCATCGCTCTACCTTCTTACTTATATTCATGTTTCGTTGCTTTGTAGGGACCCGATTTATCGCGTCCGTGGGGTAGGGCGTAGCTCCCCGATTTATCGTGGGAGCGATTTATTATAAGTGTAATTGCATAATTGCATGCATAGCAGCAATTATGCCCAGGACGATACCTGCCGCACTACCAGCCAATCGTCCTATTCTTTTGCCAAGACGTCCGCCTCTACCCACAGGTGCATCAAGTGACCCTGCCACAATCCAACCAAGCAATTTGCCTATGAGTCCGCCCACCAGTGCGCCTATACCAATGCCAAATAGGATACATACGACCCAGATCATGATATCAAGTGTGCTTGCAACGATCATGAGCGTGCTTGCCGAAAGTGTCATTAGACGGTAACCAGATCCTTTATCTTGTTATACGTCGCTCTACTCACAACTTGTGATAATTGATCTACGGATGTGTAGTTTCCGTGTTGCGTGCGATAGTCCACAATCTTCTGGGCCGTCTTGCTACTGATATGCAGTGCCAGACTCATCTGACCCACGCTGGCAGTGTTGATATTGATGAGCTGTCCTGTATCCGTGCCGGTAGGACCCGTAACTGGTCCTGGCACACCACCCAGGTTAGCAGGTGGCGTTTCACCGATAACAGCGACATAGACTTCCTGGCCATCGCTCAGCTTAGCAGCCATGTTCAATGCGACAAGATTGGCATTTGGCAGAGGCCCACCTGCCGCTTGCAACAACTGATAGACACGTGCGCTCGCTGGCAGCGTATACACTCCTGGGTGCTTCACAGCTCCTACGATGTAAACCTGGATATCACTCCCTTGATCAATCGGGGAGCTACCAGTGGAGGAGTTCGTCGTAGTAGGTCCCTGATTCATCGTGGGACTGCTGGCATTGGTCGTGAAGGGTGTAGTGCTGACGTTCTGTTGAGTGATACTCGGAGAGGCAGGTGCCGTCGTGGGTGAACTCCAGACGAAGTACAGCGCTATAGCCAGGCCGACGACTAGGACGGCTGCAACGATACGCATGAGATTGTAAGAGCTTTGGCGCCTCGGGCGGGGTACGGGAGTCGTTGAACTCACCGGGTTCAACGGATTGGTGGTGGTTGCCTGTGGCATCGTCTGTCGCTGCGGGTATTGATAGGTAGTCTGCGCTTGTGGGCCGGTATTATACGGTGGTGATGGTAGCATGTCCCGGGTCCCTCCGACGTATTCTCTTTCATACCAAGGATAACAGGATGGAACGGTGATTGTCAATATATGTTTGATTAGAACCGGCCGCTGCGCGCCGGTTCTAATCAAAGCCTAGATCTTTTGATGATCCTCACCTCCGCAGAGGGTGAGGATCATCAAACTCAAGCTCGCGTCCCTACACTTTTTCGCACCCCTTGCGAAGATGAGAACACCTTGGATATGCTATACTATATTGTCAGGAAGGACGGAGGCAAGCTCACGTCCCTACAGTTTGTTCCCAGGGCGGACGCGCTACATCGCGTCCCTACGTAGGCAACCTCATGCGCACACTCAACCTGCATCAACTCGCCACCTTTCAGGCGGTCGCAAAGCACAGCAGCTACGTCCGTGCAGCCAAAGAACTGCACTTCAGCCAACCCGCCGTCTCCGCCCAGATGCGCCAACTCGAAGAATCCCTCGGCGTCAAGCTCTTCGACCAGATCGGCCGCACTACCCACCTCACCCACGCCGGCAAAGAACTCCTCCTCTACTGCGACAAAATCTTCTCCGTCATCGACGAAACCTTCGAAACCATGCAAGCACTGCGCAGCCCAGATACAGGCCACCTCAGCGTCGGCGCCGACACCACCGTCGGCACCTACGTCATCCCCAACCTCCTCGGCACCTTTCGCCACAGCTTTCCCGCCGTCGAGATCACCCTGGACGTCCTCAATCGCGCCGCCCTGGTCGATGCCCTCGTAGACAACCGCGTCGACCTGGCCGTCATGGGCACCGTCCCTGCCGAAATCCCCGTCGTCATCGAACCATTTGCCCCTAACGAACTCGTCCTCATCGCGGCTCCCACACATCGCCTGGCCGGGTGTAAGCAGGTCTCCTTCACAGAACTGGCGCGTGAGCATTTCCTGCTGCGTGAGGAGGGTTCCGGCACCCGCGCTGCCCTGGAGAGAATTTTTCAAGAGGCCGGCTTGCCCCTCCAGGTCAGTATGCATATGGGCAACAACAGCGCCATTAAACAGGGCGTCATCGCCGATCTGGGTATCGCCTTGATCTCTCGTGTAGCCATTGACCTGGAACTGGAGACCCAACGCCTCGTCATCCTCGATGTTGAAGGCTTTCCCGTCATGCGGCAGTGGCGCCTGGTACACCTGAAAGGCAAAAGCCTCTCCGCAACGGCTCATGCCTTCAAATTATTTCTTTTGCAGCACGCAGACCGGCGTGTCCGCAGGCAAGGACGGACGCTGTAGAGTGCCGATTTATCGAGCACGCGTCACGTCCCTACATGAGAAGGGAGCATATGCTCATGGACAGCACGCATGACACCGAGAAACAAATGGTCGTTGCCGAAGTACAACGTTTTGTCGAGCGTGAAGTAATCCCCGTCGCGCACGAGCTTGAGCAGAGCGATACCTACCCCTTCGACCTCATCAACAAACTCAGAAAACTGGGCGTCTTCGCCGCCACCATCCCCGAAGCCTATGGCGGCCTGGGCTTGGATTTTGTCACCTACGTCCAGATCGTGGAAGAGCTTTCACGCGGCTGGATGAGCCTCAGTGGCATCGTCAACACCCATATCCTGGTCGCCTACATGATCCAGACATATGGCACAGAGGATCAGCGACGACGTTTCCTGCCCATCATGGCCGAGGGCGAAAAGCGCGGCGGCATCTGCCTCTCCGAAGCCAACGCAGGCAGCGATGTGCAGGCCATTACCATGACGGCTTTCGTGATGCGCAACGACTCCCACGAGAGGATTGATACGCGCTCCGCAAGCTCCGCTGAGGAGAGGTACATCCTCAACGGCGCCAAACTATGGGTCACCAACGGCCTGCGCGGCGGCATCTTTGCCGTCCTGGCTCGCACCGATACCCACGTTTACCCTCCTCATCGTGGCATGAGCATCTTCCTCGTTGAAAACGGCACGCCCGGTATGAGTGTCAGCCGTACCTTTGACAAACTCGGCTACAAAGGCGTAGAGACCGCTGAACTCGTTTTCGACCATGTCCATGTTCCCGCCGCCAACCTCCTCGGCGGTCGTGAAGGTGAAGGCTTCAAGCATGCCATGAGCGGGCTGGAAGTCGGTCGTATCAATGTGGCCGCACGAGCTGTAGGTGTTGCTCAAGCCGCTTTCAACGACTCCATTCGCTATGCGCAACAACGTCACACCTTCGGCCAGCCGATCGCGCAGCACCAGGCCATCCAACTCAAATTGGCGGACATGGCGACGAAGATCGAGGCAGCTCGCCTCCTCTTGCAGAAGGCAGCCGCGAAAAAAGATAGCGGTGAACGCTGCGACCTTGAAGCTGGCATGGCAAAGCTGTTTGCCACTGAGACCTGCCAGGAAGTGGCGCTGGAGGCCATGCGCATCCATGGCGGCTTTGGCTACACCAAGGAGTTCAATGTCGAAAGATATTATCGCGATGCTCCCTTTATGCTGGTAGGCGAGGGCACGAGCGAAATTCAAAAGCTGGTGATTGCACGCCAGTTGTTGCAAAAGCACAAGCTCGTGTAGGAGGTGTTTGGTAGGAGGACGGACCCTGGTACCCGCAAGGGGCACCAGTACATCTCCGTCGTCGACGCTCCCAGTAAATGTAGTAGGTCCCCGATTTATCGTGGGACTGCCCCTTGCGGGTACCAGGGGGGCTGCGACATTGCGGTACCAGGGGGGTTGCCTGGCTTATTGCTCAATTGCTAATAGCTAAACACATCCAAATTTTCTCTTGCATTTCTACGCATATTACGCTATAATTACGCTACTTAACGTAATGTGGTGCCGTAACCCGATCTCGTAGTAGTAGCCCCAATTCTACTATGTTCTGACTTATGACCGAAATCCACGTAAATTCTTGATTGTAAGACGGTTCTTGAGCCGCGTCCCCTTGTGCAACAAAGCAGAAGCACGGCCTGTCTGCCGTGCTACAACACTGCGTCAGAGACCAGAGAAGAAGAAAGAATGTACTGGAACCCTGTCTGGGGGACAGGTATCCCCTTGCGGGTACCAGGCACAAGAAAGAAAAAAGAGAGGAACAGCATTTCATGGAAGAGCAGCAAATTCAGGACTTTGTACATCGTGTCTCTCACGATGAGACCTTACGTAAAGAACTGGCCAGCAACCCCGATGGCGTGATCATGCGCGAGGGCTTTTCGCCGCGAGTAGCTCGCATTGTTGCCCGGCTGGTGCCACAGTTAGCCTTGGATAAGCCGATAGGGCCTTCGTCACCGTTTTTTTGGAGGTGAGTAACGGCCTATTAGAAATTCAGCCTTGCAACCTCCAGTAAATCCATTTGTCGCTCAACAACAGATGCTGATTGAGCGACTAAACCTTCTTTTGGCAGCACTAGATTCTGTGCTTTATCCTGATGTAATACGGGCGTTAGAGGGAGCAGGCAAACTGCTCTCTCAGCCTGAACATCAGGCTGATCATCCTGATCCTCCTCTTCCTGCTGGCGTTTGGCCGCTGCTGACGCTGCTGGTGGCACAACAAATTACTCCAGACATTGACACGGTCTCCGCAAGCAGTGTGGCTGTAGCGATCGAATGTTTTGTCTGTGCCATTGATCTGCTTGATGATGTCATAGATGAGGATCAGACACCCACCCTCCAAACCCTTGGTGTTGCACGTACCCTCAATGTCTCAACAGCACTGTTGACCCTGGCCCAGCAGGCCATTCTCTCCTTGTCGCAGCAAGGTGTTCAGCCACTCACTATTCTACGCTTACTCAACACACTTCAAGAGTCTGCTCTAGTCGTTACAGCCGGTCAGCACAGGGATGTGTTGGCCGAGCAGAGGCCGGCCCAGAACTTTACTCGCGAAGAATGTATAGAGATTGCAGCAGCCAAGGCTGGCTCAATTATGCGCCTGGCCTGTCGCCTAGGCGCACTGTGTGCAGGTGCGGATAACGTGGTGTGTGAGCAGTTTTCAGAATTCGGTGAGTTGCTTGGCATTGCTCATCAACTTGACAACGACAACCACGACCTGTATTATCTATTACAAGGTGGTACCTCTACCATAGCGTCTACAGAGGCTGAAACCGCCAGGAATATAAAATCTGATTTAGTGCGGGGAAAGAAGACGCTGCCCGTGGTGCTTGCTGCGCAAATAAATGGTACTCTTCAGAACACATCGTCGTCGGCCGATGAAGAGAAAAAAGAGTATCTGCGTGCTCTTCACGAGGGAATACTTACAACCTGGGGTATTTGTTTACTTTATCGCGAGCGCGCCCGCGACCGTTTGCAGGAGATCGAAACTCAGAAGCCCGTTGCGCCCTTATTACACCTCCTATTAGGCTTCGAGTGACATATCTTTTGAGGCTATGTGGCGGGATTTACGGGAGGAGATTGTATGAGATATATAGCCTGGGCGCGTATCAGGGCAGGACGCCTACTAAGCGTTCTACTAGCCTTGGTGATCTACTTCCTGCTATTATCAACGCAAGCTCTGTACTTCTTTCCACACCGTGTGACTGACCTCTTTTCATTGCTTCTTTTTGGCTTCTCAGCTTTTGTGGCATTGTTGTTCCTGGCTGTCGGCGCTTTGGTCTGGCTCTATGCACGCAGTCGTCGTGTGGCTTTACTCCTTTTCTGCTTTTCTTTTACTATGATGGTCACGTTCGCTGCAGAAACGGGTTCTGTCTTACGTAACCCATGGTTCGTAGCAATTACTGCTTCTATGAGTGCGCTGTCTCTACCTCTATTTGCGATCTTGTTGCTGCTTTTCCCCAAAAACCTTTTGTTGCATTTGCAAGCAAGTGCAGAGTCAGACGGCGGTCATCGATATACGTATGTTCTGTTGTTGCGCTGCTATTTGGCAACACTGACTCTCTTAAGTATCATAGTAGCCCTGCACTCTGTTCTACTCTTTTCGCCTTTGCAGCTTTTGCCACTTCCAGACTGGTTAAATACGCTCGATTCTAGCTTTTATCTATTCGTATTGGCAGGTATTTTGATCACCATCATCGTCTCATATCGTCAATCTTCCTCATTGCGAGAGCGCCAGCAACGGCGTATTTTTGTGGGTGGCGTCATTCTGACATTTGCCCCTTTTCTCATACTCACCATACTACCCTGGGTCTTCAATTTGCCAGGTGTTGTTGGCCAACTGAGCACCATCACCTTCGTTGTCTTGCCCCTGGCGCTCGGCTACTCCATCTTGCGTTATCAAATCCTCGTGCTGGATATGTACGTTCGGCGCGCTGTCGCATGGATGGTAGGCTGCATCAACCTGGTCGTGCTCGGCTACCTCGTGTTTGCATTCACTACTGTCCTTCTATCCAATAATCCATCGACACGCATCATTTACATCATTCTTGCTGTGGCTGCCCTGGGCCCACTTGCCTGGTGGTTGGCACGAATGATAACTGACAATCTCTTCTTTGGAGAGATCTCACATTATCGTCGTCTCATTGACCAGCCTGACCTGTTGGCTCGCGAAACATTCGACATCGATGGAGCAGCGCGCTTAATCACCACCGCAGCAGTCAATGCCTTTGAGACGCATGAGGTATGCCTGTTCGTCTTGGATGAGGAGACCGGCTACTATCAACTCTACCCCACACTCAGGATTGATGATCCAAAGGATGCGCCTCGTCGTGAGTTTGCACAGCGTCTGTTTCGTGCGACTAGTCCATCAGCAGATGGGGATGCCGATGTAGACGTGTATGCTTCGCTTCTGCAAAACGCTGACTGGCTAACGCTTCACAAACCCATCATGGACATCATAGAGCATCTCTCCTCCTCCAAACGCCCACTGTTATTGAGTGAAGCCTCCAAGCCTGGTGGAGAGACGCCGACAGGCCTTGCCCGTTACCTGGCAACCACAGCACCTCTAGGAGGATTTGACCCGCTCTTAGCTCCTATTCGCACGCAGGGCAAGCTGATTGCTGCACTCGTCCTGGGCGAGCGAGGCGATCGTCAGCAGTATGCCGGTCCTGATTTTGAAGCCATTGGTCTAATCGAAGCGCGTTTCTCCCCAGTCCTGGAAACAGCGCGCTTGTATGCGCAGGTAAGTCGGCACGTGGCCGTACTTGATGCTCTCTATAGTGGTCTTGCTACCATGGAGAAAACATTCCAGAGCATCGAGGACGTTGCCATTGCCTATACCAGGGTTGCCGCTGAATCCGTACAAGCTGGCGCTGAGACCTGGCTCTATGATCAGACCACTCACCTGTTGCGGTCCATTATCCATACAGGCTCCGGTTCACGCTTGATCTCTTCTAACACCCCCATATCACCCCGGGAAGGCGACTGGTCCTCCTGGTTCTATCAAGCCAGTCCACAGTCGTGGCAAGCTCCTTCTACCCAGGTCCCGCCATGCCTATCACAGACACCATCTTACCCCTTCGCCTGGCTCCCCTTAAATGGCGCACAACAGCAGCTTGGCGTCCTGGCCTTGACCTATCCCCGTCCGCATCTCTTTTCCCAGGAAGAGAAACGAGTACTCGGCATGTATGCAGACAAATTCGCCGTCGCATTGGACAATGCTACCTTCACCGTACAGTTGCGTGCCGCGTATGAGCGTCAGAAAGAACTGGATCGTCTGAAAGATCAGTTCATAACCACAGCATCGCACGAACTACGTACACCTCTGACAGCTGTAGTGGGTTACATTGAATTGCTTGGCACCTATAACGAGAGCCTACCCTTTGAGAGGCGAGCCGAATTTATCGGCAAGGCCCATCGCGGCTGCGATGAGTTAACTCTCGTAGTGGGCAATATCATGGAAGCCGGGCGGGTGCAGGCTGACATTGAGAGCCTCAATCTCAGCCCCGTGCCACTGGCTCAGTCGGTCGTACATATCCTGGAGATCCTCGAGGCGGTGACCCAGAGGCAAGGCCGGAGTATCTACATGGATATCCCCACCGATCTCTATGTCATGGCCGATGATCTACGCTTGCGCCAGGTCTTGCTCAACCTGATGAGCAATGCGATCAAATATTCGCCTGAAGGTACCAACATTGACCTTACCTGCGACACCGATGAAGAGAATGTCACTGTGCGTGTCCGCGATCGTGGCCTGGGAGTGCCCCTGCAAGACCAGGGACGTCTCTTCGGACGTTTTGTGCGGCTGGAGCGCGATTTGAATAGTCCTATCCGTGGCGCTGGCCTTGGCCTCCACATCAGCAAGCAACTGATCGATGCTATGGGCGGAAGCATTTGGGTAGAGAGTTCTGGTAAACCCGGTGAAGGCAGCACTTTCGCTTTCATCCTCAAACGGGCAATCGTGACTCAGGAGGACGATCCATTGTGGTCGTCCCGCGGCGTGTCTGTCCCGTAGGGGCCGGAGTGGTCTGGAGTGGGGTGGGATACCTGTCCCCCAGACAGGGTACCCTTGTGGACTCCTGTCTGGGGGACAGGTATCTCCGCGTTAGCCTTGAAGTAACCCTTATCTTGCGCATACTGCCAGAGCGACTTTTGCAGCTGTCGCCGGGCACGAGATATACGGCTCATCACCGTCCCTATCGGAATCTGCAACGCTTCAGCAATTTCCTTATAGGACATACCCTCGATGTCGGCCAGCACGACCGCCATACGGAAATTAGGCGGCAGATCGTTTAACGCTTTATACACATCCTCATCCAGATACTTGCTCAGCACCTCTTCCTCAGCGCCTGCACTCAACTCCTGCCCGTTAAAATCCCTGATGCGGTTGTACAGGTAGAACTCTTCGCCTTCAGGCAATGAAGTCGTCTGCGGGTGTGTCGCCTGCTTGCGGTAGCGATTGATGGCAGAGGTATTCAAAATACGGAAAAGCCACGCACGCAAATTTGTGCCCAACTGATAAGTATCGGCGAAACGAAATGCTTTGAGCATCGTCTCCTGTACCAAATCCTCCGCCTCTTGCTGGTTGTTGGTCATCCGCAGTGCAGTACGATAGAGGCTATCCAATTGAGCCAGCACTCCTGCTTCAAAGTCCTCCGGTGGTACCTTCGTTGTAATCTCGTTCCTCGATACTGTTGGCTGTTCCGAGTCCTCCGGTGGTACCTTCGTTGTAGTCTCATTCCTCGATACTGTTGGCTGTTCCGACATTCAATACTCCTGTGTTAATACCGGGCGGAGGCAAGCTCACGCCCCTACATTCAAGTATAGCGTATTTAGTACTGGGAATGAAAGCCCCCCCGATTCTGTTAAAATAGACAGATATCATGACGAAGCCTGTGCTGGAGAAAGTACCCATGAATTGTATGAGTTGTATTGAAACTATTGCTCGCCTTCATCTCTACCTGGATCGCGAACTGAGCGTCGAGGAAGTCGCTATCGTTCAGCAGCACCTCTCAGATTGTCCGACTTGTGAATGTCGTTTTCACTTCAATCTTGGACTCAAGAGACTGATCCACGAACGCTGCACCATTGAGCGCGCTCCCGCTCACCTGCGTGAGGCCGTACTGCGCCTGGCTCGCTTGCCTGCCGGTCAAATAACCAGCCTCGACCCCGAACTAGAGATGGAGATCTGGGCAGATCTCGAAGGATGCTAATAACGATCTATCACATCCCAAGAGCCTGGAGCAACGAAAATTTGAGTTGCGCTAAGACCAGCATCTCGCCAATCGTCAGTAGAAGAGCAAAGCCAAAGAAAGGAAGCAGCTCTCGGTAGCGAGCAAATGTCTGGTCTCGCTTGGCGATGGCAACGACCAACACCAGGTTCACGCTACTCAACACTGTTAAGACCCCAGCCGTACTTAAAAGTGCAAGTGGATAGAGCACAAGACTGTTCTGCGAGGCCACCGCAAAAAAACTCAACACCAATCCTGGCACAAGCACCAGCAGTGCCGTCCACGAGGAAATACTCCGCTGCTCGCTATGCTCGCTCCAGAAGAGACGATTCAATAGTGGGAGACCGAGAGAGGCCAGCGCAAGGCCCGTTGCCAACCCCGTTGCCAGCCGTACCAAATTGTGCGGCTGATACAAATGCCGAAGACCTAGATCCAGAAAAAACGAATTGAACCCATCGACCGCCATCACACCTATGCCCAGCACCAGCACCACAACAATAGGCCAGGGTGGCACGCGTTGAGCACGTCCGCGTCCAATCGCATAAAGGGTCATGAGCGTCACAATAAAGCCCAGGTAGATACCCGTGTTACGCGCACACAGTGGCAAGCGCTCACCGCCAGGATAGAACGAATGGGTCGGCAGTTGTGCACATATGCCGCTATCCAGCCAACGCAGGCGATCCAGGAGGGACGAGCCAGGCACCAGTACCACCACAGCCAGCAACCCCAGATAAGACAATACCAGCGCGCCCACCAACCATGGACTCCAGTACAGCGGTTGCACCTCAGGCTTCTGTGCCATCTGGAAACCCTCTTCCCTTCTTATAGATTAAGCCCCCAATTAAAATACTGATTCAGGTAAAACAGCAAATTAAAGAAAATCATTACGCCCGCTAGAATCATCATCACACCCGTACCAACCTCAATCTTCCCCAGGTGCGGCTTCAGCCACTTCAACACCTTACTCACCCGATCAAGCCCCAGGCCCAGTAACAGAAACGGTAGACCTAGACCTAGCGAATACACCAGCAGCATCAGAACACCTTGGGTGAGCGTCCTGGCAGTCGCAGCCAGAGCCAGAATCGCCCCCAGAATAAGGCCAATACAGGGTGTCCAGCCGATAGCAAAGATAATACCAATCAACAATGAAGCCGCATAGCTCGGACGCGCAGGGTGAAACTCAAAACGCTTCTGCCAGTACAGAAACGGCAACTTGAAAATTCCTGCCAGGTGGAGCCCAATAATGACCAACAGTATACCCCCGACCTCGCGTAACAGAACCTGGTGCGCACGCAAAAAACTGCCCAGGGTACTGGCCGTGGCACCCAATGCGACAAAAGCAAGCGTAAATCCGAAGACAAACATTGCCGAGTGCAGAAATGTATTCAGGCGTGCTGGCCTCTCGCTCTGTTCGCCTGTGGACTGGTAAACGCTCTGGCCCACCAGCTGTCCCAGGTAAATAGGTACAAGCGGCAACACACAAGGTGAAAGAAAGGATGCCAGTCCCGCTATGAAAGCTACGCCGAAGCTCAGTTGTGACGGGTTCATATTTCTATAGATCTCCTGGTCACTCAGGACTCCTCACCACCTTAGGCGGCGAGAAGTCAGGTACCTGATTTGTTACGCTGTCTTTCTCTTCCGAATTATAGCAACGAACGAGGGCGACCGCAAGGGGTGCCTCAAGCGTAACGTTACGTTGACAACGCAGCTATAATAAACCCGTCGAGTTCATAGAATCTCGTTTGGTGTCAAAAGAAGAGAGAGAAGCAATAGCATGACTGACCCGCAAGTAGCACCATATGGCTCATGGAAATCACCCATTACCACGGACCTCATTGTCTCCGAAACGATCAGATTTGGACAGATTGCACTCGATGGCCAGGACGTGTACTGGCTCGAATCACGCCCGTCAGAGGGTGGACGATCCGTCATCGTGCGGCGAACGCGTGGCGGGCAGATAACCGACCTGCTACCACCGCCGTTCAACGCTCGCACGAGTGTCCACGAATATGGCGGTGGCAGCTTCGTCATCAGTGATGGCACAATCTACTTTTCGAACTTCGCTGATCAGCGTATATACCGGCTGACCCCAGGCTCTGAGCCACAGCCAATTACCCATGGCGAGAATTTGCGCTACGCCGACGGCGTTATTGATCGTCAACGAGGGCGCATGATCTGCGTGCGCGAAGATCACACCGTAGCCGGACGCGAGGCAGTCAATACCCTGGTAAGCCTTGCACTTGATGGTAGTGGTACTCGCGTGCTCGTCTCTGGCAATGACTTTTACTCATCGCCGCGCCTCAGCCCGGATGGGTCGCGCCTGGCATGGCTCACCTGGAACCATCCGAACATGCCGTGGGATGGGACCGAACTTTGGATTGGTGAGCTTAGGGCAGACGGCTCATTAGGCCATAGCGAACACGTTGTCGGCGGCACAGACGAATCAATCTTCCAGCCGGAATGGTCGCCGGACGGTGTCCTGCACTTCGTCTCTGATCGCACCGGCTGGTGGAATCTCTACTGCTGGCGCAATGGGAGCATAGTACCACTATGCGAAAAAGCGGCTGAGTTCGGCCTGCCGCAGTGGGTCTTTGGCATGTCCACCTACGCGTTTGCATCGGCCCATCGCATCATCTGTACCTACACAGAGCAAGGTGTGAGCCACCTGGCCAGCCTCGATACGACGACGGGCAAGCTTGAACCAATCGAGACGCCGTATTCCAACATAGGGCAGGTGCGGGCAACAGCAGAGCGCGTAGTGTTCATAGGCGGTTCGCCAACCGAGCCGGCGTCAATCGTCCAGCTTGACCTCAACACATCCCGCATCGATGTGCTGCAGCGCTCTAGCAACATCACCGTGGATACCGGCTACCTCTCTTCACCAGAATCAATTGAGTTCCCGACCGAACACGGGCTCACAGCGTATGCATTCTTCTACCCGCCGCAGAACCGCGATTATGTTGCACCGCATGACGAACGCCCACCACTACTCGTCATGAGCCACGGTGGACCAACGGCAGCAGCCTCCAACATATTTGACCTGGGAATTCAGTTCTGGACCAGTCGCGGCATCGCTGTCCTCGATGTCAATTATGGAGGTAGCACCGGCTATGGTCGCGCCTATCGCGAGCGGCTCGATGGTCAATGGGGCATTGTTGACGTTGATGATTGCGTGAATGGGGCCAAATACCTGGTGAACCGTGGCATCGTAGACGGCAAACGGCTCATGATTACCGGCGGCAGCGCAGGCGGCTACACAACACTCTGCGCGCTCACCTTCCGTGATACCTTCAAAGCTGGAGCGAGCTATTTCGGTTTGAGCGACCTGGAAGCCGATCTCTTGGAGACACACAAATTCGAGTCGCGCTACACCTACCGGCTTGTCGCTCCGTATCCCGAACGCCGTGACATCTATTATGAGCGCTCGCCAGTCCATTTCATCGACCGTCTCGCCTGCCCCGTAATCTTCTTCCAGGGGCTTGAGGACAAAATCGTCTTGCCCAATCAATCAGTACTGATGGTCGAGGCGTTGCGAGCGAAACGGTTACCCGTCGCATACATAGCGTTCGAAGGCGAGGGACACGGTTTCCGCCGTGCCGAAAACATCAAACGTTCCCTCGAAGCAGAGTTGTACTTCTACTCCCGCATCTTCGGCTTCCCCCTCGCCGATGCAGTAGAACCCGTGCTCATCGAGAATCTCTAGAAGCAGGAGTGCAGGGGGCGGCTTGCTTGAGACTGTCACCCTGAGCGCAGCGAAGGGTCTGTCTCGATGGGCAGAGAGATGCTTCGCTGCGCTCAGCATGACAGTGTTGTACATTGGGGTGGCCCCAAACTCTACCCTTTAGTCCAAATAATCCTTCAGGACGCGGCTCGCCTGCGGATGACGCAGCTTACGAATCGCACGTTCCTCGATCTGGCGTACTCGTTCGCGAGTCACCTTCAGCTTCTTGCCCACCTCCTCCAACGTGTGGTCATGATCATCGAGCAAGCCAAAACGCAGTTCAATCACCTGCCGTTCACGCAACGTCAGTTGCCCAAGTACTTTACGAATCTCCTCATGCAACAATTGCCGATCAGTCTTCTCCACCGGCCCACGATCATGCGTATCCTCGATAATATCGCCCAGCGTATTTTCCTCCTCGTCAGAGAGAGGAGCATCCAACGAAAAAACCTTCTCCGCAAAAATCAACAACTCACTCACCCGGTCCGCCGGCATGCCTAACCGCTGACCGATGTGTTCAGGCGTCGGCTCCCGGCCAAGTTCCTGGTACAATTGGCGAGTCGTCCGCTTGACACGCATCACCTCTTCCATAATATACACGGGCAATCTCACCGTGCGTGTACCTTCCAGAATCGCACGCGTAATTGCTTGCTTAATCCACCACGTCGCATAGGTAGAGAAACGGAATCCCTTACGGTAGTCAAACTTCGTAACAGCGCGGATGAGACCTATGTTGCCCTCCCCGATTAAATCTTCCAGCGAGAGACCCTGACCGACATATTTCTTGGCAATGCTTACTACCAATCGCAGGTTCGCCTCGATCAATTCATTACGGGCATCTCTATCCCCCTGCTCGGCGCGTTCCGCAAGGTAGGCTTCCTTGTTCGCAGTGAGCAGATGAATACGAGAGATCTCACGAAGATATAGGCGTAGACTATCACTTTGTGCCAGACCACTTAAGTCCGCGTCCTGGATAGTCTCGCGTTCTGGCTCTATCGGCTTATCAGCGTCGAACATCACATTTCGTTCCAAAATACTTGCTCTTCTCCCGCGAACGGAACAGCGTATGCTCCAGAAAATTCCCTAAACCCCGTTCCCTTGCGCCGGTTGGGATGATCACATACAATGGGAAGTTCGTCTCATCGGTTTTTCCTTCAAGCTGCAGTATAGCACCTATAGATGCTACTCTGCAACCTGGATGTGCATTCAATCAAATACACTTTACCCTTATCGTACTTCTCACCCACCACGTATGGCACACATACCAATGAGGCACAGAGCCATTGTATCACACCAATATGCTATTGCAAACCTGGTACCCAAATGGCCATCACCTGCCACCCAGGCGGGGTCCCAGGAAAGAATTCCACTTCATCTCCGATTATGCCCTGTCACTTGTCTGCTAATCTTCTTGTCGGCTAAACCAGCAAAATCAGCAGATTTCTATGTGCTCATAAGGCGTAGCCTTCCTTTTTGATTTGATTATGCTCGATGATCCCAAGCTGCCGCGCATTCGCTTGGCACTTGGGCTAATCTCGGGCCAGTCTTTGATTAGCCTGAGTTGCCCACGGCTGAGTGGGCAAGCTCAGGATCATCAAACTCAAACTCATTCTAAAGGAAGTCCTGCCGAACACAAACCTGCCCGCAACTTCGCAAACCGTTCTAGCGTAGATATTTCCAGGTGAGGAGAAGGTAGACGTAATCTGTTACAATAGCGAAAATATATCTCAGTCGTTTGGAACATTGTCATATGAGCTTACCGCTACTGCTAGAACCGGGCACACTGCTTGACGGTCGCTACATCGTTGGCACCCTCATCAACCATGGAGGCTTTGGCGC
>WNFH01000955.1_pt1 | contig 19217 bp, 19 predicted proteins | sample 5400411 | NCBI WGS metagenome assembly WNFH01 (sample SAMN13153347, study PRJNA577476) | soil metagenome | isolation source: 200 cm saprolite under Douglas fir tree site 2 hole 3 | place: USA:California | collected 2015-04-18
ACTCCCTCCAGCACCTCGTCCGAAGAAGCGTCATGCAACAGGTATCCGCTTATGCCGGCGCGTACGCACTGCAGGAATTCTCCCTCGTCCCTGACCATCCCGAGCAGCAGGATACGCATCTCCGGAGCTGCCGCTCGCACCTGCTGAATCATCAGCAAATCCTCATGCAACGCCCCTCGCGACGTGAGCAACAATACATCCGCGTTCGTTTGCGCTACCGATTGCGCCTGCAACGGCACGGTCGACTCCAGGCCGCGAACCTCGATGTTCCCCTTCTTCGCCAGCATGCGCGCCAGCGCTTCGCGCAGCAGGCGATTGTCCGCAGCGACAAACACGCTCAGCTTTGCCTTGGGCGTTCCGTCGGCATCCGTCCTTGCTTTTCCCCCCAATCCACTTGCTGCTTGCCCAGTTCCATTCGGTCTTCCATTCCGCGGCGCCACTGCTATGTCCGTTGCCAGACTTCTCCGCGCGCTTGCGCTCATGGTGGGACACTCTCCGGAATTGGTTTGGCTTCCCCGACCTCAGACGGCCAGCAGACCGAACTGGCACGTGCTGTGGCCCCCCTCGCTGCAATTCCACAGCCGCATCCCTGAGGAGCTTCTCATCTCCACACGGCGATATCTCGTTTGCTGCTAACACTTAGCACCGGCTCTCTTGCACCTTCCCAGAGGGGCAGTGCCGTTCCGGTACCAGACTACGTTACGATTTCAGTTCGATACTCATGTCACGCCCGCTAAAAATTTTCGTTAACGCTTTCACCACACCTTTCTTTCCTGGTACCTCCGTACCACCATTGCCGGGAGACGTTCTATCGCCATGGGTACGTCTCCGCTATAGCCTTTTGGTAGCGCTTCCCTTAGGCTTACAAAGCGCGGAGCATCGCTCCGCCAGAGTGGTCGGGGACCCAAGCAAATGCCGATGAAGGATTGGTTGGTTCAGGAAATAAATGGATAAGCGTACGCAAAGTCTGGTTTCCGCCTCGCGCGGAAAGTCCGAGCGCCGCGGCAGCCGCCGCTGCAAATTCACGCAGCTCATGCGCATTCGCCCTTCTGATCCGCAGAGGCAGCATTTTGACGATATGCGCGGCACCATCAGCGTCTCGCGCACCGGCGTCTATTTCCAGACCAGCGAGACTGGCTACGAAGTGGGCATGCGGCTGTTTCTCATCATGCCGTATTCGCAGAATCCCGGCTCCGCCAACCGCGAATACTTAGCGGAAGTCGTTCGCACCGATTCTCTGCCCAACGGCTTGACCGGAATCGGCGTCAAGCTCCTCCTCGAAACCGGCCCGCAGCACTCCTATTCGTTCGAATCGCCCCGCAGATAATTTCCCAGCGGACCTGAACAAAAACTCTTCGCTGAAAAAGAAAAGGCGTCCCGGCGGAGCCGGAACGCCTTCCCTTCGTGTTTGGGGGTGGAGGAATTTTCTGAAATTTACGCTTGGCCGAAGGCCTGCAGCGCGCGATGCCTTATTCTGCCAAGTTGCCGGTTTACCGGATGCTGCCGCGAAAGAAAGGCAAGCACCGGCGTCTTACGCGGCACCAGCCGGTTCTTCGCTATCGTTAGCCGGATGTCGCGGCGCGCATATTTGAGCCCCGCCTCCAGCACTTCCAGCGCCTCGTCGCGGCGCCCAGCCGCGCTATACACTTCTGCCAGATTCAAATAAAGCTGCGCCTGATTTCGCTTCATGCGCACGGCCGCGTCGCACAGTCTTTCCGCTTCTCCCCATTTTTCTTCGGAGCGCGCCAGGACCACACCAAGATAGGACATGTAGTAGGGATTATTCTTGTCCAGTTCGGCGGCGCGGCGCATGTGCGGCAGCGCTTTTACTGCATAATCGTCGCGCAAAAATGCCAGGCCTTGCTTGAACTCGCGGAATGCTTCCGTATCCAGCATCAATTCACCTCCAGGGACTTAGAGGGATTTTGGGAATTCGCGGCGCGGCGAAAATCAGCATCGCCGCCCTTTGCGTGGGCACTCCCCCGAGGCGTTCCAGCAATGCGGGATGAGCCTGGGAGAGCATGCAAGCGATTCTCGCGTCGCGGTTGTTTATTCATCCCTGGTTAGGGAAGCTACGCGGAATGCTTGCTGCAATCTACTGACCTGTGGTCCAGTCTTGGGACAGCGCGAAAAAGCCGCAGTAAAGTTTGGCGGCTGGCCGTGCTGCCGGGTTGTCCGGACAGGTTCAAAACGCGTGCAACCCGCGCGCACTGTGCGCCCTTAAAACGCGCCTTTATAACATTCATCAGGCGCGCACGCTAAACGTGGGCAAAGCCGACGCGGCTCGGCGCACCTTTCAAGCGCGATTCGTAGATGGGGAAGCGCGCGGCGAGCTCCGCCACTTGCTTGCGCACACGCTGTTCCACGGCGGCGTCGCCGATGTGGCCGAGGACTTCCGCGATCCACGCGCCGATCTGCTCCATTTCCGGTTCGCGCATGCCGCGCGTGGTGATCGAAGGGCTGCCCAGGCGAATGCCGCCGGCCTTCATGGGCGGCAGCGGATCGAACGGGATAGCGTTTTTGTTCACCGTGATTCCGGCGCGGTCCAGCGCCTTTTCCGCGTCGCTGCCGATCAAGCCGCGCGAATGCAGCTCGATCAGGAAAAGGTGATTGTCCGTTCCGCCGCTCACGATGCGGAATCCCAGCTTGGCGATGGATGCCGCGAGCGCTCGCGCATTTGCGACGACCTGTCTCTGGTATTCGCGGAAAGACGGCTCCATTGCTTCTGCGAGGCACACCGCTTTTGCGGCGATGGTGTGCACCAGCGGGCCGCCTTGCATGCCGGGGAACGTGAGCCGGTCCAATTCCTTCGCGTACGCGGCGCGGGAAAGCACCAGTCCTGCGCGCGGACCGCGCAGTGTTTTGTGCGTGGTGGTCGAGACGATGTCGGCATGCGGCACGGGGCTCGGATGCACGCCCGCGGCGACCAGGCCGGCGATGTGCGCCATGTCGACGAAGAAAATCGCGTCGACCGCTTTGGCGACTTTGCCCATGCGCTCGAAGTCGATGACGCGCGAATACGCGCTGGCTCCCGCAACGATCATGCGCGGCTTGTGCTCGTGCGCCAGCTTTTCCACTTCGTCGTAATCGATGCGCTCGTCTTCCTGGCGCACGCCGTAAGCGATGAACTTGTACATGCGCCCGGAAAAATTCAGCGGGTGCCCGTGGGTCAGATGGCCGCCATGCGACAAGTTCATGCCCAGCACGGTGTCGCCGGGCTTCAGCGTGGCCATGTACACCGCGATGTTTGCGGAGGTTCCCGAATGCGCTTGCACGTTGGCGTGCTCCGCGCCAAACAATTCCTTGGCGCGATCGATGGCCAGTTGCTCGATCTTGTCGGCGTACTCGCAGCCGCCGTAGTAGCGCTTGCCCGGATAGCCTTCGGCGTATTTGTTGGTGAAAATCGAGCCCATGGCCTCGAGCACCGCTTCGGAGACCAAATTCTCCGAAGGAATCATCTCCAGCCCGGTGGCCTGGCGCTTCGCTTCGTCGCGCAGCAACTCCGCGATTTGCGGATCGACCGCATCCAGCGCCCGGTTCATGCGGTTGTTAGCATCGGTAGTCTGCGTCATGGTTTAGTCCCCAGTTTTGGCGGACTCCATCTTACCCCAATGTAGGGGTGCCGCTTCAGCGCGTCCAGACCGAAGGCCGCATCCCGCCTTCCTTGCTTGTAGCGGCGAGTTCACCTCGCCATCCCGCTTTTGACTTTGGTTATGTAGCGCCCGCTTTCTGAAGCGGGCTCCGACGCCTTTCGCTTGCTTCATGTAGCGGCCGCCGACTGCTTGCCTTGAGTTGCGAAGGGTGGCGGGCGGCTTTCTCATAAACGCCCTTCAGTTCACCCGCCGCAGGAGGGCCCCCGAGGAAAACGTCTTGCCGCTTTTTCCACTCCCTCTTCTTCCACCCCTGCATCCGTTGCTATTCGTCAAGTGGGAAATTAAAGACTGTGGATTGAATGGATTGCGGGGTGAGTCCACGGGGAAAACGAAAGGGAAAGACCGGACGTGCCCGCTGTTCGCACTCCGAACAACAGTTCGCCGCAGGTTAGATACAACTTCTATCTTGTGCAAGGAACGGGACAAGTCCGGCAACTCTAAAAATCGTTTTGGGCTTTCCCGGCGTTCTGCATCTGCAAGTACTCGTGCACCAAGTCAGCCCAAGTTTCCTTCTCCACAAATTCCGGTGGAAACATCACGTGACCAGCCCGAACGGAATCCACGTCATAGCCATCTCGATCAGGGTCGCAGTTATAATCGAATAGTGAACCAGGGAAATATATCGCGAGTCCTGCGGATCCGTATTTTCCGCCCGCTGAGGATGACGCGTAATTACTGAAGATCATTGATTTAAGTGTAAGTCTAACCTGGGCGATGGCCTTCCTTATTTGATCATCTTTAGTTGCGCCGTTGTACGAGTCAAGGAAGTGGTCGAGATCGATACCATGAAAGCGTAGCACGTCAGAACCTTGACAGCTCTGCCAAGAGCCTTGATACCAGTCGCCATAGTTTTCAGAGGATTGGCGCGCCAGCGCCAGCACAGGTCGTTCCGCTGACAATTTAGTTCTGATCAAAGATGAGAGCGCTGTCAGCAGATGAGCAGCATCTCTGACTTTCGTTAAGTCGACTGCGGAGAGTGTCATGTTTCCGGTGTCTTGGTATTCGTCCTTGTAAGATTGAACTAAAACCTTTCCGAGGCTTGTAGCGTCTATACTGGGGTTGGCCACAACTTGCTGCATCCAGGAATTATATTTCCATCCGTCTCCTGGAATGAGTTCTTCACTGGCCACCATCACTTTCGCAATGTCGCTGAAGGCGTAGGCGCTCTCCATCATAGCCATCAAACAGGCATCGAAACCAATGATGTCGAGGTTTTGACCACGAAGGCTGTCTTCGATGTCGCGATTGTAAAGGAAGTGCTGTGTATCATCGTCGAAGGAAACGGAGCGAAAGCCGCCGGTCAGCGGGCGCTGAGTAGGCGCTGCGGCAGGTTTTTTCCCATCCATGCTGAGGGCGGTAACGTATCGCGACGCAACCTTGACATCGGGTGCGCCCTTAACACTTGAGAGATAGAGCCGCCAACCCTGTCCATGATTCCATATGATCAACATAAATCTCTTTGCGGGGTACGCATCTTCCGACCACCGAACGAAGTCCGCCAGAGTTGCCCCGCTACCCATGTCAGCATGTCGCACGTTTTGATCGTCAGGATTAATTGCGGAGGCTGGGACGGGATGCATACCCTTTGTCACACGAAATCTCAAGACTCCTGTCCAGTCACCTTCGGCGTGGGAATAGCGAGTTTTCTCAGGACGGCCAAGTTCGACTGTAACGTTCACGTGATCTGTGCTTCCGACTTGTGCCATCTGAAGAAAGTTCGATATCCCCGCTGGTTCCAAATTATTCTTAGCATTCATAAAAACCATGATGGTCCAATCCGCAGGTGCAACGTTATCCCGCGCAGATTGTCCGTTCGCCACCGTTCCCCAAAACAAGCTACTCAGAGCGATCACAATTTGAATATGACTTTTCATGATGTTCTACTTTCTCCCTCACGAAGGACATACCCTACTTGCTCTTTGAAATCGCACTAATGAACTGGCTGATCGGGATGTCTATTCCCACCAGGAGTTTCGTCACCCTGTGAGGGTGCAAGTCAGTGTTCAATTGGCCAGGCGTTGCCGTAGACCCTGAACTTAGAGTTTGGGGCGAAAAGACTTTATTGAAAACTGCGCCTGCGAAAACATTGACCCGAAGAGGCAAGGGTTTGTGGGTGCCTATTGCGAGTCCGACGAAAGGCTTGTCCAGAGGCCTTCCGGACAACGGCAATCCAGCGACGACGCTTGGCTGCCAAGGATAGTCGCCCTTTAGGTCGACTGAATAGGGGTACCAGTGCGCTAGCCCATATGCGTTTACTCGGGTGATCGTTTTGGCGCGTACCGTACCGTCAGAGGAAAATTCCGCCTCCTTCACACCTTTAACAGGTATTCCGATACTTACGTCCCACCATGCGAATCCTTCATCGTCGTAGGTTTGACTAAATGTCGCGGCCGGTTTCTGATCTGTGCCGGCCGGCGCAGCCTTGGGAAAGGCGCCACCAGAAATGATGATATCTGAGGGAAGTTTCACTATGTTGCTTATCTGACGTGCGCCAACCAAGTAGTCGCCGGCCCCGAGCACTCTCGGCTTTGTGCTGCCGACGAGGAGGTTGATTAGGCTTAATGCATCTGTCTCCTGCACAGATTTCTTTGGTTTCGCTTCAATGGTGTAACGTACCTCGATGGCGGCGGCCAACGCAGACACGCCCTTGTGAACAACAAGAAGGCCCACACTCTTACTTCCATAAATGCGGAGCGCACCATCTATCTGAATTTTGGATAGCGACAACCCAACGATCTGCGATTTCCGATGACTCTCCGGGTGAACGAGATACCAAACGCTGTTTGGGGCATGTGTATCGCCAGAACTCGAATTGGGAGTCCACCGGACAATGTTGGTAATGATATAGGCGGGGCAAGCGTCCAGGTGCGATGAATCACAAGAAACATGAGCAAGCTTTCCGTAGAGAGCTAAGGCATGAGCCACGTCCAATGGGTCAACTATGTCTGTTGTCTCATTGGCGTTTGCTATTCTCAGCGTCAATGCGAGCTGCCCAGAATCACCTACTCCTGTTTGAGCACAGACAGCTACAGGAAAGATCAAAAACCATAATGTGAGTGCAAAGATCAAGCGAAGCGTAGAAGGCATTCTGAAATCTCCTCCATGGCCTCAATCGGATTCGGTTTTTAAGGGAGCCTTAACCGGACGTCTAAAAAGGCCTTCGAGTTGGGTTTAGCTTCAGAATTCCGCCACTATACTTCTGATGCCACAGAAGTCTACGAAATTCAGCGATAGATATGTTATACAGAACGTGCCATGCCGGGTAGGAGGTCGATAGGAATTACAGACCCAACGAACCGAAAGGTTCCACCTCCTCCGGAAAAACGAGGGGGAAGGGCGAAGAGGGCGAAATGAAGGTCCGACGAGTACAGCCATGATTTGATTGGTTACAGGGGGAAAGGGGCTTAGGCCAAAGAAAGTAAGGGCGCGACCGCCCTTAGGTGGTTACGCCCTTTTGAACTGAGCGAAAGCAGCCACTACATAAGCCAGAGGCAAAACCAAGGGTGCCGGCTAAAAGGCACCGCGCTACATGGGATGGCGAGTTTAGTCCGGACTTAGGCTTTCACGAACTGGAGGCCGAGGGTGATGGGTCACATCGTCACCGACGAGAATGCTGCCGGTCTCCAGCACCGTGTTCCAGGTCAGGCCGAAGTCTTTGCGGTTGATCTTCGTGGTCGCGGAGAGCCCCGGGCCGGTACTCTTTCGGTTCGCGAAGGGGTGATGCATTTGGTTCTTTTTGTTACTTTCTTGAGAATCCGCTCCGCACCCGCCCGCAACCCCTTCAATTCACAGTCTTTAATTTCTCACTTGACAAATAGTAACGGATGCGGTAATCTTCACGCCAAGGTTGCTGACAGTGTCCCCGTTTCGTCCCTTCTTTCTTCCCCAACCCCGTGTGTATTTGCGTAACGACCTACTCCTCCCGTCATCTGCGCCACGTAGCGCCAATATCTCCCCCGTTCTCAGTAGCTTGCGCATACTTCCTGTCGTCACGGGGGTGTACCCTTCCAACGTTCCCGATTTTCAGATGTTCAGACCTTTCGACATTCAGACCTTGAGACAATCGCAACTAAGTTCTTTCCCTGCCGCACATCCGAGAAATCGGCCCGTAACTCCTTTCCCTGCCACACATACAAAATCGCCCTCCTGCAAGTCCTTTGCCTGCCACACATCCGAAAAAGAGGGGGGTGGGGCTCGATTACGGTTAACTTCCGCCGGAGAAGTTTCAGTTCATCTTCTGTTTAGGCTCGGCGCGATAGCTTCCCTGGGCGACGAAGAGCCAACGTATCGAACAAGGATGCCTTCAATCGCAGGGGGAGGGTTCGCATGAGGTCTTATAGTCTCGGACGCATCGCAAGTGGCGTGCTGGTGATCGTGCTGGGTACTTTCTCGCTGATGGCGGCCGCGCCGGGCTATCACCTGCTGAAGAAATACAGCTTCGGCGCAGCGGAGGGGAGCACTCGCGAGTACTTCGACTACATCACGGTCGATTCTGCTGCGCGCCGCGTCTACCTTTCCCACGGCACCGAAATCAAGGTCATCGACGCGGACAGCGGCGCCCTCATCGCCAACATCACTGGATTGAAGCAAGATCACGGGGTGGCCGTGGCCAGCGAGTTTGGGCGCGGCTTCATCACTGACGGCGCGCAGGGCAAGGTGATCCTTTTCGATCTGCCGACCCTCAAGGTGACCGGCGAAGCCAAGGCCGACCAGGACGCCGACAGCATCGTTTACGATCCCTTCTCGAAGCGCGTCTTCGTCATGAATGGCGATCCCCACAGCTCGACGGTGATTGACGCGAAGAGCGGCAGCGTTGTTGGGACAATCGATCTGGGCGGCGGCCCAGAGTTTGCCGTCGCCGATGGCTACGGAACTGTTTACGTCAATCTGGAAGACAAGAGCGAACTTGTGGCCATTGATTCCCGCTCACTAAAGATCAAATCGCGCTGGCCGCTCGCTCCCGCCGGAGCGCCCACAGCGCTCGCCATGGATGTGCAGCACCACCGACTCTTCAGCGCTGGACGCAATCCGCAGATGCTCGTGGTGCTCGACTCCGACAGCGGAAAAGTGCTCCAGTCGTTCCCGATCTCCGCCGGCGTGGATGCCGCCGCCTTCGAGCCCGAAACCGGGCTGCTCTTCGTTTCTACGCGCGAGGGCATGGTACACGTTTTCCACGAAGACTCCCCCGACAAATTCAGCGAAGCCGAAACCATCAAAACCGAATACGGCGCCAAAACCATGGGCCTCGACACCAAGACCCACAACCTGTTCCTGGACACGGCGGACTTTGCTCCGGCTCCGGCGCCCACTGCGGAGCGGCCGCATCCGCAGCGCCCGGCGATTCAAGGAACGTTTCACGTGTTAGTTTACGGGAAGTGACGGACCCGTCGTTCGACGGTCAGGGCTGGATTTGCACGAGATCGGCCGGCGGCCTTGGCTTCGCCGCGCTGGAATGCCACCGCGAAGGCCGGATCGAGTGCGAGCGGAGGCGGTTCATCAGGGTGCCGACGCCGATCGAGCCCCTGACGAAATGATCGATCTTCGCAGGGCCGGCCAGCTTGATCGTTCGGATCCAGTGTAAAGCACTGCTGATCGCGCAACCGCACTGAGAGCAGTCTGGCGCGCCGCCAAAAACGCAAGGCTCCACGCGGCTTTGCAGATCGGCCGAATAGTTGGCGGACATTTTGGAGAAAAGGCAATCATCCGGATTGCTTGGGGGATGAAGGAAAGCGCGAGCCATGCCCTCGGTAAGGAGGAGTTTCGGATATTGCGGATGCAAGGAAGGCAAGCGCCGCGCCAGGGCTTCGCGATCGTCAGGGGTTAGCGTTTCCGAACTTTGTTCGCCAAGCTGAGGAGTGTAAACACTGACCCAGATGCGGTTGACCTCAGGGAGTGCGCTCCAGAAGGACAGATATTCTTCTAGGTAGCCGGGCCGTGCCAGCATTGGGCGCGTGATGACCCAGTGGACATTGACCTCGCGGCCTTCGATGTTCTTGAGGATGCGCTCGTAGGTTGCGGGCTTGCGGCGAATGTCGTGATGCTCGGGGAGCCCGTCCACCGAGACGGCGACGCGCAAACGAGGGATGTTCATCCACTCCATCGGGACGGGGATCACGGCACTGGTAACCACGAGTGTGAATACGCCCAAATCGCTAAGGGCAGGGAGAATGCGGCTCAGCTCGCGATGCCGGATCAACGGCTCGCCGCCCACCAAGGAAACATGGAGGGGCTCATGCTTTCGCACGAGTTCCAATACACCTCCGACCAGAGCGTCACCGCGCAGGTCGTGCAGGTCGCGCAGGGTGACTTCGCCGCCCAAGTGCGTTTCACCGTAGGCATAGCACCCGGGGCAACTCAGCGGGCACTCACGAGTGATCTCGATGGACAGCATGGGGACGCGGCCGCTCAGGATCCTCCCCCAAGCGGCGAGCAACTGGCGCGGAGTCAGACTAGGATTGGGCGCTGGCGAAAGCATCGGAAGGTGTGATGCGAGTCACAGAGCGAAGGGTGCATCTTCCAGCATGCCCGAACGAATGAGGATTTGCGAGGCGCAAAAAATGAGGGCGCATCCGCCGTTAGGCTTTTTGCGCCCTCTATAAACTGAGCCGTAAAGGTTTTACGCTTCCGGTTCAATCTGGCGTGAAGATAGTTTTTCTCGTTTTTGTCGTCAATCGAAATCTCACGCTACGGTTGTGAAAATCTGTGCACGGGTGTGCAAAAGTTCTATCTTCTCCGTTCTCTTGTGCTACCGAGGCGAGGCGCGCGACGTCAGGTAGTCTCTGATGTCGGCACTCTCGAGAATTGTTTTGGGAGCGCCGGACTTTGCTACTTGCAGCATCGCACGACCGAGCTCCTCGGTGGTCAAGATGTGGCGGGGAAAAAGGCGGCGGAGCAGGGGAAGCACTGGCTTGGCGAGACTGTAGATGACGCGGTAGGCGGGAGTCTTGGAACGCGCTCCATGCACTGGCTGGGTGGCTCCCGGTCTAAACATGTAGGCAGCCTTGAAGGGAAGGCGCAGGAGCGCATTTTCGGTTTTGCCTTTTACGCGCGCCCACATGATTCGGCCTTCTTCCGAGCTGTCCGTTCCGGCGCCGGAAACGTAAATGAATGTCATACCTGGATTTAGTCGAGACAGAGTTTGCGCCGCAGTCATCGTGACGGTGTAGGTTACGCGTTCGTACTCGGATTCCGACATCCCGGTTGACGACACGCCAAGACAGAAGAAGCAGGCGTCGAAGCCGCGAAGAGCACTTTCGATTTCGGTATAGTCCAGCAGATCCGAGCGGACAATCTCGCGCAACTTGGGGTGTTTCAGACCGGTGGGCGTTCGCCCGACTGTCTGGACAACTTGGACGTCGGGGCCGAGGAGACATTCCCTGAGAACGCCTTGGCCCACCATGCCGGTTGCTCCGAAGATCAGGACATTCATATAGCTCCCTGCGATCCCTAGCCGACGAACTCTCGAATGTAGGCATTTACATCGGCCGATTGTCTGTGGACGAGCCAGTGAGAGGCGTCGGGAAGACGCTTGATGGTTAATTGCGGGACGAACTCGGCGAGACCATCGAGGTTTTTTGGCACGAGGGCAGGATCCTTTTCGCCCCAGATGACCAATGTGGGGACGTTGACCGCGAATGAGGAAGCCTTCCCGCCGTCCGCAAGCGGCGACGTGCTGAGTCGATTGGCGCGATAGTAGTTTAAGCCGCCGGTGAGAGCTCCGGGCTGTGACCAGGCTTTGATGTATTCGGGCTTGTCTTCCGGCAGCAGGCCGTTTTTCGAGCCGAATACCATGACCTTGTTGGCTAAGACGTCAAAGTTGTTGGCCGAAAGAATTTGTTCGGCTTGAACGCCGCGGAAAATTTCCATGTATTCGCTGGCCTTTTGCTGGGCGGGATCGGAAGTCAAGAGCCGAGCGAAAACGGCGGGATGCGGGGCGTTGATGATCACTAGTTTCTCGAGGGACTGCGGATGGGCGGCGGCGAAGGCCCAGGCCACAAAGCCACCCCAGTCGTGGCCGACGAGGACGAATTTCTTGCCGGGGGAAAGATGAGCGGCAAATGCGCGAATGTCCTCGACCAATACGTCGAGGCGATACTGAGCGACGTCGCTGGGCTTGTCGGAGAGATTGAAGCCGCGCATGTCGAGCGCGACGGCGTGGTGATCGCTGCCGAGGTCGGTCAGTTGATTCTTCCAGGCATACCAAAACTCGGGGAAACCGTGCAGAAACATGATGAGCGGGCCTGTTCCGGTGGTGACATAGTGCAGGCGAACGCCGTTCACATTTGCGTAGTTGTCCGTTAGCATCGGTTCTCCGTTTGGTGCCTAGAGTAGTCGGCACGCTGCGTTCCTGTCCAAATGAAATTGCGAAGGATCGGAGAAGCAATGAAAGACCTTCGGGAATCTCGGCGTCAATTCCTAAAGGCGACGGGCCTGGCGGCTGGGACCATACTCCTTTCTCCGAAAGAAAGCCTTGCGCAAATGGCCGCCGCCATGCCTCAGCGGGAATCGAAGGCTGCACAAAATGAGTCTGGTTCCGCTGACTACACGTTGCGCATACAGGACTCTGCCGTCGAGATCGCGCCCAAACGAATCATTTCGCTGACTACCTACAATGGACAATTCCCCGGGCCGCTGCTGCGCTTCAAAGAGGGGCAACCGGTAACGGTGGAGATATACAACGACACGGACACGCCTGAGCAGTTGCACTGGCACGGGCAGAAAGTTTCCGCCGATGTGGATGGAGCCGCGGAGGAGGGCACGCCGTTCATTCCCGCGCATGGGAAGCGGCGGATCGCGTTCACGCCAGGCCCTGCGGGCTTGCGTTTTTATCACACGCACAGCCGAGCGGGCGCAAACTTATATGCCGGTCAATACGGCGGGGAAGTCGGACCGGTGTATATCGAGCCGAAACACGAGCCGGGCCGGTACGACCGCGAAGTATTTCTTGTTTTGAAAGAGTTCGAGCCCAAGTTCAGCCGTGGTGGCGACATGGCGCAGGATTTCCTGACGCCGGCGACGCGCAACAAGGCGCTCGAAGAGGCGGGTGAATCGGCGATGAAAGCGTCGCTGGCCAAAGGCATGCCGCACGGGTATGAGGTCGGCTACGGGGCATTCACCATCAACGGGCGGATGCTCGGGCACGGAGAGCCGATTCGCGTGAAACAGGGTGAACGAGTTTTGTTCCATGTTTTGAACGGGAGCGCCACGGAAATTCGCAGCCTGGCGTTGCCGGGTCATTCATTTGAGGTTGTCGCGCTGGATGGCAATGCGGTGCCGAATCCGGCAGACGTTCCTGTGCTTTGGATTGGCACGGCGGAGCGCATCTCCGCCATCGTGGAAATGAAGCATCCCGGCGTGTGGATTATGGGAGATCTCGATAACGATGACCGGCGGCACGGCATGGGCATTGTCGTTGAATACGCAGGACGCCCGGGCAAGGCGCAATGGATCGCGCCACCTCCCTTCAAGTGGAACTATTCGCGTTTCGCGGAAGCCGGCGCCACGGCGGCTTCACCGGACGAGACGCTCGAGATGACTTTTGCCAAAGACAACGCGGCTGAAGAAGGCTTCAACCGATGGACCATCAATGGGGTCGCTTACCCGATGACCGGCGAAATGGCCCCGGCCTCATTTCACCTGAAGCAGGGCAAGCGCTATCGCATCCGCATGCGCAACGCGAGTGATGATATCCACCCAATCCATCTGCATCGGCACAGCTTTGAGCTGAGCAGTGTGGCGGGAAAGCCGACAGCTGGAATTCTGAAGGATGTCATGATGCTGGGAGGCTACCAGGAAGCCGAAGCGGATTTTGTTGCAGATAACCCAGGACTGACGCTGTTTCACTGCCACCAGCAACTACACATGGATTTCGGGTTCATGACGCTGTTCGATTATGCTTAGAAGCGCAAAGAGGTATCACTCGCAAAATGTCAGGCCTGCTGACTTGTCTCCGTTGGGGAAAATCCCTTCGCTGCCTGATCCACGGTGGGAAACATCTCGATCACCTTGTCCACCTGCGTCAATTTCAGGCTGTAGTCGATCATCGGTTGGACCGCGGCTATCCGCAGCGCCCCGCCTGCGCTTTTCAGCTTCGCCAAGCACCTGACGATCGCTCCGATCGCCGCGCTGTCGGCATGGGTCACACCGGCCATATCAAAAATCACGCGCGTTTCGCGCGCCGCGATCATCCCATCCACCTCTCGCTCCAACCGCGCACATTCCGGTCCACAGTGAATGCTGCCTTGCATCGCGAGCGCGGTCACACCTGGCTGCAACGTTCGTTTTGTGAATTCCAGAATCACGGCGCCCCGCGCTCCTCGCCCTCGTACGGAAACTGCCGGATCAGCCGCACGCAATCCCCCAGCGCCGAGAAAATCGAAGGCCCCCATCCGCAGGGTACAAACGAAGCGGTCTTCTGGTTGACGGCCTTGTCTGCCTCCGCATAAAACCTCAGGCGCTGCCCGGGAGGTGGCACGGCAAACTCCTTCACGGTGATCGCAAATGTCACGCTACCGCTGGTCTGCTGCTTCACGATCGAAAAGTGATGCAGCTGCGTCAACTGTTCCCCAGAATCCGCCTGTATGTGTACCCAATCGCTCATCCACCAGTCCTCGCGGTCCCTGCTGTGTTGTCGCGGATACTAGGCCAGCGACTGGCCCAAGTCAAACTCTTCGCATGCGGCAGTACGGAATCGGGGCGCGGGACACGAAGCCGAGGACCGAGGTGCCCTGACCCGAATGACGGGGCGCGCACCAAGCGGCACTAATGTGTATCAATAATGCCAAAAGGCGTCCACACTGGTTGCATGGGCAATCAGACATTGGCAAGTAAGGATCTTTGGAAGAAAAAACGCGGAGACTTGAGCGACAAGCGGAACTCGCTGTTCAAGAAATATTCGCGAAATCCGCATGATCTTGAGCTTGCTTTGGAAATCAAGAAGATCGATGACGAAATTGCCGAGTGCACCGATAAGATGAGGCGAGAGAACCTGTCGGAACGCAAGACCAAATCACTCCCCGTGGCTGCCGCAAAAAACTAAGCGAATACAAACCTTATTCAGTAGGGCGCGGCGCGATTTGCGTCCCGCGGTGGTATAGTGCGGACAAATTTTCGGCGTGCTCCGATGCAGGAGGAAGCATGGGTATTGTTTTCTCAGGTATGCCCCGACGGCATGTGGGAGTTCTCGCAGTCCTTGCGGCGGCGCATTTTCTTGCTGCTGCGAGCCCCGTACGCGCGCAGGACAAAAATCCGCTTGCCAATGATTCGAACGCCGCGAAGCTGGGGGAATTTGAATTTCGCGCAAACTGCGCGTTTTGCCACGGGCTGGGCGCCCGCGGCGGAGGGCGCGGTCCGGACCTGACGCGCGCGCAGAAGAAGCACGGAAATTCCGACGCGGATTTGTTTCGTACGATCAACGAAGGAGTTCCTGGCACGGCCATGCCTCCGAATGGAGCGACGCAGCAAGGAGTTGGCATGACCGAAGAGGAAATCTGGCAGGTGATTTCCTACATTCGCAGCGTGCAAGTGAAAACCTCGGCCCCGCCGACGGGAAATGCAGCGCACGGCAAAGAGCTGTTCGACGGCCTAGCGGCGTGCGCCACGTGCCACATGATTGAAGGCAAAGGCGGCCGTCTCGGTCCGGACTTGACGGGGACGGGCTCTGCCCGGTCGATTGAATACATCGTCGATTCCGCACGCAATCCCAGCCGGCGCCTGGCGCAAGGAATTTCGGAAGCCATGAAGGAGTTCTCGCAGGAGTACGAGACTGTAATCGTGGTCGACGATCGCGGCCAGAAATTCCAGGGTGTGGTCCTGAACGAAGACAACTTCACGCTGCAAATGCTCGATACGCGCGAGCAGCTTCACCTCTTTGAGAAAGACAAGCTGCGGTCGGTCGACAAGAGCCGCGAGTCCCTGATGCCGAAGTACGACGAGAAACTGCTGCCGGAGAAAGATTTGCAGGACATCGTCGCCTATCTGCTGAGCGTGGGCAGCAGCAAGTGAGTTGTGAGCATTGATTTGGGGGTGAAGATGCCGGCCTACTTCATTGTCGATGTGGACGTTCATGATCCTGCAGGAATGCGGGAATACCTGGAACGCGTCCCCGGGACGCTGACGAAGTATGGAGGCCGCTATATCGTCCGCGGAGGCCAATTCGAAGTGGTCGAAGGGAACTGGCAGCCGGCGCGAGTGGTGATGCTGGAATTCCCAAATATGGATCAAGCGAAACGGTGGTATGCCTGCGAAGAATACAAGGAAATGAAGGCGGCCAGATTTAAGGCGGCAAGAACCAACGTTGTATTGGTAGAAGGAGTCTAGGGCGTGCTCGGGATCTTTGTTCACGAAAAAATCCGCGGGAGGCTGGCCATGAAGCAGGTGATTTGCGCTACAGCGACCCTCGTGATATGCGGCTTGTGGTGTTGCTCTGCGCGGGCGCAGGTGACGCCGCAGCGGCTGCTGGACTCCGCGAAGGAGCCACAAAACTGGCTCACCTATTCGGGTGACTACGCTGGTCGTCGGTTCAGTATGCTCGACCAGGTCAATACGTCCAACGCACACGCGCTGGTGCCGAAGTGGGCATACCAGACCATGGCCGGCGGAAAATTTGAGGCCACGCCGCTGGTTGTAGATGGCGTGCTCTACGGCACGGGTCAAGATGACCGCGCTTTTGCGCTGGACGCGCGCACCGGCAGGCCCATCTGGCAATACCAGCGGGCGCTGCCGGCCGACATTCGGCCGTGCTGCGGACGCGTCAATCGCGGTCTGGCCATTCTCGGCGATAAAGTTTTCCTGGGCACCTTGGATTCACATGTAATCGCACTCGATGCCAAGACCGGCAACGTTGAGTGGGATGCGACCGCATTCGATTACACGAAGGGCTACAGCATAACGCTCGCGCCCCTGGCCGTGAAAAACCTCGTCATCGTGGGGGTCAGCGGCGGTGAGTATGGCATTCGTGGATTCATCGACGCGTACGACGCGAACAGCGGCGAGCGCAAGTGGCGCTTCTACACCATTCCTGGTCCGGGTGAACCTGGCCACGAGAGCTGGGAGGGCGAGTCCTGGAAAATTGGCGGCGCTCCTGCGTGGATCACCGGCTCGTACGATCCCGTGACCAACACGACGTTCTGGACGACGGGGAATCCGTCGCCTTCCAATCGCGGCGAAGGCCGCGCCGGCGACAATCTCTATAGCAATTCACTCCTGGCCCTGGATGCGGACAGCGGCAAACTGAAATGGTATTTCCAATTCACCAAGCACGACGAGCACGACTACGACGCCACGCAAGTTCCGGTATTGCTGGAGCGCGACGGCAAGCACTTGCTGATTCAGGCTAACCGTAACGGCTTCTTCTACGTGGTCGACCGCAGCAACGGCAAATTACTTTCCGCGAGCACATACGCCAAAGTTACATGGAGCAGCAGCAAGGACGCCGAGGGGCGCCCGGTCGCCAACAAGGAGGCGACACCAACTCCGGAGGGTAGCCGCGTTTGCCCTGGTGCCGCTGGCGCGACAAACTGGATGTCGCCCACCTTCGACCCGCAAACCGGCTTTTTCTATGTGACCGCGCGCGAGCAGTGCGACATTTTCAGCACCGCGGCGCAGCCTTACCAGGCCGGGCACGCGTATTATGGCAGCGCGTATTTTCCCAACGATGATGCCGCGCCGTTTTGGGGCGCGCTCCGCGCCATCGATCCGGTGACCGGAAAAATCAAATGGGAATGGAAGCATCCGTCGCCGACATGGTCCGGAGTGCTCTCGACCGCGGGCGGCCTGGTGTTCACCGGCGACGCCGAAGGAAACTTTATCGCGTTGGACGCCACGAGCGGCAAACCGCTCTGGCACTTCCAAGCCGGCGCCTCGGTGTATTCGTCGCCGATGGCCTACGCCATCGACGGAAAAGAGTACGTCGCGGTAGCCGCTGGCTCCGCGCTGCTTTCATTTGGGTTACCATAGAAATCCCCCTCAAGAGATATGCAGATTATTGAAGATTGCTCTAGAATATTCTAGACATCCGACCTTGAATGCTGGCACACTCGATGTCGGAGGCAGTATGGCCAAGACCACGACAAAGAAGATTGGTTTGGAAATGGACGCGCGCTTGTATGCGGAGCTTTCCAAGCTCGCCAGGGAAAATGGGCAATCACGGCGATTCTTGCTGGAAAAAGCTTTGGAGCACTATCTTCGATCAGTGGTGCCATCCCAGGGAACGGTGCGGCCGGAGGTTATGGGACACTTCCGCCGGTCGACGGACAAGAACAAGAAACTCCACGAACTTCTCGCCAAATAGATGCCGCGGTTCCTTTATCCTTCCGTTGCCGAAGCCGAAGAGATGCATCGGCAACTCATCCAAGAATTCGGCGGAATTCAAGGAATTCGCGATCGAGGCTTGCTAGAAGCGGCGATTTTCCGCCCGCAGAGCGGCTACTACGACGACTTGGTACACGAAGCGGCGGCTCTGATGGAGTCTCTGGCAAACAATCATCCGTTCATCGACGGAAATAAAAGAGCAAGTTTCGCGATCACGGACACATTTCTGCGGCTCAATGGCTACTATGTCGAGGTCGAGGCCTCTTCCGCGCACAAGTTCATAACCGAATCCATTGAGCAGAGGCAGCTTCGAATAGGCCCAATCCGGAGCTGGTTCTCGATCCATGTTCGGGCGCTCGAATAAAACTGAAGCAAGGCAGCGACGCGAAGCCTACACGGTCAGTACGGTGATCGCGGTGAGCGCATAAATCGCCGCGCAATCGCGCACCCTTCTCAAATCGACGTATTCCTGCGGCCCGTGCGCGACCGATAGCAACCCGGGCCCGTATGCGTAGGCTGGAATACCTAATGCGGCGTAAAAGCGAATTTCCAGCAAACCGGGACACATCTCAAATCGTGGTGCTTCGCCACTTATTGCCTGCACGCTTTGCGCGAGCGCACGGCCTAGCTTCTCCTCCTCCGAGCAGGCGGCGGCTCGGCCTTCCTGCAAAGTCTCCCACTCGAGGCGAATTCCGTCACGCCTGCACTTTTCCAGCACTCCGATGAGCCTGTCTTTTTCCGCGTCGAAATCTTCTTCAGGGTTGATGCGACGATCGACAGTGAACCAGCATTGGTCGGGCACAACGTTGAAATTGGTCCCGCCACCGCTCTCGCCGCCCAACATCAAGATGGAATTGCTGCTCTGCTCAGCACCGATTGCGTAGCGCGTTTTCCGCTGCTCCACCTCGCGCTTCAACTCCTTTAGCTGTTCCACAACGCGCAACAACTGTTCGAACGCATTCTCGCCACGATGCTGCAACCCGACGTGCGCGGATTTGCCCAGCACTTTAATTCGCAAAGAGATCGCGCCGCGGTTCGCATTCCACACCACGCTGCTGGTCGGCTCCGGCAAAAGCATCCCGATCCCGTTGCAGCCGAGTTTTCTCTCACGCGCGAGCCACGCCGAGCCGCGCGCTCCTCCGGTTTCTTCGTCGGGAACCAGCGCAAGAGCAATTTTGCCATTCAACACCACGCCGCATTCCTTCAGCGCGCGAACTGCAAAAAACATGGCCACAATCCCGCCTTTCATGTCGC
>WNFH01002528.1_pt1 | contig 19212 bp, 20 predicted proteins | sample 5400411 | NCBI WGS metagenome assembly WNFH01 (sample SAMN13153347, study PRJNA577476) | soil metagenome | isolation source: 200 cm saprolite under Douglas fir tree site 2 hole 3 | place: USA:California | collected 2015-04-18
CGTCACGTCTTGGACCAGCGCCGAAGAGTTCCACTCGCTGAAGGAGACGACGTACCCTTCCGACTCGAGCCACTTGTGGAGCAACGAGAGTTGCGTGCTCTTGCCCGAGCCGTCGATTCCCTCGACGATGAAGAGACGTCCGGGAAAGCGGTGCTTGCCGTACATTTTCATGCCGCCGGCCATAGAACGTCTCCTTTTTTCGAGTAGGCTTTGACCGCGGGGACGCTCACCAGAAGGTTGCCCGGTAAGATGAGCGCGGTCAGGTGCCCGCCGTAGACGCAGCCCGTGTCGATGCCAATGGCATTAGCGCGGACCAAAGGCCGATCGAAAACCCAATGACCGAAGACGGCGATTTTCTCCCCCTCATAGGCTTCAAACCAAGGGATGCTTTTCGACTTTCCTCCGTGCGCGCCGTTCAAGGTGCGCAACTGGGTCAGATCCTCCACGGATTGCTGCGCCGGCTTCAGGCCCGGCCGCAGGCCGGCATGGAGGACCAGGTAATCTCCTAAGTCGAGGTAGAGGGGAAAGCCGGAGATCCACTCCATGAAATCGCCAAACTTTTTCCTCAGCTCGGCGATGGTCTGATAGTGCGCCGCGGTCAAGGGAACTTTTTGTCCGCGGTAATGGCGCAGAAGAAGATGTTCGTGATTGCCCAAAACGGACTCCCAGTTTCTGCTGCGCCGGACAAACTCCAGCACCTCACGATTCGCCGGCCCCTTGGTTATTAGATCGCCCACGAAGACCAATCGGTCGTCCTGGCGCACGCCGATCTCGTCCAACAGAGCCGTGAGCTCAAAGTAACAGCCGTGAACATCACCGATGATAATGGTTCTACTCATAATGATGGGCTTATAAGTATCGCAGAGAGATGAAGAACCAATGAACGGAAAGTTAAGAGATTGTTACCTGACGCGTCTTACTTTTCATCATCCCTTAACTTTGACTTCATCTTCCCGTCAAAATTGAGCCCTATCTTTTGCGTCAAATCAAAGATGCAAGAGACAAATCCCATTCAGGAGGTGAAAAATGATGGCACGATCTCGGGCGCCTTGCTGTTAGCCGTTAACGGAGGCTTCACGATTTTGTAACGTGTTCGTAACAATTCGAGGTTACAAGTAAATGAAAAAGGAGATGAACAAGATGAAAATAAAAGGATTCTCAGTCGTTGCTGCGGTTGCGGCGCTGTTGCTCAGCGGCGCCATGGCGTTGGCCGCCTGTCCCGCCAAAGGGATAAAGGAACTGACCGGAGCGGGCGCCACTTTTCCCTATCCGCTCTATTCAAAGATGTTCTCGGAGTATAACAAGCTGTGCAATGTCAAGGTCAATTACCAGTCCATCGGATCTGGAGGCGGCATCCGGCAGCTGCAAGAATTGACGGTGGATTTTGGCGGCTCCGATGGGATCATGGACGAAAAACAAAAGGGCGAGGCTAAGGCCGGCGCGGTTCTCCACATCCCTACTGTGGCCGGCGCTGAAGCCATCGTCTACAACCTGCCAGGTATTCAGAGAGGGCAGATCAAGATAACACCTGAAGTCTTGGCGGATATTTATCTTAAAAAGATCAGCAACTGGAACGATAGCCGGATCAAAGCCCTGAATCCCGGCCTCAAGCTCCCCGACCTCACTATCGCAGTGGTGCATCGATCAGACGGTTCCGGCACGACTTTTATCTTCACCAACTATCTGTCCAAGGTGAGCCAAGAATGGAAGGATAAGGTCGGCTTTGCCACCTCGGTCAACTGGCCGGGAGACGTCGGTGGAAAGGGCAACGAAGGCGTGGCCAATTCGGTCGCACAGATTCCCGGGGCGATCGGCTACGTGGAGGTGGCGTACGCCAAGCAAAACAACATGGCCTGGGCCCAGCTGCGAAACAAGGCGGGCAACTATCTCGAGCCTAGTCTCGAAGGCGCGGCCTTGGCGGCCGACCAGCCCAACCTTCCCGACAACATGGAGGTCATGGTCACCGACAGCGCCAACTCCAAGGCCTATCCGATCACCGGCTTCACCTGGCTGTTGGTCTATGAGAACCAGAAAGACGAGGCCAAGGCGGATGCGGTGGCCAATCTTGCCTGGTGGATGATCCACGACGGCCAGCAATACGCCCTGCCGCTGGAATATGCTCCGCTTAAGGGCGCGGCTTTGAAGAAGGCGGAGAGCTTGGTGAAAAAGATCAAGGTCAACGGCCGTCCCGTCTTGAATTAGACAGGCGGCTTTTTTTACCGGGCGCTACGTTCACGGCGCGAAGGAAGCGCCGTTTGCTTTATCGTCCGGCCTGTGGAGAAATGAGATGCAGCGCGAACCACAAGTGATCGAGAGGCCTTTAGGTAAATTTCTAACCAGGGCGTCTGAGAAGCTAGTCCGTCGCGAGGCTCAAGTGATTAACTTGGGAGATCGAGTCTTCTACACGCTAACAAGGGGTCTCGCGTTGTGCGTGATATTCCTCGTGCTCCTCTTAATGTTGGATCTTTTCAGAGGCTCCTGGGAGGCGATGAGACAATTCGGTCTCAAGTTTCTCGTCGGCACAACTTGGGACCCGGTGGCGCGGCAGTTTAGTGCCCTCCCGACCATCGTAGGCACGCTCGTCAAGGCATTCATCGCGCTCATTCTGGCGGTTCCGATCAGCATCGGCTCCGCGATCTTCATCTCCTTTTATACTCCCAAGTGGCTTCGCCCTGTGATCTCCTATCCTATAGAGTTGCTGGCCGGCATCCCCAGCATCATCTTCGGACTCTGGGGCCTCTTCGTCATGGTCCCCGTGATTCGCATCGTGCAGGTGTGGCTCAAAGCCCATTTCGGATGGTTTTTCCTCTTCAGCGGCCCGGCCGTCTATGGGGTAGGCGTGCTGGCCGGCAGCGTGATCCTGGCCATCATGATCACGCCCATCATTGCGGCTATTTCCCGGGACATCCTTCTCACCGTGCCGCGCACGCAGATCGAAGGGATGCTGGCTCTGGGCGCGACGAAGTGGGAAGCGATCTGGAAAGTGGCTCTTCCCTATGCTCGCACCGGTCTTCTCGGCGCAGTGATGCTCGGCCTGGGGCGAGCTATTGGCGAGACGATGGCCGTAACGATGGTAGGGGGCAATTCCTTCGATCTGATCCATTCCCTGTTTGACCCGGTGCACAGCATGGCCAGCCAGATTGCGAGCGAGTTTGCCGAGGCGACCTATAGCCTTTACGTTTCCTCTTTGATCTATGTCGGGCTGGTTCTGTTCGGTATCACGATTATCATCAGCTTGCTCGCCCAACTCCTCCTCTGGCGCCTCTCAAAGGGCAGAATCGCGATCTTCGAGTAAGTCTATGACGGAGAATACTGGGTGCGGAGCGGGGAGTTCGGGAAAAAATTATCTCTATCGCAAAGGCATAGAATGGTTTGCTTGGACCGGAATGCTGCTTTGCACCGGCGTGACCGTGTCCGTTCTCTTCATGATCCTGGGCTACGTGCTTTATCAGGGAGCTTCCTACATTAACTGGGAATTTCTTACGGCTCTGCCTCTGCCTGCGGGCGAAACCGGCGGAGGGATCGCCAATGCCCTGGTAGGGAGCGCGGTTGTTGTGGGGGTGGCCACTCTGATGGCGCTTCCGATGGGTATGGGCGCCGCGATCTTTGTGAACGAGTTTCCCAGCGCTCGACTTGGAAAGTTTGTGCGGTTTTTGGCCGAAGTGTTGACCGGCGTTCCGTCCATCATAGTGGGGCTCTTCGCCTATGCTCTGGTTGTGCGGCCTCTGGGCGGTTTTTCAGGTTTATCCGGTTCCGTAGCCTACGCCTTTATCATGATTCCTATTATCTTGATCACCGCCCACGAAGCCTTCCGGCTCGTTTCCACCTCTCTGCGCGAGGCCTCTCTCGCTCTCGGCGTTCCCAAGTGGAGGACGATTCTCTGGGTCGTCTTGCCGGTCTCGTCGCGGGCCCTGTTGACCGGTGTGGTTCTGGCAATAGCCAGGGCATTGGGAGAAGCGGCGCCCATGTTATTCACGGCATTCGGCAACCCATTTTGGAATCTCAATCTGGGCAAGCCCATGGCGACCGTGCCGTTGCTCATCTACACCTATGCCACCGGCCCGTATGAGGACTGGCACAGAAAAGCATGGGCAGCTTCGTTTGTCCTGTTGATGGTGGTTCTAGTCACGAGCCTTCTTACGCGAGCTTTTCTACGGGGCAAGTCCCATGAGTAGAGAAAGTTACACAGCGGAAGAGAGGAAGAGCGACGCAGAATTCCACCTTCTGAGGATTCAGCCCGAAATACAGGCGGACGAAACCCGCCTGCGCATTGATGCGTTAAGGGCGTATTACGGAAAGTCGTTGGCCGTAAACAACGTTACCCTCTCCATCAAAACAAAGAAGGTCACTGCCATTATTGGCCCGTCCGGGTGCGGCAAGTCGACTTTCATCCGCTGCCTCAACCGAATGCACGAGGTGACACCCGGGGCCAGAGTGGAAGGCAAAGTGCTGCTCGATGGCGAAGATCTTTATGGAGCCGGAGTCGATCCGGTAGAGGTCCGGCGCAGGGTCGGCATGGTTTTCCAAAAGCCGAATCCCTTTCCTACCATGTCTATCTTCGACAATGTAGCCGCCGGTTTTAAATTGAATGGGAATCGAGACCGGAGGATCATCGAGGATAAAGTCGAAAAGAGCTTAAAGATGGCGGCTTTATGGGAGGAGGTCAGGGCCGATCTCCACAAACCCGGGACTAGTCTCTCTGGGGGTCAGCAGCAGCGTCTCTGCATTGCGCGGGCGTTGGCCGTGGATCCCGAAGTCTTGCTCATGGATGAACCTTGTTCGGCTCTTGATCCCATCGCTACGGCCAAGATTGAGGAGTTGATCCATGAACTAAAAGAAACTATCACCATCGTCATTGTCACGCACAACATGCAGCAGGCGGCGCGGGTGTCGGATTATACGGCTTTCTTCTATTTGGGTGAACTGGTAGAATTCGGTGTGACGAGCAAGATCTTCACGACGCCGGAGAAGCGCCAGACAGAGGACTATATCACGGGGAGGTTCGGTTAACGACTTGAACATTTTGAACGATTGGAACCGTTTGAACCGTTCAAGCCGTTCAAGTCGTTCAAAGGAAGGTGCCATGCCAGCCCAGCATACCGATAAAAAATACGAGGAAGATCTCAAGAAGCTCCGTGAGGACATTCTCTATATGGGGGGATTGGTGGAGGACCAAATTCAGAAGGCGGTCAGCTCATTGGTCGATCGAGACTCCAAGTTGGCCGAAACGATTATCCAGAGAGACCACGAGGTGAACCGGATGGATGTCGAGGTCGATGAGATCTGCATTCAACTGCTTGCCTTGCACCAGCCGGCGGCCCGCGACCTCCGCTTCATCACGACCGCGCTCAAGATCACAACGGATCTGGAGCGGATCGGCGACATGGCGGTCAATATCTGTGAGCGCGCTCTCGAACTTAACGGCGAGCCTCAACTCAAGCCCTACATTGACATCCCCCGTATGGCGCAAATCTCGCAGCGGATGATTCACGAGAGCCTGGACGCCTTCGTGCGCGAGGATACGAACCTCGCCCTTAAAGTTTGCAAAGACGACCAGCAAGTCGATGATCTCAATAGCCAGATCTTTCGCGAGACTGTAAGCTTTATGATAGAGGATCCGCACACGATCAATCGGGCTATGAAAATCGGCTTCATCTCGAAATATCTCGAGCGGATCGCCGACCACGCCACCAATATCGCCGAGATGGTGGTCTTTATGGTAAAAGGCAAGAGCATCCGTCATCTCAAAGAGCTTCCCCAGTCCGTCTAAGTTCCGCCGTGCGGGCGAAGGCGTGGTTTAAGACGTTCAAGAAGTTTAAGCAGTTCAAGACGTTTTGAACGATTTGAACGAATTGAACGGGTTTGAACGAGTCATAATGGCCGCGAAGAAAATTCTAGTCGTCGAAGACGAGCCGGACATACGAAAGCTGGTCCATTATAACTTGGCTCAGGAGCATTTTAAGGTGCTTGAGGCAGAAGACGGAGAGAAGGCTCTCAAGGTCGTGCGTCATGAGAAACCCGACTTGGTCATACTCGATTTGATGCTCCCAAGCCTCTCCGGGCTTGAGATCTGCCGAATATTGCGCGAGCGCCCTGAAACCGCACGACTCCCTGTCCTGATGCTCACCGCGAAAGCGGGCGAGGCGGACCGAGTGGTGGGATTAGAGATGGGGGCCGATGACTATCTCACCAAACCTTTCAGTCCCAGGGAGCTGGTGGCCCGGGTCAAAGCGATTCTGCGCAGAAGCGAGATCTCATTCACCGCCGAAGGAGTCGAGGTTTACGAAAAAGGTCCCCTGAAAATCAACTTCTCGACCTACGAGACTGTTGTCAGAGGGAAAGCCGTGCGCCTGACTCTAAAGGAATTTGAGCTCCTCCGTTTCCTAGTTCAAAATCCCAACCGCGTTGTCAGCCGCGATCAACTCCTGGATCGGGTATGGGGAAGCGAGGTCTTCGTCGATCCCCGCACCGTGGATGTCCATGTCCGAAGACTGAGAAAAGCCATTGAAAAAAACGACCGCAAGCCAGAGTGGCTGCTGACCGTGCGAGGAGTAGGCTACAAGTTCGATGATAGGGCCCTGGAAAAGTAGAATCGTCCTCAAGCTTTTCCTTTCTTATCTCGGGATCGTTCTTCTCCTCTTCGTCTTCTTCTACCTCTATTCGGAAACCGTCATAAGAAACTTCTACATTTCGTCCCTGTCGAAAAAGATGCAGGAGGAGGCCGCCCTCGCGGGGCGGCTGCTCCCTGCTGATCGCCAAGGGGATGCCATGGATGAGATTTGCCGGGAGTTGGCTCGGGACCTGAAAGTCCGAATCACGGTCATCAGCCCGGGCGGAAAGGTTCTGGGCGATTCCGATGAAGCGTCCGTCAAGATGGAAAATCACGCCACCAGGCCTGAAGTGTTAGAGGCCCTTTCGAAAGGAACCGGGAGAAGTGTTCGATACAGCACGACAGTATCGCACGAGATGCTCTATCAGGCGGTTCTTCAGCAGGCGGGAGCCGATCGGCGCATCATCCGCCTCTCGGTTCCCTTGAGTCAGGTTCAGGAGGTCATTGGTTCTATGCGCCGGACCATTCTCGTGGGGCTCATTCTGGCTTCAGCTTTGGGACTGCTTTCGGCCCTCGCTTTTTCACGCCGCTTGAGTCTCAGGATCCGGCGGATGGCGGAATTCTCTCAGAAAGTTGCCCGGGGTGTCTTGCCGCAGGGATTCCTCGCGGCAAGGGGCGAAGACGAGCTAAGTCTGCTGGAAAAGAATCTGAATGAGATGAGCCGTCGCATCCAGGAGAAGATCAAAGAAACTGTAGCTGAGAAGGAGAAGGTGGAGTCCATTCTCAGATGCATGGTTGAAGGGGTGCTCGTCGTGGACACTCAGGGAAGTTTGATTCTGATCAACGACAACGCCCAGGAGATGTTCAAGTTGCCGCCGGCCCGTGATCTTCGCGGCGCTTCTCTCTCCGAGGTTTCACGCCATCCGGAAATGAAAAGGTTGATGGCGGAGGTCTTGGCTTGCGACTGTTCGGAGCAATGCTTCAGCAAAGAGATATGCCTCGACGAAGGAAGATGGTTCCGTGTCAATGCAGTGAGTTTGAAGGACGCCGACGAGAAGGCCCTCGGATACATTCTCGTCTTTCACGATGTGACGGAGCTCAAGCGCCTAGAGACCGTGCGGGCTGATTTCGTCGCCAATGTCTCTCATGAGCTGCGCACGCCGCTCACGGCCATTCGGGGCTATACCGAGACCTTGCTTCAGTCCCCGCCCTCCGATCCCAAAGACGCGGAACACTTTCTCAGCATTATTTACCGCCATTCCGAGAGGCTCGGGCGGCTGATCGATGATCTTTTGGCGCTGTCAGATTTGGAATCGGGGAAGATTCAAATAGCCGTGCAAAAATTGCAGGCCACGGAACTGATCGGACGGGTATTGGAGATTTTTCAGGAGCAGGCGCGGAGGAAGGAGATCGCGCTGTTGCACAAGATCCAGCCCGATCTCCCTCTCATTCTCGGAGATTCGGATCGTCTCCAACAGATTCTTATCAATCTGATTGATAACGCGGTGAAGTACACCCCGGTCGGGGGCCAGGTGCTAGTGAGCGCCTCTCTGGTTTCCGCGGGAAATCATCACCCGTCCATGGTGGAAATCTCGGTGGCCGATACGGGCTGTGGCATATCTGAAAAGGATATTCCCAGGCTGACCGAGCGCTTCTACCGAGTGGACAAGGCGCGCTCGCGCGAGCTTGGGGGAACGGGCCTGGGCTTGGCCATCGTCAAACATATCGTCCAGGCCCATCACGGGCAGCTCAAGATCGAGAGCAAAATGCAAAAGGGGACAACCGTGAAAGTTTCTCTGCCGGCGGAAAATGGCGCGAGGGTTTAAAAACATTCTTTTCCTCTGCACCGGCAATTCCTGCCGCAGCCAGATAGCTGAAGGTTTTGCCCGTAAGCTCGCGCCTCAAGGCGTCCAAGTCCGTGGCGCAGGCACAGAACCGAAAACGAGTTGAGGAGTTATTTTCCGCACGCTTTATTGGCCGCATGAGCCACTGGGACTAACTCTACGGAGCTCTCAACCCCGGTAGGCATAGCCAACGCGCCAGTAAAAATTTCCAATGACCCGCCCATCTTTTTCTAAGGTTTCCGTGAAAACTTCACTGATGGTTTCAAAATACTGGGATAATAAGGGATTTGTAAGCCTCTCACGCTTGAAATCAACCATCAGAAAATTCCTGCCAACCGCTGCCGAACGAGGAGACCAGAAAGCCCACATCAGACTTTGGCCGCCAAAGAAATGAGAGCCCCCCGTATTTTTAGGTCCATCATGGTCAGAGTCATAGAAGCTTAGCTCGCTTGAGATGAAGTTCCTGTCCATTCCAACGATTACCGGCTCAGATCCTGTCTTATCCTTAAGGAGTCTCTCTACCTTCCCTACTCTGTCCGCCAGTCCTCGCCACTCTCCAAAAAGACGTTCCGCGGACATGGGACCCGCGCCGGGCAATCCTAGGGAAATATAATAGAAGGACCCACCATGGATGAAGAGAAGGGCAATGATAGTTGGCATCCATAGTCGCCGGCCGAGTCGCGCCAACGACCCTGTGATCTCACCCGCGCGAGGGACCATGTCCCAAGCAAGGAGTGGAATCGCCGCCAGCCAGATCGGTGCGGTCCAGTTGAGTTTTGGCCTATTGAGGAGGCTATAGATCACAAACACGGAAAGAGGCGCTAACGTGAATGTGACTGCCCAGAGGTGTTGTCGCCTCTGGGTGCTGGGCTGATGGGGGCCTGCCTCTCCTGGCAATCTTTCAGATAGAAGGACCCGCACAATGCCGAGCAGACCCATGGGGGTCAGCAGAAGCAGAAACTGACCAATCAGCAGGTGAAGGGAGAAATGATGCCTGCCCGACCAACGATTAGAGCCCTGAAAGAGAAAAGATACCCAACCGTTTCTCATGTTCCAGAGCAATACCGGTGAGAAAAGAATCACGGCGATGATTGCGGCGAGATAGGGTTCGGGGCGAAGCAGCCATCGTCGGGACTGCCGGTCGATGAGCAGGAATGACAAGATTCCCAGACCCAGGAGCGCAACCGTGTATTTCGCGAGCATTCCGAGTCCGAGACACAGGCCAACTCCCCACCACGCTTTGCGCTCCTGACTGATGAGTGCACGCTCGAGGAAGTAGAGGCAGCCAGCCCAAGCGGCATACAGAGGGGCGTCTGGCGTCATGAAGAAACCAAGCCCGAAATAGATCGGCAGCACGGCCAGAAGTAGCAGGCTTCGGAAGGCAGCGGGCCTATCACAGAGATTCAGGGTAAGGCGGAACATGAAGATGGCAGCGATGATCCAGCAGATATAAGCGGGCAAACGAACGGAAAGTTCGGACTTGCCAAATACGGAAGTGGAAAGCCAGATCAACCAAGCAACCATGGGCGGATGATCGAGGTAGCCCCAATCCAAGTGTTGGGCATAGTTCCAGTAGTAGGCCTCCTCTGGGATCAGATTCACGTGCTCCATGAAGATCAGCTTAAGGGCCAAGACATAGGCTACAATGGCGATCGTGACCACCGGCCAGCGAATTGCGGGAGTAGTGCCCGGGTCGGTCCGGTGAATCACGAACAGAGCAGTGCCACTAAGGAGAACACCAGCGGAGCTGAGGATCGCGGCCAAGATAGCTGCTTGCGGCTGCCAGTGCCAGTTCCTGATAAGCAGCAAGAGAACCGCGCTGCGAAGGAACAGCGCGAGCAGACACACCGTCAAGAATCGGCTATAGAGCATCCATTGGAGTGTCCTGCCGGATTGGCTGGGTTGTGAGAAGGTTCTGCGAACGTTCAGAGCAAAATTAACGATCGCTCCCGCGAAGAAACTTGTGACTTGAGACAGTTCAATGTTGGCCCCTGTAGCAAGTAGCCTATGGAACAACAGAAGATCGATGCCCATACTCAGTAGGCTAACGACCGCAAATCGCATATTGCTCCGCTCGCTTACCATAAGAGCAAAAATCGAAACTGCGTTCCATGCACCACTCTTCGGCTCGGGTTGTTTCACTTCATTCTCGTAATGATATGGTTTCTTAACTCCTAATCCCCGATTACCTTACCGAATTCGGAAACTGGAGCGAGGATATGAGACAACTCTAGAAGGCAAACCCTCAAGACCTCCTGAACAGAGCATCCACCGGGTTGGTAGACGACCCGCCCCAGACTTTGCGGAGGACCCCAGTGGTCAAAATGAGAGTTTTGGAATACGGCAACTGTGCGCGTACGCAAGGCGCAGGCCAGATGCATGGGACCGCTATCGCAAGTCACAAAGAGATGGCAATTCGAAACCATGGCAGCGAACGCCATGGGCGAAGGTTCAAAGGCCCAAGGGGTTCCGGCGTCTAAAGCCCCCCTGAAAAATGCGATCAAATCCTTCTCTTCAGGCCCGAAGAAGGTCACGACATTTACCCCCCGCCGATGAAGGGCCGCAATGAGTTCACAGAAATTCTTGATAGGCCATCTTTTCCCCCACGCCTTCCTGCCTCCGACAAAAACCCCAACGATAGGGCCCCCACCCTGGCCGACCAAAGTCTCTATTCTCCTTTTTCCTTCCTCCTTCTCGGCAGAGGAAAGAACCAATGAGGGAAGAGTCTCGCGGCTTTCCAGGTCCAGGGCTCTAAGAAAAGCCGGTAGGATTCTATATTTGTTTCTCTCGGGCGGTCTGGGTATCCGAACGTTGAACCAGCGGTCCCACTCTCCTTGGAGTCCGGCCCGAAAGCGTGCCCCCGAAAATCCCACAATGAACGAACCCATGGCCGACTGTGAACAACTCACGTCAACCGCAAGGTCATAGCCCACAGATCTGAGTTGCTTAATAAGGGCAAGGTAGTCCCATGAGGACTGGGGATAACGGCGGGTAATGGAAAAATGGTGATCAATCGGAAGATTACGAAAAAGCTTCCCAGATATAGGCGACCCCACAAAGTCAATCCTGGCATTGGGGAAATTTTTCCGGAACACAGATACGGCCGGCGTTGCAAGGATCGAGGCTCCCATGCGAAAAGTAGCTCGCACAAGCAGGATCTTTTCGACCTCTTCTTTATGAAAGTCGAGCCGCTTCTCGCTTGATCTGATTGTAACCGATCGCATTATCCACTTGGCTATGCGGCGAATTTTTTGGTTTAAAAAGTAACGGAAGTTCTTCGGCCTAGACATCTAGAATGCCTCCGTCCGCGTTCCCCCAGAGGGGCTGGTTTCTTGAAATCTACGTGTTTTTAAGCACGATCCCTTCGATCACGTTGGCGGCGTCCTCGCAGCGATCCACGGCGTTCTCGATGCAGTCGTAGATCTCTTTCCATTTGATCACCTCGAGCGGATTCGCGTTGGGCTCGAAGAGCTTGGCAATGGCTGAACGCGAGGCGAAGTCGCTCTCGTTTTCCAGGCGGTCGATCTCGGTGCAGTGTTTGAGGACGGAGTCGCTGCTGCGAAGGTGGCGGAGCTCGCCCACGGCTTGCTGCACCTGGCGGGTGCTTCGGACCAAAATGTCCACAAGGATCAATGCGTCGGGCCGGATCTCATTTATATTGTAAAGGCTCAGTCGCTCTGAAGTCGCCTCGATGAAGTCGAGGATGTCGTCGAGGGAGCAGATGAGGCTGTGGATGTCTTCGCGGTCGAGCGGGGTGACAAAAGTCTTGTTCAGCTTCTCAATCGTATCGTGGGTGATGAGATCGCCTTCGTGCTCCACGTCCTTGATCCGCTTGGCCTTAAGCGAGACATCGTCAAAGGCCTCTACCAGGCCCTCCAGGAGCTTGGCCCCTTCGACCACCTTCGTCGCCGCCCGCTCAAACAAATCATAGAAATCTGTATTGTTTGGGAAAAGAAAAGACATGTTTTTCTCCCTATCGCTAAACTTACACGGGCATGACGCCGTGTTTCTTTCGAGGCCGCTCTTCTTTTTTCTCTCTGAGGATCTCCAGAGATTGTATCAGCCTCTTCCGCGTCTCTTCGGGCCTTATCGCTGCGTGGGCGAATTGCTTCGAAAGCGCCTCGAAGGGTCCGCTGAAACGCTCGGTGAACTCGGCGATTTTTTCCTGTCGGGTCTTCGCCGGGTCCGCCGACTGCTCGATCTCCCGCTTATAGAGAACATTGACCGCGCCGCCCCCACCCATGACCGCGAGTTCCACGCCCGGCCATACGAAAAGCTGATCCGCTCCCATCTCGCGGGTGCACATCGCCTGCTTGGCCCCGCCGTAGCCTTTGCGCAAAACCATCGTGATCTTAGGCACCGTCGCTTCCGCATAGGCGTAGAGGAGCTTGGCGCCATGGCGAATGATCCCTTTTTGGCGCCATGGCGAATGATCCCTTTTTCCTCTTGCTGCTTTCCCGGAAAGAACCCGGGCACATCCATCAGGGTGATGATCGGGATGTTGAAAGCATCGCAAAAGCGGATGAAGCGCGACCCCTTATCCGAGGCATCGACATCAAGGCTTCCGGCCAGGAACATGGGTTGATTGGCGACAAAGCCAACTGGATAGCCATCGAGTCGACCGAACCCAATCACGAGATTGCGCGCGAATTTTGCCTTCAACTCGAGAAAATCACCATCGTCGACGATCGTTTTGATAACCTGAAGAATGTTGTACGCTTTACGCATATCTTCAGGCACGATTTTCTCCAGCGTGTCGAGAGAACGTGTCGGGTCGTTCTTGGTTTCTTTGCGTGGCGGTGCAGACTCAAAGCTTGACGGCAAAAATCCCAGCAACCGCCGAATCATGGCGAGGCATTCTTCGTCGTTCTTAGCGACCAAATCCGTGACGCCGGAAACTTCCGAGTGGATTTTGGCCCCACCCAATTCCTCCATCGTGATGGTCTCACCGAGCACTTCCTTGATGACCGCCGGCCCGGTGATGAACATCTGGCTGGTATTTTGAACCATCAGGATAAAGTCGGTCAGCGCTGGGGAGTAAGAGCCGACGCCGATGCAAGGTCCCATGACGGCGGAGATCTGGGGGATCACACCCGAGGAGATGCTGTTCTCGAAAAAAATTTTTCCTATGGCCGTAGTCACGGACAAGCCTTCCTGAATTCGTGCGCCCGCAGAGTCATTGAGCCCGATAAGGGGAACACCCAGCTTGCGGGCCGTCTGGATCACGTAGGCGATTTTCTCAGCGTGTGTGCTCCCGACGGTGCCCGCCAGGACCGCGCGGTCTTGGGAAAATACATAGACATGTCGCCCGTCGATCTTGCCGAACCCCGTGACAACACCATCCGACGGCAACTTCTTGTCAGCCATGCCGAAATCGGTGCACTGGGTTTCCGCCAGCATGAATTCTTCGACGAAACTACCGGGGTCCAAGAGCTTATCGATTCGTTCACGCGCCGTCAGTTTGCCTTCTGAATGCTGCTTGGCAGTGACCTTCGGGTCGCCGTCGATGGCGGTCTTTTCTAAAGCGGCAAGCTGCTTCTCAAGTTCTTCTCTGGTCTGCGCCATGAAATTGCCCGACTAGCCAACTATTCCCATTCCTTTAAGGACTGAAAGCATGACAGCCGCCGCGATGACGGAGCCAATCTGCCCGCTAGCGTTGGCGCTCATGGCATGCATCAAGAGATAGCTTTTCTTGTTGTACTTTTGACCTTCCACCTGGACGACCCGCGCCGACATCGGAAAAGCCGAAATTCCCGCGGCGCCAATCAAGGGGTTGATCTTTCCGCCCGTGAGCAGGCACATGAGCTTGCCGAACAGAACTCCCACAGCCGTGTCCAGTCCGATGGCGATGAGGCCAAGCGCCAAGACCATCAGCGTTTCGCCGCGGAGAAACTTTTCCGCCTCCATAGTCGCGCCAATCGCGAGACCGAGGAGCAAGGTGACGATGTTGGCGATTTCGTTTTCCGAAGCGCTTTTCAGCCGGTCAACGGCGCCGCTTTCCTTCATGAGGTTCCCCAGCATCACGGTGCCGATCAACGCGGCGCCCAGCGGCGCCAGAATTGAAGCCACAACTGTGACAACGATTGGGAACAGGATCTTCGTCGTTTTCGATACGGGTTGCTTCACCACGCCCATGACGATTTTTCTTTCTTTGTCCGTTGTCAGCCAGCGCATGATGGGTGGTTGGATCAGGGGAACCAGCGACATATAGGAGTATGCGGCGACGGAAACTGCGCCGAGAAGGTGCGGGGCGAATTTTGAGCTGACATAGATGGCCGTCGGGCCGTCGCAAGCGCCAATGATGGCGACAGCTATGGCATCGAGCTTGTCGAAGCCTACTGCCAGAGCGAGAAGAAGAGTCAGAAAAATGCCGAACTGACCGGCAGCGCCGAGAAGTATAATTTTCGGATTCTCCAGCAGCGGTTGAAAATCGGTCATGGCGCCAATGCCAACGAATATTAACAGAGGAAATACCTCCGTGAGCACCCCGTTGTTGTAGATGAACCGAAAAAAACCGTGCTCGTCCATCAAGCCAGCCAACGGTATGTTGACCAAGATGGCGCCGAAGCCGATCGGTAAAAGAAGCAACGGTTCATAACCTTTGCTGATACCCAGGTAAAGGAGCAGCGAGCCGATGATGATCATGATCACGTGGCCCAAACCCAGATTGGTAATCCCAAGAAAAAGGCCTTGAAGGCCGGAGATAATCGCTGACTCCATGGATTCTTCCTAGCCTTTCTGAGTCGCCGATTCATCGGGCTGGTAGGGGAAGATTTTTTTAAGTAATAAAATCAGCAGGCTCAAACACCACAGAACCAGCATCGTTCCACCCATGCCGATCAAAGCCACGGTCCAACCGAAAGTCCAGATGTCCATCTGTTGTCCCTCTTTCCCTAAGTCCCAAGGTTGATGTGGGGTTTACTCGATATCGGCCAAAATATCCTCCGCTTGAACCGACTGGCCGGGAGATACCTTGATTGCCTTGACGATGCCAGAGACGGGAGCCACGATGGGGATCTCCATCTTCATCGCCTCTATGACTACGACAACCTCGTCTTCGTCCACATGATCTCCAACTTTTTTCTCGATCCTCAATATCTTTCCCACCATGGGTGCGGTTACAGGAGTCGCCAAAGTTGATCTCCTTTGGGTTTGCGGCTTCGGGTCTCTAATTTCGAGTTAACCCGACACGCTAAACTGGAAACTCGAAACTCATTCGGCCCGGGTTAGATGCCATTTAGTAAAGTTTCTGCCCGGTTGTCAATCTCTTTCCGCGGGTTTCTCCGCCTTGCTTTTGGCCTCCTTATCCTGTATGAAACGAGAAGAAAAATTTCGGAGGCGCAGCAATGGCTAAGCCCGCGACTCAACTTGAAAATGTCATGGATAATATCCCCTATTATGACAAATGGCAGCAGGGAGAGGGCATACCCATCATCAAAACCTTTTTTGTCCAGGACTTGAAGAAGGTTCCGGTAACTCATTGGGAGAGAACGGGAGGCCAGGGAGCCTTCATCAACATGGAAGGTGCGGAGGGGGCAACCGGCGCCTATGTGTGCGAGATTCCCGCGGGAAAGAGCTTGAAGCCGCAGAGACAAATCTACGAAGAGATGATCTACGTTCTCAAGGGGCGGGGTGCGACGACGATTTGGAACGACAAAGGGGCCAAGCAAACCTTCGAATGGCAGGACGGAAGTCTCTTCGCATTGCCGCTCAATGCCTGGCACCAGCATTTCAACGGAGAAGGCAACGAGCCGGCCCGGTTTTTCTCCGTCAACAGTATGCCGATTGTCTTCAACCTCTTTCACAACGACGAGTTCATTTTTAACGTGGCCTACGATTTCACCGACCGCTTCAACGACGAGCCCGAATATTTCACCGGCAAGGGAAAATCCTATCCCGGCCGCGTCTGGGACACCAACTTTATTACCGACGCCCGCAATTTCAAACTCGAGGAGTGGAAAGAGCGCGGCGGCGGAGGCACCAACGTGATGTTGGAGATGGCTAACGGATCGATGGCCGCCCACATCTCCGAGTTTCCTATTGGTACCTATAAGAAGGCCCACCGCCACGGTCCCGGCTTTAACGTCATTATCATCAAGGGAAAAGGCTTCTCCCTTTTCTGGAGAGAAGGCGAGCCGATCAAGCGCTATGACTGGCAGGACGGCAGCGTCTTCACGCCGCCACCAATGATGTTTCACCAGCACTTCAACACCGGCGCCACCCCAGCGCGCTATCTGCCCCCGCGTTTGGGTGGGATCAAATACAGCTTGGGTGAGGGGTTCGGCGACATCTCCAAGGTGGATAAGGATGTCAAAGCGGGCGGCAACCAGATCGAATACTACGACGAGGACGCCTCTATCCGGAAGATGTTCGAGGAAGAGCTCGCCAAATCCGGGACCTCTTCCCGGATGAACCCTGACTTCTACAAAAAGAAGTAGCCTGCATTAATCCTGATTAGATACAGTGGACACGGGCATCTCCCGGCAAGCATGCCTGGCCCGTCCGGCCCTATGTAATCCTCATCGTAGGTCATCACTTTCACTCCCTAGAATCGAGATCATTCGCTGGAGTTGCTCAGTAAAAGCAACCAGGTCTGTCGGCTTCGGCAGAAACTTCAGCACCGAACCACCGTGGGCGATCTCATTCCTGACTTTTTCCACGCGCGACAGAAAGCCCTCAGCAGACTCCTCGCCGCTGACTGTCTTTAGTGTCGGGGCAAGTTCGCTATTTAGAATCATTTTTGTCTTGTCGATGAGGGTAGTACACTCCAGAAGGTCAAAGGGGCCTCCTTTGAGACCTTTCTGGCGAGCTAACTCCTTAGCTTTCTCGATTCGGGCCGGTCTTAACAAACTCAGGTAGTAGTTGGCCTTAGAGATATAGCGGTCGCCCGTGAGGCGCTGGGAGATAGTGGCTTCGAGCTCCAGCATTAGAGCGAACAGACACAACTTCACTGGATGGCGATCCACGTAAATGTAGGACACAAGTCCAACTAACTCGTTCCGCGTGAGCAGGAAGAAGAAAAAATGCTGGGGAAACAGTTGTACAAGATCGAGGAGAGGTGTCTCCGCTGGCACGATTTGGTCCGCCGGAATTGGTTTGGCGATCATCCCGGCAGACGTGTCTGGATTTTCTGGTGGGTCGGTCAAGTCAATGTAGCCGTAAATGTTGGTCTCGTCCCGAACCAAGGCGATCTCTCGCCAAAACTCCGATTCGAACACATGCTCAAAGGTTTCGTTCGGGTGGACAATGGGCAGTGGATCGGCGATATCTGAAGCCGTAAGGCGCGAGGTAACAGCCCGGTAAGTCTGAAGGACTCTGAGAGTGCTGGTCATATCAGAAGCCCCGCTCGCATGCGTCTAAGGCCCGCTGCACTGCGATGTTAGCTGCGGTCAGTGGCACGTCATGGGTACGGCCTGCTATTCGACCACTTCGCTTCGAGCAACCTCACGACTTGCACCTTTAGGTCGATGATCTCCATGCAGTGGAACGCCTTCTTGCCCGCATCCTTGAGAGAGGAACCCACAAGCCAGCAGCGGTCATTGAAGACAAGGTGTCGATCGTGGAGCATGTCAGCACGCCTAACCTCGATCTGAAAGCCCTCCTTCTGGAAGTCGCGCAACGCAGCATCGAATCCCGTGTCGACGGATGTCGGGAGGCCGCCGGTCAATAAGCGTATTCTCTGACCTACGGATCGAAGGCAATCAAGCGTGCCCACTCCAACGTAGGGATCAACGACGAAGACATCCGTGGACGCTGTTGCTAGAAGTTCCCGTATCTGCGATTTAGCGCTGAAGGGCGACCCTTGTGGCACTGCGATCTCAGCCGGGGCAGCCGCCTCCGCGAAGGCGGCACGTAGCGCGGCAATCTTTGGTCCCAAAGCTTGGTGAGCCGAGCGGCGTTCAAAATCGGTATGCGCGACGGCCGTCGTATTCCTGATGTCTATCTGCTCAAGGATCGTCTGCAGCAGCGCATGGTGATTGCCCTGCTCCAAGTTCTCCACGAGCTGCCTCGCGATGGCGAACCATTCCTGCTTCGTTGGTGACCAGCTCCGTGCCTCCAGCTCTACTCCAAAGAGCTTCCCTACCTCCTGCAGCTCGGCCGGCTCATAGTATTCCTCGAGGATCTCGGCCAGGATCGGAATCTTAGACACGAGCATTGTCATCCAGCTAGCGGCTAACCAGTGAGTATATTGGTCACTGTTTCACAGTTCTCACGGCCGTGGGGATTGTTCGCCGCTTCCGAGAGCTTGCCAATCTTTTTTAAGGCACGCGGGTCCGCTACGCATTGGCCAGTTGATTCCCGTTACGCCTGCTGGCTTCACCGAGTCTCTCGCTGCCACTTCGCGAAGTCTCGCGCTCCGTGCAAGAACGCGAGAATATGTATCTCGGTCGGGTGAACTTCATAAATCAACCGGTAGCGCTGCACGAAGAGTTCGCGTGTGTTGGGATCTTCGAGCTCGGGCACTGTGCGCCCGCGTTCACTCAGCGTCGTCAATGAGGCGCCAGCATCGAGAGCGTCGATCAGAAGCTGCTGGGCGGTGGGGAGGGAGTCTTGAGCGATATACCCGACGACTTCGTCGAGCATCGTTTGAGCTTGAAAGGTCCAGATTACTTCGCGCTGCCGGTCAGCCATTTCCGGCGAAGTTCTTCGGCGACCTGTTTGTGGGAGAGCGTGCGCCCCGCTTCGACATCGGCTCGCCCGCGGGCCACGGCTTGGACGACGTACAGGTGGTAGAGCACGTCATCCAAACTGCAGTCGTCTGGGAGTCGATCCAGCACGGCCTTCACAGTTTCTTTGGTTTGCACTAGCTTTTCCTCC
>WNFH01002236.1_pt1 | contig 19202 bp, 21 predicted proteins | sample 5400411 | NCBI WGS metagenome assembly WNFH01 (sample SAMN13153347, study PRJNA577476) | soil metagenome | isolation source: 200 cm saprolite under Douglas fir tree site 2 hole 3 | place: USA:California | collected 2015-04-18
CGGGCAGGAAACAAGACAGAGGGCTGGGACAGGCCATTTACAAGGTTCCTAACGACATCGGTCTCCTAAGTCAGTGCCTTCGACCGTGCTGTATGCTGTCCAAGATAACTTTTTCAAAAACCTATTTTGGACAAGAGTGGGACAGGCTACTTTTCCACTCGTCTTAAACTCGCCATCTCATTCGCCGGACGGCCCCGCGGTCTTAACCTGCTTTCAAGCCCGAGATCGGTTTAGCAGCGCCGGGAGACCGGGCCAGAAGAACTTGAGAATCGCCTCTTTTCGTTTCAGCGCCTCTTCAAACTCGGATCGGCCTGCGCCCGCATGAATTCGCTGACGCAACATTGATTAGAATGGCGATGATTTTTTTGCTGTCAGACCGGCTTTTGATTCAGAGTCCATGGTTTTCTCCTGGCCGCGGACCCTGGGAATGGCACTACTATTGGATGGGAGAGGGTGGGGGTTTCTCGTCTTCATACTCGTGATGATCCTTTTCTGGGGCCTTGCCATCGGCGGGATAGTGCTGGTGGGTCGCTTCATCCTTTCCATTGGCCGAGAAAAAAATTCATCGGACGCCTTGGAGATTCTAAGGCAGCGCTATGCGAGGGGCGAGATCGAGAAGGCGGAGTTCGAGGAAAAGAAAAAGGATCTTACATCATGAGATGCTTGATTCTAGCGCGGCGCGGGGAAGTGAAGTTCCAGGTAATCTCCCTCGGAGTCGAACATATAGATGGTCTTCCCTGTGCTTCGCTCAACCGACCGGCTGCTTTAGACAAACGGCTTAACCGACGGGCGCGCCATCATCCGCTCCAGCCAGGCGCTTAGCCGGGGCAGAGCAGGCGTCGGGAAAAGGCCGTACTGGTTCATGCGCAGAAAGCGCGGAACTATTGCGACGTCCGCGAGACTGATCTCGCCCAGCAAGTACGGTTTGTCGCCAAGCTCGCTTTCCAGGTACTGGAGTCTCTCGAAGAGATCTTTAACCGCCTCGTCAATCACTTTCCGGTCACGCTCCTCTTCTTTTTTGAGCATCTCCAGGCGCAGCGCCGTAAATGGGTCATTTAGATGATTCATTCCGTAATCGATCAGCACCCGGGCCCGCCCGCGCAGGTAGGGATCTCTGGGCATGAAGTGCGGGTTGGGATATCGCTCGTCCAGATACTCGTTGATGATGCAGGACTCGAACAAGACCTTGCCGTTATCGTCGATCACCGGCACCTTGCCGTACGGGTTGAGCTTGAGAAATTCCGCCCGCTTCTGCCCTTTCTTTTTCAAATCGAGAGTGATCCTTTCATAGGCAAGTCCCTTCTCATGCAGAAGGATCTTCACCCGGTCACTGTTCCCTGACGGGATCGCATCGTATAATTTGATGGCCATGACTTACCTCCCGCTCCAGTAATGTTGTTCTCTTCTAGCACCGGTTGAAGAGGGCGACAAGGGTGGAAGGGGCTACAAACCAAACCGGAAACCCAGCTCTGTACCACTCCGGGCAGTGACCCGGCGGAAATTAGAATTGAAACTTCGGATAGTATCTTACCGCAGGCTGACCGCGTGGTGTGTCTAACAGAAGGAAAGTAATCCCCCCTATCTTTGTTGATCCCCTGGTGATAGGGTGCGCGCAAGCCAAATCAACTAGGTATTAACAATAATTGTGGAGCGTCCCTTTCCGATATGGAGGGAAGGTGGAGCTGCGACGCCATCCGCTCATGTCATACCAAGGTCTTTCCAACTGGCCTCCCCTGTGGCTTTGGAGAGGCGGAGTAGAAGATGAACGTCCCGAAGGCGAAGTCGGTATCTTAACGGATGTAATGTTGTCTACTGTTGAACCGTTTAACGGGGTATTTCTAGTCATTGAATATGAGGGAAGCGAATATACGGGCCGTCTGTTGTTTGATGATCGCACCTTCTGCTGCCGGATCTCTCAGCTGTTAAAGAACTGCTACGGCTATTCCATTCGGGACATTGGCGGACTCGACGTCAGCCACACTCTTTAAGATCAACCCGCTTCAGGCTGGTTTCTTTTTGTCCTGCAGTAACTGCTAACCCGTTGACCGGAGCGACCTGCCCCGGCGCAAAGCAAAGCTGGACCCCCTCGATCCGACCCTCGACCCGATTTCTACTCCCTTGACAACCGCCGTAGGTTTCACCTATGAAAGAGGCCACTTCACGACCTTTCACCGGGAGCGGGCCAAGTAGGGAATAACCACTTTAGGTGAAGTTGCTCAGCCTCGGCCGAGCTCTTCCGAGGAGCGCTCTATGAAAGCAAAATGTCGGTCGATTATTTCCACGCTCGCGCTCTTGTTCTTATCGTTGGTGCAATTCGCAGACGCGGCCGCGCTCACCATAAAGGTGGGATACCCTCAGCTGAGCGGCGGTTCGATGCCGCTCTGGGTCATTACCGAGGCCAAACTCGACCAACGGTACGGTCTCGATCTCAAAACGATTTACATCGCAGGCGGAGCCAGACTCACCCAGTCGCTTATCGCCGGTGACGTGGATATAGCGTTGACCGGCGGGGCGGTGGTCGGGGCAATCCTCAGCGGCGCCGACCTTACCTATTTAGCCATCGGCCTCTCAACCTATGGGTTCTCCGTCTATGCCCGGCCAGACATCAAGGAGGTCCCTGACCTCCGTGGCAAGGTCCTTGGGGTGATAACCAGAGGCGCCTCGTCCGACCATGCGGCCATCGCGCTCCTTAGACGGTTTGGGATGCGGGAAGGGCAAGATGTAAAGATAATTTATTTCGCACGTCAAGGAGACCTGTTAGCCGCATTAGATAAGCGGATCGTCTCGGCCGGGGTTTTCTCCTCACCCACGACTGTTATGGCTCAGCGCCTTGGCTTCAAGGAGGTGGTCAACATTGCGGCCTTCAAACTTCCCTATCCTCACAACGCTGTCGCCACCCGGAGGTCTTTGGTCCGGCAGAATCCAGAGCTGGCTAGAGGTTTTCTCAAGGCCTATGTTGCTGCCGTGAAGATTATCCATGAGGAGCCCGAGGTGGCGAAGAGAGCGCTCGGCCGTTTTCTCGGAACTAAAGATGTTGAGATGATCGATGACTCGTACCGAAGCCTTGCGCCGCTTTTCCTTAAGGTTCCTTATATGCCCGAGGAGGCGATCCGCTCAGTCCTTTCGGTCTCGGATATTCCCAAAGCTGCATCCGCTGATCCCAAGGATTTCTTTGACAGCCGTTTTCTAAAGGAGTTGGAAGATACGGGTTTCGTCAAGGAGCTTTATAGCCGGCGGTAGATTCAAGACCGGACCCCGTTTATTGGCGCAAAAAGTTATAGCGGGGCTTGAGGAGCAATTCCTGCGGGTTGATGCCGAGTGCCTTTCCGTTCCATCCTTTCTCTATTGCCTAATGCCTGTTGCCTCGTGCATTCCCTCGTCTGCGTATATCTGCCACACGTGGAAACAACTCTGCCTAATTGGACATCCCCATTTTTCTCGCTGTTCGCTGACGGGATCGCGTCGTATAGCTTGATGGCCATGACATTGCTCCGAGTTTGTGTGAGTTGTTTCCTTCCCGCGCTTTTATTGCTGCCGCGCGCTCACTAGAACCACCGAGCCGATGATAAGCGTGGCCGCGACCAAAGTGCGCAAAGTCATCGGCTCCTGAGCCAGGGAGTAACCGAGCAAGACCGCGACGAGAGGATTGACGTACGCATAGGTTGCAACGAGAGGTGTAGGGGCCACGCGCAAAAGCCAAACGTAGGCAACGAAGGCGGCCGATCCGATCGCGGTCAGATAGACCAGGGCAAGGACTGAGCGGCGTGAAACAGCAGCGATATCGAAGCTGCCCCATTCACCAACGATAAGCGCTACAAGCATCAACGCCATGCCGCCAGCAACCATCTCCATGCTGGTGCCGAGTAACTGAGATGAGGGAAGCTTGGCGCTCTTTCCGTAAAGAGAACCTATAGCCCAAGAAAACGAGGCAAGGACCAACACTGCTGCGCCCAGAAGGTTCATTGGTTCTGCGCCGCTCGCGGCCGAGCCGATAAGCAAGACAACTCCGCCGAATCCGATGAGAATGCCGATGGCCACCCTAGAGCCTGGCCGCTCGCCGCCGCGACGGATCATATCCATGAGCACCATCCAGAGGGGAACCGTCGCGACCAATAGGGCCGCGAGACTCGATGGCACAAATTGCTCGGCCCAAACCACGCCGCCATTGCCGCCCACCAGAAGAAAGATTCCGATAACAGCCGCACTGCGCCATTCTAGCGCCTTCGGCGGAGGGTCGCCGCCGGCACGGCGCAGGACGTACAAGAATCCTCCGGAGATGATGAAACGAACTGCGGCCATCAAAAATGGGGGCGTGGTTTCGACGGCGTAACGGATGGCGAGATAGGTTGAACCCCAGATCAGATAAACAGAAATCAGCGCCGACCAAATCGACAATGCGGAAGCGCGATACTCGGAAGACGTCAGAGTGGGCCGGCTCACTAAAGAATGTTTTCCTGAGACAATAGCCTGCGGATGGCTCTCACCCTTCCGGCGCCATCCCTTTCTTCTTCAGTTCGTCAATGGCGTTGGGAGTTTTTTTGAGGGCGTGGACGCCCATGCCTTTGGGCACGTGAGGCGCCTTGGCAAACTGGGTGTCGTCATAGGGCACTACCTCGATCCGGTTGCCCCACGGGTCGCGGAAGTTGAGTCGCCGGTCGAGTGTCTTGGCGCCAAGTTCTTTCAGCGCACGCCGTACCGGCTCCCGGTCGTCGACGACGAAACCGAAGTGGCGCTTGTCACCCGCCTCCTGGGTCTTACCCAGGCTCAATTGGATGAACTGGTCGCCGAGGTCGATGAAAGCGTTGTGATCGCCTTTGCCCCGAAGCGTGAAATCAAAGATCGCACTGTAAAACTTAAGCGCCGTATCCAAGTCCCCCACCTCCGGAACCACATGGTTGATCCCCAACGCGCGGGCTTTCTTTTTACCTTTGGCGCTCATCGGTGCTCTCCTTTTGTTGAGCTTCAAAAATTCCGGCCGCTTTTCGCTGACGGAATTGCGTCGTAAAGCGTGATGGCGATGACTTACGTCCCGGTCTAGTAAAGTTGTTCTCTTCTAGCACCGGCAGAGAAGGGGGACAAGGGCAGAAGAGGCTACGGACCAAAAGATAGGCGGGAAGCATGAGGCATTAGACAAAGTAAAAGGGCAAAAGGAAAAAGTAAAAAAGCGCAAGGCGGGAGGGAAAGAAACGTGCTCGTGATTCGTGAGCGTGGAGGACACTTCCACGTTTTGAGAATTCTCAAAACGTCGAAATGGCGCTACTTGCGTCTGTTGCTTCTCTTTCGAGGCTTGGAAGCGTCCAAGACGGTGACCCCGATGAGATCCTTGTCGCGGTAGCGCAGGAGAATACCCTTGTCGGCGAGAAACTTTGTATCAGTGGCCTTCTGGGGTCGCTTGAGACCAACGTAAAGCACGTCCGCTTCCTCATCATAATCGATCCAAGCTTTGCCTTGAGGCAGACGGATTAGATGCGGCAACGCACCTGAGATATCGTCTATCGCTTGCGCCACGGCTGTCCTTTTCGCCATCGGATCAATCTCCTGGGCGCTCGGGACGTGAGGTAGGCTGTAATAATAAACCCGTCCGTCCGACCCAGCTCTCTAAATCACCATTACATACTTCCTTCTACCCAACGCCTTTACGGCGATGCGCGCTCCGCTGTACCCCTGCAAGATAAAATCTGGATCTTCCACAGCCTCCAGGACTTGATCGCAGTAGCCGGCTAAGTCGTCGTGGTTCTCAACGATGTGGAACCACCGCTCGTCGGTTAAACGAATTGGAACTCCGGCCTTAGAGATTACGCTGTCCATCGCCTGCCCACAGCTTAACCCGAAGGAACGGCGAATATTACGTGATTTGGTACCGAGGTGACAAGGGCAAAGTTCAGGCGTGAGGCATCAGGGGCGAGGCGGGAGGGAAAAAACGTGCTCGCGGCCGTGGCTCGGGAGAAGAATGTAATCGTGTTCGTGATCCAGTAACGCTTGAACGGAAAATTCAGAGGGATATGATGGACGACGATGATCTCTTTGCTGTCGGCAGGCTGGTTTCTGATTCAAGCCCCGTGGCCGTTCCCGGGACAGCGCCCGTGGGAGTGGCACTATACCTGGCATGGCGGAGGCTGGGGACTTCTTATGTTTTTGCTTGCGATGATTGTTTTCTGGGGAGTGATCTTCGGTGGCATCGCTCTGGTTGCCCGATGGATCCTGTCGGCCGGCCAGCGGAAAAAATTTCCCGACGCCTTGGAGATTCTAAGGCAGCGCTATGCAAGGGGCGAGATCGAGAAGGCGGAGTTCGAGGAAAAGAAAAAGGATCTTACCTCATGAGATGCTTGATCCTAGCGCGGCGCGGGGAAGTGAAGTTCCAGGTAATTTCCCTCGGAGTCGAACATATAGATGGTCTTCCCCGTGCTGCGCTCTACGGAGCGGTGAAACTTACCTAGCTCTTTGGCCGTTTTCATGGCGTCGTCATAGTCCTCCCAATTCATGTCGAAGGCCTGATGGGCGATGCCGTCTTGGTCGATAGCGTCCCTCTGAAGCGGCCGGGGACGCTCGAAGAGGACGATATCGTCTTCACCGCACTTGAAGCGATCCAGTCTGGCGATCTTGCCGTGGACCTCCAGCGCGTCGGGGTTGTTCGGATTGCCACCCACGCGGCTGAGAAATTGCATCCCCAGCACTTTGGTATAGAACTCGCGTGCCCGGTCGATGTCATCCACCGGGATTCCCATGTGATAGACTTTCTTGAGTTTCATCTCTCTGCCCTCCTCGCTATCAGTCCAAAGAATCTTATGGGTTTGCGTTCGGACTTGTCAAGTCATTGCACTCGGACATGCCTTGTATTAGAGATGACAGCCGATTGAAGTTGAGAAGCGTTGATAAAAAATAGAATTCGTCAGGAGGAGCTATGAAAACAATTCCGTCCATGAAGCTGGGTGAAGAGGGAGCTATGGCGATTATTCAGGCCGCGCTGCAAAAGGCCCACAGCATGAAGGTCACCGTAAGCATCGCTGTTGTCGATGACGGGGCGCATCTCGTGGCTTTCGCGCGCACGGATGGCGCGAGGCTGCATACGGTCCCGGTGGCTTTGTCGAAGGCGCGAAGCGCGGCGCTGACCCGCAGCCCCACGGGCAAGAAGACTTCCAGTGGCCGAGACATGGATGATCATCAGGCCATAGCGCTGACTTTAGCCGCGGGTCCGGGCTCGATCGTTTCGTTTCCCGGGGGAGTGCCGATCTCTGTCAACGGCCACGTTGTCGGAGCCGTTGGCGTGAGCGGGGCCAAGAGCGACGAAGACCGCGAGATTGCCGAGACGGGCATCGCAGCCCTCGGCGCTTAGCGGCGCATGTCAGGGTTTGCGGGATTTTTGTTTTTTCCCGTTTTTGGTCTGCAAAAGTCCAAAGAGATTTCTGGCGAAGTCCGTATTGTCCTGATAGCCGCGGAATCTCTCGGCGCCGGCCCCTAGAGCTCCCACGAAAACCGGTTGGTTGGTGTGGCCGGATGTGGACCAGTGCAGATGCGTTTGGCCGGCCACCATAGCGCCAAGGACCCCCGCCGCCGTGTTGCTGGGAAATAGAGGAGGGAATGCTCTTTTCTTCACGATCGCTTCCTTGAACTCAGGCGGCAGGACAAAACCTTTGAAATGTTCCGCGAGCAGCCGGTCCACTGCGTCAGGAGCGGGGTTCTTACCCAAGATCTCCATCGCTTTGCTCAGCGATATATCGATAGCTTGGATTTTTTTTAGATCTTCGGGAGAGGCTCGGCCAACAAAATTCAATCCTCCCGTTTCATGATCTGAGGTGACAAGCATCAGAGTCTCGCGCGGGTGCTGCTGGTAGAATTCATAGGCGAGCGCGACGGCGCGATCGAATTCTCTGAAGTCATGGATCACCGAAGCGACATCCGATAAATGCCCTGCGGTGTCGGTGTTTTCATCTTCGATGAACACCGCGAAACCGTTGCGGTTGTCCTTCTCAAGCGCGCGGATGGTAGCCGCCGTCATGTCGGAAAGAGAGGGCTCGATCTCTTTATCCCGGTCCAATTCAAAGCTCATGTCCTGAAGGCTGAATAGGCCGAGCAACTTGGTTGCGCGGGTTTCTTCGAGCTCCTTTTTATTTGATATGTAGGTATAGCCTTTTTGTTTGAAGAGGCCGATGATGTCGTTATTGTCTTTCCTTCCGCTGCCCCTTTGGCCTCTGGGAATGAATTGGTCGCGGCCGCCGCCCAGAAGCAGGGATGGTTCGAATTTGAGATATTGGTCCAGGAGGGAGCCGAATTCATTGCGATCGGAAACGTGGCCGGCGAAGGCGGCCGGGCTGGCGTCATAGATGGCGGCATTGGTCACCAAACCGATGCGCATTCCCTTATCTCTGGCGATCTCCAGAACGGTTTTGGGAACTTTCCCGTCCTGACAAATACTGATCGCCTTGTTCTTGGCTTTGCAGCCGCTCGCCAAGGCAGTCCCCGCGGCCGCGGAATCGGTAACCAAGGAATCCGCGGAATGGGTCGTTATAAGCCCAAGATGTCCCTCTTTCATGATTTTGTCGGTAAGGGTCATCCCTGCTTGGTGAATATGTCGGCTATAGAGCCGGGTGATCTCCAGCTGGGCGGTCCCCGCCCCGTCGGCAAGAAAAATGAAGACATATTTGGGCGATGGTTGTTGGGCCGCCTCGGACCGGTCGCGCTGGATGTTCGTAAAAAGAAGCGTTGCCCCGGCGCAAAAGAGCGCTAACAGCTTTTTTCTCATTGTTTTCGTCACGGTAAACTTCCCGGTCTATATATTATGATGTTTATCTTTCTTTTTGTATTCAGGCGCTCGGAGAATGTTGCCGCTGGAGCTCCAACCATAACGACAAAATCGTGTAGTAGGCCGGATACAGGAGCGAGACGAGCGCAATGAAGGTCGAGCGTTGCGGGAGCAGGTAGATCATCACGCAGATGAGACTCCCCCAGATGATTCCCAGACTTAGGGTGAGGGATCTGAGGACCGGGGTCCGGCTCGGGTAGAGGTAACGGATCGGAACGAATACCAGCGCCGAAAGGATGAGGATCAGAAAGGCATTCATCCATCGAGGGGTCTGCATGACGTAGAAATAAAAGGCGACAATGTTCCAATAAGAGGGAAAACCCAGGAAAAAATGGTCCGCGGTTTTTGCTTCCTTCCGGCAAAAGCCATAGGCGCTTGCGAGCAGCGGAACAGCGGCGAGCCAGACGGCATCGTTTCGTGGGAGGAGATCGGCCTGGAGCAGAAAGAAAGACGGCACGACGACGTAGTTGAGATAATCAACGATATCCTCCAGGCGGTCGCCATCGAACCACGGGATCAGCTCCTTCACCCGGGCTCGTCGAGCCAGGGTTCCATCGCTCGCGTCGATGATGACTGCCAGCGTCATCAGCCAAAAGGCTTCCTGAAATCTTTTTTGTTCTATAAGAAGCAGCGAGAGAAAAGCGAGGACAGTTTCCGACGCCGTGTAGAGGTGAACGAGCCAAGCGAACAGGAGAGGCGCTTTAGAGGATTGAGGATCGAGAATTGATGATCGATCTGCCATCCTCTTCAGCCTGAGGCTGATCCGCCTTTGGCGCAATCTTCCATCCTCAATCTTCCTCGCCCTAACTGGCCGAAGCCGCGAAGCTCGGTCTTTTCTTGAGACGCTCCATCCACGCCAGCGTGTTTTTATACTTCGGCTCGACCGGGATATCGAAGCGTCCCAGCAGGTCGAAGTTTGCCATGTAGGCGATGTCTGCCAGGCTGAAGCTTCCGGCGAGATATTCTTTCCTCTGAAGTTCCTTCTCGACTCGGTCGAAGCACCGGACGATTGCCGCCTTGGCATCGTCGATGACTTTTGAGTCTCTTTCGCCCTCCGGCCTGCGCAGCTGATGGATGATCTCGACGAAGGGCGGATTAAAGTGGCTGTCACGGAAGTCCTCCAAGATTCGCGCCCTCGCGCGCCCTTCGGAATCCTTGGGGAGAAGGGGAGGATACGGGTACTCGTCTTCGAGGTACTCGTTAATAACAGTGGAGTCGTAGACAACAAATCCCTCATCATCCAAGGCAGGCACTTGCCCCAGGGGGTGGATCTTCAGGTAATCGGGATTCTTCTGCTCCTTCTTCGAAAGATCGATGACCATACGCTCAAATTCCAGTCCTTTTTCAATCAGAACGATCCTCACTTTGCGCGAGTTTGTTGATAGCGGAGAATGGTAAAGTTTGATCATGAATCTAAGACCTCCTATGAGTTTTCCAATCTGAAAAATAAACAGCGAATAAATATCCATAGCATAATTCACTAAGGGGTTGCTATATGCGCGGTTCCTGTGTGCCTAAGGCGGAAAAACTCTCTCTGGCCCGGCGCCGCGTTCCCCCGGACTTTTGCTTTTGTGATTCAGAAGGAGAGGGGGAATCATCAAGGATTTTGAGCCGGGGGAAGAGAAGTAGGGGTAGGTTGTGGGCGAGTTGTGGCGGGTGGAGTGCGGACAAAGTTCAGAGAGTCTTTGCTCAAGGCAATTTTTTCCGCGACGCTCAGAACCAGATCGCTTACTTTGACCATCCCTTCGATGTTGAGCTTCTCCCAGTCGTCCGTAGGACGGTGGTAGTCTTCGTGCATCCCCGTATAGAAATGAACCGCGGGAATGTTCTTGTCAATGAAGGAGGCGTGGTCGCTGTTTCCTCCTCTTCTTGAAGAGGGGCGAATCTCGACTCCTGCCTTCTTCCCTGCCTCAGTAACCCATCCGGAAAGCTCCTTGGCAGTATCGATTCCGGCAGCCGTTATCTGATTGTCCTTCATGCGTCCCACCATGTCCAAGTTGATCATCGCGAGAGTCGATCGAAGAGGAAAGGGCGGGTGTTCGACAAAGTACCTCGACCCTTTGATGCCCAGCTCTTCAGCCGTGAAGGCCGCAAAGACAATGGTCCTCTGAGGTCTCTGAGCCGCTCGCCCCAGCCTCTCGGCCACATTCATGACGACGGCGGCGCCCGATGCGTTATCATCCGCGCCGTTATGGATCTGTCCTTCGGTCCTCGTGTCGCGCGTCCCGAAGTAGCCTAGCCCGATGTGATCGTAGTGAGCTCCGATGACGATATTCTGTTCCTTTAGCTGAGGGTCGGAACCGGTCAGGATGCCGATGACGTTGTCGGTTTTATAGATTATTTTTTCCAGGTTAACCTGGAGAGAGACCTTGAGACCCGAAAACGATATGGAGGCGGGCCTCTCCTCGCGGTCGATTTTTTCCTTGAGGGCGGCAAGCGAGATGTTCGAACGCTCCAGCCATTTTTCTATGATCTCATGTCTGACCTGCACGGCAATGAGACCGGAATCGTTTTGGTTTAGACTTCGCCTGAGCGAGATCATTTCCTTCTCGCCTTCTCGGACAGGATTGAGATCGACGAGGATCATGCCGATAGCTCCGTGGTTGCGGGCGTTGGATGCTTTGGCGGTGAGCGTGGCGTAGCGCGAGTACCGGGGCGCCTTCAGAAAAGGGCTTTTGTCGTTTATCGGCGGAGGCTCGTAGCGCAGGACCAAAACGATTTTGCCTTGGGCGGCCACTCCCGCATAGTCATCGTAGTTATAATCTTGAGCCGTGATGCCGTACCCAACGAAGAGAACCTCTCCCTCGGCGGCTCCGGAGCGGGATAGGCCCAATGGCATCCAGTCCTGGGTTGTAACCGGAGACGGGTTCTCCGAAAGAATCATGCTGCTCGGCTCTTTGGTTTTGACTCCCGTGACGACCTCAAGCCGTTGGAAATAAGTCCTGTTATCGCCGCCGGGGGCAAGCCCGTAGTTCTTAAACTCCCTCGCAATGTAGTCTCTCGCCAGCTCGATGCCGGGAGTGTCAACCCCTCGTCCCATCAGCTCATCGGACGCAAGGTACCGGACATGCCTCGCGAGTTCACCGGCGGCAGAAGGCGAAGGAGGCTCGACGCTCCAGGCCGGGAGGATGAAGAAGAAAACCAGACAGAAGGGTAGGGTGATAATCTTGACTCGCTTGCGACTTATGGTGAAAGCAGTCCCCATTGAAATGACCGGTCCCAAAAATACCAGATCGGGAGGTATTTTTAAAGAATGCCTCCCGCAACTTGTGGAGCCTTAAAAGGTTAGTCTGGCTCTTTTAGTGTTTTTCGTGGGAGGGTTGGATGTCGTCCCATCAAGATTGTCTTGCTAGAAGCTTTGGTAAGAGGCTCTCCTAATAGTAAGTTAAGATTCGGAAAACAGGGAGTTGAGATTCGGATTTACATGGCTAAACTGGCTTGACTTGATGCGTAGATGGGTTAAAATCTTAACTTGGAGCGAGAGAAGAATTGGGTGTTAGCATCCAAATAGTGAAGTGGGGGGTGATTTTCAGATATGACGGGGATCAGGGTTAGAGACAACGAGTCCATCGAGAGCGCTATCCGGCGCTTTAAAAAGCTGTGCGAGAAGGCGGGAATATTGGCAGAGCTGCGCAAGCGGGAACATTATGAGAAGCCAAGCGTCAAAAAAAAGAAGAAGATGATTGCTGCAAAAAAGAGAGCCTTGAGGCGGGCTCGGACCCATTACCTGTAAGATCCCGCGTTTTTTCCTTTTCGTTCCAGCGCTCACAAGAAAACCATGGGGCTGAAGGCCCAGATTCAAGAAGCCACGAAGGCCGCTATGAAGGGTGGAGACCGGTTGACCCTCTCCACCCTGCGGCTTCTTCTTGCCGCTCTTCATAACGAAGAGATCGAGCAACGCAGGGAATTAACCGAAGAGGAGATCTTAAAAACCATAGTCTCTCTCTGTAAGCAGCGGCAGGATTCGATCGGGCTTTTTCGCAAAGGGGGAAGGATCGATCTGGTGGAGAAGGAGGAGGCGGAGCTGGCAATCCTGCGCGGCTACCTGCCGCAAGCTTTAACCGAAGACGAGGTTCGCACGTTGATCCGCGGTTCCATTGATGAAGTAGGGGCGAAGGGGATCCAGGACTTGGGCAAGGTGATGAAACAGATCATGCCCAAGATCGCGGGCCGGGCCGAGGGTAAGCGGGTGAACGACCTCGCCAGGGAAATATTGGGGGGTTGAGGGGTTGTCGGGCGTCCGATAGGGAATCTTATTCAGCTTTCTCCAAAAGGCGACGTGGCCCGTTGGTGAATATTGTTGATCCAGTCTTGGTTGTCTTTCTTTTCTTCTTTGCCCTGAGGGGTTTTTTTAGAGGGCTTTTTCGCGAGAGCTTTTCTTTGCTGGGACTTTTCTTGGGTTTCATGGTCGCAGTTCGTTATGAGGAGCCGGTAGCAGCCCTGTGGAAAAGCTATTGGAAGTTCTCCCCTACGGCTCTCAAGGCCGTCACTTTCGTTGCGATTTTTTTTGTCGTCTACTTTGTCTCCAATCTGGTCGGTTGGATCCTGGACCGTTCGGCGAAATTCCTCTTTCTTCAAACCATCAACCGGGTGGGAGGGATCGCGCTCGGGATGGGAAAAGGCGCGGTGCAAACTGGCCCAGGCGACTAAAGCCGATCTTCTGAAACCGGAGCAGATCAAGACAAAGCATCGGGAAGTCTTGGAGCCTTTTGAGGTGGTGGCGTGATCCCGGAGTCCAAGATCATCGAGATTCGTGAGCGTGCCTCCATCGTCGAGGTCGTATCGGATCACCTTACCTTAAAGAAGGTGGGTCGCAATTATGTCGGACTCTGCCCTTTTCACGCGGAGAAAACTCCCTCCTTCACGGTGAACGAGGAAAAAGGCATCTTCCACTGTTTTGGCGGCTGCGGCGTTGGCGGCAATGTCTTTCATTTCTTGATGCAGTATGATCACCTGACGTTTCCCGAGGCAGTCGAGCAGGTGGCGAGGCGCTACGGGATCGCCGTGGAACGATCTGACCGACCCGGGATTCAAGGCGGCGCCGAGGAGAGAGAATCGTTATATCGTCTCAACGAGAGAGCGGCTGCCTATTTCCACGAGGCGCTCTTTGGCCGGCCAGAAGGGAAAAAGGCGCTCGATTATCTTCATAGTAGGGGAGTCGACGAACGCATGGGACGGCGTTTCTTGCTGGGCTATGCCCGTCCTGTCGGCCAAGGGTTGGCCGACTTTTTTAAAAGGGAGAAGCTCTCCTTGAAGGACGCTGTGCGCTTGGGACTGGTCAGCGATAGGGGATCAGAGCGTTACGGCGAGAAATTTCTCGATCGTCTGATATTTCCTATCGCCAATCCGGCGGGGAAGATCGTGGGATTCGGGGGCAGGGTCCTGGGAGAAGGTCTGCCAAAATATCTCAATTCCGCCGAAACTCCTCTCTTTCGCAAAGGGGCCAATCTCTATGGCCTCTTTCACGCCAAAGAGACGATTCGCGAGAAGGACCGGGTGATTGTCGTCGAGGGATATCTCGACGTGATTGCTTTATATCAGTTTGGCGTCTCTTACGCCGTGGCAACCCTGGGTACGGCCCTCACGCCGGACCATGTCCGTATTTTGGGGCGCTATACGAAGAACATTATCGCTCTGTTCGATGGGGACGAAGCCGGGAGAAAGGCAGCCGCCAGGAGCTTCGAGATCTTCATCGAAGGAGGGTTGCTCGGGCGGGCCGCCTTCTTGCCTAAGGGAGAAGATCCAGATACGTTCGTGCGAGCCAAAGGAAAAGAAGCGTTGGAGACTCTTATAGATCAAGCCATTCCCCTGGCCGATTACTATTTCTCTTGGCTGGAGGAGCAGCATGGCAAGAGCCTCGAGGGTAAGAGTCAGATCGCCAAAGAGATCAGTCGAGTCCTGGGCAAGGTCCGCAATCCGTTTGAAGTGGATCTCCTGGTTCGACGCGCCGTGGATCTCCTGGGTATCAGAGAAGAGCTGCTCCGGCTCCATTCGCTGCCGTCGGGGAGCCAGAGCGCCTCGCCTGTCCCTGGCGCGCCGCAACTGGGGCCCAAGGAAGGTCTAGCGGAGCGTACACTGGTAAGCCTGTTGCTCCGTTTTCCCTCCACGATTGAGGTCGTCGATCGGGAGGGTGACGCGGAGCTCCTGGTCGGTCTGGAGTGGAGAGAGCTTCTTCAGAGAATTCTCCAGCAATGGAGGGCAACGGGGAAGGTCGACGGTGCAGGGCTCGCCCAGGATCTCTCCCCCAACCAGGCATCCCAGATCACGGCTTTGATTTTGGAAGGGGACAATATACCGGAGGAGGAGAGCGGGAGAATGATGGAGGACTGTCTTGCGCATCTTCGCAGGCAATCCTTAAGGGTGCGAGAGCAGGATCTGCTTCGCGCCATCCGTATGGCTGAAGAAAAGAAAGACGAAAAGGCTAAAAGAGAAAGGATGCTGGAATGGCAGGACGTCGTACAAAGAGAACGACAGCTCGACCGCCAAAGGATCGCTCCAAAGAGAGTGATTCCGTAAGGGTCGCCAAAGAAGTCCCCGTTTTGCCGGCTCCTAGCGGCGAGAAGGGCGAGAAGAAAGAAATCAAAGAGGTCAAGACGCTGATCGACCTCGCCAAGAAGAAGGGCTACCTGACCTACGACGAGGTCAACGACATGCTCCCAGCCGATATCGTCTCTCCGGATCAGATCGACGATGTCATGTCGATTTTTGGCGAGATGGACATCGAGGTCATTGATTCCAACCAGAGAGTGACTCTGGGGGGGCAAGCCGAAGAGCTGGCGGAGGAGGAAGATGAGGAGAAGGAGGTCGAGGTCGATACGGATGGGGACACTGCCGGGAAGACCGGGGATCCGGTCCGGATGTACTTGAGGGAGATGGGGACGGTTTCCCTGTTGAGTCGCGAGGGTGAGGTTGAGATCGCCAAGAAGATCGAGGAAGGCGAGAACCAGGTTCTCGATGAGGTTCTCACCAGCCCCTTGGCCCTCCGCTATGTCCTGGTGATGGGAGAGCAACTTTCGCGCCACGAGATCCGGGTGCGTGACATCATCAAAGACGGAGATGAAGAGCTAGATTACCTTGAGGATGAAGAAGTCCATGAGAAGAGGCTCTTGGATCAGATCTCCAAGTTGCGTCGTCTGACTAACGATCGGGAGAAAATCAAAAGGAAACTTGACGGCAAGCGGGTCTCAGCCCAAAGGCGCCAGTCTCTCCAGGAAGCCCTTGCCAAGCAGCAAGAGAAGATCATCAACGCCCTGAAGGCTCTGCAGCTCAACCACAAACAGACTGAGGTGGTCGTCGGGGGTCTCAAGAAAGCCATGGATCAAATGCGGCTTTGGGACAGGCGCGTCTCGGATTTCGAACATAGGACAGGAAAGGTGTCCCAGCAGATTCTCCACATCATTCCGCACAACGGGCGGAAAAAGCATTGGCAGCGGGCCGTGGGGTCTCTCCGCATGGGGCATGATGCCATTCAAAAAATGGCTGAGGATATCAAGAGCGCGCAGCGGGAGGTCCGGCGGATTGAGAAAGATTTGGAGCTGCCGGCGGAGGAAGTCCGGCGCCGGGTCCAGTCGATTATCGAAGGAGAGACCAAGGCCAACCTGGCCAAGAAGGAGCTGATCGAAGCCAATCTTCGTTTGGTCGTCAGCATCGCTAAGAAATACACCAACCGCGGCCTTCAGTTTCTGGATCTGATCCAGGAAGGGAATATCGGCCTGATGAAGGCGGTGGACAAGTTTGAATATCAGCGCGGCTATAAGTTTTCGACCTACGCCACTTGGTGGATCCGGCAGGCGATCACGCGGGCCATTGCGGACCAGGCGCGGACCATCCGCATCCCGGTCCATATGATCGAAACCATCAACAAACTGATCCGGACCTCGCGCTACCTGGTTCAGGAGATTGGTCGGGAGCCGACCCCGGAAGAGATCGCCGAGAAGATGGAGATTCCTTTAGACAAGGTGCGCAAGGTGCTGAAGATCGCCAAGGAGCCGATCTCTCTCGAGACCCCCGTGGGAGAGGAAGAGGACAGCCACTTAGGCGATTTCATCGAGGACAAGCGGATCATCACTCCGTCCGACGCCGTCGTCAATATCAACCTTCAAGAGCAGACCAAGAAGGTGTTGGCTACCTTGACTCCGCGCGAAGAACAGGTGCTCAGGATGCGCTTTGGCATCGGAGAAAAATCGGATCATACCTTGGAAGAGGTGGGGCAAAAGTTCACCGTAACCCGCGAGCGCATCCGCCAGATCGAGGCCAAGGCGTTGCGTAAGTTGAGACACCCCAGCCGCAGCAAGAGGCTGAAGAGTTTTATGGAGAGCTAGACGGCGAGTTCGGACGCTGCTCTTGCAAAACGCTCCCGAAACTGCGCATTTTCAATAATCTAAAATCCAAAATCTAAAATCGCCTGCGGGCCCATAGCTCAGCTGGTTAGAGCCACCGGCTCATAACCGGTAGGTCCCTGGTTCGAATCCAGGTGGGCCCACCAACCTTTCCTTCATTTTTCAAAAATAGAGAGAGGGGAATCTAAACCGTGAGGATTTCCCAAGACTGTATAGATTCAAAAGCCAGGCCCTAGCTACCCCTTAAAGTCTTCAGCAAATTCAGACAGTGGAAAGGGACATGTCCAGCAGGTTTTTCAGCGAATTTTTCTCGCAGTAGTTACGAGGTATAGCTTTTTGATTTGTGCGGTCAGCACCCAGCGATATGAAAGCCCGCACTCAGCTGCTTTTGGCGAGGAGTATCTCGAATGGATCAACTTGCTCCTTCTGACTTAGCTGACTTCTCCCATTCTGGATCTTCGCACTTACCTTCTCCTAAGTTCGTCCTGTAGCAAACTCTCCGCTCGTTCCTTAGCAGACCTCATCTCGGTCAGTCGCCCCGTAAGGGCATTCACTTCAGATCTGAGCCCTTCCAGCTGCTCATCACGGCTCACCACAAGCTCCTCCTTTTCTCTTACCTGACTTCCCAAATCCTGGATCGTCGCACTTAAACTCTCTTCCAGCTCTCTGATGGCAGAGTCTCTTGCCTGCAGCATCTCCTCCTTCTCCCTAAGCTCATCCTGCAGAAAACCCTCCCCCTGCTTGTCAGCAGGCTCAATCTCGGTTATCCGCCCCGTAAGGGCATTCACTTCAGACCTGAGTGCCTCTAGCTGCCCATCACGGCTCACCACAAGCTCCTCCTTTTCTCTTACCTGACTTCCCAAATCCTGGATCTTCGCACTTAAACTCTCTTCCAGCTCTCTGATGGCAGAGTCTCTTGCCTCCAACGACTCCTTCTTCCTCCTAAGCTCATCCTGTAGCAAATTCTCCGCCCGCTCCTTAGCAGACTCCATCTCGGCCATGAAATTCATGAAGAGGCCTATCGTGGACTTGAGATCCTCTAACTGTTTCAAAAACTCCTCTGTCTTGTTTGTTGGACTCTCTAGATATTCGCACTTTGCAGCCGTTAACATTTGCTTCCCTCCCCCTTCACTTCCTTCAAGGAGTTTAACTTTATTAATTGCTAAGGCTGAAGACTATACCGAGCTCAGGATTCAGCTAAAATCATGCCAAAATACGACACTTTAAGGAAATCGATTACTTATAAAACATTCCAAAAATTTCTGGCAGATAGCAAGGCAATTTTCAGTACAAGATATGTCCAAATATGTGAGTTACCTTCAGTTCTACCCACCTTGCGCCTAATAGTGAGGAGTAGGTGGCAACCAGCTCCTCACCCTCGGTGTATCCCTTTTATGGGCCAACGGTGCTTTCTTACCGCTCTCTTCATTGTGAGGTTAAAGGTGTCAGCAACGATGGTTGCGATAAGGCCTCCGTGGCTTTTCAAACCCGCGCTTGAAACGTAGTTCATCCATCTCCGGAAGCAAGCCAGGAAATGAGTTCAAAGACGCTGCTGGCCTCTTGACCTCTTTTTTGGTTTCCCGCCCAAAAATATTTGTTTTTGGGCGTTTTCGACTCATCTAAAATGCTTCCGGATTCCACTAAAGCGTCGTTGAATCCAATCCTGGGATGAAATACGATTTATCTTGAGGCTGGGGAATACAAGTCATCCCAGGAAGTCGGAATCGGAAGACTGCGATGATTGTCGACTACATCCAGGCACGCGAAAGGATGGTGCAGGAACAACTCCTGAGCAGGGGGATAAAAGACCCTCGGGTTCTTGGGGCGATGGCTAAAGTACGGCGTCACCTGTTCCTTGAAGGCGAATTGTGGGAACAGGCCTATGACGATCATCCGCTGCCCATCGGGGCGGGTCAGACAATTTCGCAGCCTTACATGGTGGCGCTCATGGTGGAGGCGCTTGAACTAAAAGGAACGGAGAGGGTGCATGAAGTCGGAACCGGCTCAGGTTATGTGGCGGCGGTCCTGGCTGAGCTATGTGCGCAGGTCTTTTCTGTTGAAGG